>Ga0247834_1001619_pt1 | contig 37451 bp, 23 predicted proteins | sample LaCruzMarch2015__8_FD_187118 | JGI IMG/M metagenome (GOLD analysis project Ga0247834, IMG submission 187118) | Freshwater microbial communities from meromictic Lake La Cruz, Castile-La Mancha, Spain - LaCruzMarch2015_12m | ecosystem: Environmental > Aquatic > Freshwater > Lake | place: Spain... | reverse complement strand
CGTCACCGTCGACAACGGCACACCTTCGACGTCGACGACGACATCGGGGTTGTGCCGTTGCCATTCGTTCCACACGTCGAGCTGCTGCTGCTTGAACTCCCCCAGGGGTTCGACGTGGGCGGCGTCGGCCCCGCGGACGCCGGCTGAAAACGCGATGTCGGACCGCAGCAGGCCGTCATCGAGATAGCGGCGGTGGCTGTCCTGGTTGACGTCGCCACCGTGCAGGCGGCCGCCGCGGGGGACCCGCTCGTTGATGAGGGGCAGGGCTTCCCGGATCTCGTAGCCCCAAAACGTTCGCTGCAGCCCGAGGTTGGCGGCCCCGCGGGAGAAGCCCGCCAGCTCGTTGTAGGCCCCCAGGCCATACGGCCATACCCGGGCACTCTGCACAAAGCCGGGCATGGCGACGAAGACGCCGACGACGGCGACGACGACGATGCTGTGGCGGCGCAGGCGGGCGACGGCCTCGTGCAGGGCCCAGGCCCCGAGCACACAGACAAAGGGCAGGGCGTTCATCCAATGCTTGGTGCCGCCAAAGATGGGGCTCGACGGCAACGCGATGAGAAAGACCGGCATGGCGGCATTGAGCAACAACAGCAGGGCCGTCGATCCCGATGGTGAGCGGGCCACATCGCCAAGGGGCACCACAGTGTCTTCCCGGGCGCTGCCGGCGCCCATGAAGCGTCGCCACAAAAAGGCGAGCACCACACCAGTGGCCAGCACCACGCCGCCGGTGAGGACGACGAGGACCGGCACCGGGATGGTCAGGGCCCACATCACGAGGGGAAACGACCAGGGAAACGGCGGCGCTGTCAGCAGCTCGCCAAACAGCATGATGGGGTAGTGCTCGTGGCGCAGATGAAAGCCGACGTAGGCGCCGAAGCGGCCCACGACGTCGGGCCACAGATACGGCCACAGGGCGACGTAGACGATGGGCGCGATGAGGGCGAGGGTCACAAAGCCCAGGGGCAGCCGCAGCCGCCGTCCGTCGACGACACCCTGGGGGTTGCCCGCCTCGCCCAGGGCCCAATGGAGCACGAACAGCGCCGGCACGGGCAGCACGTTGTGCTTGGTGGCCGCACACAGCCCAAAGACCAGGCCGACGACGATGGTGCCCCGCAGGCTGTGCCGGAAGCGCAGCCAGGCCGCCACCAGCCCGGCGTGGGCGGCGGTGACCCCGACGTCGAAGCAGGCCACATGCATGTGCCAGAACACGTGGGGCAGGCTGAAGAACACCAGCGCGGCCACCAGCGACGTCGATCGGGCCAGCTTCGCGGCGCGACCCAGGGCATAGACCAGGGCCACCGAGAGCCCCGCCACCACCCAGGCCGGAAAGCGCAGGGCGTTGTGCCCCATGACGTCGAGGCCTGTGGCCTGCTGGATGGTGCGCGCCAGGCTGAACAGGCCCTTGAGCAGAAACGGATGCTCGGGGTTGTAGGCGAGGTCGGCGTTGATGCCGGCGGCCGACAACGCCGTCGTCGGCTGGGACACCAGGGTGCGAAACCAGTGGGCGTACAGCTCGGCGGCCTTGAAGTAGTAGCCCTCGTCGCGGGTGAAGCCGAGGCTCTGGGCCGTGACGCCGACGACGATGGTGACGACGACGACAATCGCCGCCGCGATGCCAAGGTCTGCTGCCAGCCCCCGCCTGTTGACCGTGTTGACCGTGTCGTGCGCGCCGCCCGTCATGACGTGGTGATGGCAGGGGGCGTGCTGCGGCGAAAGCGGGAACGGGCGGAATCCAGCGTCAGGGGACCCCTGGTGCACGACGACAGCCTCGAGGCGCTACACTGGTGGCCCATGCCGAGCGACACGACCACCAGCCCTGAAGCAGCTTCTGTTGCACCGACAGCGCCCCGCCATACGAGCGCGTTGCCGTGGCGATCGGGCACCGTCGACGTCGACGGCGTCGGCATTGCCTTTGATGAGGTCGGGGCCGGCGAGCCCATCGTGCTCATCATGGGCCTGGCCATCCAGTCGATCTTCTGGCCCGACGAATTCTGCGCCGACCTCGTGGCGCGCGGCTTCCGGGTGGTGCGCTTCGACAACCGCGACATCGGGTTGTCGGCGTCGGTGGACCGCGGGGTCCCCGTCAACATTCCCCGGGACTTCTTGCTGGCCCGCCTCGGCCGGAAGCCCCGGGCCAACTACACCCTGCACCACATGGTGGCCGACACCTTCGGGGTGATGGACCATCTGGACCTGCCCCGGGCCCACGTCGTCGGCATTTCCCTCGGTGGCATCATTGGCCAGATGATGGCTGTGGCCCGGCCCGAGCGGGTGCGGTCGTTGTCGCTCATCATGAGCCACACCAACCATGCGTTGTGGGGCATGCCCCATCCGAGCGTGTTGTTGTCGATGGGGCCGCCGCCGGCGGGGGCCACGCGGGAGCAGATCATCGAACGCAATGTGCGCAGCTTCCAGACCCTGGCGAGTCCCGCCTATCGACGCAGCGACGACGAATTGCGCTACGCCTTCAGCGTCGCCTGGGACCGCGATTCGCGCACCGCGGGCCTCGACCGTCAGACCCACGCGTTGTTCGCCACGGGCTGCATCGACGACACCCTGCAGCACATCAAGGCACCGACGACCGTCATGCACGGGCTGGCAGACAAGCTGGTGTTGCCCCACAACGCCCGCCGGATCGCGGCCCGCATCGCGGGGTCCCGGCTGACGCTTTTTCCCGGCATGGGTCACGACTTCCCGCCGGCCCTGTTGCCGACGTGGGCCCGCTTGATTGCCGAAAACGCCGACCGCGCGGTCTGACGGACCTGGCGCGTCGCCAGCACTGCGACGCACTGCGACCTGTGGACCACCGTGGCGTCGCACCGTCTGTGGAGGCCTGGTCGGCACTTGTGGGGCGCTGTGAGGCGTTGTGAGGCGTTGTGGGGCGTTGTGGGTCGCTGTGTGCGGCGGGGTGCCCTCATGTGACGCCGGCGACTTCTGCGGGCGGGGGTGTTCTGGTAGCCGGACGTCATGCCCAGGTTCTCCGTCGTCGTCTTCGCCCTGATGGCCATCGCTGGCGCAGCCACCCCGGCCCGTGCCCAGTCCGCCGCGCCCGCCACCGCCCCCGTCGGCGCCGCAGCGCCCACCGCTGCCCCCACCGCCGCGTCGTCGTGCAGCGTGGTGGTCTTGACCCTGGTGGGCACGAACCTGGCGGACAGCGAAGGGGGCCTGTCGGCGGCCCTGACGGGGACGCTGGCCAATGAGGCCGCGGCCTCCTCGGGCTGCGCGGTGCTGACCCAGGCCGACATCAACGCCATGCTCGAGGTCGAGGCCACCCGGCAGGGCTGCAGCGACGGCGCCGACTCCTGCCTCGCCGAGCTCGGTGCAGCCCTCGGCGCCAACCGCGTCATCGCCGGGACCCTGGCCCGGGTGGGCACGGAGCTCACCATCAACGCCCGCCTGATGAACGTCACCAACGCCGTCGTCGAACAGCGCACGGAGCAGGTCGCCGTCGACGTCGACCACGCCCGGATTGCGGCCCGCAATGCCGCCCGGGCCCTGTTTGGCCGGCCCCTCCTCGACGTCAGCACCGTCGTCGTCGCCGCCCCCGTCGTCCCGGCACCAGCGCCCACGGGGCCTTCGGCCTTGTTGCTCGGCGGCGCCGGCGTGGGTGTGGCCGGGCTCGTCATCGGCGGGGTCGGTGGGGTGTTGGTGGCCGGGGCCGAAGGCGCCCTCACAGATCCCGCCAAGCTCAACAAGCAGGCCGACCTCGACCAGGGCCGCCTCGGCCTCGTGGTCCTTGGGGTCGGCGCCGCCGTCGCCGTCGTCGGTGGTGTCCTCGTCACTGTTGCCCTGCTTCCCGAATGAGGTCACCCATGCGGTCGCTGTCACGCCCCCAGCTGCTCTCCGTTGTGTCCCTCATCAGCGTGGGCCTCACCGTGCTGGTCACGCCGACGCTGTCGTCGTGCACCATCCTTGGCCTGTCACCCGTGGCCTGCACGCCCGGCGACGCGTCCACCTGCCTGCCAGGCTCGGTGTGCGGCGCCGACGGCGTCTGCGTCGACGACGGCGGTGAAGGTGAAGGCGAAGGCGAGGGAGAAGGCGAAGGTGAGGGAGAAGGCGAAGGTGAGGGCGAAGGCGAAGGCGAAGGTGAGGGAGAGGGCGAGGGCGAACCAGACCCCACCACCATCGTCGTCGACGGCGTGGCCGGCGTCACCCACATCGCGGCGGACGCCGACGCCCTCTACGTCGCCGACAGCAGTGTCGGCCGCTGCATCCGGCGGCACGCCCTCGTCGGCGGCGCCGTGGTGGACGTGGCCTGCGAGGCGGCACCCTTTGTGGTCGCGGGCCTGGTGGTGGCCGACGGCGAGGTCGTCTGGTTGGCCGATGACCCCGCGGCGGCGAACGACGTCATTCGCGCCCTGCCCACCACGGGCACCACCGCCGACGCCCCCCGGGTCCTCGCCTCGGGGCTGGCGGCGGCACCGCCCAGTGCCGGCGTCACCAACATCTCGCTCAAGGTTGTCGGCGACAGCCACGTCATCGTGGTGGCCCGGGCTCCCACTGGCGACGGCGTCATCGCCACCCGGCTGGTTCGTCAAGCGGGGGCCGCCGTGGACCGGGTCATCAACTACGTGGGCGAAGTGTCAGACGCGGGCCTGACGGCGCCGCTGTTTGGCGGCGGCTACAGCATGGTGGGTGGTCGACGAAGCGCCAGCGCTGCCGTGTTTTCCCGCTTCATCTCGGGGGGCGAAAACGGCGACATCAATATCGACGGTCAGGTGGTGCCCGAGGCCCCGTTTGGGTCGGGTCGGGTCACGGCGCTGGTGGCCACCCCCGGCGACATCGACGCCTTCGCGGCCACCGCCGAAGACGCTGGTGGTGGCCGTCTGGTGCGCCTCAGCCTGGCCAACGTCACCTACGACCCCGCCGTGGTCCTGGGCCGCGTCGCCCCCGACAGCCCAAGCACCCACATCACGGCCATGGTCCACACCGGCAACGATCTCTTTTACGTGACCGACGGTGTCCTCGTGGGCGACGAGCGGCGTGGCCTCTACCGCCTCGACCAGCGGGTGAAGGGGGCGGTCCCCGAGAAGCTGCTGGCCCTCGACGGGCCCGCGGGCCAGCTCCTCGTGGTCGGCCTCAACCTGGTCTGGGCCGAGCCCGGCGCCGGGCGGGTGCGCAGCCTGCCGATGCCCCGCTGACCGGTCGCGTTTCCTGTAAAGTGCTGAATATAAGCAGGAATACGGCCGCGCGTGACCGAGTGATCTAGCCCGTGGGGCCGCCGCCGGGGTCGGCGATGGTGATCAGGTGTTCGTCGCCCACGGTGTGGCCGCAGATGTCGGTGACCTCCGCCGACAGGCGCAGGGTTTGACCGACGAAGACGCTGGCGTCCTCGAAGAAGATGACCTGCTCGCCGAGGCGCAGGCCGGTGTCGTCGTCGACGGCGGTGAAGGACCGGGGCTGCCCCTCGTAGCCGCCCACCAACACGTCGGCGTCGTTGTGCAGGGTGAAGCTCATGGTGGGCAACTGCTCGACGGGGGCGAGCTCGTCTTTGGGGAAGAAGAGGTTGTCGATCTGGACCGCTCCATCGACGTGGGTGCCGCCCTGGATGCCGCGGGCGTAGACCACGACGTCGCCGTCGTTGAGGGGCAGCAGCGTCGCGGTGCCCGTGCCGACCACGGCGGAGAACGGACCCGCCAGACCCTCGCAGGGGTCTGGTTCGCAGACCGAGGCACCGAGGACCGGCAGCATCCACAGCGTCATCAGCAGGCCGCGTTTCTTCGTCCCAATGGTCATGGCTCGGGTCTCTCCACGGGCAGTATCGACACCTGCAGAGTGTTCCCCACCGGGGCCGTCGACGCGAGGACCCTGTGGCGAAAAAGCCGGTTGGGCTGCGGGGAGGCATGCCGCTGTCGGGGGCCTGTGGCATGCTCGCCCCGTCATGTGGAGGCCATCGTGCGCGTCGTCGTCGGAACCCTGACCCTGACTGTCATCCTGTCTGTGTCCTGCGACCAATGCGACCCCGCACCGGTCCTCCCCGAGCGGTCGTTTGTGACCGCCGCCACCCACGCCGACGCGGCCCTGATGTCGGTGGGTGGCACCGGACCAAACGATGTCTGGTTGGTGGGGGCCCAGCCCGCGGCCAACGCCGCCCCCCTGGTGTTGCACGGCGACGGCACGACGTGGACGCCCGTGGCCACGGGCCAGGTGCACGACATCTGGTGGGTGGAGTCCTTTGTCGACGGGCCCACCTATCTGGTGGGCGGTGGCGCCACGGTGTTGCGCGTTGATGCCGGCGACGTCGTCACCCGCCTGCAGACGCCGGGCTTTGCCGGCCAGACGGTCTTTGGTGCCTGGGGGCAGAGCCCCGACGACGTGTGGGCCGTGGGTGGCTTCGCGGGACGATCGGGCTTTGTGTGGCGCACGGATGGCACGACGGTGCGCGACGAGCCCATTCCCCTCGACGTCCCCCGCAGCCCCGACGGCGAGATTGGCGCCTTGTTGAAGGTGTGGGGCCGCAGCGCCACCGACGTGTGGATTGTCGGCGGCGTCGGCACCATCTTGCACTGGGACGGTCGGGCGTTTTCGGTGGTGCCATCGGGGACCACCGAGACCCTGTTCACGGTCTCCGGCGACGACGACGAGGTCGTCATTGTCGGCGGCGGGGCTGCCGGCCTGCTGCTGCGCGGCAACCAGCGGCGCTTGAAGGAAGACACCCCGCCGGGGGCTCCCCTGTTGCAGGGCGTCACCAAAGACGACGACGGCAATGTGTGGGTGGCGGGCTCCAACGGCTTCGCCGCCGGCCAGGCTCCCGGGGGCGAATGGCAGACGGTAGACCTCGGCTTCGAGCGCGCGCCGGCCTCCGTGCACGCCCTGTGGGACGACGGCGCTGGCGGCCTGTACGCCGTGGGCGGTGATGTGTTGAGTCCCGCTCTCGACGACGGCATCGCCGTGACCACCAACACGACAACGGCCTTTGCGCCGCCGGCGCCGCCGCTGGTGTCGACGCTGTGCCCCGCTGACGCCGTCGATCCGGTTCCCAACGGGTCTGTGGCCCGCCGCTTTCGCGAGCAGCTGTTGAACGCCATCCGCCGCGACATCCCCAACCCCCCGCTCCACGCCCGCAACATCTTCCACCTGTCAGTGGCCATGTGGGACGCCTGGGCGGTCTTCGACGACAGCGCCCGCGGCGTCTTTGTCACCGACCGCGTCAACACCGACGGCATCGCCGACATCGAGGCCGCCCGCGAGACCGCGATTTCCCACGCGGCCTACCGGGTGTTGCGTCATCGCTATGCAAACGCCCAGGGCGCCGCCATCACCCGCAATTGCCTCGACGACTTCATGGCAGTGCTGGCCCTCGATCCGACGGACGAGCACACAGACGGCACCGACCCCGTCGCCGTCGGCAACCGCATCGGCCAGGCCGCCATCGACGCCGGCCTCGACGACGGCGCCAATGAGCGCAACGGCTACGCCGACACCACCGACTGGCAGCCCGAGAACCCGGTCCTCGTCGTCGACCGCCCGGGCACGCGGCTGGACAATCCCAATCACTGGCAGCAGCTCAACCTCGCCCTGGCCGAGACCCAAAACGGCATCGTCCTCGACACCAGCGTGCAGCCCTACCTGGGGCCACAGTGGCGCGAGGTTCGTCCCTTCGCCCTGCAGCGCGACCCCGACAGCGGCCTGTACAGCACACCCGGGGATTTCCCGTCCGTCGACGACGACACCCTCATCGGCGAGGTCGTCGAGGTCATCCGCCTGACGGCCCAGCTTGATGCCGACGACGGCCGCGTCTTTGACATCTCCCCCGGCGCCCGCGGCGACAATCCCCTCGGGGCCAACAGCGGCACCGGTCATCGGCTCAATCCGTCGACGGGGCGGCCCTACGACAAGAACATCGTCAAGCGTGGTGACTTCTCACGGGTGGTCGCCGAGATGTGGGCCGACGGGCCGAAGTCGGAGACGCCGCCGGGGCATTGGCTGAAGATCAGCCACGACGTCGGCGACGCCATCGAAGCCGCCGGCCAGCCCCTGCGGGCGTGGGGGGAGGGTCCCGCCATCGATCGCCTCCATTGGGACGTGGGCCTCGGCCTGGCCCTCAGCGGGGCCACCCACGACGCCGCCATCGCCGCCTGGGAGCTCAAGCGCGAAAGCCGCGGCCCCCGCCCCATCTCGCTGGTGCGCTACTTCGCCGGCAAGGGCCAGCGCAGTGATCCGTCGTCGCCGTCATACAGCCCCGAGGGCCTGCCCCTCATCGACGGCCTCATCGAGCTCATCACCGACGCGTCGTCGGCCCCCGGTGAACGGCACTTCGCCCTGCGGCACTTCGTCGGCGAGCTCGCCGTGCGGGGCTGGCCCGGTGAGCCCGGCGACCGCCTCAACGAATACACCTCGGTGCAGTGGATGCGGGCCCTGGAGTGGATCCCCTACCAGCGCCGCACCTTCGTGACGCCGGCTTTCCCGGGGTTCATCTCGGGACACAGCACCTTCTCGCGCGCCGCCGCCGAAGCGCTGACGGCGTTCACGGGCTCGGAATTCTTCCCGGGGGGCCTCGGCGAGTTCACGGCCCAGGCCGGGAATTATCTGGTGTTTGAAGACGGGCCCACCACCGACCTGCGCCTCCAATGGGCCACGTATTACGACGCTGCCGACCAATCGGGCCAGTCGCGGCTTTTTGGCGGCATCCACATCTTCACTGACGACACGATCGGTCGCCAGGTGGGCAGCGCCGTCGGCCGCGGCGCGGCAGCGCAGGCCAAAGGGTTCTGGGACGGCGACGCCGAATGACCTCGAGGTCCGTCGGCGACCCGGCGCACCTCACGGGGGTGGGCCGTCGGCCTGTCGCAGGGCCTCTTGTATCGCTGCGACCTGGGCCTCGAAGAAGCGGATGCTGACGGGCTTTGTCGGCGCTGCGGCGTCGAAGCCGTGAAAGGCACCGTCGACAACCTCCAGCGTGGTGGGCACACCAGCCTCGCGCAGGCGCCTCGCCCACTCGACATCCTCGTCGTGAAACAGGTCGAGGGTGCCAACGCCGATCCAGGCCGGCGGCAGACCAGCGAGGCTCTCGCGCCGGGCCGGGGCAGCGAGGTCGGACACGCCTGGACTCCCGGGGACAACGCCCAGGTATGACGCCCAGCCGTAGTGGTTGCTGGCGGCATTCCAGAGGCGATGATGTCGGCCATCAACGACCCGCAGCGTCGTTCGGTCGTCGAGCATCGGATAGACAAGCACCTGCAGCAGCGGTGGCGGTCGTTGTCGATCGTGCAACAGCAACGTCAGCCCCGCCGCGAGCCCGGCGCCAGCACTCTGTCCCATGACGATGATGCGTGCAGGGTCGACGCCGAGGTCGTTGGCCTCCCGCAGCACGAACTCCCAGGCGGCGGCGCAATCCTCGAGGGGGGCTGGAAAGGGGTGGTCCGGCGCAAGCCGGTACTCCACCGACACGACGACGGCGTTCAGTCGCCGGGCCAGACGCGCGCACATCCCGTCGTCTTGCCGGGCCGCGCCAATGACAAAGCCGCCCCCGTGGATCCACAGGATGGCTGGACGACGAGGGTTCACGCCATCGGGGCGGAGAATCCGGACCCTGGCGGGGTGGCCGTCGGCCACGGGCCTCTCGCTGACGGTGATGCCAGCCGGCAGTGTCGTCGACGGCATCGGCAGACGCCGCAACAGGCGCACGAGCCAGGGAACACCCACCCCTCGTGGCAGCCAGGGGGCGATTGACCGCAAGTCCGGGTGGTAGGCGGTCATGGGAACTCCTCGCGCGCACCGTGTAGCCATCTTCACCGGGTGGCGCCGCGAAACGCTGACACAGCCGTGACAGCACCGACACACGACGACGGGCGCCAAGCGCCGAAAAAGCGCCCCAAGTACCCCAAGCGACGACGCCGATCCCCGGGCGAGCCATCGGGCCAACGTCGATGGCTTCCCGACCACGGTGCTGTCCGGGACGCGGGCGTGAAGCGCCCTGACAAGCCGCCGATGCAGTGCTCGGCGGGCCGCAGCAGGCGCCTGACGGTCCTGAAATGTCGGCATTTTGCCGCTGAAGGGCCGCTGAGAGGCCCTTGAAGGCCCCGCGGACCGATCCGTGCTTGTCCATGGGGCTCGGGGTGACGATCATCCCTCCACCCGCTTGCGGCATCCGCTGGCGTCCCCTACGCCTTCGGGGGTTCTCCGGCCGAAGCACACAGCGGCACGTCGGCACGACGACAAGGATTGTCATGAGCAGCACACCCGGCGGGTTCCTCCCGCCTCTTGATCCAAACCAGCAGTCTTCCAACCCGATGATGCGGGTGGTGCTGACGGCGTCGCTCATGCTCATGGCCTGGATGGGGCTGAACGCGTTCATGCCCAAGCCCGAGGCAAAGCCCCCCGAGGCTCCCGTCGCCGCCACTGACGTGGCCGCCGCCGCTGCCGCCGTCGAGGCCGCCGCTGCCGCCTCCCCGGGTGCTGTGGTCGGTACCGACGACAAGCTCCCCGAGCAGGAGGCCACCGTCGCCGTCGACGTCGCCGCCAAGCAAGACAAGTCCAAGGTGCAGGGAGGCTTTGAGGGCACCCTGTCGTCCTTCGGCGCCCAGGTGAAGCGCTGGGCCCTGACGGGCTACTCCGAGACCAAGCTCGAAAAGGGCGTGGACCCCAAGAGCCACGTCAAGGTCGACATCGCCAAGGGCGAAAACGGCGGCGCCCATTTGTTGGCACTGCGCTCCCGCGGTGGCGACGTCGTCTTGAAGGCCGACGCCCCCTGGGAACTCACCGAGAGCACCAGCCGCGCCGTGGCGTTTTCCCGTCTGACGCCGTCGGGCGTGCGCCTGAGCCGCCGCTTCCTGTTTGACGACGAGACCTTCTCGTTGAAACTTGAGACCACCCTCAAAAACGAGAGCGACGCCAAGCGCACCGCCGAGCTCGACATGGTGCTGTCGGGCAAAGAGCGCGTGGGCGAGCGCGACGAAGGCGGCATGTTCGTCGTCGCCACCGACAAACTGGGCGGCACCTGCGTCACCGAGCAGGATCGCGAACTCTTTCAGGCCTCGAACGTCGAGAAGGACCCCGAGGACTTCATCTTCAAGGGCGCCATCCGCTCCGCCGCCATCGACCGCCACTACTTCGTCGGCGCCGTCACCTTCGACAGCATCCCCACCGACAGCTGCAAGGCGGTGGCGTGGAAGCACAGCGACGAAGACCGCGGCCTCGACGTCGTGGTGTCGTTGTCGGCCATTCCGCTGGCGCCCGGCGAGGTCAAGACCTTCGTGCAGGAGGCCTACCTGGGTCCCAAGCAGCTCGACGCCCTGCGGGCCTTTGGCCACGGCCAGGAAGAAGCCATCGACTTCGGCATGCTGGCGGTGGTCTCCCGGCCCCTGCTGTGGCTGCTGGTGCAGATCGAGTCCCAGACCAACGACTACGGCCTGGCCATCATCGGCCTGACGCTCACCATCTTTTTGCTGACGTTGCCGCTGACCCACCGTTCCATGGTGGAGATGAAGAAGTTCGGCAAGATCATGAAAGATCTGAAGCCGGACCTCGACAAACTCAAAGAGAAATACGGCCACGATCAGCGCTTGATGGTCGAGAAGCAGCAGGCCTTCTTCCAGGAGAAGGGCGTCAATCCCTTCGCCAACCTCATGGGCTGTCTGCCGATGCTGGTGTCGATGCCGGTGTGGATTGCCCTGTACCGCACCTTGTCGACGGCGGTGGAGCTCTACCAGCAGCCCGCCGCGTGGTTGCCCAATGTGCTCGACCTGACGCAGCCCGATGCCATCTTGTTTGGCTGGCCCCTGCTGCCCTTCATTGTCTGTGGCCTGATGCTCGTTTCGACGCTGCAGCAGCCACCGCCGGATGATCAGCCGCAGATGAAGTACATGATGTACGGCATGCCACTGTTCTTCTTGTTTATCATGTTTGGCATGGCCTCGGGGTTGTCGATCTATATGATCACCAACAGCCTGCTGCGCATGGCCCAGTCCTATTACATCAAGCGCAAGCACGGCTGACGCGCTGCCGCCGACCTCGGCCAACGCCAAGGTCGGCGCTGTGCGTTGCGCTTCGTTTTCTTCGGCGCCAGCCGAAGAAACATCAGAACTTTCCGGTGGAGTAACCGATCATGGGTGGATTTCGTTCGCGGCGACGTCACAAAGGCGGCGGCGGTGGTGGCGGCGGCGGTGGCGGCGGCGGCGGTGGCAACGGGCAGCAGTTTGCCTATACCGGTGAGGCCAACGGCCTGCAGCCTGGCGACGACGTCGGCAACCGCAAGAGCTTCAAGCCCGTCATCGTCCCCCCCGACGACATCGGCAACCGTCGCGACCCCGACGAAGAAGAAGACATCCCCTGGGACGACATCGGCAACCGCATCGACGCCAACCCCACCCATGAGTTGTCGGGGATCCTCCTCGACCTCGACCCCAAGAAGCGCAAGCGCCGGGCCAAGGGCACGTCGACGCCCACCGAGCGGGTGGGCCGCTACATCGTGGGCGGCGTCAACCCGATCATCGCCGGCGGCAACCGTCCGCCACCACCGCCGTCGGACGAACCCCTCGCCGAGGTGCGCCAGTTCCATCAGGGTGGCCAACAGGGTCAGTGGCAGGGCCAGCAGGGGCAGGGCCAACAGGGCCAGTTCCAGGGCCAGCAGGGTCAGCAGGGCCAGGGTCAGCAGGGCCAACAGGGCCAGCAGGGCCAGCAGCCATCCCGTGCCGACAAGAAGCGCCGCTTCGAGCAGGTCGACGGCGTGGCCGCCCAGGAAGTCTCCGAGCGGCGCGCCCAGCGCTTCTTCGACTTCGACGAGGACGACCGCTTCGAATACAGCCTCAAGTCCACCCCCGAGCAGAAGCGGGCCGAAGCCCTGCGCTTTGTCGACGACGTCCTGCGGGAGGCCGGTCGCCAGGCGGTGGTGCAGGCCCGCATCATCGAAGACGGCGACAAGCCCAAGCTCCTCGTCACCATCGAAGAGCGGGGGCCCCACGGCAAGCTGGCCGCCGCCCGCATCGGCGAGGGATCCAACGACCCCCTCTTCGTGCTGGGCAACGCCGCCCTGCTGTCGCTGAACTACCTCGCCAACAAGGTGGTCAACCGCTACCCCGACGACCGCATCCGCCTGGCGGTGCTGCCGGCCGCCGACGAGCGCCTCTACCTGGAGAGCCTCGAAGAGCACCAGCGTCGGTCCCGCGCCCCCGATGGCGTCGCGATGTCTGTGCCGGGGCCAATGCCCGTGAACGCGCCGGCGCCGCAGCCCATCGCCGCCGAGATGGTGCCCGTCGAGGCCGTTGTCGCCGATGGCACCGACGCCGTGGCCGAGGCACCGGTGAAGAAGGGCCGCGGCCGCCGTTCCAAGGCGTCGGCGGAGCCGAGCGAAGCCCTCGAGGCAGCGCCACCCAGGTCCCCGGGACCGCTTCCCGAGGTCACCGGGGTGGTGCCAGTGGCCTTCGTGGCCCCGATGGCCCCCGCAGTGCCAGTGCCAGTGCCTGTGGCGGCTCCTGTGGCAGCTCCCGTGGTCCAGGCGCCCGTGGAGGCCCCACCCGCCGCCAAGCCCGCGCCCAGGCCCGCCCAGGCCCCGGTGGCCAAGGCCGCGCAGCCTGCGCCGTCCCAGGGCGGCGGCCGTCGCGGATCGGCAGCGAAGAAGGGGAAGCGATCAGAAGAGATCATTCCGCCGCCGTCGGCGCTGCCGCCGGAACCCGAGGTTGAGGAGGCCCCACCACCGGAGCGCTCGCGCCGTCGGGTGCCGGCTTCGGAGCTGCTCGCAGCGCCTCCTGTCGACGACAGCGGGTCCCGTGGACCGCCGCGTCCGAAGCCCCGCCGGTCGAACGCATTGGTCGAAGTTGTGCGGGTTACGAAGAAGACCTGACGATCGTGCTTGACGCGAGCGTGGGGCGGCGGTAGGTATTCGCCGCCCACGCCTACCTGGAGCGGTAGTTAAGTTGGTTATAACGCCGGCCTGTCACGCCGGAGGCCGCGGGTTCGAGTCCCGTCCGCTCCGCCAGGAGAAACCCGCAGAAATGCGGGTTTTTTCTTTTGGGCACGATCACTTTCGAGGTCGTCGTTCGTCGCCAGTAGCAAGGGCGTAGCAAGCGTCGACGGCGGCGCTGTCGGCGACGCTTTTGGTGTCATCGACATGCGCGCGATCTGCTCGTGCAGATAGTCCTGCTGGAGATGGCCGTAGGTGCGCATCGTTGTCTGCGGATTGCGGTGCCGCAGGATGCGCTGAACGGCATGAAGATCGGCGCTGGCTTGCAGCATCAATGTGGCAGCGGTGTGCCGCAGGTCGTGGAACCGCAACTGTCGACCAATGGCCGTCTTCCAGAGCTTGAAATTGCAGCGGGGGCAGGTCCGGTCTTCGGGGGTCTCTGTCTCCATCGAGAAGCCACAGCCCTGCCGGCGGCACTTCAGCGCGTAGTGCTCGACGATGCCCGCCTTGGCCAGGGTGCGGCGCAGCATGCGCTCGGGGAAGAAGCCGCTGCTGCGGCGCATCCGGCCCTCGCTGTCGGGGAACACGTAGAGCCCGGGTGAGCCCATGGCCGTCACCAGGTACGGGCGCAGCTCGGGGTGGATGGGGATGGTGTCGTGGTGGCCGCCCTTGGTGACCTCCCGCTCGTTGGAGCCACGCACGTGCAGCAGGCCCTGCTCCAGGTCGACGTCGCGCTTGCGCAGGGCGACGACCTCACCCTTGCGGAGGGCGGCGTAGAGGGCGACGGCGATGATGGTGGCGTGGTCGGGGCTGGCGGCGGCGAGGACCCGGGCCGCTTCGTCGGCGGTCAGGGTCTGGTAGGCCCGCGGGGGCACCTTCACCTTGCGAACGGCGTCGACGGGGTTTGTGCCCACCCACTTCTCGAGGCGGATGGCCGCCCCGAAGGCCCGCTGCACGAAGCCGCGGATGTGGTTCAGGGACTCGGCGCCCAGCCCCGCCCGCTTCTTGTCGATCAACAGCTGCTCCAGCCGGGCCCGGGTGACGAGCTCGAGGCGCAGGCCGGCGATGGGGTCTTTGAGGAGCTGGTTGGTCACCGTGCCGACGTTGCGGCCGTGGGCGGCGCTCTCGACGGAAAACGTGTCCAACCACCACTGCAGCAGGTCGGCGAGGGTCCAGTTCTCGGGATTGCGGGTCAGGGGCTCAAGGCCGAGCTCCTTGCGCTCGATGGTCCGCTCGACCTCGTGCAGCAGGTGCTCCGCATCCCGCAGGGTCCTGGCCGTCGTCTTCCGGTATTTCCACACGCCGTCGACATCGCGGTAGCGGATGTAGAAGCCGTCGGCGCGCAGTTCAACAGGCATCACGAACCTCGCTTGCGGGTGACGAGGCGGGGCCGCTTCGCCGCGGTGGCGATGAAGGCGTCGATGTCGCCGCGCTGGAAGCGCACGGCGCGCCCGAAGCGGATGGCGGCGAGGCGACCCTCGCGGGCGTAGGCGTAGACGGAGTCCACCGAGAGCCGCAGCAGGGCGGCGACCTCATCGGCGGTGAGGAGGGGCGACGTGGTCATGGCATCTCCGGCAGGCGGGCGTTCTTGATGCGGCGCAACGAGTCCTTCGAGAAGGTCGGGATGTGGAGGCTGTTGCCGAGGGACTGGCCGTCCTCGTCGACGTGGGCCGGTTCGATGGTGCACTTCAGGTGCTCGTGCCGGTCAGGGCCCTTGACCCAGGCAAACGAGATGGTGCGGTGCTCGCGGATGTGGACGCCGGCGATGGCCTTGAAGTAGGCGGTGACGCCGTCGACGACGAGGGAGTGGTGCATGGGGTCGCCCTGGGGGCGCCAGGTGACGTCGCCGACGGTGCGCTCGGCGTCTTCGCTCCAAAAGCGTTTCCAGGTCGCGGCGTTGGTCTGCATGGCGCGGACGAGCTTCAGCAGCAGGCGCACGCCCAGCGGGGTCGCTGTGACCAAGGGGTCGCCCTCGCGAAGCATGAAGATCAAGGCGGCCTCGCCGACGGACTCGATGCGCCATTTGGTGCGGTGGGTGGCGCCGAGCGGCGGCGTCAGCAGGTTTTCATGCGACCAGCGGCGGACGGTCACGGGGGTGACGTCGACGCCCACGGCCTTGAGGGCCTCGTCGAACTGGGCGCTGGTGAGACCTTCAGAAGGGACGGAATTTGACATCGTAGACAGAATTTAAGGTGGCCGACCGGATCCGTCAAGTCGCATCCTGGCCGCAGTCCAACGGGCGGCCGGGGCTGGGGTCGACTGGTGTGTGTTCCGGACGACGGCTGAATCTCCTGCGGAACAGGATACGGCTGCCCTTCGGCTGGCCAAGGGCAGGGCCGCCCCTGTGCCCGTCCGAAGCCGGAGAGAGCGGGGCGTTGTGGTGAAGAAACCCTGCGCTTTTGCAGAAGAAACCCCGTCCACTGTTGGCCCGGGCAGGGGCGGCCACCAGTTGGCGGCTAACGCACGCCCGGGCTGAGGTCAGGGGTACTTCAGCCGGTGCCATCCAGTTCGCCAGCACCTCGCCCTCGGCAGACTCCGTCAACCGAAGACCAGGAACTGCGACTCTCGCATGGTGCTGCACCGCCGAAACGCGTCGAGGGGGAATCGAGCAGGTCCATCACTGCCCGCCAGCGTCGACGAATGTGATAAGACCACTGTCTACTTGGGTGTGCGATGCGCGAACTGCGGACCATTTGTATCCTCGACGAAGCGACTCGACCGGATGCCGAGATGGGCGATGTCTTGGAACGTGCGCTGCGTGCCTTTATCGAAGACATCAACGAAACCGTCACCTGCACGCCCACCTACATCACGAGCACCCTGGTGGAGTTCAAGGCGATTCTGGACCGCTTGGACCAAGTGTTCGCCGCATGGCTCGTCCGTACGTCACGGGCACCCGAATCCGTAGCAGCAATCATTGTCAGGGAAATCGAACGGCCTCGGGTCATGCTTGACGCGGCTGCTGAGCATCTGCTCGCACACGGCTATCCTGCCTGGCAGGCCGAGGAAACGGCCAAGCTCATCGCCAAGGCATTCGCCGATCCCACCAGCACTCCCAGGGCCTTGTTCTTTGGCTTGGTTTCACAGTGGGTGCAGCAGTTGCTGCCCGTCGCGACAAGAATCTCCAAAGACCCCACGGACCTGCATTGCGCCGATATTCTCCCATTGGTCGCCATTCTGGAGGGGATGCAGCGGGCGCCACAAACGATCGCAAAGCTGAGCTTGCCGTTGGAACGGCATGCAGACGAGCCGGCAGCAACTGCCGAGTCAACCACGGCAATCGGCGACATTGTCGGGCAGCACATCGTCATGGAGCATATTGGCAAAATCGTGGCGACAGCAGCGATGAACCGCTCGAGAAAGGCACAGGGCCTGCCTACCATCCCCATGTCGTTCCACTGCGTGTTTGCCGGAAGCCCCGGCACAGGAAAGACCACGATTGCGCGTCTCTTTGCGCGCGAACTCAAGGAAGCCGGGCTGCTCCGCAAGGGGCATCTTGTAGAAGTGACTCGTTCCGACCTTGTTGCTGGCTATATGGGCCAAAGCGCGCTCAAGACGAAGGCAAAGTTGGAAGAAGCAAGGGGCGGGGTGCTCTTCATCGACGAAGCCTACAGCCTCGTCGGCAAAAAGGACGACTCGTATGGCCACGAGGTCATCGACACGGTCCTGAAATTCATGGAAGACAATCGCACCGACCTGATCGTGGTTGTGGCCGGGTATTCGACACAGATGCGAGACTTTCTTCGCTCAAACCCAGGGCTCGAGAGTCGCTTTTCCAACTGGATCGAGTTCCAAGACTACACCGATGGCGAGTTGCTTGAAATCTTTGACGGCCTCTGCCGGAGGTATCAGGTAGCTGTCAGTCCTGAGGCACGCACAAGTGCGCTTTCGCTGATAACGCAGGCTCGCCGAGGGTCAGCATTCGCGAACGCGCGTACGGTACGGCAGGTTTTTGAGTCTGCTGTTCAACAGAGTGCGGTCCGTGCAGTTCGTGTTCATCGCTCGCCAGAGATCCAAGAACTCTTCGCCTCCGATTTCGCCGACGCCGTCGATGAGAAGTCGGTTGCGCCAATGACCAGTCGCGAACGGCTTATGTCGCTGACCGGACTCAGTGGCGTAAAGCAGCAAATCGCGAACCTTGCAGCGTGGATTGAGGTGACCCGAAAGCGACGGGGAGGAATCTCTCTTCCTGAGGCGAATTTGCATATGGTGTTCTCAGGCTCGCCAGGTACCGGCAAGACCTCGGTGGCTAGGCTGTTCGGTGAACTCTTGAAGGAGCAGGGGCTACTGGCGTCGGGCCACGTCATTGAGGTTGATCGGTCCAGCCTTGTCGGCGAATGGCTTGGTCAGACGGGGCCGAAGACAACCGAGGCGTTCCGGTCCGCGTTTGGCGGCGTTCTGTTCATCGATGAGGCGTATTCGCTTTCGACAAAAGATGATCAAGGCCGTGATCCGTACGGAGCCGAGGCCGTTAATACGCTGCTGAAGCTGATGGAGGATCACCGGGACAAGGTCGTTGTCATCGCCGCAGGATACGCGAGCGAAATGGAGCTGTGGCTCGCCAGCAACCCAGGCCTTCGTTCGCGTTTCTCAAGGACGATTGTCTTTGAGGACTTCGCTGACGAGGAACTCCTCCAGATTTTTCACCAGTTGGCGCTTGCTGACGAATTCACCGTTGCAGAGGACGTCCTGTCGGCACTGCGGCAATTTCTTCCTCAGCTTCGACGACGCGCTGGATTCGCCAATGCGCGTTCAGTGAGGAACTTGTTCGAATCGATTCAACAGTACCAAGCCGTCCGGGTTCACGCCAACGGTCTGCACGCCCGGCATGACTTGAGTGAGATAGCGTTGGCCGACGTCAAACAAGCGATGGGCGAAATCAGGTGATTCGCTCGGGAGTGGCCGTTTTGCGTGCGCCCACAGCATCACGGGGCAAGAGACCACAGGCACTGCTTCGAGAGTTCACCGTTTCAGTCTCCGACATGCGGTCAAGTGCCATCGTCTTCAGCGCTGATGGGATCGGGTGTGACGTTCCCGTCCAGTCAGCGACCACGTCTCCGATCAGCATGTCGCCATCGTCAGGGTTGCCGACAACGAGGTCGCTCTCTCCGGGCTGGGGAGGAGACGTCATGTCGCCGACGAGGTGCCCATGGAGGTACAGCCCGACCTCCCGGTGGGACAGTTTGAGAACGTCGATGCCCATGACCTCGATGGCCCAACGGGGCAGGGACGGCGAGGCAGGCAGCGCACGCGGTGGGGCGCCATCGGGACTCCCGTCGTAGTCGTCGAGTTCATCGAGCTGAACCAGGCGCTCCTGTGGGATCCCTTCCACTGATCGACACACTGCGAGCTGGCCGGACCCGACGTTGAGCAGCCGAAGCCCCCGGAGACCAACATCAAAAGCCACGTCATCGGCATCGCCGAGCACCAAGGCCTTACCCACCCGCAGGCGGCGCCCACCCCGGGCCGTGTGCACGGTGATGGTTGCACTCTCAGGTGCGTCGAGGAAGGCGCAGGTGTTCTCGCCGATTCGGGCGAGGCCCAAGAGGTCGGTGACCCGATGGACCGGCCGATCGCAGTCCGCGCAGAAGCGTTGCTCAGGCCTTGTCGGGTCGGTCATCGGCATCAATTCCTCCCACCCGTGCGAACACGGGATGATGGCGAGGCGCCGCTTCTCGAGGTGGGCAGGCTGCGTCTTTGGAATACGGTCGAGGGCCCAGCGGGCAGCGTCGTGCAGCTGCGGAAGCGGTTCGTTCAGGGCGAGGGCAAGAGGACCGGTGGCGGCGAAACACTGACGGACGCCGAGGGTGCGGGCGGCGGCGGCGCGAGCTGGCTCGGGTTCGTCGGGGTCCGCCACCAAGGCGATGAGGACGGCCTCTGCCGCCGGGAGCCGCTCCAAGAACCAAGTGACTGCGCGGGTGGTCTCGTCGGTGTCGGTGCCCCTCCGCAGTGCACTGACGAGCGCACCACCGAGGTGTTCCCAGAGTGAGTCGGCGAAGCGGTGGGCCCGGATGAGGTCATCGCGATGGCGAAAGAACTCGAAGAGCTCAACGACCCGGGCTGTGTCGGCGACGTCTCGGTCGAATCGTTCGACGAGGGCGATGGCATCGTCGAGGCGAAGGAGGCCGAGCGCCACGGGGCTCGCAATGAACCCTGCGAGGCTGTTTCGCAGGCCTTGCAGGTCGAGGCCCGGATCGAGGGCCTCTGACAGGCCAACTGGCCACCCTGTCGGGGCCTGGTCGACCGGGCCCGCCAAATCTTGAAGGAGGCGGCGAGCGCCGGTGAGGTCATCAGCGACGGCGCGGGGATCACCAACGAACAGCCGCGGGCTCCCGCCGACGATCCGAAGGCGCGTCACGTCCAAGTGCCCGTGATGCAGACCGAAGTTCCTGGCCTCGAGGAGAAGGTCGACCACCTCGAGGGTGATGCGTGCTGCGCGCACTGGGTGGAGGGGCAGATGCGCCGGCAAGATTGAGTGTCCGGCGCCGTCGAAGACGATGGTGACCAAGTCGTCCACGATGCCGACGTCGTACACGTTGAGGTGGTTTCGATGCCCGCGCGCCCAGAACGGCAGCGCCTGCTCGACCGCCTGCGTCTGCGACAGCGGCAACTGCAGCACCCAAAGATCCTCGTCGCGGCCTGGGCGTCGCATGCGCACAGCACCACGCACTGGCGGCGCCACGCCGTCCACTGGCGGCAGCGACAACAACGACGTCCACGCTTCTGGAGAGAGCGCTGGCAGCGGCATCAGTAGAGGCTACCGCTTCAGCATGGAACCGCACTGACCGGAGTCCAACTCCAGCAAGAGCCGGGCAGGCCGAGCGCCAATACTCTTACGAAACACGACACGTCTGCCCTGCGGCTGGCGTGGGGCAGGGCCACCCTGTGCACCATTCCCGTGCGGTCAACGCACGCACCTGCCCACGTCGAGTGGCTCTGACTCGTAGACCATGCAGAGTCACCCGCGCGGAATTGTCAGCGGGAAATCACGACGACGAGCCCACCAGCTCCAATGCCCCCCGCTCCGACTGCGGCACTCGCTGACGCGTCTGCGGAACCCCCTCCTCCACCTCCGCCGCCGGGGAATCCGCCGGCGCCACCAGCGCCTGCAGGTGCACCGGCCGCCGCACCGCCGCCACCGCCACCGCCGCCACCCCAGCCCTTCTTGCCCGCAAGGTTGCTCTCCCCAGCAGTCCCGTTGACGCCTGGTGCACCCGGCGGCGCACCGCCGCCGAAGGCGTACCTTTGAACAGCGCCCCCGCTTCCACCGGAACGCGGGACGCCTGCATTGGTGAATCCACCGCCACCACCGCCGCCGGCACCACCAAAAACGCTGCTGCCACCGCCAACGCCGTCGTTTGCGCTCTGGCCAGCTCCGCCAGCGCCGCCGCCCCACTCAGCCGAGGGCGTCGTCGGGGCCGTCGATCCAGGCGTCCCCTGACCTCCGATTCCTGACGATGTGCTGGCGGGAATGCCTGCCGCAGGACCGACACCACTGGTCAGCGAGCCGCCGCCGCCGCCGCCGGCCGAATGGAAGAACGAGACACGGCCGCCTTCACCGCCACCGCCGCCGCCCGCCTGCGTCCAGGTGCCAAACCTCGACAAGCCTGCGTTGCCGCCTGAGTTCCCGTCGGTGAGGTTCGGGACGCCTCCGGCGCCCCCTGTACCTCCGGTGCCAACGATGACGGCTTCCTGCGAGCCAAGTGAACCTGCAACGAAAGTCACGTGGGTCACGGCTCCACCGCCTCCCGCTCCCGCTCCTGACAGGTCGTTGATGCTTCGCCGCGCGCCACTTCCTCCTCCTCCGCCTCCTCCAACGCAGATGACCTCCACGACCACCGCACCCGCTGGCTTCGTCCACGTTCCGGATGAGGTGAAGACCTGGACATTGGTCGCGGAAGCGACGGCCTGGCCGCCGACAGTCGACCCAGGGGCAAGGTCTACCGGTGCACTTCCCAATGCATTGAGGATGTCGGCGACGCTTGGAGGCGTGCCGTTTTCCCCGTTGCAGGCAAACGTCGTCCTCACACCGTCAAAGAAAGATGCCCCACCAGCCGGGCAATCGGGGTCGCCGACATTCAGCGAACTCGCCACCACGGACAGTCCGTCGGTCCCATCATTGCCGATTGGGCCTTGGCTACCTTGAATCCCTTGAATCCCTTGAATCCCCTGGGGCCCTTGAAGCCCGGGCGTACCCTGGCCGCCAGACGGCCCAGGAGGCCCGAGCGCTCCAGGTGATCCTGGCAGACCAACGTCGCCATTGCAGACAAATGACGTCGTCACCCCATCAAACAACGAGGTCCCTCCGGCGGCACAGGCAGCATCGCCTACATCCAGCGAAGTCGTTTGAATCGAAAGTCCGGCGTCACCTTTGGGGCCTGGTGCCCCGGGGAGCCCCTGCGGGCCTTGGGCTCCGGTCAGGCCCTGCGGACCCTGGGCGCCGTTCAGGCCCTGCGGGCCCTGTGGGCCGGTCAGGCCCTGCGGACCCTGGACGCCGTTGAGGCCCTGCGGGCCCTGTGGGCCGGTCAGCCCTTGCGGGCCCTCTGCGCCAGTCAGGCCCTGTGGGCCCGGGGCTCCGGTCAGGCCCTGCTGACCCTGAGTTCCATTCAGCCCCTGCGCGCCGACAAGCCCGTCACGTCCGTCAGCTCCGTCGAGGCCATTGCAGACAAACGATGTCGACAAGCCATCGAACAGCGACACGCCGCCCGTCGGACAATTTGGATCGTCGAGCTCGAGAATCGAAACGACAGAGGCGTCGGCTCCCCCGGAGCCGTTGCAGGCGAATGTCGTCGTCGTGCCGTCAAACAGCCCAACACCGCCTTCAGGGCAGTTCACATCGCCAACAGCCAGTGCGGTTGCCGTCACCGACACGCCGTTGTCGCCTTGGGGACCCTGGGGACCTTGGGGACCCTGGGGACCTTGGGGACCTGCCTCGCCGACGATCCCTGCGGAGCCATCTTGGCCGTCCGCGATGACCACCGATGTCCCATCATCGCAGGCGATCGTCTTCCGGCCAGCCGCGTCGGTCTGCGCAGTGCACGCTGAGTCCGCGTCGTCGTCGGCGGCGGGAAGCGTAACCTCAGTTCCATCAGGACATTGCACGAGGCGCTCACCGTCACGCACCACGACGCTGCACTCGTCGTTTGCAGCCAGGTCCGCGCCTCCACAGGCAGTCGCTCCCGCGCCGACGAGGAGGGTCGAGATGCACGCGTACTGGCGCACGCGAGCCGCCAGCGCCCAGCGCGTGAAGCAGAAGAAGACAGTTGGGAACAAGACCAATGAGCCCATGCCACCCCCAAAGAGAATCCAACTCAGCCGAGCGGAACCTGAACAGTGTTCTCGAACGTGGAAAGGGGTCAAGCGTCGTTGGCATGCCTGATCACGCACGACGCCGCGCTGAGAGGAAGGAGCGCTGAAAAGAGACCAGGCAGACCCGATGCGTGCCCAGCCGGTGGGATGCAGCGACCGAGGAGTGCCGTCGGGAAGGGATTGGCCAATCGGCGACCTGCTCGACGGGACCGCGTTGTGGTTTGGCTATGCAGCGTGGCGCCCTTGACGCCGAAGGGGGGTGTCTCACGGTGTCGTTTGGCCGGGCCTGCTGGTCGCGGTGGCAGGAGCGCGATAGGAAAGGCACCGGGAAGTGACCCAACGAGCATCCGACGACGTTTGTTCGTGGTCCTGTGGCTGCTGTCCCTGCTCTACGAGGTGCCAACGCAATGGTGAAGGTGAAGGACATACTCGAGTGGGTGGGTGAATCATCCGGCGGCGAGGGCCTTGCCGGGCTCTGTAACAAGCGCGGGCTGCCGACGAGCAAGCGAAACGGTGACATGCAGAAGTCGCTGGCCCGCTCGTATGGCCATGATGTGTTCGCCGTGATCGAGGACCTGCGCCGGGCAGACCTGCATGCCCTGCTGACCGCAGGCTTCATCGTTGGCGACGCGTGGCGGTCGTTGCCGTCGTCGAGCACCTACCGAAGCGCAGATGTTCTTCGGGAGATCGCCGTCGATGTCTTCATCAACGCCAACTACGACGCCCTTGAGCGTGACGACGACGAAGAAGAAGACGAAGACGACGAAGAAGAAGAAGACGACGAAGAAGAAGAAGACGAAGAAGAAGAAGACGAGGAGCTCCCGGCGGACGTCGCAGTCCTGAAAGCCTGGCTGGACGCCCGGCGCAGCGACACGCGGGTCCTGAAGTTGCAGACTGTCCTCGCCAAGGCGGGTCTCGGTGGTGTCGAACGATTGCGGACGGAGCGTTTCCAGGCCCTGCGGGTGATGGTCGAGGACGCCGGCTACTGGCTTTGCGCGCTGTCCCACGACGCCTACACTGATCTTGACGCGTCGCCGGGCATCGAATCGGACGTCCTCGTGCTGCCGCCGGCCAGCGAAGACGAAGACGAAGACGAAGACGAAGACGAAGACGAAGACGAAGACGAAGACGAAGCCGAAGACGAAGACGAAGTTGAAGACGAAGACGACGAAGACGACGAAGACGTGGTCTTTGAACTCAGTGAGGATCGGCAGTTTCGCCTGCATGAGCTTCTCGACTTCGCGGGTATCGAGCGCCGTCGTGGCCTGACCGACGTCCATGTGGCTCTGCTTCGCACGCATCTGAAAGACCGCGGGTACGACCTGCGAGGCAAGAGCGGCTCTGCATTGATCGCCGGCTCAAAGGTCAAGGAGGACACGCTGGTGACCCTCGTCCACGAGAAGCTAACCGACTTTATCGTGACGTCGGCAGCGCCGCTGCCTCCTCCCTCATCAAACCTTTCCGACTACGAATTGGCCTCCGCCCGACTTCGCCTGCTGACTGGCATTCCATGGACTGAACGACGAACGTCGGCACATTGGCCCGAACAATTCGTCGCGTTGGCCATCGGTGACCTGAAGGTCGCTGACAGTGATCGAAGCGTGCTGCCCATCATGGGCGCAGCCCTCGTCATGGGCATCCACGACATTGAAGTGCCGATGTCTCAACTGCGCACCGCACAGGACCGTGGCCGGTTGGCGGCGCTGGTCGATGCGTTTGTCGGCCTCAACCATGAGGCCGGTGGCGACGTCGAGGGCCGCGCCGCGCAGATGCGTGAGCGGCTCGGGCTCGGTTCCGTGGGTGTTCACGTTGCCGCGCCGCCGGTGCGCCCCAGCCCGCCTCATGTACCGGTCGCTGACTCCCGCACCCCTGTTGTGCCAGCACCCAATCGGGCGGCAGGATTCAATGGGCGAGATATGGGCGCCCTCGAGGGCATTTTTGACTGACGAAGGAACGACATGACCCCCGAACTCACCCAGAAAATTGAGGCGGCCTACGGTCCCCTCGTGGTCAACAAGCGTGAAGCGCTCCGTGCGGGCTTCGAGTTGCTGCCCCGGTTTGTGACCGAGTTCCTGCTCGCCAGTGCGCGGGCGGCCAACGCCGCCACCACGGCCGCCGATGTGCACGCCAAGCTCAAGCCCTTCTGGGTCGACGCCGACCGGCGCGGGGACTTCATCTCGCGGCTGATGATCGATGGCTCGGCGAGGTTGGTGGCCCTGTTGGACGTGGAACCGCAGCCCAAGAAGATGCGGCACATCGGCCGCATCGCCCAGCTCGACGGCAACGAGTTGCTGGTCACTGAGGCCATGGTGGAAAAGGTGCCGGAGCTGCTGAGCGGCGGACTCTGGGGGACCTGCGTCCTGACCTATGACAAGAGCGATGGACAGATTTCCGTCCAGGACTTCACGCCCTACCAACTCACGCGCCCGGATATGGCGGCCTTCAAGGCCCACCGCGCCAAGTTCACGATGGACGAGTGGCTGGAGCTGTTGCTCGCCAGCTGCGGCTACGACGCGAGCGTCTTGCCAACGCGACGCCACAAATTGCTGGCGTTGACGCGGCTCATTCCCCTCGTCCAAAACAATGTGAACCTCGTCGAGCTTGGGCCCAGGGGAACCGGCAAGAGCTATCTGCTGCGCAGCATCACCCAGCGTGCCTATTTGTTGGCGGGCGCCCGCGCCACACCGGCCTCGCTCTTCTACGACCTGAACCGCAAAGAACTCGGCATCATCGGCCACAAGAAGGTGGTGGTCTTTGATGAAGTGTCGTCGACGTCATTTCCCGATGTCGGCCTCATCGCCATGCTGAAGGACTACATGGAGTCTGGCCGCATCGCGCGCGGTGGCCGGGCCTTCCAGACCGACTGCAGTCTCTTGTTTGCGGGCAACCTCAACGTCGGCGCCGACGGGCAGCCGGACCGGCACTATCTCCACCTCTTTGAGGTGCTGCCGGCTGAACTCCGTGACACCGCGCTCATCGACCGATTCCACGGTCTCATTCCCGGCTGGGAACTGCCGAAGATTCGCGATGGCGGTCTGGCCCAGAGCGTTGGTTTTCTGTCTGACTATTTCGGTGAGGTGCTTCATCAACTGCGGGGCGAAATTCGCTTCCTGGAGGTGGTGCAGCAGCGGGTCCACCTGCCGTCGCCGGCGACCATGCGTGACACCACAGCCGTCCACCGCATCGCGGCCGGGCTGCTGAAGATGGTCTATCCCGATGGCCAGGCTGACGAAGAAGGCTTCTGGGAGGTCGTGGGGATTGCCACTGAGCTCCGGCAGCGGGTGCACAACCAGCTGCATGTCATGGCCCCTGGCGAGTTCCCCGAGTACAGCATGGCGCCACCCGAGATCCGTTCCCTCAGCGCACCCGACCTGCTGAAGGGAACTGCCCTGTTGGTGCACGACGCCGAGGTGAACCAGCACGACGTCACTGGCAAGATCACGATGCTGACGGTCTCGAGCGCCGGCGGTGGCGACGTCGGCTTCGTCGAGTGCGCTCTCGTCGATGGCAACGGATTCTCCGTCTCGGGGATCCACGGCAACGTCATGAAGCAGTCCATTCACGCGGCCTACGATGCCGTCCTGCACCTGGGCCCGGCCCTGGGCATCCGTGTCGATGTCCTCAAGTCCAAACGCCTTGCAGTGCACCTGGTGGACGTGGCCGAACCCAAGGATGGCCCAAGCGCCGGCCTCGCCATCGCCCTGGCGATGATTTCAGCGGCGACAAGGCGTCCCCTGCGTCGGGGACTGGCGGTCACGGGGGAGCTTTCGCTGCAGGGCAACGTTGGCGAGGTTGGTGGTCTGCCCGACAAGTTGCGGGCAGCTCTGGCCCACGGCCGCCGCACGGTCATCCTTCCCGCCGGCAACGCCTCGGATTTGGAGAAGTGCAGCGACAAGGTCCGAGCAGGCCTCGACCTGCAGCCGGTCCACACGCTGGCTGACGCGTTGCGGATCGCTTTGGTGTGAGTGGCGGCATGGAGTGGTGCCGGCCACTGCGAGGACCCGCCGGCACACAAAGTGTGGTTTGAAAGCCCGCGACCCTGGAGTTTCCATGACTCGTGTTGTTTGTGTCTCTGACCTTCACCTGAGTGACCAGTTTGTTGGCGCGTCGGCCTACGACTGGTTCAGTGATTTCCTTGATGCCATCTACGAATCAGACGATACTGATCATCTTCTTGTGTGCGGCGACGTGAATGGCAAAAGCGCGAACCCCCAATCGGGCTCGGACCTTGCTGATTTTCGAGACCTCGTGAAGTACTATGGATTCGACACGAATCGAAAAGTTACGGTAATTCCTGGGAACCACGACTATGTTCGTGCAGGTTTTCTGGACCGAACACAGAGCCGACACCAATATGCAGAGCGGATAAAGCCTTTTCTCAAAGGGCGACGTTCTGGGCGGGCCTTCCCCACCTACCAACTGCTTGACCACGTGGCGATTGTTGGCCTTGACACAATCGCTCCGACTTCCTTCCCGAAGCTGCACCTCGGGACGGTCGGAGCTGACCAACTCGCCGACCTCGAGCGAATCCTTGCCTTGGCCTCCGTCCGCAAGCGCCAGGTGGTTTTGGCGATGCATCACGGGCCATATGGCATTCTCCACCGGCACCTCACCGACCACGACGATCTGTGGGACATCGTGGACGCATCGAACGTCGATCTGATCGTTTGTGGCCACGACCACGAGTCGTACGAGGACGAGATCAACGGAGTTCCCATCGCGTGTGTTGGCGGCTTCATGCACGGTGATGGGCACGCGCTGGTGGTTGATGTCGACAGCCCCAAGGGCATCGATTGGGGTTGGTGGAAGCCGGACCATTGGTGATTGCACCGGCCTCAGCCGAGGCCGCCGGACCGAATGAATCCCAGGAACTCGTCCTGCTCATCGGGATCGATGACCGGGCGCTCGGGGTCTTTCGCCTTCTTGTCACTCTGACTGTTGCTGGCATCGTCGTCGCCGTCTTCCTCGTCTTCCAGGTCGTCCCCTTCCTCGTCGAGACGCTCTCGCCAGGTTGCCCGGATCACGCCCCCTTCGCTTCCACGAAGGAGTTCCCTGACAGACCCCTCAAACACAATCTTCTCGCCCTGCAGCGAGCCTGACAGAATGCCCTCGACCTCATCGATATCGAAGTCATCGTCAAGGCTGTTGAGGTCGACGTCTTCCAGTTCTTGCCTGGCTGCCCATCGCGCCGCGGCAAGATGGGCGGCATCCCGGAAGAAGTAGCCGACCATCAGCCCGCCGGAGATGCCCGAGTCCTGTTCGACAACGACGACGTCGGTTGACTTCGAATAATCTGCTGAGCCCGGGTCAAGGTCCTCTTCACGCTTGAGAAGCGGAAGAATTCGTCGAATCTTTTGGCTGATGGTGAGCCGCTCAAAAGCGGCAAGAGTGAGCCGGGCCTTGGCCTTCTTCTTTCCCTTGGCTGCCTTTCCGCTGGCAGGCTTCTTCTTGGTGGCGGCCTTCTTCGTGGTGGCCTTCTTGGTGGCGGCCTTCTTGGTGGCGACCTTCTTGGTGGCGACCTTCTTGGTGGCGACCTTCTTGGTAGCGACCTTCTTGGTGGCGACCTTCTTCTTGTTGGCGACCTTCCTGGTGGCGGCCTTCTTGCCTTGCGTCGCAGACTTCTTCTTCTTGGATGCCATCACGTTCCCCCTTGTGCTGAGCGCTCACACTACCCCGGCGAAGAACTCGATCGTCGGGAGGTTGAATCGACCCGGCGGATTCCGCAGCAGGCAGACCAGGTCGAAGGCTGCGTCGCCGTCGTCACCGAGGATGGCCATCGCCTCGCTGACCTCGGTGAGGCAGGCGTCGTGGTTGCCGACGGTCAGGCCGATGCATGCGGTGAGCGGCTGACGGATGGCGAGCTCAGCGCTGACGAGACGGGCGGCTTCTACGAGGGTCGGGGCCCTTCGCCGGACGATGACCCCTTCGTCGCAGCCGCTGACGACGACCTGGCGGAGATCAAACGCGTCGACGTCGGTGATGGTGCCGGCACGTCCGGCGGACAGGCTCACGAGCACGTTGCAGGCCTGCCGGGCGGCCCCAACGGTGGGTACCCTGACCTGAAGGTTCGCGCAGTCGACAAAGCCGTCGCCAATGACGAGCGCCAGGCGCGGTAAGTTGGCCGAAGACGTGGCCATGGCCTGCTGGATGGCCGATGCAGGGCCAGCAATGACCTGGACGACGGGTTCGCCCAGGCACGCCCACCGTGGCCTGAAGGGCAGGGCAGGCAGACCCACGAAGCGGATGTCGAGGCGCGTCGCAGTGTGCAGGGGCATGGCGGACTCCACGATGCACTCTGCTCGGGAGATGCGACAGGATTGGTCGCAGCCTGTCGGTTTGCCGCTGCCTGCACGCCGACTTGGGATAGGGTCCGCCGATGGGGCATCTCTTCATCATTCCTGGCGATCTTCTTCAATTGCGTTGCGCGGCGATCCTGCTGAGCGGCAAGAAGAGCAGCATCGGCAGTCGCTGGACCGATTCAGCCCGTGCCTATCTGGCGCCGAAAGACCTGAGGGAGGCCGTGGCCTCCGAGGTGGGGCGACACAGGGAAGAACGCTGCGCCCACATCGGCAGCTGGCGCAATATCGAGTTGTTCCGCGTCGACACTGGCGGCTCGAAGGGGACGCCCGTCAGCTGGTACGTCGATGGGGCGATGGCTTTTGTGAAGATGGCGGCCGCCCATGTGAAGTCGGCGAGTTCGTTGCCTGGGCCCCACCGGATCGCGTTGCCGTTCATTGGTGTTGGTGGCGGGGAAGCAAACCCGTTTGAGATCGCCCGCGACCTGGTGCCGGCCCTTGTGAAAGCGGCGGTCGAGCACGCCGTGGACATTGTCCTGGTGACGGGCGACGACCGCGCCTGGCTTGGCGCGGCCCAGCAGGCACGGGCGATGATTCCCTCGGCGTTTGATGGCCTGTCATCGGCTCTCAGGAAGCAAGCCGTCGCACTGGCGTCGGCGTTTGCCGGTGAACAAAAGCCGGTTTTCTTCGTCGGCGCCGGCGTGTCCATGGACGCCGGGTTGCCCGGCTGGAGGGATTTGCTTGTCACCCTGGCGAAGTCGAAGCTGACCGATGCCACTGACCTCGAGGACTTGGCGGCATTGGCGTCGGCGGATGCCCTCGCAGCCGCGGAGGTGGTCGCCCGGCTCATTGCGGTCGGCGGGAGCGACCCCGAGAAGCAGCTCGCCGACCGTGTCAAAGAAGCGCTGGCGCCCGATGACACTGCGACGATGCCGGGGCTTGGCCACAGGCTCATCGCGGCCCTCCCCGCTGAAGGCTACGTCACCACCAACTTCGATCCCCTCCTCGAAAACGCCCTCGGCAAGGGAAACGTTTCCGTGCTGCCGCGTGACGAGCCGAAGCCACCCAAGCCGTGGGTCTTGAAGCTGCACGGCACCGTGGGTGAGGACGGCCTGGTGCTCACCCGTCGGTCCTACCTGCGGTATGACGCGCGTTCTCGGAGCCTGCTGTCGCTGGTGGAGGCGTCGATCTTGCTTCGTCATCTGGTGGTCGTTGGGTTCTCGTTGACCGATCAGAACTTCTTCCGGGCCATCGATGGCGTCCGCCAAGTGCTGGGCGGGGCAGCAGTCCTCGGCACAGCGCCGAAGCGGGAGCTCTTCACTGGCCTCGTGGTTGGGAGTTCGGAGCGATACCGCGGCGAGATCTGGCCCGATGCGGCCTTCGTCGACTTCGGCCCCCCCGAGGCTGGTGGCCGCTTGCAGCTCGTGTTCCTCGATTTCCTGAACGCCTTGGTCGCAGCCGATTCCCACCTGCTCGATGAGCGCTTCACGGGCCTGTTGAGCAACGACCAGCAGAAGCTGGCGACCGCCCTGACAGCCGTCGAGAAGGCATTGCCGAAGGAGGGCCATGACGCGCTCCGCCGAGCCATCGGCCACTACCGTGGCGTCGTCAAAGAATGAGCCTTCGCGCGTTTCTGATGCGTGCTGAGGTGCAGCAACTGTACCGCGACACCTTCCCGACCATGCCGGACCAGCCGCCCATGCCGCCGATGGCGGCGGTGTCGCAGACAACGAACGCATCGGCAGTGGGAACGGCATTTGACTACCTGCTGCGCTTCTATGTCCGCCACCTGAACCCTGATGCTGTGGTGCGCCGGTGGGTCGCCGAGGCTGGAGTCAACCATGCATGGCTGACCGTGGACGAGGCCACCAACGCGCGACTGGAGTCCATCATTCGGACGGCCAAAGCAGCGGAGGCCGCCATCCAGGAACATGGGGTCATCCGGCCCGAGCACGCGGCCGCTGCCCTTGCCCTGGCGCCCCTCGACGCCATCTTTCGGACGAAGCGTTTTTCCCCGACCTGGCTGGTGGAGCCCGCAGCAGCGGACATCGACGACCTGATGACCCTCGCTGAATTGCTTCACCACCAAGACTGGCTCGTCGCCAGTCGGGTGTGTCGGCTCAACTGCACCTTCGGAAAGGCCTCCCTCGCCATCGGCGGGGCCGACTGCGACCTCATCGTCGATGGCCTGCTGGTCGACATCAAGACGACGGTGGAAGGCCGCATGCGCCCGGCGGACCTCCGTCAAATCCTCGCCTATTGGGCCCTGTCGACTATGGACCCCGACTGTCCGGCGATTGACACCGTTGGGGTCTATGGCGCCCGCCATGGCGTGCTGACGTCGATTCCGCTGGCTGAACTTGCCTCGCCGGCCGCTCTCCAGGCCTTCCTCACGGGGTTTGGCGAGCTGATGGCCATCGGTGCGACACAGGCTGTCGCACCTCGGGTGTAGGAGCGAGCGCGCCGAGCGTGTCGGGATGGCGTCGCCGTATGACCGCACTTGCCCCCGCACCGCGGCGTGGGCCAAGGTGGCCATCAATCGTTCCCCCGGGGGGCGGTCGATGGCAACGAAGACCTCCAAGATGCTGATAATGCATCCGAAATTGAACGTGGCTGTAGTGTGGGGCGAGTGACATGAGCATGACCCGGACCGGCGCCGTCGACCCAGAGGGTGCCTTCGCGTTTTATCGGGCAGCATTGCCGACCGCGTTTTTCCTGGACCGTGAGCAACGGGACGGCGAGCGCCTGCTGGACGACGAGGCCGACGCGGCCTGGCGGCAGTACGGGGCCGACCTGCCGGGCGTGGTGCGCATTGACCTGGCGTTGAAGAACCTGGCTGCCCTCTATCCTGCCGCCTTCGCACCCGGCCCCGTCTTCTCGTTGCCTGGCTGGTACGACGACGACCCCTGGGGTGTCGGCTTTGGCCGCCCGCCCCGCGACCAGCTCGAAGCCCTCTTTCGCACCCGGGCGCCGCCGTCGACGTCGACGGAGATCCTTGATCATGCCCGCGTCTGCTGGGGCATTCCTCCCGCTGCCGATCCACTTGGGTCCCGCTTGTCTCCCGCCCTGCAGATTCTGGTCGCTGGCGACCGGGCGATGGCCGCTGTCGCTGCGGCCATGACGGCGCGTGTCGGCGTCGAGGTCCGCAGCCAGGTGCTGTTGGTGTCGTCGAGTGCAGGGGCGCGGCATCTGCTGGGCCTCGCCTGTGCCCTTGGCAGACAGCAGGGGGTGCCGCGCATGGTGTCGGCGGTGGGTGATGCCAAGCCCGTCATCGAACAGGCGAAGCGCGACAATTGGCCCGTGCCCACCATGCTCGTGGTGTCGTCCGATGGGGCCGACGACGACCTGGCCGGCGCCAGGGCACTGGCGGATGCCTGGAGCATTCGCGAACGCATCGAGGTGGCGGGATGACGGCGTCGGAACGCTTTCACCTGTTTGGGCCCGCCGCCCATCGTGCCGAGGAGGAGGGCCTCGAGATGATTCGGGCAGCATTGCCCGACCACGCGCCGTACAGCGCCTGGAATCTCTTCACCATCCAACTCGACGATGGCCGTCGCTACGAGATCGATTCCCTCGTGCTGACGCCCCACGCGCTCTTCGTGGTCGAGCTCAAGAGCTGGCGCGGCCAGGTCATCGACGGCGACGTCAGCACGCTGACCACCGAGTCATCGAATCGCGGGCGCGAGGTTGTTGACCACCCATTGCCGTTGTTGACCAAGAAGATGCACGCCCTGGCCAACCGCCTTCGCCGGGTGGCGCGGTCATTGATGGGCCCGGGCAATCCCATTGAGCACCTGCGGGTCGAAGAGCTTGTGGTGCTCACCCATGCCGCCGGCATCGACGACCGTCGCTTGCCGGTGGCGGCCGCCGCTCGTGCCCACCTCGTCGTCGGACAGGAGCAACTGACGGCGGCCATTCGGCAGGCCTCGTTTCCCGGTGCGCGGGGAGACCTGCGCGACAACGCCTACGCCCGCGAAATGCAGAAGGCGCTGGCCCGGACCCTCGGGGCGCCGGAGTTCGGCCTGCGTCCCCAGGCCCGCCAGTTGACGCTGCTTGGCGGCACGGTGCGCCTCAACGGCATCATCGAAGAGACCCAGACCACCCAGGACCGCTGGACCATCGAGCCCAACGAATCGATGCCTCGCCGTCGGGTCCGCTTCTACCTGGTCAAAAAGGGCGAGGCCGAAACCGCCCGCCGCATCGAGCGGCGCGCTGCGCGCGAGGCCGCCCTGCTGAAGAAGCTCGGCGAGCACCCAGACATCCTGGCCCTCGACGGCTACGACCCCGACGGCCCCGTTGGCCCGGCCCTGATGTTCCGTGGTTTTGACGGCACCACCCTCGATCGTTTTCTGCAGCAATCGCGGGATGCGCAGGGGCAGGTCACCCTGTCTCTCGACGACCGCCTCGCCATTGTGAAGCGCGTCGCCCATGCCCTGACGTTCTGTCACCGCAACGACATTGTGCACGGTGCCCTGTCACCCGACGCCGTCCTCGTGCGTCGTCTGGCGGACAGGCGCCGCTCCCATGACGGGTCATCCACCCTCGAAATCAAGCTGACCCGCTTTGCCCTTGCCACCGATGACGACACGGCGACGTCGGTGGAAAGCCGGTTGTTGACCCGGATGGCGGGGGCGACCGCCAGCGTGTTCGAGGCCCCTGAAGTGGCCCGTGGCACCCGCCCCGACGTCGGCAGCGACCTGTTTTCCCTCGGCGCCCTCGCCTACTACGTCTTTGCCGGGGAACTGCCGGCCCGGACCGCCGCCGAGCTCTCCCAGCGACTCCACCGCGACGACGGGCTGATGCTCTCAGCAGTCCGCAGCGACGTCGAAAAAGAGCTGAACGACGTTGTCTTCGCCGCCACCCACCTCCACCCGTCCCTGCGGCTGGAGGCGTTTCCGACGCCCAAGCAATTCGTCGACCGGCTTGAAGAAGCCCTGACGGGTCCCGAGAGCCACCCCGAGAGCCCCAATCCGACGGGTGATCCCCGCATCGCGGAGAAGGGCACCTGGCTCAACGACCTGAAGGTTCTCGGGGTCCTTGGCAAGGGTGCCACGGCCATCGCCCTGAAGGTGCAGCTGGGCGAGGCCATCTACGCGTTGAAGGTTCCCCTCGACGACAGCCACAGTGAGCGGCTGGCCCGTGAGGGCGAAGTCCTGCGCAAGCTCGGGCAGAACGCGGGCCTGGCCAACATCACCCGGCTCATCTCTGAGCTCACCATCAGCGGCTGGCCCTGCCTGCTGATTGAGTTCGCCGGCGATCGCACCCTCGCCGAAGAACTGCGTGAACAGGGGACCATCTCCGTCGAGTTCGCCCGCCGCTGGGGGGAGGAACTCCTGCTCGCGCTGCGGTCCCTCGAGGAAGTCGGCGTCCAGCATCGTGACATCAAGCCCGCCAACATCGGCCTGACGGTTGGCGCCCAGAAGCAGAAGAAGCGCTTGCTGCTGTTCGACTTCTATCTGGCGAGCGTCGATGCCAGCGCCGTCGACGTCGGCACCCCCGCCTACAAGGACCCGGGGCTGTTGCTGCGCGGGCGATGGGACGATGCCGCCGACCGCTGGGCCGCCGCCGTCACCCTGTACGAGATGTTCACCGGGACGCGGCCCCAACCGGTGCCGACAGCGACGGGCGCCGAGGAGATGGCGGTGCGCGTCGAGGGCGACCGCATTGATGCCGACGTGCGCGATGGACTGGTCCGCTTCTTCAAGAAGGCTTTCCTGCTGGGGGCCGAGCGCCGCTACTCGACGGCCGACGACATGCGCGAGGCCTTCTTGCAGGCCCTGCGGCCGGCGGACGCCCGCAGCCTCGTGGCCGACGAAGGCGACGACGCCGTTGATGAGGCGGTCTCGTCCAAGGTCCTGTTCGGGCTGGTGCCCACCGACAGCGTCTTGCGGCTCCCCCTGTCGACGCGGGCCCGCAACGCCCTCGACCGCATGGGCATCTACACCGTGCAGGACCTCGCCCAGCTGCGACCCAACTGGTTGAGCGGCGTTCGTGGCGTGGGCACAAAGACCGCCCGCTCCCTCGTGGAGCTGGCCGCGCGGATCCAGGACGTGCTGGAGCTCGGCAACCCCGACACCGTCGAGGCCTTCATGCCCGGCTGGCACGGCGCCATCGTGCCCCTCGAGAAGGTCCGGACCCGCAAGCTGCGGGCGGCGACGGCGGACGCCTTCATGGAGGCCGGCTACGTCGACAGCGGACGGCTGGCGTCGGCCCCGGCGGCCCTCGTCAAGAACCTCGTCAGAAACGCCAAGGGCACGACCCTCACCGAGGTGCGGGCCTGGCTGGATGGCCTCGTCACGGAAGACGCGGCGCCGACGACGTTGCGGCTGGCCGTCTACAGCTTTGCCCCGTCCCCGGCGGGTCGGCAGAAGCCATCACTGGAGCGGCTGCGCCAGTATCTGGGAGTGACGCCCGTCGAGGGCATCTTGCCCGGCAATGCCAACGCCCTCGCCGAGCATCTCGCGGTCACCCGGCAGCTCATCTCCCTCGAGCTGCAGCGCTTCCGGGGCCGCTGGAAGGAAGCCGCCACCACCCGGCGGCTGCTGGAAGACCTCTACGGTGCCCTGCGCAACGCCCTGGAGGCCAGCGCCGGGGTGCTGCCGATGCAGGCGGCGGGCGACGTGGTCCTGGGGATGGTGGGCGTCGAGTCCGATGTCGGCACGACGGAGGCCCGCCGCCTGGCGGAGGCCCTGGTCCGCGTTGTCGGCGAGGTCGACGTCCGGGAGCTGGGCATCGAAGACGGCGCCCGCCTGCTCATCAAGACCCGGGCCAAGACCACCGTGGTGGCCCTCGACAGGCCAGCCCTCGCCGTCGCCGATGCCCTCGGCGACGTCGCTGATGGACTCGTCGTCAACAGCGCGGTGCATGTCGAGGCGGCGGCGGCGACATCCCTGCGGGGAGCCCTGACCGGGGCCGTGGACCTCGATGGTGAGCGTGTGGCCCAGGCGGCGGCGCTGTCGGACCGGAACCTGGTGGAACTCGCGGTGTCGTCGGCGACGGCGGCGCGGTTGTCGGCTCGTGGCGAGCTGTATCCCGCGGGCCTGGCCAGCGAGAAGGCCGTGATGTTGTCGGCCGCGGCCCTGCAAGGCTCGCTGACGGTGGACGAGGTGCGCCGGCGGATTCGCGCCCGCTACCCCGAGGCCCTCGAGCTGCCGGACCGCCCGAACCTCGACGAGCTGTTGAAGCCGTTGCGTCTCAGCTACTCCGACGCTCGGGGCGCCTTCGTGCCCCTCGAACCCACGCGCACCCCCCAGCTGGCCACCGAGCTGCTGGTTCCCAAAACCCATGTGTCGTCGTCGACACCGTTGACCTGGCGGGAGCGGGCCACCGGCGACGAACCCGGGCGCGCTTCGTCCCGCACCTTCGACGAGCAGGTCCAGCACGCGACCCATGAAGGTGGCTTCCGCGTGCTCTTGTGGCGCGGCCTGGCCCACGCCTGGGGCCGCAGCGCCGTCGAGCGGGCCCCCGACGGGGTGCCGGTGGCCAAGGCCCTCGCCCGCAGCCTGGGTGGCGTGCACCACGCGATGGATCGGCTGTTGTTGGAGGCCGCCCGGGAGGTGGCCGTCGACAACGAAATCCCCGGCGGTATCACGCCCGCCCTCGAAGCCGACGCCATGGGCCCCTCGTCACCCGATTGGGAGAACCTCATCGAGCTGATGCGCTTGGCCGCCGAGCGGGTGGTCCAGCGCCTGCTGCAGGGGCAGGTGCCCCTGGTGCTCACGCAGTTCGGCCTGCTGGCACGCTACGGGCTCCTCGACCTGCTGGAGCGCCTCGCCCTGCGGCACCGCGAAAACGCCAGCCAACCGCCCACCTTCGTGGTGCTGCCGGTCTTTGTGGGCGAGGGCGCCGTCGTCGAAGTGGGCGCCGACGTCTCGCCCTGGCTCGGCATCGACCCCGGCACGCGGCTGGTGCCCGTGCGCGGCTTGTTGCGCCACGAGGTCATCGAGGTCCCCTCGGCCTGGGTCGAGCGCCATCCCTTGCCGCCCCCCGACGCGGCCGACGTC
>Ga0247834_1001618_pt1 | contig 37459 bp, 31 predicted proteins | sample LaCruzMarch2015__8_FD_187118 | JGI IMG/M metagenome (GOLD analysis project Ga0247834, IMG submission 187118) | Freshwater microbial communities from meromictic Lake La Cruz, Castile-La Mancha, Spain - LaCruzMarch2015_12m | ecosystem: Environmental > Aquatic > Freshwater > Lake | place: Spain... | reverse complement strand
TTCGGGCCACTCCGCCGCGTGGTTGGCCCACAAACCAAGGCGATTTTGATCAACAGCCCGCACAATCCGGTTGGTCGAGTGCTGACGCGCTCCGAACTGGAGGGGATCGCCGCGGTGGCACGGGCCGCCGACTGCTTGGTGTTCTCTGACGAGGTGTACGAGGAAATTTGGTACGGCGAGCCGCCGGTTTCTATTTCCACGCTGCCAGGAATGCGCGAACGCACCGTGGTGATGTCCAGCCTTGGCAAGACTTTCAGTCTGACCGGTTGGAAGATTGGTTGGACCATCGCGCCACCGAACCTGACGGCCGGCATTCGTGCCGCGCATCAATTCCTGACGTTCTGTAGCGCCACTCCACTGCAGCGTGCTGCGGTGGATGCATTACAAGCACCGCGTTCCTACTACGAAGCGCTGCGCGCTGATTACCTGACGCGTCGGGATGCCATGCTGGCCGTGTTGCGCGGCGCTGGATTTGACCCCTATGTTCCGGATGGGTCTTACTTTGTGGTAGCCGAGCATGAACGGTTTGGGTTCCCCAACGACTTTGCGTTTGCCATGCACTTAGTGGAGAAAGTTGGCGTGGCGTGTATTCCGTGCAGTGCCTTCTATGCACCGCAGGCCGATGGAACCAAGGATGCGGATGCCTGCCGGTTGGTCCGCTTTGCGTTCTGCAAGACTGACGAAACGATTCGTGATGCAGGGATTCGACTGCGTTCACTCAGCGCGCGTTCTTAGTTCTTCGATTGGCTAGAAGGCGCGCCGCCATCACGGACGATAGCGGCTTCATAGATTCGCATGGCCTTTGGCATGAGCTTGTTCAGGCGGGCGATCCGGGTGTCGTCGCTTGGATGCGTGGAGAGAAACTCTGGTGGAGCGCCGGATTTCTCTGACATGCGCCTCCACAACGTGATGGCCGAACGCGGGTCGTATCCAGCATCGGCGGCGATCATCAAACCGAGGTTGTCGGCTTCAGATTCCTGCATTCGGCTCCACGGGAGCAGTACACCGACGTTGGAGCCAAGCCCCAGGGCGGCCATGGTTGCTTGTTGCGCCGCTGGGCTCATATCGCCGAGCGCCACCGCGGTGCCCTGCATGGCGCCTTGGACAATCACGTTGCTGGAGATGCGTTCGCCGGCGTGACGAGCAATGGCATGGGATGCTTCATGCCCCATGACCACGGCGAGTTCGTCATCGGTTTGCGCCATCTGCAGTAGACCCGTGTAGACCGCCGACTTGCCGCCCGGCAATGCCCATGCGTTCACCATTGCTGGATCATCAATCACGGTCCACTGCCATTCAAAGTCCTTGACTGCGTTGCGATGCAGACGTTCTGAAGCGTCCTCAATCCGAGTGGCAACACGCTGCACCCGGTCATAGTCTGGTCCGGAAGTCACCGTCTTGACGCCCTTCTCAGAAAGGGCCTCTTGATACGCCTCATCGCCGAGTTGGCGTTCTTCAGTTGGGGTAAGGATGTTCAACTGACTGCGACGAGTGCCACTCACCGTGTTGCAGGCAATGACCACTGTCACACAGGCGATGGGGGTGGCGCGGAGGAGTGTTCGGATGCTGCGGCGCATGTTCTGATGATAGTTCGGTCGGCGCACTTTGGCCGGACCGGCCGACGTTAGCCGCGCACCAGTACCAGCATTTCCAATGCAATCAGCACGATGACGACTACTTCAAGCAATTCCGCGCGGATCTGCACCTGGCGATCCCGGAGCTTTCCGTAAATGGAATCAAGCGCCTCCAGTTTGCGTAGAACGGAACGCTCATAGTCATCAATATGCAGGCGGTGCGTTGCCGACTGATGGAGTCGGGCCAGCCACTGATCGCCGAACAGCTTGAGCGCGTTGTTGACGGACTCATAGAGCGCCGCGGCATCAATTTGTAGCTCAGCGATTCGGCGCGTGTGCCGGCCAGTCTGCACGGACAAGATGCGCGCGCCGCGCATGGATTGGCTGGCGGTCCGAAATGCTTCCTCCAGCGCATCCTCAAGTTGATCGTCGAGCCAACGCATTTCAATCAGTTCAACATTGGCAAATTCAAGCACGGAGAGCGCATCTTCCGGAGTTCGGTCGACAACAATCGCTCCGTTCCAGTCAATCACGGTGATGTCATCATTGCCGTAACTGGTGCACGCGGATACTGCATCCCGGACCTGCTCGGGTGCCAGGGCGCCTTCTTCGGCGCGCAAGATCCGGGCGATCAATTCGTCGGGCAGGCCGGCGCGCAGGTCGTCGCCCTCCGGGGGCAACGTAAACACCATGTAGTCCTCGCACCGGGCGCTCAATGCTGGGCGAACGATAGCGGAGCCCAGGAGCTGAATCACTTCCGTAGCCACTGTCCGCGCCGCATGGAGTAGGTCTGCTTGGCCAACAAGCGTCCGCGCCAGTTGCGGCAGAGCAGGCGTTGCACCGGTCAGTGGAAGATCGAGACGCACGCTCATAGCGCCGAAGTTAAAGATAGTCACATGCGCGCGCGGAATGACTGTGAAGCGTTCGTGCGTGATCGGGGCCAGTTCAATTGACACTCGCAGTGGACGGCTTTCAAAGTCTGCGCCAGCCACGTTACGATCGCTTGACGCAAGCGCAATCCGGCCAGCCCCGGAAACGCGCTGGGCGGCTTGATCAATATCGATGGAATATCCAACTTCAAACGCATGAAAGACATGGCAGGTCCCCCCGGCAATCGACCGACTTGCTTCCGTCATTGCGTTACCTTGGTTGCCTGTGGCTCGATGAATAGCAGGTCCTGCTTGGCATTAGCAACGGAGCCGGGAATTGCAGGAAGCCCCAGTAATTGCATCGCAATATTTCCTACCTCCGCGCTCCGAATCGGCTGCGGGACGGCTTCGTTGTCAACATAGGTGGTGGATGGCACCACGGCGCGACGATCGCTGTTGAGTGCAATGAGCTCGGTTGCTGAGGTGTCCTGTCCAAGCCAGATGAGTAGGGGGACATTGAAGTTCTCTGGCGCAGTCCATTCCGTGTGCGTCTTCACGGGAACGCCGCCACCGTGGTCGGCAGTGAGAATGATCGCTACGCGGCCGCGCAGTGCCGGATCTGCGTCAATCATTGCCAAGAGTGCGGCGATCTCTGTATCAACTTCCTTGACAGACGCCCGATACGGCGAACCCATGGCCGTGTTCCAGCCGAAGGCATGGCCAGCTCCATCCGGCGCGGCGAAATGCACAAAGAGCAGCGATCGCTTTGGGTGTAAGGCAAGCCAACTAGTGGAATGGTCCCGTGCCATGCGTGACGTGCGGGTGATGGCAAAGAGGTCCACCTTTCCCTTACCGTCGTCATTGCCATCTCGATCCATTTCGCCCTCTGCGTCGTCGAAACTCTGCACAAGAATCGAGAACTTACCCTTGGTGGCAATGATGGCGGTCGTCACGCCCCGGTTGTGTGCCACGTCAAACATGCTGGTGACATACGAACCGTGCTTCTTGCATAAAGTGCCGCCGTGGCGGGCTGCGGGCGGGTCAATATTCTCAGTCCATCCGTGTCCGTTGGGACCAGCAACCGGGCGGCTGGTGGCCATGGAGACGTGATTTGGGAGTGTCACCGTCATGGTGGCATCGGTGCGTGCCTGCAGGGTGTGTGGCCCGCGCTTTAAGCGGGAGAAGCCCGGCAGGGCGCCGTCTTCTGGTCCATCAATCACATCGGGACGCAAGCCGTCCACGCTGATCACAATGACGTGATCGAAGACGGGGGCTTTCGCGGTGATTCCAACGTTGCTCAGCGCAAGAAGCAGGGCGGCAGTGGCGAACACGGGCATCGGAACTCCTCAGAGCGCGCCTCACGCGCGGCGAGTCAGGGTGATCTTGGGCGCACGCATCGGCAGCGCCACAATTCGAACGAGAACAGGAACAAGCCCGGGCGTCTGCGCAGTCACGCGATAGCGCGCGCACACGGATGGAAGCAGTCTTCGCAGGATCAGTTTGGCAGCCATCTCGCCAATACAAATGTGCGGTCCGGCGCCAAAGGGCATGTACGCCGTGGGATCCATGCGCATGGTGGTTCCTTCAAGCCAACGCTCCGGCACAAACTCCAGAGGGCGATCAAAGAAACGTGCATCGCGCTGCATGCAGATCAGGAACGCCATCAGTGGTCGATGAGCGGGAATGATGTGACCGCTCACTTCAACCGGCGCGCCAGTGACGCGCACGGCAACCGGCACGCCTGCATAGAGGCGCAGGATCTCTTTGATGCACGCTTCCGTGAACACGGGCTCGCCAGTCGCACCGGCTTCGTCAGCAATGGCATCGCCGATCGCGGGATTCTGACCCACGTGGTGCAGGAGTAAACCCGCCGTTTGTGACACGGTGTCCAATCCGGCCAACAGCAAGTGGATGGCATGGTCGGTGAGTTGTGCACTGCGCGGCAGTCCTTCGCCTTGTGGGGGAAGCATCTGGTCAAGTTGGCCAGCCATACCCTTTGGCCCGCGTTCGATGGTGTCAGAGATCAGGGTGCGCAGCGTGAAGAAGCGATTGACCATCTGGTCGAAGGAGATGGGACCCTCCGCATCAGCCGATGGCCATAGTTGGTTGAGATCGGGGATGGCGTGGTGGAACACTTCTAAGAGTGCCTGTTCGGCGGCGCAGAGTTCCTCTTCGCGCACAGATTCAAGGGGTCCAAGCACCCATTCCATGAAGACCTTGGTGAGCAGGTCCAGCGTCAACTTTGATGCGACCACTGGGTCCCCAGTTGGCCATGAATCAAGACCGGAGAGCAGTCGACGCTCCAGTGCCTCTTCCAGCGGTGCAAGTCCGTTGCCGCGGAAGCAGGGCGCCATGGCTACGCGGACCTTGCGATGTTCTGGACCCGTGAGCGAGATCAGCCCATGCGGTGCCGCCGTGCGCAGCGCAAAGTTACGAATGAGTCCCAGGTCCTCGTCCATCGATCCGCGCACCAAGACTTGTCGGATCAGCGTTGGCTCAGTGACCAGCACATTTCCCATGCGCCCGTTGGCTCGCTTGGTTTGTGCAATGCCACCAAGCGCACTGACCACACGCAGGACGGCCGCTGGTTGGTCTTCGCTACCGATCGGTTGAAGATCGGCGGCCGTGGCAGTGGGGATCTCGCTGGAAATCTGCATACCGGAGTCTACCCCGCCAATATGTGAATACGGTTGATCTGCCAGCGTCAAATCGGTCGCATCATTGACCACACACGGCGCACCAGGTGATGCGCGCGGCCGCGCTGTTTCTTGGGACTGATGCGGGTCGGGTCGCGCCGCTCGTCAGCGATCGATTGCATTCGCGCCATAAATTCCGGACGTCTTTGCAGTATTGGCATGACGCTTGCCCGTGGAAGTTGCAGGAGCACTGTCCCCGACTCAGAAGCAAAGACATCAGCGCTTCGTGCCGCCTGGGTGATGAGCGCTATCTCCCCAAAGTGGGCACCCGGCCCAAAGTTGATCCGTTCCCCGGACGGTAGGTTCAGGTGGCAGGCGCCGCTGACCACCACGAACATGGCGTCGCAGACGTCTCCGCGGCGAATCACCATTTCTCCAGGAAGGTACGCCTTCTCTGATGTAGCGCGCGCCAGTTCCTTGCGTTCCAAGGCGGTGATGCTGCCTGCATCAAAGAGCGAGCAGGCGAGTAGCCCACGTTCGGCGTGCTCAATCCGCTGGCGTGTGGCAGCGGCGCGCTTGGCATCTTCGTCGGTGGAAGCCATGCGGATCGTGCGGATTGGGAACGGAATCTCAATACCAGCGTCGGCCACCGCGTACCACAGGCGAGTACGGACTTGGTCGAGCGTTGCATCGCGGACATCAAATCCATCCACCCAGAACCGCAGGTCGTATTGCACCGCCGAGTCCCCAAAGTCTGCTAGCCACACCGCGGGTGCTGGCGTACGCAGCACATTTGCTTCACTCAGTAGCACCTTCATAGCAATGTCTTTAAACACCGCTGGTGGTACTTCATAGGAGATACCAATCTTGATCGATTGTCGCAGATGGGAATTCGGCTGATCAAGGTTCATGAAGTCCTTGGTCAACACAGCGCTGTTCGGTAGCACCAACATTTCGCCATCACGGGTGATGATGCGGGTGGTAGCAAGGGTGCTGTCAAACACGGTTCCAACAGCGCCGTTACGACCTAACTGCACAGTGTCGCCACGCCGGAAGACGCGTGAAGTTTGCAAACCGTAACCGGCAAAGATATTGCCAAGCGTGGACTGCATGGCCAATCCAATAATGAATACCGACGCGCCGCCGATGGAAAGAATCGCCGTGCGCATGGGCAAGGTGGTGGCAAAGTGCACTTCGTAAATCGCCACGCCGGAAATCAGCATGATGATGACCCACAGGGCGGTGCGTTGGAAACGAAGCAATGCTTCGTTGTCGCGCGCCACTCGCCATGCATCCAGGCAGCGCACAAAGAGTCCGGCGAATACTGACGCCGCCGCAAATTCTGCAAGCGTGCGCATCAACGGAATTTCCACGGTGGCGTGTCCGGTGCCATCGGTTGCATTTACGGTGAGCGGAATTGCAAAGTCAACCTCAAGCCACGTCAGGAAGCCCAAGACCGCGGCCAATGCCATCGACATGCCCAAGCCAGCAAGATCACCACCTGATGAGCGAAACAGGCGAATGCTGACGAGCGCCATGTACGGAAACCCGACCATGGCAATGATGTCAAGTACGGAAGTTGGCTCAGGGAGTGCGGCGGTATCCATGGTGATTCAAGGATCCCACAAATCGCCGCTTCGCGCACGCCTCCTGGCGGCTCGCCAAGCCCTCTGAAAAGCGCATTCTGGCTGCTACGCGATGATCCCCGAATGCACGTTCCCCTTGACGTCCGTCAGGCGGAAATCACGCCCGGCCCAGCGGTAGGTGAGCCGTTCATGGTCCATGCCCATGAGGGCAAGCAGGGTGGCGTGCCAGTCATGAATGTCCATCTTGCCATCCACTGCTTCGATCCCGTGCTCGTCGGTTGCACCGTAACTGGTGCCGCCCTTCACGCCTCCGCCCGCCGCCCACATGGTGAAGCCCTTACTGTTGTGATCACGTCCGTCGGCGTTCTGCGCATAGGGAGTGCGGCCAAATTCGCCGCCCCATACCACTAACGTGTCGTCCAACATCTTTCGTTGCTTGAGATCGGCGAGCAGTGCCGCAATGGGGCGATCAATCTGCCCGGCCTGCTTCTGTAGGTCTGCCTTCAGGTTGCGGTGGGTATCCCAGCCGCCGTGATTCACCTCAATGAAGCGAACCCCCTTCTCAGCAAAGCGGCGTGCCAGCAAGCACTGTCGTGCAAAGTCATCGTTCCCATTACCAGCGCCAATGCCATACATCTCCAGCGTCTTGGGCTTCTCATCAGAGATGTCCATGAGGTCTGGCATTTCAGCTTGCATGCGGAACGCCAGTTCGTAGCTCTCAATGACACCTTCAATCTGGTCATCAGATTTATCGCGCTTGAGTCGTTCCTTGTTGAGGCGCTGCACCAAGTCAATTTGCTCGCGCTGCGCCGCCGTAGTGAGCGAACTGTTGCGCAGGTTGGGCATGCCACCATCGCCACCGTTGCGACGCGCGGTGCGTTCCATTCCAACGCGGGTTCCTTGATACACGGCGGGTAAGAAGCCCGAGCCGTAGTTCTGTGCGCCACCGTTTCCGGAGGGCGGATTGAGCGTGATGAAGCCCGGCAGGTTCTGATTGACAGTGCCCAATCCGTACAGCGTCCACGCTCCGAATGATGGCCGAACGAACTGAAAGCTGCCGGTATGCATCAACACCGAGGCCTGCGCATGTGCGGGGACCGCCGTATTCATGCCGCGCAACAAGCACATGCTGTCGGCGTGCTTGGCAGTCTCGGGCATGAGCTCACTGATCCAGAGACCGCTCTTGCCATGTTGATTGAATTTGAACGGGCTGGCCAGCAGTTGCGCACCAGCCCGCACGCCGCCAAGGCTCTTGCCGTTGTCAGTGATGAGTTGCGGCTTGTAATCAAAGGTATCCACGTGGGACGGACCGCCCGACATGCACAAGAAGATCACGCGCTTCGCCTTCACGGGATGGTGCGGAGCCTTGGGCGCCAGTGGATTGCTGTCATCTTCATCACCAGCGCCAAAGAGCCGTGGTGCACCCGCCGCCTGGGCGGACATGCCAGCAAATGCCAGCAATCCAAAGCCACAGGAGATGGCGCGCAGTGCTTCGCGGCGCGTTGAGGTGAGAATGCGATTGTTGCACATATCCATGTGAGTGCTCCTACTCCACCATCCGAAATTCAGCCGACTGAAACAACGCCTGACAGAACGCCGACCACGAAGACTCTTCAAGCCGCTTGGCTTCACCCTTGGCCTGCCGCGCTGACTTGCCACTTTGCGCTGCTACAAAGTCCTTGAAGAACCCTCGCACTGCAGTGACTTCCGTTTGAGTTGGCTTGCGTCCAACGCACACTTCAAACGCACGTTGGATGCGATCCGACTCCGTGGACTGTTCAGCAAGCAAACGCCGCGCCATCATGTTGGCAGCTTTGGTGACGCGCTCGCTGTTCATCATGAAGAGCGCTTGCGTTGGAACGCTGGTCTCGTCGCGATCGCCAGAAACATAGGCGGGCTCTGCGAAATCAAAGACATCAAGCATCTCATCCACGTGGTCGCGCATCACCGGCAAATACACGGATCGCACCGGTTGATCAATCGCGGCCTGCGCTGCAATGACCGGATTGCGATCAGCGCCCTCCAAGTAGTTCACGGGCGACCCAACCGGCGGCGTGAGCTGCAGGGTTCCGGCTGCCATCAACATGGCATCACGGATTGATTCAGCCTCCAGGCGTCGCTTGGGCATGCGCCACAGCAGTTTGTCATCGGGATCGACAGCAATCGCCTTTGCATCTGCCTTGGAACTCATGCGGTACGTGTGCGTCATCACCAGCGATTTCACGATCGACTTGGTGGACCACCCGTGCTCCATGAAGTCAACAGCAAGCCAGTCCAGCAATTCCGGATGCGTGGGCCGAACGCCACTGGCACCAAAGTTGTCAGGCGTCGGCACGATCGGCTTTCCAAAGACATGGAGCCACACGCGGTTGACCCACACGCGCGCGGTGAGCGGATTACGTGCGCTGCCGATCGATTGCGCCAATACATCACGGCCGCTCCCATTACTGATCTTGGTGTCTCCATCTTGCATGAGCACCTGCAAGTACCCGCGCGGCACGGTGTCGCCCGGCTTCTCTAGTTCGCCTCGGGAAAGCAACCGAGCGTTCTGTGGCTTCTCCGCCTCTTGTGCGCCCATCGCCAGTCGATTGGCATCAGTGGCCTTGCCACTTTCGTCAAAGCGGGCGAGTAAATCAGCGGCCGCTTCTTGGCGTCCATCGGCGGTACGTGCGCGCTGCAGTTGCTGTTGTTCAGCGGCGGTGAGTTTCACGGTGCTGCCCGGTTTGCGAGCCTCACGTGCTTTGGCCATGAGCGCTGTCGCTTGTTCAGCCTCCGCACTGGCGCGCGTCAGCTGCGCCTCCACAGCGCGTCGAACGGGTCCAGGCATGGTGGCGCCATTGGGGACGTCGGCTTTCGCTGGCAACTCAATCAGAGTGGACGGATGGTTGTTGCCTTGCCCGCGGTAGGTGCCGTATTCCGTGTCGGTTGACATGAAGATTCCAGCAACCGCGTAGTAATCACGTTGCGGGATCGGATCAAATTTATGGTCATGGCACCTTGCGCATGCAATGGTGGTCGCAAGTAAACCTTGGCCGATCGCATCAATTTGCTCATCCACCATGTCAAAGGTGAATTGCGCTTTGCCGCGGGTGTCATGACCCTTTGTTCCAACGGCCAGGTATCCGGTGGCGATCAGTTGCTCGGCGCGCTGATTGTCATCCGCCGCGGGCATGAGGTCGCCGGCAATCTGCTCGCGTAGGAACAGGTCGTACGGCTTGTCCTTATTGAAGGCGCCGATCACATAGTCGCGGTAGCGCCACGCGTGCGGATAGAGAACATTGGATTCCTTACCGCTTGACTCACCAAAGCGCGCAACGTCAAGCCAGTGCCGACCCCATCGCTCGCCAAAGCGTGGTGACGCCAGCAGGCGATCCACCAACCGCTCATAAGCGTCGGGCGCACGGTCACGTTCAAACGCTTCGATTTCTTCAGGTGTCGGAGGTAGGCCGATCAGGTCAAACGTCAGGCGGCGAATCAACGATCGTCGGTCCGCGTCGGGCGCCGGATGGAGGCCGGCTTCTTCCACCTTCGCCAGCACAAATTGGTCAATGGGTGAATACACCCACGCGCCATCATTCACTAGCGGCGGGGCGTTCTTGCGCGGCGCAACGTACGACCAGAACTTGCGCCCCTTGGCAACATCAATACCAGCCTTATAGACCACTATTGGCTGACCAGCCGGTACCAGCGCATCGGGGTGCGGCGCGCCCATCTTGACCCATTGCTCAAGGACCTTGATGGCTTCCGGCGGAAGTTTGGTCTTTGGAGGCATCTCCAAATCCGGATTGCCGTAACGGATGGCGGTGATGAGCAGGCTGTGATCGGGATCGCCGGGCACCAATGCCGGTCCGGTGTCGCCGCCTTTCAGGATTCCCTCCAGCGAATCGAGCCGTAGTCCGCCCTTGACCTTGGTTGCCGAACTGGAGTGGCACCGATCGCAGTGCGTCGCCAACAGCGGTCGAACGCTGGTCTCAAAGAACTCGATCTGTGCGGGGGTCGGTGGTGCGGCTACTGCGTCCAGTGCGGTGCTGGCTGCAACAAGTGCCATAAGCTGGCAAGGCAGATGTCCAAGCGCAATCCTCATGGCAGCAAGACGACCTTTCGGTATCTATTGTTACGCCATAATTGCGGATTTCGCTTGAAATTCTTCTCGGTTTCGGGGTGCTCCCGCCCATATTTCGGGCATGGAGTCCGTCATGTACCGGAAACTGATTCCTGAACCACCGCGGGCTGCCGACCGCCGCGCACATGCGCCAGAATCAGCCTGGTGAGACCCGCCCGGCTGATCGGTTTGGTAGCGCAGTCATTGCAGCCGGCGTCGAGCAGCTTGGTGCGCGTTGCCACGTCGGAATGAGCGGTGAGTCCAACAATCGGTAGCCGGAAGCCTTCCGCTCGCAATTGTTGGGTGGCCTCTACGCCGTCCATGATGGGCATTTCCATGTCCATGAGCACGATGTCAAACGGGCGCTCCAGGACGCCCATGTCAGCGGCGCGCACCAATCCAATGGCTTCGCGACCGTTGGAAGCCTGCCACACCTCGGCGCCAGCGTGCTCAAGATGGTGGCGCCACAGACGGGCGTTGTCCACTCCGTCTTCTGCAATCAGTACATCGATCCCTGCGAGCGGAAGGGCGGCGATGTCATCGGTGCTGCCAGTGCTTCCCTGACCGTCTGCGCTCGGATGCGACTGCAGGTACTCGCTCAGTGGGTCGGAGGCGGCACTCATCATGGAGAGGCGAAACGTCGTTCCAGAACCCGGCGTACTTTCAACGGCGATTCCACCGTGCATGAGTCGTGCCAGGCGCTGCGACAGTTCAAGCCCGATGCCGGTACCGAGCGAGGTGTAATCACGATCAACCCGCGAAAATCGCTGGAACAAGCGAGAGATTTGTTCGGGAGTCATGCCCGGACCGCTGTCGTGGATCGCTGCAACCGCCCATGGACCCTCGCGTGTGATGGCGACGCGAACGCTGCCTCTATCAGTGAACTTGATGGCGTTACCGATCAAATTCAGGAGAATCTGCCGCACGCGCAACGGATCAGCAACCACTGGCAGGGTGCTGCCCGGCTCGCATTCCACGGTGAGTTTGATTCCCTTGGCGTCAGCACGAATCGCGAGCAAGTCCGCGGCCTCGCGCGCCGTGGCACCGAGGTCCATGTGCGTGGCATGGATCGCCAGTGCGCCAGCCTCCACCTGCGAGACATCAAGAATGTCATTCACCACGCCCAAGAGATGCGCACCGTTGCGCGCGATAGCGTTTGGGGCATCGTCCGCAAGCGGATTTCCGGTGTCAATGCGTTGCTCGCGCAGCAGTTCGGCGTACCCAATGATGGCTGCCAAGGGAGTGCGAATTTCGTGGCTGACGTTGGCAATGAAGTCGTCTTTGGCTTGGTTCGTACTTTGCGCGAGTGCTTCGCTCTGCAACAACTGGGCGCGTTCGAAATTGCGAGCGCGTTCGGCCTGTTCGCTGCGCCCATGCCATCCGTACAAGGCCCATCCAAGTGCGGCGCTCCCCACAAGTGCGAACGCGATACTCAGACCAACGGCAATGTGAATTCGAGACTCTTGGCGAGTGAGGTCATTCGCGTCCATATCAACGCCAATGAAGCACTCGATCCCACCTGCGGCATTGCGGACTGGCGAATAGGCGCTGAGTATCGAACCTCGTGCGTCGCTGTAAATGGTGTCGGAGGTGGTGATTGATCCGGTGCGAATCGCCTCCAAGAGTGCAGGGTCCGGGCGACCGAAGCGCATGCCCAGGAGGGCGTCGGCGGTGGTATTTGTGGGATTGACAACAATGTCAATGCTGCCGTCCGTCCGGGCCCGGAACGTGTACATCGAGCGGAGGGTCGGAAGCGAGCGGACCATACCTTCCATGGGCTCGGCCGTCTGTTGGTACGCGGGTGATGAGGCGTCCAATGCAGTATGCACCTGCGCGTGCAGGGCCGGATTGATGCTGCGCGCCGCAACCGCCGTGATACTTCGCAGCGCATCGCGCATGGTCAATTCCAGCGCGTTGTCGGCAGATCGATGCATGAATAGCACGCCCGTAATGGCGAACGCGAACAGTGCCGCGCTGGTCACCAGTGCCAGCAGCCAGGGCCTGCGAGTGACAGCATTCGTGAGATCTGAGTGAGTGGGGTCAGTGTCGGACATGTCGGCCCTCCTTGGCAAGCCACCGCGAAGTGACGTTCGGCATCCTTGCCGTTGTCTCGATCCGGTGAGGTCATTGAAACTCCAATTCAGGATTGGTCTGTGCAAGTAATTCCGACTGTTCCGTTCGAATTTATTTAAATTCCGGTGATCAGGACCGATAGGCGCCCGCAACTACGCTGCCCGGATGCCTGCCATCGTCAATGTCATCGGTTCCCTCATGGTTGACCGCTTCGTCCGGGTAAGCAAGTTTCCCCGTGCGGGCGAGACGGTGGCGGCGCAATCCGTGCAGATCTTCCCGGGTGGAAAGGGCGCCAATCAGGCGGTCGCTGCCGCCCGGTGCGGCGCGGCGGTGCGCATGTGCGGTCGTACCGGGTCGGACGGGCGATTCATTGTTGACGCGCTGCAAGCGGCTGGCGTTGAGACTTCAGGCATCCGCACGGATGACGCGATGTCGGGGATGGCGATCGTCACCATCACGGACAGCGGGGAGAACGCCATCATGGTGGCGCGTGAGGCAAACGCCCGCCTGGAGCGCAGCGACATCGAACAGTTCCTTGCCACGTGCGAGCGCGGCAGTTACCTGCTGTTGCAGAACGAATGTTCGGAGCTTGCGTTGTGCATCCGTATGGCATGCGAGCGTGGGATGAAAGTGTGGCTCAACGCCGCGCCCGCGGACGAACATGTGCGCGCGATTGACTTCACACAGTTGGATGGTCTCTGTGTCAATGAAACGGAAGCGGAATCGCTCACCGGTGAGCATGACCCGGAGCGTGCGTTGACCGCGCTGGCTGCGCGGGTCCCGCACGGCGCGGTGGTGATGACGCTGGGCGCGGCGGGTGCAATCGCGTGTTCAAGCGCTGGGCGCGCGGCGCATGCGGGCTATGCAGTCAAGGTCATCGACACCGTTGGATGTGGCGATGCGTTCATCGGCGCGTCAATTGTTGCGCTCGCTGAAGGCGGTTCGATGCATGATGCACTTGCGTGGGGCACTGCGGCGGGCGCGCTTGCGGCGCAACGGAGTGGGGCGATGCCATCGCTCCCGTTACGGGCGGACGTGATGGCATTGACGAAGCAGCCAGCGCGCGTTGTGGGCTGAGCGCAAGTGGATTCAGTTCAGTTTCCAGATCGCCCAGTTGAGCGCCGTTGCAAAGCACACCCATCCGCAGTAGGGCACCATCATCCATGCCGCTGACGCGCTGACGCGTGCAAACGAGACGGTGGTTGCAATGATCGCCACCAGCATCACCAGTATTTCGGCCAGTGCGAATCCTGGTTGGTGCATTCCAAAGAAGAGTGGCGTCCATGCAAAGTTCAGCGCCAGTTGCACGGCAAAGAGTGTCAGCGGCACGCGCACGGAAGTCTGCTGGCGGCGTCGCCACACGGTCCATGCGGCCACCGCCATGAGTGTGTAGAGCAGGGTCCATGCGGGCCCGAACAACCATCCGGGCGGCGTCCATGTGGGCTTTGCAAGTGCGGCGTACCACTCGCCGGGCGGGGTCGCCAAGCCGCTGGCTGCGCCGCCGCCGATGCAGATGATGAGGGCGAGGAGGAGGTAGATGAAGTTGAGTCCGGGCGTGTGGGTTGGTGGCATGGTGGACTCTGAATGGGTCTTTACACTAGCGAATCCGCTTGAGCGCGTTGGAAATTCGGATGTTTTTCTTTGCTGCGGCCGCGAGTGCGGAACGACGAACAAGTCCGCGTTCAATCGCATCGGCGACGGCTTGTTGCAGTTGTTCGGTGGGAACTGATTTGCTGTCAGCGGCGTCGGTCAGCGTGCGAAGCGGCGTAGTGATGCGGAAGCCGGTCGACTCAGCAGTATCTGCAGGTGCGAGTGTGACGGGGTGGAGGGCGCAGCCGCGCGGTGCACGCTTGCGGAACGTTCGTGGAACCGTGAGATGGACCTTCCCTGGAAGCAGATCGCTTAGCTCGTGGAGTGCGAGGGCGGACTCGTGCGAGACCACCGCCTGGGGAATGTCGTTACGGCCACGGCTCCACAGCGAGAGGCGGATGAATTCGTCATGCTCCGAGACGGGAATCGTCGGCAGGCGATACAGCCCGTGGCCGATGCGGGTGAAGTTGCCCACATTCACGTGGTAGGCAACATGTTGCTTGGTGTAGCCCGCCGTAGCTGCCTGCTTGGTTGTGAAATACCCTCCCTGGCCGTTAGCGGTCAGGTGCAGGGCGCGAAGGGCAGTTTTGGGGCTTCGGTAGGTCATGCACAAAGGTACAAATAGTTTGGACCATTGTACATGATTACTGGTGGGGTACAAGCTATTTCTAGGAAATGCGGGGGATATGGATTTGAGGCGTGACTAACACGGACCCAGGGCCGATGGAATGAATCGCACCCGAGAGGGGTCAATTCGCACTTCGCGAGCGCGCCGCAAAACATCCTGTCACGGAGGTGTTGGAAGGAATCGCACTCGAGGCGGGCCGTCAGTACGGTTGAGTCAACTGCAGGCCCGCTGCCACGATGGTCGATAGATCGTTGCGGCAGGATGCCGCATGGGACGCCGGACACGCCGGCGGGAGAGCAAGGCAGGGAGGCCATCATGACGGATAAATCGGAAGATGCATCGGGGGCAGGGCGTCATCGCCCGGCAGTGACGGTTGTTGCAGTGATCGCGCTCGCAGCGACGGGCGGCCTCGTGGCGCTTGTTGGTATGCCGCGCGCGGACGAGGTCCCGCCGCCCGAGCATGTGGCTCCGGCACTCGTGGCGCCCACGGTCCTGCTCGACTGGGACCCTTTCAGCCCAACACATACGGATCTCCCAACGGACGTTCGGTACAGGCCGCGATGGTCGGACGAATTCTCATGCGTCCGCGTGCCCGCGGATTGCGAGCGCGTCTGGCTGCACGGCGGCGATGGCAGCCAATGCGCGGGCATGGCGTTCGAGCTCGGGCTCGGCGTCGAGACTGACGGCCGCGCTGAGCGCATCGTCAGTACGTGCGCCGAATGGCGTGCTTCGTTGGACGCTGGAATCTATGCAGTCAACACCATCCAGATCGGCGCGGAGTCGAGCGTCATCCGTCTATCCGGCCTGCTCTTGTGCCTGCCGCACATGCATGCGAGCGCGCACGCCGGATTCGTGGACTGCGACCTGACGCGCCTCGCCGGCGAGATCCTGCCTCCCGCGGTCGACGAAACCCGCGCCGCCCGTCCCGGGGGTCAGACCTGGACGATCCAGCGAAATCAGATCCACCGCTCGGATGCCGACTGGTTATCGTCGGTCGAGCCCATGGCGCTGGGCGACCTCGACGGCGATGACCGGGAGGACATGCTGCTCTTCACCACCGAGTCCGCACTAGGTGGCACGCTCCGGCACTACGAGAATGCACTGGTGACCCGGCGCGGCGATGGGCGGCTTGTCTTCATCACCGGTCGCATGCCGACGCATCCGTGCACGGAGCAGGAGATGGAAGGACGCCGGGCGCAGTGGCGCGAGAATTTCAGGCTGCCGACCCACCGCGACATCGAGCTGTCCGGCAGCTGCGACTGCACTACCGGCGGCGAGCGTACGCATGCAATGCACGTGCGGCTGAGCTTTGACGCAGGGTTCCTGACCGGGACACTCCGCTGCGACCGGGACGCGCACGACATCCCGATCGCTGGCGCGCTCTGGACCGGCTCCACGGGCGTCATCCACGAGTTCGGCATCGATGGGTCGAGGACTGCGGATACAGAGTTTGAGTGGTGCGTCAAAGACGGCGTCGTGACGATCGGCGGACAACGCTTCGGGATCGGCTTCATGGAGTCCGACGGATGGACTGCCAGCGGGATATTGCCAAGACCGTCCGTGGAGCGCTCAGGCAACAGCGAATGAATGGCCTGGTGTAGAGCCTGGTGCCTCGGTTGATCAGACGACCACTGCGTATGCTGTGCAAACCATAGCGTGGTACGGTCAAGCGCAACTTCCAGGGGAGAAAATCTATGAAACCAGCTGCCGAGCAACTTATAGCCAAGCGACTCTTGGAAGCCCATGAAGGCGGCTACACACTGATGCTGTTCCTCCGTTGGTCATGGAAGCTGCAGGCATTGAAGGCTGTCATCTTCTTGTTTGCGACGGCCGGCGCAATCGTCAATCGCGGGGACGCACTGATGCTGTCGGCGTTCGTGGGGGTCGCTGGTATGGGGCTCGGTGCGATGCTGCGTGACTTCGGGTTCTCACGAGCCCAGGTCAAGGTGTGGCCCCTGAACGACCGGATCATTGATTGGGACCGGGTTCGAATGATCGCGAGCGGCACAGAAGTCGGTGATCCGCCACGCTATTCCTGATACGGCGACAATCGCTTGATCAATCTTTACGTCCGTAGCTAGGTCTCAGGTCTCAAGTGCTGCATCAACTAATGGATGCATGCCGTTGTCCACAGTCGGACTTGTTGCAGTTACGCCCGGTGGGACAACTTTGTTGACATCGACTGAGGGGTGTCCGTGATTCGAGTAAAAGTCCAGCCAGCGCCTCACTTGCGCTCTCAAATTTTCATCGAACCGCCTATGGATGGTCGAATTTCCTACTTCTGCAGGACGCGGAATTCAGGATCATCCAAGGAGGGAACCATGTTGCCAAGAACGATCTTCACGCTCGTAGTGCTATTTCTGTCAGGGGGAATCATCGCTGCACCGCCCGCCATCCCGGCGGAATCGGGCGACGGTGGGGCGTCGGTGGACTCAACCGTCAGTGAGCGATTTCCGGACTTCTCGCTGCCGGCGCCGGGAGTGCTCAGCTGTGTTCCGCCGATCGAGCCCGAAGTGTGGAACGAGGTGGAGCGCGCGGTCATCAAGGAATGCGCGTCGGGCGCCAGCGACGAGGATGTTGCACTCTGGCGACTTCCGCGAGACGGCTGGGTCGTAGTCGCTACCGCCGATGAACGACTCTGTGTCTGCGCGCCTCATGACGGCACGCCGGTACTGGTCGCCATGCATCGCATTGACTTTGGCGGCGGGAGCCTCCGCGGTGTCGCGGGGCCGGGGATCAAAGTCGGCGACCTCGACGGCAACGGAACGCTCGACATGATTTTTCATTGGGGATCAGGCGGATGTGGTCTCGCCGCGAACATCGGCAACGACACGGTGGTGCTGCTCGAGCCCGCCACTCCCGGCGCCGCCGCATTGGTACGGTTTCTGCCGCTGGGAACCCACTACGGGATGCGGCCACTCGACATCGACCGCAACGGGCGCGTCGAGTTCCTCGTGATGCAGTTCGTCCGGTGCGAGATGTGCACGGACGGCAAATCGCACAACTTCTGGGTCTGGGAACTGGTTGGAATCCAGGGCGGACGCCTTGTGGACCTCAATGCCACGGTCCCCGATTTCCCAAGGTTCGAATGGCTTTCGTTCGCCCCGGAGGACCGCTGGCGCACGCTGCTCACCCCGGCGATGAAGCGGAAACTGCGCGGCGGGGGGCTTGGATTCGAGCCTTACAGGAAGAGTGCGAAGGGGTGAAACACAACTCGGCGAAGCGTGGGCTTGGCCGGGTTGGGTGGTTGGTGTGAGTGATTTCAGTTTGGGCAAGTACCCCAAGCGCCGAGCAGAATGCCAAGGTCTGCGCCGTTCACGACGCCGTCGGCGTTGATGTCGCCCGTACATCCCGTCGTTCCAGCCGGGCAAGACCCCCAAGCGTTAAGCAGAATGCCGAGGTCTGCGCCATTGACTATGCAATTTCCGGTCAGACTCGATGGGCACCGCGGACATGCCTCTTCGATTGCGATGGTGTGGCACAAGCCCCCCGCGACGCTTGAGCATGGACCGAGATCCGCGGGCGGGTTGCACTGGCCGTAGTTTGGAAATGAACCCGTGTTGGTCAATCCTGCTCCCCAGCAACGGATACCGCCATCGATTCGGAGTGCGATGGTGTGGTAGTAGCCCCCCGCGATGCTGGAGCACGCACCGAGATCCGCGGGCGGGTTGCACTGGTCGTAGTAGTTGTATCCCCAGCACCGGACGCCGCCATCGATTCGGAGTGCGATGGTATGAATTCCGCCCCCCGCGATGCTTGAGCATGGACCGAGATCAGCGGGCGGGTTGCATTGGCCGCCGCCGTTGTTTCCCCAGCACCGGACGCCGCCATCGATTCGGAGTGCGATGGTGTGGTATGAGCCCGCCGCCACGGCGGAGCAGATCCCGAGATCCGCGGGCGGGTTGCATTGGCCGTAGTTGTTCCATCCCCAGCACCGGACGCCGCTATCGCTTCGGAGTGCAATGGTGTGGTATGAGCCCGCCGCCACGGCGGAGCAGGTCCCGAGATCCGCGGGCGGGTTGCACTGACCTTGGGCGTTGTACCCCCAGCATCGCACAATCCCATCAGCGTGCGCGCTTCGCTCGACCGCAACAACCCCTGCCGTTACGAGAAATGCGGCAACAAGCCCCGTCCTCGTGAGGAGTGGACCAGTCCGCCCGATGTGTTTCGATTGTTCCATATCTAGTGTTACGGCGACCGACACCACATTCCACCAACGATCCGGGAATTTATTCGGTTTTTCGATTTCATTTCCCCACGGCTGTCGTGAGCGCAGAGACGGACGTGAGGGCGGGCGAGGAGCGGCTCGAGCACGATGGGTAACTCGGTCGCCACCAAGACAGACCCGCAGCCGACGGAATGAGTCGCACCCAAAGAGCGCCGAAACACACTTCGCGCGCGCGGGGCAAAACATACTGCCATGGAGGTGTTGGAATGAACCTCACTCGCGGACGGCCGGCAGTCTGGTTGAGTCAAACAAAGAGGTCAGAGCCTGCCTCAAGCAGGGCACCGACTTCGCCCCGGCGACGTCGCGCCCGGAACAGCCACCACCACACCCCCTCCATCCATCCTCCATCAAAGCGGGCAAAGGGATTCGAACCCTCGACATTCAGCTTGGGAAGCTGACGCTCTACCAACTGAGCTATGCCCGCATAACCGTAGTCAGTCTATCAATTTAACCCAACGCATCCCTGCACAACCCGGGCTCATCACGCCAGGTCAGTGCACGGTCGCGCGACACCCGTCCCGGCCCAATGTAACCACGCAAACAAATTTCTTGAATTGCCGTGATCCACTCCTGAGCGGAATCTCGCCTTCCATTGCGGAGACGAGGAACTCGCGACGGGGCATCACCAGCGGTGATGTTCGTCTCGATAAAGGGAAACAAGTCGCAGATACGTTCCGCGATATTCGTACGTCGGCCCCTCCGGGTCCCAGATTGCTTTGGAGTTTCCTACCCATGCGTCATCTCATTCCTGCCAGCTTTATCGTTCTCGCTTCTTCGTCCATCGCCTCTGCCGGCGTTGTGAACGTTGTGACCTTCACCAACCGCAACGATTGGAGTGACGCAGCCACCGATCCGGACATGGCGCTCTTTCCAGACTGGGGAGTTCTCTTCCGCACCGACCACATGACGGCAGTTCCGATCGTCGGCGGCGTTGCCTCGGGCGGCACTGATTGGTCGTCCTGGACCGCTACCTCAAGCGCAAGCGCAAGCGCAAGCGGCGGCGAGATGATGAGCACCGGCACTGGCATCTACTCCACTCCGGAAGGCTCCTCCGTCATTCTGGACTTCACCGGTCCAGTCGGCGCTGACTTCAGCGGCCTGCGTGGCATCGGTGGTGGCTTCCAGTTCTTCGATGCCAACGGCGGATTTGTGCCAGGCAAGATCTGGCTGAAGCTCTCCGACGGAACTTCGATCTTCAGGAACTTCAACACCGAAACCGCATTCGCTGGCTTCTGGCTGACCGATCCAACCCTGACGATCACCGGCCTGACCATCGAGCCAGCAGGAACCGCTGCAGCAACGAGCTTCGTCGGTATCGACACGCTCTATCTCGGCTACGCAGGCGCTTCCGTTCCAGGTCCGGGCGCGATTGCACTGCTCGGCGCCGCTGGAATCGTCGCCACCCGTCGCCGTCGCTGACAAGCATTCCGCCTATACAGCGGACGCTCACTCCATGATTCAATTTCCAGCGCGCGCCTCCAATCGGGGGCGCGCGCTGTGTTTGTTGCATGTAAACCCGCTAGACTGCCGACCTACTTAGGAGTTACTCATGAGCCATCACGCTGAACAGACCGTCCGCCAAATCTTCGCGCACCCAACGTCGCACAACATTCACTGGCGCGACATCGTGCACATGTTTGAGAAGCTCGGCGGGACATGCGACGAGACCAAGAAGGAACACCTCAAGGTGATCCTGCACGGCCACGAGATGACCTTCCCAATTCCGAAGCAGGGCAGCCACACTCTTGAAGATGATCATGAGATCTCTGAGATCCGTCGCTTCCTGAAGCTGTGCGGCGTCACCGCCCGGCCTGAGCACTAATCTTCTGCGGACTCCCTGCGAGTGATCTTCAAGGATCGAAATGTCCTGCTTGCCACCACCGTGGCTGCGCTTGGCTATTTCGTAGACATCTTTGATTTGCTGCTCTTTGCACTGGTGCGCGTGCGGAGTTTGAAAGACCTGCTGGCGCCAGAGATTGCAGCTGCGCAGCAGAAGATGTTGGAAACCGCGCGCTTTGCGGATGCTGCATCCATGGAGCGCGCCAAAGACATGGTGGCGGACACCATCCTGCGCGACGCGGGTGTGATGCTTGACAACATTCTGCAAATGACCGGCCTGGTGGTCGGTGGCATCGTCTGGGGCGTGCTGGCCGACCGACTTGGCCGATTGCAAATGCTGTTTGGATCCATCCTGGTCTATTCAGTTGCAAACATCCTGAATGCGTTTGTAGCCAACGTTCCTGCGGATTCCATGTTCCAATGGCTGCACGTCATTGGTTTGGGAACCGCGTACAACCAGTACGCAACGCTGCGCTTCATTGCAGGCTTCGGCCTGGCCGGTGAGCTTGGCGCGGGCATCACGCTGGTCAGTGAATTGGTCAGTAAAGAACAGCGCGGATTTGCAACCACCATCGTGGCAACCGTGGGCATCATGGGCGCAGTCTGCGCGTATTTCGTCACGGAATTGGTGGCGGATTGGCGCAACGCGTTCCTGATTGGCGGCATGCTCGGATTAGCGCTGCTCTTCCTGCGCGTTGGCGTTGTAGAGAGCGGAATGTTTGACCGCGTCAAGCAGTCGCATGCCCCGGGGCGCGGTGCGCTGTGGATGTTGGCGTGGCCAGCCGCGCGCGCGCGTCGATACTTGGCACTGGTACTCAGCGCTGTGCCGATTTGGTATTGCGTTGGTGTACTGGTGAAGTACAGCGATGTGATTGGCGTATCGCTTGGCATGGTGGGCGATGCCAAGCCCAAGCCCGGCCTCGCCATCATGTGGTGCTACGTTGGCCTGGCACTTGGCGACTTGGCGAGCGGCCTCCTGAGCCAACTACTCAAGAGCCGTAAGAAGGCACTGCTGACCTTCCACATTCTTTCGGCGCTGGCCATCGCGGCGTACTTTGTGATTGGACCGATGGACCCGCGGCTCTTCTACCTGGCGTGCGGCGCGGTGGGATTTGCGTCCGGCTACTGGGCCGTCTTTGTGACCACCGCTGCGGAGCAGTTTGGTACCAACCTGCGTGCCACTGCCACTACCAGCGCGCCGAACTTTGTTCGCTGGTCAGCGGCGGGCAGCGCGCTCCTGTGGCACCAGTTTGAAGTGTTCTTCGGTGGCGGCGGCCCGGCGTCTCAGCCCGGTGACCCCAGCGCCCCGTGGCGCGGCGCGGCACTGGTTGGGGCCATCCTGGTGCCGGTTGCCATGGTGGCCGCCATGAGCCTGCGCGAATCCTTCGGATCAAGCCTCGATTGGACGGAAGATGCGGACGGATCCCGTAGTGACGGGCTTTCCGGGCAGGGCACGGGGAGCCACAGCGCCCATCCGCGCCACGGCGCCCGGTAGTCAGAACAAAGACGCGCCGCGCCGGGCATAATGGTCGTCCCATGGAAACCACACGCGGCCTGATGCAAGGCATCATCGACTTCGCCGGACTCTTCCCACCCGCGTCTCTTGACATGCCAAAGACGCTGGCGGCCTACGCCAAGTACCGCGCCAGCGCCGATCAGTGGGCGCTTGGACGCCTGATTGTTCCGCTCAAGCGAATCGGTGAATTTGAACGCTGCGCGACTGAGCATCTGCCCACCGGCGAGACGGATGATTCCGAAGAGCCATGGCGCCTCTCCGCTTTGTGCGAAGCCACTGGCGACGAATCATTTGAAGATGAGCTGGACGCGATTGAGCGATTCAATGCGCGTCACGGGGAGCCGGGCGCGGGGCGTGCGGTCATCGAGACGATTGAGATCAAGCCGAAAGACGCACACGCCATTGAAGGCGCGCTTGAACTCATGCCGGAGACGTTGTTCCCATGGTTTGAATTGCCGTGGCAGCATGACATCCGCGGCATGGTGGCTGCGCTCAGCGAGATGGAGTCTGGCGCCAAGGTCCGCACTGGTGGAGTGACGCCAGAATCGCATCCTTCGCCGCTTGAATTGGCTCGATTCCTTGCCACGTGCCACCACGCTGACGTGCCGTTTAAGGCGACCGCTGGATTGCATCACCCGTTCCGGCACCGCGCTGAAAGTGTTGGATGTGATCAGTTTGGATTCGTGAATGTCTTTATGGGCGCGGCGCTGCTGCACCACGGTGTTGTTGAACAAGAAGAATTGGAGATGCTGCTGGCAGACACGCACGGCAAGCACTTTGAGTTCACGCCAACCGGCGTTTCTTGGAAGGCACGCGCCTTGACGCTTGGCCAATTGCGCGAAGCACGCGAATCATTCTGCACCAGTTTCGGCAGCTGCTCCTTTGATGAACCAATGAACGATCTCCGCTCGCTCCACTTGCTGCCGCCTCACGCGGCGAAGGGCTGACATGACCACTGAAACACGCTGCTGGGTGCACGGAGCTACGCGCGCTGACGGAGACTTTCCGATTGAGAACTTGCCGTGGGGCGTTGCAGAGCGCCCGGACCGCCAAGGCGAGCCGCGCATCTTTGTGGCGATCGGCGACAGCGCGCTTGATATGACTGAATCCGCTGGATTTGGCATACTTGCTGGCCTGGCACCGCGTATTGAAGCCGCGCTCCGCATGCCCACGCTGAACGGGCTGATGGCGCTTGATGCCGCGGACTGGACTGCCGCGCGCGCTCATGTGACAGCGCTCCTGACGAGCGGTGCGCACAGCATTGAGAAGCACGCGCGCCGGGACGCTGTGTTGATCGCACGCGCTTCGCTCAAGATGCAAGTGCCCGCTGCCATTGGTGACTACACGGATTTCTACGCCAGCGAGTTTCATGCCACCAACGTTGGAAGCATGTTCCGCCCGAATCAACCGCTCATGCCCAACTGGAAGTATTTGCCAGTTGGCTACCACGGTCGCGCTTCCAGCATTGTGGTTGACGGAACGCCAGTAGTTCGCCCGCACGGACAAACGTCCGCAACCGACGAAGGCCCACCAACCTTTGGCCCAAGCAAGCTCCTTGACCACGAACTGGAAATGGGCTTCTTCTTTGGCGGCGCGGGCAATGCCATGGGTAACCGTATTTCAGTAGCAGAAGCCGCAAAGCATCTCTTTGGATGCGTGATCTTGAATGACTGGTCAGCGCGCGACGTGCAGAAGTGGGAGTACCAGCCGCTCGGGCCATTCACTGCCAAGAACTTCTGCTCCACGGTGAGCCCCTGGGTCGTCACGCTTGATGCCTTGCGCCCGTACTGCATTCCGGGCCCTTCGCGCAAAGAAGGCGATCCAGCCATGCTTGACTACCTGCGCTGGGACAACGATTTTGTAGTGGATGTCACGCTTGAAGTACTGCTCGCCAGCGCCGCCATGCGCGCGGCTGGCACGGCGCCCACGCGGGTGAGTATCGGTTCCTTCAAGGACGTCTACTGGACGATGAGTCAGATGCTTGCGCACCACACATCAACGGGCTGCAACATGCGCCCCGGCGATTTGCTTGCCAGCGGCACCATCAGCGGACCTGCCAAAGAGAACCGCGGCTGCATGCTGGAGCGCACTTGGCGCGGCACCGAGCCAATCACGCTTGCCGACGGCACTGAACGTCGCTTCCTGCAAGACGGCGACGAACTCACCATCCGCGGCTGGTGCGAACGCCCAGGCCTGCCACGCATCGGCTTCGGCGAATGCCGCGGCGTGATCATGCCAGCGCGGTAAGCAGGGCAATTACTGCCAGACGCCGTGCACGATTACTGCCAGGTACTACCAACGTCCTTCGCAGGCTTAGCAGATGTGCCCTTGGCGGAAGTCTTACTCTTCGCGGCGGACTTGCCTTTAGCAGCAGACTTACCCTTGGCTTGCGCACTCGGCTTCCGATGCGCTCCATCCGCATGGTGCTGGTCAAGCGACACTGGGAAGTGTTCGCCCTCCCAACTCTGCGGATAGGCCAGGTCATCAAATGCCATCGCTGCCTTCGTCGGGAACATGGGACGGAAGGTGTCGCACATCACCGCAAGCTCGCTGGTTTCGCGCGCGCCGAGGCTCTTTTCAACAGTGCCTGGGTGCGGTCCGTGCGGAATTCCTTGCGGATGCACGCTGATGGAACCGGGTTCGATTCCCTTGCGCGCCTTGTAGTTGCCCTCAACGTAATAGAGGATCTCATCACTATCAAGGTTCGAGTGGTTGTACGGCACCGGGATGGCGTCCGGATGGAAATCCAAGAGGCGCGGGCAGAAGCTGCAGATCACAAAGTTGTGACCTTCAAACGTCTGATGGATCGGCGGCGGCATGTGCAACTTGCCAACGATCGGCGCAAAGTCATCCACGTTGAAGCAGTACGGGTAGTAGCAGCCATCCCAACCAACCACATCAAGCGGGTGGTAGGTGTACATGTATGAATGCACCAGGTCGCGCGCTTTGATGCGCACTTCGTACTCGCCTTTTTTATCAAAGGTGAGCGGCAGTTCTGGCATGCGCAGATCGCGCTCGCAGTAGGGCGAGTGTTCCAAGAACTGGCTGGTGGTCTTACTCATGTAGCGCGGCGGCGGCCCGATGTGGCTGCCGTTGGCGGTTTCAAACACCACAAAGCGCGGCGCTTGCTCGCCATCTTTAGTCTTATCGAAGGTCATGCGGTACACGATTCCCTTCGGAATGACCACATAGTCCTTCGGTCCAAACTTCAGCGTGCCGAACATGGTGTGCACCGTGCCCGAACCAAAGTGGATGAAGATGCATTCATCACCCATGGCGTTCTTGTAAAAGTAATCCATCTTCTCCGCCGGGACGCACATGGCCATTTCCACATCGGAGTTGCCAAACACCACCACGCGACCAGTGATCGGGTCGCCCTTGGCGGGCATGACCGCGGTCTTCAGGTGACGCATGCGCATGACATCCGTCTCGATGTACTCCACCTTAGTGCTGTACAGCGTCTTCCAACCAATCACCTGCGTCGGCGGATTGATGTGGTAAAGCGTGGAGGTTGGACCAACGAAACCTTCGGTTCCGAAGACTTCTTCGCTGTAAAGCGCGCCGTCAGGGCGGCGGAACTGCACGTGGCGCTTCTTAGGAATCTGGCCGAGTTTCGTGTAGTAGGGCATGGCTCGAGTAGTGTACGAGTCACCTTCACATTTGGCGCACGAACTATGACAGAAGAAACCTCCGTGAATTCTCCCGTTTCCGCGCCCCTTGAGGCGCCCGCGCTGCTTGCCGAGCGCCCGGAATGGATCGTCATTTCCAAGCCCGCCGGTTGGCATACCGTGGCCCGGTCCGGAGCGTCTGCAGGTGCCGATGAAGGCGCCTCCATCATTCCAACGGTCGAAGAGTGGCTCCGCACGCAACGCCCCGAACACGCCGCCATTCCGGAGGCTGGCATTGTTCATCGCTTAGACCTTGGTACATCTGGCTGCCTGGTTGCCGCACGCAGCGTGGAGGCGTATGAACGCCTGCGCGCCGCGGTTGGCAGTGCAGCCGGTGCACGCAAAACGTACTTGGCGCTGGCCGTGAGCGGCATCGCTGAGGTGGGGAGCTTCCGTTACTACTTTGTCAGTCGCCACAAGGGTTCGCGCAAGGTCACCGTTGCTACCGAGGGCGGCGCGCCGGAGTGCGGTCGATGCCGCTGGCAAGTGCAGAAGCGACTGGTTGACGGCATCCATGATTTGGTGGAAGTGGAACTGGTTGGGCGCGGTCGCAGGCATCAGATTCGCGCGGGACTAGCGCATCTGGGATATCCGCTTGCGGGTGACGCCCTGTACGGCGGCTCGACCACGGTGCATACCCACCCGGCGCTCCATGCATGGCGCGTCGAGATTGATGGCGAGCAGGTTGAATGCCCTGCAGATGCACGATTTACAGGCTGAAATGCGGAGTGCGGAGCGCGTCTGAACGCGGACGGCGCGAGACATTGATCGCCGCGGCCCGTGTTCCTGCGCTATTGCGAATCATGACTCCCAGCGTGCAATCTCTTCGCGACGGTGCGGTCGCGTGAGCACGATGAGAAGCACGGTCGGATAGATCAAGCCGATGATGCAGCCGCCGACCACTTGGGCACGCTGCAAGAAAGTTGCTTCGCCGGGAGTTTCGCCTGCGCGCTCGTCCTCACTGACAGGCATCGGTGGCTTCTGGCTTTCTTTCCATTCATTGGTGGCGCGCACCATGCCGGCTTGCCACTCCGTAGCAGGTCCGAGCATCCAGAACCCGATCACTAAGAGCGGCAGCGCCAGCCCAATGCGGATGTACGCATAGCGACGCAGTTGCCGCGGTCCGGAGGAGCGTCGACGCAGGGTGGCAATGCCTCCGAGCAGAAGAAGTGTGCTCAGGATCAGCGATGCCACCAAGTCAACGCCTATACCGAGCATCATGGCGCGCGGCGCATCAGGAAATTTGATCGGCATGGCACCAGAAAATAGCTTCATGGAGAAGATGCCCGCCATACCGCAGCAACTTGCCAGGAGCGTCAATCCACCAATAGCGATGGAAATGCCACCGATCCAACCGGGCCATGTTGAATTTGAATCGTTGTTCCCCTGGGCAACTGAGGCGGATGTGCCCGGACCGGTTGGAGGCGTTGGATCAAACGGCACGAATGGAGGTTGTGACGATTGGTTCATGCGGCGCAGGGTACCGCGATCCTGAGGGTCGGGCTAGGGCTACGCAGTGAACTGGTGGCTACCGCGCGGCGGCAGGAAACGGGGGCAGCACCGGAGCATCAGGCATGCACACGCGAACCAGCACCTGATGCGCGCGTGCGCCCCATGTGGCATCGGTTGCAGGAATCTCCACCACGCGCGCTGCTCGCCAGTCGCGCACCGCCATGGTGACGGCACCAACGGCAATCGGATCCGTCACCAGTGCATCGCGCAGATCAATGCGCGCTTCGCCTGCGACGCGCAGTGCGTCGGCGGGCAACATGGAGCATTCGTAGGTGGGCGTTGGTTCAAAGCGAGACGTTTCGCCCTCGCGGATATCAGCGGCGTCGGCAATCATGACCGTCTCGCCACCAATTCGAATTTCTACGCGCGCATCGGGGCGGTCTTCCAGACCAACCACGGGCGATTCGGCACCGGTGGTGCTCCAGCGCACGCCAATCATTGCCAAGGTTGTCCTGCCTGCCAGCGCCGAACGACGCCATGCCATCACAACGGGCGCCATGCGTCGATTGACTAACGGCCAAGCCTGCAAGTATCGGTCCGCCAACTCCACCCGTGGCTCGCGCGCAAATTGTTGATAGAGACCACGGTCAACGCGCAAGTCCACTTGCTCAATACTGCGCGCGATCGTGGCGCGCGCGGGCGCGTCCAGTGACATCCACGCAACGGTTCCTGGCCGCACTTGGTCGGCGAGCGATTCCAGTGCGCTCCAATCGCTACGGTCAACCGCGGTGATAGCGCCTTGAATGAATGACGCCACCGCGCGCGCTGGAAACTCCGCGCGAATGGCAGTGAGTTCCGTAGCGGTCCGATCATCGCAGGATGGAAGTCGTGCCAGCGCCGCTGCGGCGGATCCCGGCAAGCCGGCATTCAGCGCCTCGGTGATACCGCGCACTCCGGCCTCCCACGCTTCCAGCTCCGCAATGCGTTCACTCACTCGACTGCGCGCTTCGGTCAAGGCGCGCGAACCACTGGGCGCCGGAATGCGCGCCAGTTGCGGATCATCGCGCAGGCGTTGCAACACCTCGCGGGCCGTTCGTGCCGAAGTTGCGGACTTGGCTTGTTCAAGAGCAGGGCGCAACGTAGTGCGCACCAATACCTCGCCGTGCAGCGTGGCCGCATTGCTGCGCGCCAAGTCAAAGTCACGCTTATCGTTTCCGCGCATCGGAGCAGGTGGAACTGCATCAATGATTTCTAACAATTCCGCGCTGCGATCATTGGCGGCGGCCGTCACCGTTCGCGATTGCAGTGCAGCCAGCGCTTCGCCGTTGCGGCGGTGATCATTCTCAAACTCGGCGCGCCGCTCGGCAATGCGGGCCTCAAGGCTGGCGTGCGCGGCTGGCGAGTCAAGTGCCAGTTGCGCGGCAATTTCAGAGCGCCGCGCGTCGATCGCCGCCAGTTCAGTGCTGTCGCTGGCGCGATCGACATCATCACGCAGTATCCGGAGCCGGTCCGCTCGTACCGCTCGAGCGCGGACGGCGTCCTCCACGGCAGCCACGGCTTGCTCCAGTTCCGATCGCAACGATTGCAGTTCAGCGCGTCGAACGGTGCGTGACCAGGCATGGTTTGCCCAAGACGCATCGAGCGCTGGTTGGCACAGAAGTACCGCCGAACGCAGGTGCTCAAGTGCCGATGAGACGCGCGTTGCGGCAACGTCTTGCTGCACTAGGTGCAGATCGCTTCGCGCACTGTCAATGGCAGCGCGGTCAACGATCGCGCCGCGCGTAATAAATATCGCCGCGCCCAGCACGCTGGACGCGGCGATGATGATGGCGATACGGCGACGCTGCACGGGATCAGAGATTCCCGCGACGCTCCTGCTCCAGTTCAAGACTCTCAAAGAGTGCCTTGAAGTTGCCCTTGCCGAAGCTTTGGCTGCCGCGTCGGCAGATGATTTCAAAGAACAACGTTGGTCGATCCTGCAGCGGCTTGGAGAACAACTGCAAGAGGTAGCCCTCATCGTCAGCGTCAACCAAGATGCCCAGATCCCGGACGCGTGCGTGGTCTTCCTTCACGCCGGCATGTCCGTGCTGCTTGAGCATGGCTTCGACGCGCGCCCAAACGCCCTGGTAGTAGGACTCTGGAATGTTCAAGAAATCAACGCCGCGGCGTCGCAACTCAGCAACGCTGGCAATTTCGTCGTCGGTGCGCAGGGCCAAGTGTTGCACGCCCGGAGTCATGTCATGCCACTCCAGGTATTCAAGAATCTGGCTCTTCTTCTTGCCGGCCGCTGGCTCATTGATCGGGAACTTGATCAGCTGATTGCCGCTGGCCATCACCTTGGACATCAGCGCTGAGAATTCCGTGGAGATGTCATTGTCATCAAAGTGCTTGAACATCTGGAAGCCCAGTACGTGTTCGTACCAGTCCACCCAGGTGTTCATCTTGCCTTCTTCAACATTGCCAACCGCGTGGTCAACAAACTTGAGTCCGCAGGGGTGCTGCTTGTTGTATTCGTTCAATGCAAACGGACCGATGGGGCGGAACCCGGGCATGAACGTGGCGCCTTGCTTGATCTTGGGCAGCGCGTACTCGCCAGTGCGGCTGACGAAAGTGTGCACGGCGCGTCCATAGGTCTTGATGCCCGCGGTGGTCACGGTTCCATGTGCATCGCTCACGGTGACTGGCTCATAGGCACTTTCGCCGCCGTTCTTCACAGCGGCCTTCCATGCTGCCTCTGCGTCAAAGACATTGAATGCAATGTCCTTGATGCCGTCGCCAAACTTGGCAAGTTCTGCCGACGCAGGGTGATTCTTGGAAAGCGGAGTCTCCAGGAGGAAACGAATGTTCCCTTGCGTCAGGAGGTACTGCGCGGACTCCCGACTGCCGGTGGTCAGGTCGCGGATCTGCTCCACTTGAAAGCCAAACGCTGATGCGTAGAAAAACGCGGATTGCTTGGCGTTCCCGACATAGAAGCGAACGTGGTCGACGTCAATCAAGTCCAGCGGATCGGTGCCCGTGGCGGCGCGGTGCGCGGTCTGTGTGGTGGCGGTCGTCATTGGGGAAATGATATCCCGCCCGGCGGTATAACATTTGGTCATGCCGCGCACCTCACGTAATCCCCGCCTGGAGACGGTTGAACCCATCGGAAAGCGAGTTCTCATCCGCAAGGACGAGGACAAGAAGATCACCAAGGTTGGTATTCACCTGCCGGACCGGCTGGAGATTCCCACCATCACCGGTCGCGTAGTTGCCATTTCTGCAGAGGTGGCCAAGGATGAAAATTACCCGATCGAGCAGTACGACCGTGTGCTCTTTAACCCCAAGCACGGCGTCCCTGTGGACTTTGAAGGGGACAACCGGCTGTTTGTGATTCCTATTGAAGACATCGTGGCGGTGTTTCGCGCCGCGGACGCTGGACAGAGCGAGTGAGCAGTGGCGGGGCGAACGGGAGTGCTGGGATCGCTGGTAGCGCCGGGCCAACGAGCGCAGGAGTCCTTGCAGATCCGTTTCCCGTCCCGCGCGCCGCTGGTCCGCTCCGTGCTTCCATCCGCGTTCCTGGTTCCAAGAGCATCACCAATCGCGCCCTGATTCTGGCGGCACTTGCCGACGGGGTGTCCGTGTTGCACGGCGCGTTGCGCTCCGAAGACACGGACGGCTTGATCGAAGCGCTGCGAGCGCTCGGGTGTCTGATCACTGTGACCGGCGATTCCGTGCATGTTCACGGATGCGGCGGCCGATTTGCCGCTGATATTCCGGTGCATATCAATCTTGGCGACGGCGGAACTCCCACACGATTCATGATGGCCGCTGCATCACTTGCTCGCGCGCCAGTCACTATTGATGGCAGCGCGCGCATGCGTCAGCGTCCCGTTGCGGATGGAGTGACGCTTCTTGCGGCCCTTGGCGTTGGCGTCAGTAGCACCGTATCAGGCACGAACGCTGCACTTCCACTGACGGTCACTCCTGCGGTCGCAGCTCCGCACGGTGGCACGGTGCGTGTCTCACGCACATCAACAAGCCAATGTGTGAGCGGTCTCTTGCTGTGTGCGCCGTGGTTTCGTGACGGACTACGCGTGGAGTTCACTGAGCAACCCACCAGCCAGAGCTACTTGGAATTGACGGTTGACGAACTTCGCCGTTGGGGCGTCGCAGTGGATGAATCCCGCGATGCCACTGGTCAGCTCACTGCCATCACGGTTCCATATGGACCACCGCGGGCGCGTCCAGCAGTGCATATCGAAGCGGACGCATCGAGCGCCATCTACTTGGCTGCTGCAGCTGCCATCATTCCAGGAAGTGTGGTGGATCTACTTGGTCTACCGCAGCAGAGTCGGCAGCCTGACATGCGCGCCATCCAGGCAATCGGTGCCATGGGGGCCATCATCGGACCATCGCCCATGCAAGACGGCGCAACGCGCGTGACCTGCGCGGTGGTTGATAGTCAGTCGCCGCTCCGGGGTGGCCAATTCAACCTGTCCAGCGCTCCCGACGGTGCGCTCGCAGTGGCGGCGATCGCTGCGCTTGCGGACGGCGAAACCAGGCTCGATGGACTATCCACGCTGCGCGTCAAGGAAAGCGACCGCCTCGCGGCGCTCCGGGACGGTCTGATTGCCATGGGCGCCGGGGCGCGGATCGAAGGCGATTCGTTGATCATTTCACCGATGGACGCCGAACGTCGCCGCGCCACCAGTGCAAACGCACTCATCCAAACTGTCCGTGATCACCGAATCGCCATGGCATTTGCAGTGCTTGGATTACAGGTAAGCGGCGTGCAGATTGTTGATCCGGTTTGCGTTGCCAAGAGCTACCCGGATTTTTGGAAGGATCTCACCCGCATGATTCGGCCGCAATGACGCGCTGAGCCGTGCAGCGCTGTCTGAGCCGTGCGAGCCGTGCAAGGGTTTCATCGATCGAATACTCTTACTCAATGCACGCATTTTGGCACTTTGCAGCTCGACTGCTCAAGCACAAGGCACGCCTTGCCACCGCGATGGGTTTGGCGCTGATCTCAGCTGGTGGGCTCGGTGCTGGATTGTTGGCGCTTGCGCCGGTCTTAGAGTTTCTGCTCCGCAAGAATCAGTCGCTCGGGCAGTGGATCAACCAGAACGCTTCGTGGGTGCCACCGGAATTCACTGAGCTCTTACCAAAGGATGCATTCGGCGGCGTGGTGGTGATATTCGTTGGGCTACTGGTGATGACGGCCGTTGGAGCCGTCGCAAACTTTGGTCACCAGTACTTAGCGTTGACCCTGTGCGTGCGCACGATCACGGAAATTCGCCACGACATATTTAAGCATGCCGTGAACCTGCCGCTGGGTACGGTGTTGCAGCGCGGCGCCTCTGATCTGGTGAGCCGCACTGTCCGCGACAGCTCTGAATTGCAGCGCGGATTGGTGGCACTCACTGGTAAGACCGTGGCGCAAATCACCAAGGGTGGCGCAGCGTTTCTAGCGGCGGTGTGGTTTGACTGGCGGATCACCCTGATCGCGCTGGTTGCTGTTCCGGTACTAGCGATTCCTTTGCGAAAGTTTGGCAAGCGCATTCGCAAGGGCGTGCGCGGTTCACTCCGCGCGCAGGCGGACCTGCTGCGTGTTTCCAACGAAAGCATGCAAGGAATTCGCGCTGTCAAATCAGCAACTGCAGAGGCGGAATCGATTCGACGATTTGATGCAGTCAATGCGATCGTCCTTCGCGAAGAGATGCGCGTGCGATTTGCGCAATCGATGTCCTCACCCGTTGTTGAATCAATCTCCATTGTTGCCGTTTGCGTGTTGGCATTGATTGCTGCGCGGCAAATCATCGACGGTAAATTGGCCTTCGATACCTTTGTGCTTTCACTGGGTGCGTTGGCAGCTGCTGGTGGTTCGCTGAAGCCGATCGCAGGATTTGTCAACGATATTCAGGCTGCCTCGGCGCCCGCCGAACGTCTTGAGGAAGTCATGAAGGTCGCCCGTGAAGATGTAGGCGAACGCCGCAAGCAGCCACTACCGCTGCACGCGCGCGACATTCGATTTGAAGGTGTTTCCTTCCGATACGCGGGCGCTGATGTGGACGCGTTGCAAGACGTCAACCTAGTGATTCAGCATGGTGAACGTGTCGCCTTTGTCGGTAGCAACGGCTGCGGCAAGACCACGCTTCTTTCCATGCTTTCGCGGCTCTTTGTGCCCACCACGGGTCGAGTGCTGGTGGATGGCGCGGATATTGCCCAGCATGGGTTGAAGACGGTACGCGCGCAAGTTGGCGTAGTCACGCAAGACGCCTTCTTGATTCGCGGCAGCATCACGGAGAACATTCGCTTTGGTCATGACACGCCGTCGGATGAAGCCGTCCGGCTTGCAGCGCGTCGCGCGTATGCAGAGTCATTCATCGATCGCCTTCCGGATGGATTCGCCACAGTGGTGGCCGAAGGCGGAACCTCGCTTTCCGGTGGCCAGCGGCAGCGCATTTCGATTGCGCGTGCCGTGTTGCGTGATCCGCGCATTCTGATTCTTGATGAGGCCACCAGCCAAGTTGACGCAGAGAGCGAAGATCTCATCAATACCGCTATCGCCGAGTTTGGTGCCGGGCGCACCACGTTGGTGATTGCGCATCGGCTATCAACGGTGCTCGCTGCCGATCGCATTGTGGTGATGGACGCGGGGCGAATTGTTGCCACTGGACGTCATGCAGAATTGCTGGCCTCGTGCGATGCCTATCAGCGGATTGCGCGCACACAGCTCAATATGGCCTGAAGTACGGTAACTCTGGGATTCGAACGCGATGTGTTGCGCTCAAGCGTTCAAGCGGTCATCCGCGCACGTACCAATTCAACGCCCATCAGCGCGGAACCGTCGCTCCGCCTGTCGCTGGAATGGCGCTGCCCGAGGTGGGCTCCGGTGCGCCGCCAAGTGCGGGCATGGCGCTGCCTTCCGGTGCAGGAACTGCGGGTAATCCGCCCGATGGCGAAATGATTCCAATCCCATCTGCAGTAACGGGTGCCGTTGCCGGCGCAGCGATTACTGCTGCTGTTGTGGGCATTGTCGTCGTGGCAGGCCCTCGCGCCGATTCCAAGGCGATCCACGCCAAGATCACGCCGCCAACCAACGTCATGCAGGAAATGATCGCAACAAAGAGCATCCAATTCTGCAGCGAAGTGTGCAACTTCTGTACGCCTGCATCGCGCTCCGTGGTCTTCTCAAGAAGCCCCTGCAGCGCAGCGGAACTGCGATCGGTAGTTGACTGCAACTGCACTACTGCATTGGCGAGGGTGGTCACGCCATCGGCAACCTTCATGGCGCTCTCGTGATTGAGGTCAAGTTGCTGTTGCACCAAACTCATCACATCGCGCTGCTGCTCAACGCCCTGAGTGATGCGGGCCAAGGTCTTCTCAACGTGGTCATCGCGCTGTCGCGTCAGCATGAGTTGTTGCGCAACCAAGTCCGCCAAGCGAGTCTGCTGCCGAACAAGTTCCGGAAGCGAACCCATGCTCTGCGGCAGTGCGGCAACCACGCGGGCAAGTTCCTGCTGACGCTGATCCTGCACATCAAGGAACATCCGAAACTCGCGTGCCATGGTCACAATTTCCTGCGAGTCTGCAGGAACGGGCATGGTGCCAACCGCGTCGATCCGGTCGGCGCCAGAACGGCGAACCGGTGGAGGCGCATCATCGCTGCCAAGGAAGAGGGTTCGGAGCGTGGCAAGGAAACCGGGCATCGGGGCGTAAGGTTAACGGGGAACCGGGTGGCTTGGGCGGAAGAAATGCCTGTAGCCGCGGCGTACGATCGACCTTGTGCCCGCGCGGACTTTCATCATCCATCCGATTGCATGCTTGTTGCTGCTTGCCTGCACGGCAGCATGCGACCGGCCCGCACCGGTCAGCCCCAGTGCCCACACGGGCGCGCGGATCGTTTCCCTGAGTCCGGCGCTCACTCGAACCGTCACGGAACTTGGCGGCGGGGCAGCCATCGTGGGGCGAACCCCGTGGTGCGAAACGCCCGAAGCCGCCGGCGTGCGCATTGTCGGTTCGCTGGAGGACCGCGATCTTGAAGCGATCGCAGCTCTGCATCCCACCCTGATCCTTCGCCAGTCCAGCGTCGCTGACCCCGCGCTCGAAATGGTGGCTCGATCAGTCGGCGCGGAAGTCCACACCTGGCACTTCGATCGTGTCTCCGACGTGCAAGCGAGCTTGGCGCCCATCGCTGACCTCCTTACCCAGGCCGGAATCACCACTGCGCCGGAGGCTGCCGCGCGCATCACTGCATTGCATCACGAAGCCGTGGCCGCGCCGGTTCGCACCACTGGTCCCGTGCTATTCCTGTTCGCCGTCGATCCACCGATGGCGTTCGGCACTGGCACGTACGTAGACGACCTCTGGACCGCTATGGGTGGCACCAATGCCATGCGCCGTCCCGGCTATCCCGCCATCACTGCGGAAGATGTGGTTCGCCTGGCTCCAGCAGCGATTATTTCCATTGGTCGAAGCGAAATCCCTGCATGGATGGCGGATGCAAGCCGCGCGCGCGTGGCGATCGATGCGCCTGATTTACTTGAGCCAAGTGCGCGCATGTTGGTGCAGGGTCCCGCCTCACTGCGCCGCGCTGATGATGCAATTGTCGCGCTGACTGATGCTCAGCCGGGAGTCATCAAGTGACCGCACGTCGACCCATGATTGGCCTGGCCATGGTCTCCGCGGCAACGCTGATCGTTGTTGCAGCGCGGCTCCTTGTTGTTCGAACGCTTGATGGCACCTTTGTGGTTGGCTGGCCCAGCGCGGTCCTTGGTCAATTTCGCATCGATGCAGTGCTTGCCGCCGCCGCCGCTGGTGCTGCGCTGGGTGTCTCCGGCGCCATCATGCAGACCTTGTTACGTAATCCACTGGCCTCACCGTTTGTGTTGGGCGTCACCAGCGGCGCGGGTGCCGGCGTGGCTCTGGCATCACTCGCTGCGGCGTGGGCAGGAATGGCAGCTCCAGTCGGTGCGGCACTCGGGGTCCCCGCGCTCATTGGCGCAGTCACTGCGCTTGGAGTGGTGCTCCTTCTGGCACGACGGGGCGGATCGATCGATCCGGTGACGCTCATCCTCAGCGGTGTCATTGTGGGTGCGATTGCAAGCGCGCTGAGCACTGTCGCAGAATCACTGTTACCACCGGAACGACGCGGACTACTTGCGGGCTGGCTCTTTGGGCGGATTCCTGACGTTCCGGATCCGGGCGCTCTCACCGCCTGTGCGTTTGCAGCGTGCGGACTGACCGCGTTGGCTGCAACATGGGGCTCACGCCTGGATGCCGCGGCACTCTCCGATGACGAAGCGCGATCCGTGGGCGTCCCACTTGCGCCCATGCGCACCGCGATGTTCCTTGGCTGCGGTATCGCCACCGCCGCAAGCGTTGCGTTGTGCGGTCCAATTGCATTCATTGGATTGCTAGCGCCGCACTGCGCGCGCGCGATGGTTGGTCCGCGCAACCGGCTATTGGTGGTCGGCTCTGCGGTCGCGGGCGCCGGACTCCTCATTGGCGCAGACGCACTCCGGCAGTGGATCGATATCGGCGGCGGTCGGCTGCCACTGGGCGCAGTGACCGCGGTCGCGGGCGGCATTGCATTTCTTGTGTTGTTGCGGAAGACCACAGGGGCCTGGCCGCGATGAGAACCCTGGACTTTCAATCGCCAACGCTGCGCCGCGGAGCATTTCAGTTGGCCATCGGCGTCATTGCGCCGAGTCCCG
>Ga0247834_1001617_pt1 | contig 37459 bp, 29 predicted proteins | sample LaCruzMarch2015__8_FD_187118 | JGI IMG/M metagenome (GOLD analysis project Ga0247834, IMG submission 187118) | Freshwater microbial communities from meromictic Lake La Cruz, Castile-La Mancha, Spain - LaCruzMarch2015_12m | ecosystem: Environmental > Aquatic > Freshwater > Lake | place: Spain... | reverse complement strand
TCGCCCTGGGAACCCTCGCTGCCACTGTCGGCGACGTGACCACGGCGACCACCGCCACTGACAGCGCCCCCGTGCTCCTCGACCTGGGCTCCCTGGTGGACCGCACGGTGCCCGACGACGACACCCTCTTTGCCGCCGCCCGGCGCCCGCCGAACCGCCGCGCCCCGGTGCGCCGCCGGCCCACCCCCGTCCCCGACAAACGGGCCCAGAGCGCGCCGTCACCGCTGAACGTCGGCCTCGCTGGCGCGGCCGGGGCGGCCATCGGGGCCTCGGTTGGCGCCATCGGCATCGGCGTCGCCGGCGCCTTCGCCACCCAGCTGGCCGGGCCCCAGCCTCCCGAGGTGGTCATCGCCACCGGCATCCTCGCCGTCGGCATCGCCGTGGCGACGCCGTTCATGGCCGGGCTGGGCGGCGGTGCCGGGGTCCTGCTCGCCGACAGCCGCAGCCGACCTGATGAGTGGCAGGGCTTGTTGCAGTGCGCGGCCAGTGGCTACTGCGCCGGCCTCGCCGCCGTCGCTGGCCCCATCCTGGGCGGTGGCGTCGCCTGCGCGCCCCAGAGTTGCCTGAACCTGCCGGGGCCCGACCGACCCGCCGAGTGGACCGCCGGCGCCTCCATCGCGGGCCTCGTGGCCGGTGGCCTCGTCGGCGTGGTGGGCGGCTATACCCTCGCCCCCGACAAAGCCGACCCCGCCCTCGCCATCGGCATTGGCGCCTTCAGCGGCGCCATCCTCGGCTCGGCGGTGGCCGGCGGCCTCGCGGGCGGCGTCGCCACCATGACCCGCCAGTAGCGGCCCTCCACGACGACGAAGCTAGCGCTGGAGAAACGGCAGCGGGTCTCTGGGCCGGCCGTTTTCCCGCAGCTCGAAGTAGAGCTTGGGCCCGTTTTGGCTCTCGGTGTCGCCGACGAAGCCGATGGTCTGGCCGCGGACCACCTCGTCACCGCGCCCCACCGCCGACCGTGACAGGTGGGCGGACAAGGTGTGGTGGCCCTCGCCGTGGTCGACGATGACGATGCGACCAAAGCCCCGCAACCAGCCCGTATGCACCACGCGGCCGTCGGCGACGGCGATGACGGGGGCGCCGTCGTCGGCCCGCATTTCGACGCCATTGCTGACGATCTCCGCCCGGGTCTGCTGGTCGACGACGCTGCCGAAGCGGCGAATGATGACGGCGTCGCTGACGGGCCAGTTCAATGAGGCCCGCAACATCCCCGAGCGCCCCGTGGGTGGCTTGTAGCGGGGACCCTCGGCGAGACGGGCCACCAACAGCTGCAGGTCCCGATGGCGCCCCGACAACTCGACGGCGGCGGCCTTCAACACCGTGCGCTCACCGCGCACCCGCTCCAGGGTCAGGCGCCGCTCGTCACGGGTGGCCGACAACAGGGCCTGCTGCTCGGCGATGACCCGCGCCAACGCGGCGGCCTGTTCGGTCTGCCGGGCCAGGGATGCCCGCTTCCCCACCGCCGAGGCCTCGACCCGCCGGACGTCGCTGACGAGGCGGGCGTCCGTGTCGGCGAGGGTGGCCAGATACCGCCGGCGGATGGCGAGGTCGGTGAAGGTCTCGGCCCCGAGCACGGCCCGGGCGGCGCCGCCGTCACCGTCGACGGCGAGGCTGCGCAGGCGGACCTTCAGCCGGGCCCGCAGGCGGGCGAGTTCGTCTTCGTCGAGGCCGGCCTCCCGCTCGAGGCTGGCCATCTCCTGGCGCACATCGGCGAGCTGCTTCTCGGCGGCCCGGCGTTCGTCGTCGAGACGGGCCACGGACTCGTCGAGTTCCCCCAGGGACGTCACCAGGGAGGTCTCGGCGCTCGTCAGGCCGTCGAGGGCCGCTTGCTTGGTCTCGAGCTCCGTGCGCATGACGGCCAGGCTGGCCACAGCCTCTTTGACCGTCGGCACCGGTGCTGACGACGGCGCTGCCGCCGACGGCGCTGACGACGACGACGGCGACGACGATGGTTGCTGGGCAAGGCCACTGACGGCGAGCAGCAGCGCGCCGGCGACGACACAGCCGACGAGGTCGGCGCGGCGGGACTGCATCACGAGCCCTCGCGCAGATGGCGCCACACGCTCAAGGCGGCCCCCACAGCCCCGAGGCCGCCGCCGGCGACGACGACGAGGAAGAGCATCAACGGTGGCAGGGGGACAAAGGCGATGGTGCCCAGGGCTCCCGACAGGGCCACGCTGACGACGTGGGCCAGCGACGAATGGGCGATGCCGAGGGCCACCAGGCCGAGCACCCCACCGAGGGTGCCCTGCACAATGCCCGACAGCATCAGGGGTGCGGCGACGAAGGCGTCGGAGGCCCCCACCAGCTTCTGGATGGCGATTTCGTCGCGACGGACAAGCACCATCAGGCGGACGGCGTTGCTGACGACGACGACCACCACGAGGGCGATGAGCACCGCCAGGAAGGCACCGGCGCCGTACATCAAGCGCAGCAGGGCATCGACGCGGCTGAGTTCGCCGCCGGGGTGGGCGACCTCGTCGACGCCGGCGATGCCTTCGATGGCGGTGACCAGGGCGGTGCGGGCGGCGGCGCTGTCCTCGAGGGTGACCCGGGGAATGACCTCGACGACCCAGGGCATTTGCAGGCCGGCGACGTCTTTGGCGGCACCGCCGCGCAGGCCCCGGCGGGCCCGGGCGAGGACCTCCTCAGGCGTCATGAGGGTGGCCCTTTCGACCCCCGGCAGCAGCTGCATGGTGGCGCGGGCTTCTTCGGCGGCGGCGGCGCCGTCGACGTCGAGAAAGGCCACCGCCGATACGCTTTCAGAGACCGCGGCGGCCAGGGTGCGGAAGTTCCACAGCAGGGTGCCAAACGCCGTCATGGAGAACAGGCCCAGGGCGCTCATGAGGACGGCGAAGAACAGGGGCAGGCCCCCCGAGCGCAGGCTGCGCAGGCCGTGCTTCAAGACGCTCGACGACACCGCCAGCATCATGCGGCCCGCCCATCACGAAGGTCGCGAAGGGAGCGGAGGGACGGGAGCTCACCGAAGGCCGGGGCATCGTGCACCACCCGTCCGCCCTCGAGGACCACCACCCGCCGGCGGCCCGCGGCCAGCAGGGCGGGATCGTGGGTGGCGACGATGACAGTGGTACCGCGCACGTGGGCCGTCATCAGCAGCTCAAGAACCTCCTGGGCCCGCTCGGCGTCGAGATTGCCGGTGGGCTCGTCGCACAGCAGCACGGCGGGCTCGACGACGAGGGCCCGGGCGATGGCCACCCGCTGTTGCTCACCGCCGGACAGGGCCGTCGCTGGTTGGTGGGTCTTGTGGGCGAGGCCGACCTCTTTGAGCACCGACAAGACCCGACGGGTGATGTCGTCACGGCGACGACCCTGGACCTCAAGGGCAAGGGCGACGTTGTCAAAGACCGTGAGCTCGGGGAGGAGCTTGAAGTCCTGAAAGACCACGCCGATGGTGCGCCGGATGCGGGCGACGTCGCTGCGCGTCAGCCGGGCCAGGTTCTTGCCCATCAGGTGGACCTGGCCTGAGGAGGCCTGTTCAGCGCAAAACAGCAGCCGCAACAAGGTGCTCTTGCCAGCCCCCGACGGCCCCGCCAGCACGACGAACTCGCCCTTGGCGATGCTCAGATTGACGTCATGCAGGGCTGACCGCTCGGCATCGGGGTAGACCTTGGCGACGTGAAACAGCTCAATCACCAGGGCAGTGTCGCATGGCGCTGCGCCATCCTGGAAGAAATTGGCCACTTTTGGCGCCATTCACCCACACTGTACGTGTCCCGCCCACACCTTTCCCCATGCTGACGCTCCCATGTCTGCTATGTCAGGCCCGTGACGTCGCCAGCGGCCATCGGAGACCTGCGTGTGGATGGCCTCCTGGGCGAAGGGGGCATGGGCCGCGTGTATTTGTGCACGGACCTCGCCCTGGGTCGTCAGGTGGCCGTCAAGACCCTGCTGCCGTCGTTGCTGACCGACGTCACCATGCGCGAGCGCTTCACCCGCGAGGCCCGGGCCCTGGCCCGCGTCAAGAGCCCCCACGTCGTCACGGTGTATTCCATCGGCGACGACGGGAAGGTGGGTCCTTTCGTCGTCATGGAGCGGCTCGTCGGCCAGGACCTTTTGTCGTGGCTGCGCGCCACCGAGCAGGCCCCCATCGCCGACGTCGTCGCCGTGGGCCGCGCGTCGGCCATTGGTCTGGCCCACGCCCATGAGGCCGGCGTCCTGCACCGGGACATCAAGCCCGCCAACATCTTCCTGAAGGGCCGCGAGGCAGCAGCCGGTGCGGCCGGTGCGGCCGGTGCGGTCGCGGTCGCCGACGTCGTCATCACCGACTTTGGGCTCGCCAAGGAAACCGCCGGCAGTGTCCCCCAACCAGGGGCTGTGCCAGGAGTGTCGGCGTCGCAGTTGACGTCGGCGGACATGGTGGTGGGCACGCCAGCCTATCTGGCTCCCGAGCTCGCCCGGGGCCAGCCGGCGTCGCCAGCGTCGGACCTCTATGCCCTCGGCGCCACGCTCTTTCATCTGCTGACGGGGCGACCGCCCTTTCTCGGCGACGTGCCCCTCGACGTGTTGACCCAGGCGGTCCTGCAACCCGCCCCCCGGGCCCGCACCATCCGCCCCGACACCCCACCGGCCCTCGACGCCTTGCTCGATCGCCTGCTCAACAAGAGCCCCCAGGCCCGTCCCGCCACCGCCGCCGAGGTCGCAGAGACCCTGGCCAGTCTGGCCGACGAGACCACGGGCTCGCGGCCGGCGCCGACCGCCCCGCGGGCGCCGTCATCATCGTCGTCATCGTCGTCGTCGTCGCCAGAGGCCCTGCTCGACGGGGGCTCGGGGACCATGGTGATGGGATCTCTCGGCATGGCCGAGGCACCGGCCAACAGCGCCACGGCAGCCCCCGGCGACGGCATCGACTTCGGCGACACGGCAGCCGCCACCGAGGCCCCGGCCCTGGTGTCGACGCCCCGTGGCACCCCGGTGAAGACCGCGACCTACACGGTGATGATGACCGACATCGCCGGCTACACCGAACGTACCGGTCGTCAGAGCCGCGAAGAGGCGTCGCGCTGGTTGGCCCTGCACGACAGCCTGCTGCAACCGATCTTTCGCGCCTTCGCCGGCAAGGTCATCAAGACCATTGGCGACGCCTTCCTGGTGGTGTTCTCGTCGCCGACGGACGCCGTCCACTGCGGCATGGCCATCCAGGATCGACTCTTCCTGCACAACGCCACCGCCAGCGCCGACGATCGCATCCATATTCGCATCGCGTTGTCGGCGGGGGAGGTGCGCTTGCGGGGCATCGTCGGCATGGGGGGCGACATCTTTGGCGAGCCCGTCAACCTCGCGGCCCGTCTGGAAGGCCTCGCGGAAGCTGGCGAAGTGCTGTTGAGCGACGCCGTGTTCGCCACCATGAACCAGGCCGAGGTGCAGACGGCCCCCCGGGGCAGCCACGCCTTCAAGGGGATCAGCCGCCCCGTCAGCGTTTACGTCGTGGTGCCCTCTGGTGGCCCCGGCGAGCCCCCCTTTCAGCAGCGGACCCTGGGTCGGGTGGGCCAGGGGCCCATGGAGGCTTTTCGCGGCTCGGCCCGCGCCGTGGGCCCGCTGCTCGACGGCGCCGCGGCCCGCGGTCGCGTCTGGTGGCAGCAGCTCCAGGTCCGCAGCGGGCCGATGGTCCGCGACGTCGCCACCCGTGGCCGGGATGGCTGGCGACACCTGCTGGCCCGGGCCCCGGGAGGCCTGCGAACCGTGGCGTTGCCCCTGGCGGCGGGCATCGGGGTCGTCGTCGTCGTCGGCCTGCTGTTCTCGATCATCGGTGGTGGTCGACGGGCGCGCATCGACGACGGCGAGGCCGCTGCCGTCCAGGCCGAGATCGAGGCCATCGCCGACGCCAAGCGGACGCCCGCTGACCTCGTCGACCTCGGGTTGGCCCAGATTGCCCAGGAGCGACGGGCCCAGGGCCTCGACACCTTGTTGCGGGCGGTCAGCGGCGGCAGCAGCGACGGCGCCATCCTCGACGCCGCCTTCGTGGCCATCGCCCACAAAGACGGCGCCGGCGCCGTCGACATCTTCGCGGCCTGGCCCCAGGACATCGACGGCGACCTGCGCGACCAGCTGACCTCGGAGACCTGGTGGCCCCGGCACCACGCCCTGAACGGCCTGGAGGCCCGCAAGAAGGCCACCGACGACGACCGCCAGGTGGTGGCCCTGCAGGACGTCACCGCCGACGACTGCGGGTCCAGGCGGTTCGGGCTGCTGCTGCTCAAGCGCTCGGGCAAGGGCGACGAGGCCATGGCCGCCATCGAGAAGCTCGGCAGCGTGATGGCGTCGAACCTGTGCATGGCCCTGGACATCAAGAGCGCCGAAGACGCCGTCCGCCGTCGCAGCAAGAACTGACGTCGACATCGTTATCGTCCTCGTCATCGTCGTCGTCGCGCATCACCCCCAAAGTCCATGCTGGACGATGCCGAACAGGGCGCCGGCGACGATGAGCCACGTGGACCGCAGCCGGGTTCCGAGCAGGAGCACGGCGGCGATGACCCCGATGAGCACGGTGGCCACATCGACAAAGGCCACCCGGGCCAACTCCACCAGCACGACGGCCATCAACGCCAACGACGCCACGGTAACGCCGTCCAGAAAGGCGCTGGCCCCGGGGGAGCGGCGCAGCCGGGGAATGAGGGGCCCGCTCACCGCCACAAACAGGAACGCCGGCAGGAAGATGCCGACGGTGGCGACGACGGCGCCGGGCACGCCCCCAAGGAGGTAGCCGATGAACGTCGCCGTCGTGAACACCGGACCCGGCGTCACCTGGCCAACGGCAATGGCATCCATGAGCTGGGCCGAGGTGAGCCAGCCAAGTCCCTCGACGAGGTCGGTCTTCAAAAACGCCAGCAAGACATAGCCGCTGCCAAACAGCAGGGCGCCGGCCTTGGCAAAGACCCAGAACAGCATGGGCAGTGAAAACGCGGCAACCGTCGTCGTCGCCGTCGCCACCATCACCCCGGTGGTTGTCGCCTGCCCCGCCAGCAGGCCCAGGGGCCCGCACGGCACGATGACCGGGAGCGGTGGCGCCGGCGGTGACGTCGTCACGGTGGTCAGCGTCGCCCGCCTCCACCAGACAGCGGCGAGACCGGCCACGATGAGGACGGCGAGTTCGGGCGCGCCAAGAACCGTGGCGACGACGGCGCCTGCGCCCGTCAGGCGCAGGGGCCAGCTGCGGGCGGCCTTTGGGACCAACGAGACGAGGGCCTGCACGATGACGGCAACCATCACCGGCTTCACGCCCGCCAGCACATGGCCGACGGCGGGGACCTCCCCGGACTGCACATAGAGGGCCCCCATGGCCCCCGTGATGAGCATGGCCGGGACAATGAACGCGACCCCGGCGACGACAAGCCCGGGCCAGCCACGGCGCAGCAGGCCGATGTGGATGGCCAGCTCGGTGGAATTGGGGCCCGGGATGAGATTGGTGGCGGCCACCAGGTCGAGAAACGCGGTCTCCGTCAGCCAGCGTCGTCGACGAACAACCTCGTCCTGCATCATGGCGATGTGGGCGGCGGGCCCACCAAACGCCGTCGTCCCCAGGCGCAGAAACAGCCAGGCCAGGGCGGCCAGCGACGTGGGTTCATCGCCCGACGACGGCGGCGGCGATGCTGACGGCGACGGGGACGGCGACAGTGGCGACAGTGGCGACGGCGGCAGCGGCGGCGATGCTGACGGCGAGGGCGACGGCGACGGCGATGCTGTCGGTTCGGTGGAAGTCGCGTTCGTCATGTCGGGGTGAATGTCGCGGTGAATGTCGGGGTGATGGCGTCCATGGCGCACCATCGCTGGCTCACCGGGCGCCGGACAAGGGCTGGTCGTTCCCACGCGCAGCTGCGAAGGACATCTTGATATTCGATGTCTCTTCAATCACTTGGCGACACCGACCCTTTTCGGCGATGTCGGTGCTGGACCTGGATCAGGGTCCCGGTAGTCACGGGTGCGTGGATGTGGCCCACATGGCCCATGATTCGTCGTTGGCGCTCTCCTCCTCGTCGGCTTGCCCAGTGCGTTGCGGTGGTGGGCGTGCTGTCGTTGGGCGCCTGTCAAACACCGTCGTCACCGCCGAGCCCCGCCACCGACGAGAGCCTGGCCGGGCCGCCGCCGCCGGCGTCGGCCACGTCGTCGAGGTCGTCCCTGCTGCGACGGGCCCAGAGCAGTGACGGGCTGCTCTTTCCGGCCAAAGCTGGCAGCGGTGGCCACCACCATCACGGGGCTCCGTCGGCGACACCGACAACACCCGCGACACCCGCGACACCGGCGACACCGCCGACGGCGCCGACGGCGCCGACAACGCCTACGGTGACACCGGTCCCTGCCGGCACCGACGAGAACACCAGTGCCGCCGGCGTCGACGCTGGTGTCACCGACACCCACCAGGGACACCAGCCATGAAGGCGCGAGGTTTCATGCGGATCGTGGCCCTGACGACGACGACAAGCCTCGCCATCGCCAGCGTGGCCTGTGCGCCGTCACGCCAAGAAATGTCCACCGACGTGGCGTCGGCCCTGCCCGACGCCGCGGCCCGCCGGACGCGCTGGCTGGGCGCCGACGACGACAAAGACCGCGCCGTCCAGGACGCCGTCAAGGCGTTGCTGCAAGACCCCCTGACCCCCGATGGCGCTGCCGAGATTGCCCTGGTGCGCCATCGCCGGGTGCAGCTTGCCTACGAGAGCCTGGGGCTGGCCCAGGCCGACCTCGTCGACGCGGGCCTGTTGTCCAATCCGCGTCTGGCCCTCGCCGCCCACTTCCACCAGGGCAGCCTGCCCTCCCAGCAGGCGACGCCGCCGGGGCTCGCCCTCGACGTCGAATGGCCGTTTCTGTCGGTGCTGTTTGTGGCCCAGCGCAGTTCCATCGCCGAAGCCCGCCAGAGTGCAGCGGTCGCCCGCGTCGTCGACGAGGTGTTGGCCACCGCCGCCGATGCCCGCCGGGCCGTGGTCCGCGCTGCCGCCGCCGACGAGGTGGGCCGCCTGATGCGGGCCGACGTCGAAGCCGCCGAAGGCACCCTGCTGTTGCTGCGGGAAAACACCAAGGCCGGCAACCAAACGCCCCTCGACCTCGCCGAGGAGGAACTCGTCTACCAGCAGGCCCTGCTGATGGCGGCCGACGCCGAACGGGACGCGACCCTGGCCCGGGAGTCGTTGAAGGAGGCCCTGGGCCTGTTCGGGGGGGAAGGCGACGTCGACGTCGTCAGCCTGCAGTCGTTGCCGCCCCTGCCCGTGCCGGGCCCCGCCGTGGTGGTGGATCCCGCCGTGCTCGAGGTGGAGGCCATTGGTCGCAGCTACCGGTTGGTGGCCATGGAGCGGGACCTCGACGCCGCCGCCCGCGACCTGGGCTATGCCTCCGTGCGCCGCTTCCTGCCCGACCTCGACGTGGGCTTCGTCGCCGACGTCGACGGCAGCGACGTCGCCATCGGTCCGTCCCTCGGGGTCGGTCTGCCGGTGTTCAACCTCGGGCAGGGGGAGATGCTCCGGCGGGAGAGCGTGCTGCGTCGAGATGCTGCCGCCCTCCAGCGGGCCGCCGTGGCCTTGCGCGCCATGGCCCGTCAGACCGCGGTCAGCCATGAACTGAGCGTGCGACGGTCGGTCCAGATCTCGACCCGCGTCATTCCCCAGCACGTCGTCGTCGTCGACGAACTGGAGCGTCGCCTGAACGGCATGCTGGTGTTTCCCTCGCGGGTGTTTGTGGCGCGGCGGGGGTTCCTGCAGGCCCGCCGGCAAGAGACCGAGGCCCTGCGCGACGCCTGGCTGACCCGCATCGACGTCGAGCAGCTGCGCCAGGGCAGCACGCCATCCACCATGTCGCAGACGTCTGGCACGTCGGCGACTTCTTCCTCCTCGTCCGCTTCGACCAAGGGGCACGACTGATGGTCACCCGACGCGAACTCTTGCAGACGACGGCGGCTGCTGCGGCCTTGTCATCCACCCTTGCCAGCGCGGGCCGGGCGGCGGGTTCACTGCCGCCGACGACGTCAACGACACCGACAACGACAGCGACGACGACACCAGCCGGGCGGACCTGGACCCCAAACGGCGTCACCCTCGAGAGCCGACCGAGCCGGGGGGCCAGGGTCATGCACCTCGTGGCCGAGGAGGTGGAGCATGAGTTCTGCCCGGGGCTGAAGGCGCGCTGCTGGGGCTACAACGGCCGCACGGTGGGCCCCACCATCGAGGTCATCGAGGGGGATCGGGTCCGCATCTACGTCACCAACCGCTTGCCCGAGCCAACGTCGGTTCACTGGCACGGCCTGGTGTTGCCAAACGGCATGGATGGCGTGGCGGGGCTGACCCAGAAGCCCATCCTGCCCGGCGAGACTTTCGCCTATGAATTCGATTGCTTACGGGCGGGTACCTACATGTACCACCCGCATTATGACGAGATGACCCAGATGGCGATGGGCATGATGGGCATGTTCATCGTGCTGCCCAAAAAAGACCCGCGGCCCGTGGACCTCGACGTGGTCATGATGTTGTCGGAGTGGTCGGTGCCCGCCGGTGGCTCCCGCCCGAACCCGTTGGCCATGGCGGACTTCAACATCCTGACCATCAACTCCAAGGCCTTCCCGGGGACAGCGCCCGTCGTCGTCAAGACCGGGGCCCGGGTGCGCTTTCGCATCGGCAACCTGAGCGCCATGGACCACCACGCCATGCACCTGCATGCGTTTCCGTTCACGGTGGTGGCCACCGATGGCGGCGAGGTGCCCCCGTCGGCGCGCTTCCCCGAGGTGACCACATTGGTGGCGGTGGGCTCCACCAAGACCTTCGAATTCACCGCCACCCTCGACGGTGATTGGGCCTTTCACTGCCACATGACCCACCACGGCATGAACCAGATGGGCCACGGTTTTCCGAGCCTCATCGGGGCCGAGCTCGCCCAGGTGAAGGCCCGCCTCGCCAAACAGTCGCCGTCGGTGATGCTGATGGGCGAGGCCGGCATGGGGGGCATGGCCGACATGTTCGAGATGGAGGGCATGAAGTACCCGGCCAACAGCATCCCCATGAAGGGCGGCCGCGGCCCCTTCTCGATGATTGAGATGGGCGGCATGTTCACCGTCGTCAAGGTGCGGCCACCGGGTCAGCTGGCTGACGAGTGGTACCAACACCCCACAGGCACCGTCGCCGACGTCGCCCGCGCTGCCGACCTCGCGGCGGACGGCATCGTCATCCCAGCAGCATCGACCAGGACGTAGCCGAAGCCTTCAGAAACGACCTGGGCCAACGCGGCGACGACGGCGAGTAGATGACCGCAGCCGGTCAGCGGAAACAGAGGGTGTCCTCAGGTACAATGCATTGGACCTCTGCGGGCCGAAGGTCGCCCTCGTCGTCAATGCGGCCACCACGAGATGGGCCACCGAAGTCGCCCTCCGAGCGGCTACCTGGCCCGCCGCACCCACTGGGGGTCACTTCCAGGAATACAGAAACGTCATTCGCGTCGCAGGAAAGGTAGGACGTCGGTACCGCAACTTGGAGCAGGTGTCCGCTGTTGGCGACCTCGAGCGGGAACACGGCAAGGTCTCTTTGTGGATTGATGCTGTGGTTCATCGCTGGCAGCAGATAGACGACGTTCGGTCCGAAAGCAGCGTTTGGTGCAAAAGCCGCCGCCACAAAGTCGACATATGCTCGATCACCTTGACCGTACCAAGGCTGGCCTCTCGGCCCATCAGGACACTGGAAACCGATATCGATGTCACCCCGGCACGCCAATGCCCGTCCACTGAAGAGAACCTGAACAAGCAGGTCATCACCTTCTCGACGTGACCACATCGCCAGCGCATCGTACGCCGCACACACAATGTTGGGCTCGGGTGCGCAGAAGTCTTCATCGCCCTCACAGGTGTGGGTGATCGTCTCGAATTCGAAGTCGCACGAGGGCAGTTCTGGACCAGCGTCAACGACACCACCATCGACGACGCCAGCGTCTGAGAAGCCTGCATCCACATCGCTGGCCTGGCCTGCATCGGTCGCACCAGCATCACCTGCGTCCCGCAGGCCGGCGTCAGCGGGAACCGCAATGAGGCCGGCATCGTCACACGCGACCAACGCGGCGACGGCGACGACAGGTAGAGCGAAGGGTCGTCCGCGACTCAAAAGAAAAGACGTGGTCGTCCCCAGAGTGAACATGTCGACCTCCCGCTATTGGGTATAGCAGGCCGACATATTCGATCATCGAGAACGGCCCTTGGCGCCCTTCATGGGGATGCTGTTGGCCGGGTACTTCATGCCCTCCATCTCGAGATGGGCGGCATGTTCACCGTCGTCAAAGTGCGGCCACGGGTCAGCTGGCTGACGAGTGGTACCAACACCCCACAGGCACCGTCGCCGACGTCGCCCGCGCTGCCGACCTCGCGGCGGACGGCATCGTCATCCCGCCTCCACCGTCGTCGAAGACATAGACGACGGAGATGACGTCGGCGACGACGGCGACGGCGACGGCGACGACGGGCAGAGCCTCAGAACAGGGGTTTGCGGGACGTCGCCGGCACCGCTTGGCCCTGGCAGGCATCGGGGGGCGAGACGCCCAGGAGGAAGGCCACCGACGGCGCGACGTCGCGCACGTCGACACGTTCCCCAAAGCGCCCCCGCTGGACCCCGGGGCCGCTCAGCAAAAACGGTACCCGACGGTCATAGCTGTAGACGGTGCCGTGGTCGGTGCCGGTGCCCAGGTACTTCTTCTCGACGACGAGGACCCGCGGTTGGGCCCGCACAAACAACAGCCCGGAACGGCCCGGCGGCGCCGATTGGCGCATGACCTCGTGAAAGCTGTCGACGTCGGGGCGACCCGGGCGCATGTCGTAGACCCGCGCCAAGCCGGGGATCTGTTCGATTTCGGTGGCGACGGCCGCGAACGCCGCGTCGGTGGCCGCCACGCTGAGGTCGGCGACGTCGACAAAGAGCTGGGGCGGAAAAAATCCCTGCACCCGGGTGCTGCCGTCTTTGCGCGGCGCCGCTTTCTGCAAGGCCTTGTCGGCGGCGGCGACGACGTCTTCGTAGGTGACGGTCGGCACGGCATAGCCGGCGGAGTTCACCGTTTGTGGCAGCGGTTGGACGCCGTGGTCGGAGCTGACAGCGACGACGATGTCGCCGCCCACCCGTTGGCGCACGGCGGCCAGGAAACGGCGCAGGCTTTGATCAGCCCGGCGCAGGGTGTCGAGCTGCTCGAGGCTGTCGGGCCCGTAGTTGTGGCCCACCACGTCGGTGGTGGAGACGCTCACCACCAGCAGATCGGGCTCGTCGTCTTGACCAAGCCCTTCGTTGTCGACGGCGGCCAGGGCCAGGGTGAACAGGTCGTCGATGCTCGTGGGCGTGAGCCGGTAGACGCTCCGCTGCTCTTTGTCGTCGACAACGTCCTTGAGGTCGTGGGGAAACGTGCGGCCCATCCCCTTCAAGCCTCCTTCGCCGGGCCGGTCGTCGTCGGGGACCAGGCCCTGCAGGGCCGCAGGCACCGCCAGGGGCGACCAGGTGGCCGAGGCACGGGCGGCGGCGGGCAGGGCGGCCCCCAGCTCCTGCAGCCAGGCGGGCAAGGTCTCCCGGTACGCCGTCGACGTCGTGTAGCGGCCGAGGTCCCGCTCGTACCAGACAGCGAGGTCCGCGCTGCGGCCGGCGCTCAACACCGCGGCCCGATCTTTGTGGCTGAGGGTGACCACCTTGGCCCGGCCGGCGCTGTCGACCTTCATGGCGTCGCCGAGGGTGGGCACCAGCAGCATGTGGGGGCTTGTGCCCCGGCCAAGCCGCCCGCCGGGCGCCTCGGTGGTGGGAGCGAGGATTGGAAACGTCTCGTCGTCGGTGACGTAGCGGGGTTTGCCGTCCTGGTACCAGGTGTTGGTGGCGATGCCGTGGACCGCAGGGGCTGCCCCCGTCGACAACGTGGCGTGGCCCGGCGCGGTTTCTGTGCCCGCGTAGTTGTACCAGGCGCTGTAGGTGGCGCCGTCGACGCCGCCGAAGCCGCCCTTGCCGAAGAAGGGCTCCGTGCGCTCCAGCAGCCACATGGGCAGTTGGTCAAACACGACGATCACGCCAAGGCGGGGCCGGGCCTGCGCGCCGGGGCTCGCCATCAGGGCGACGGCGAAGACGGCGATGGCTGCAAAGAGGGATCGGCCAGGCGAAGCGCGCATGGCGGGCATCCTGCACCGCCGACGACGGCGGAGACAACGTCGGCGTCCGACGGCGGTGTCATACCCCGGATGATCATCTCGTGACCGCGAAGCGGCCGCGAGCGGAGCGAGGCGAAAGAAGGCCGCCCGCAGGGCAGAGCACATTCCGGAACGCCTTGAGCAAGACCGCTTGCGGTCGCAGGTCAAGACGTTCCGGGATTAGACGCCCGTGCGCTCGCCCCACAGCACCTTGTGGAGCTGGAGCTGAAAGCGCACCGGCAGGCGGTCGGCCACGATGCGCTCGGCCAACCACGACGGCGACAGGGTCCCCGCGGCCGGCGAAAACAACACGGTCACGCCCGCAGGGATCGGGCGGCTGCGCAGCTGCTCGACAGCCCAGGCGTAGTCGGCCTCGTCGACGAGGACGAACTTGAGCTCGTCCATGCCGGGTTTGAGCAGCCCGAGGTCGGCCCAGCGGTGGCGTTGGTGTTCCCCCGAACCCGGGGTTTTGACGTCGACGATGAGCCGCACCCGGGCATCGAGGCCTGCGATCCCCACGGCTCCCGAGGTCTCTACAAGCACCGTGTGGCCAGCGTCGAGGAGCTGCGTGATCAGGTGCGGGACCGCCGGCTGCAGCAGGGGCTCGCCCCCCGTCAGCTCCACCAGGGGGATGCCCATGGCGGTCACGGCGCTGGCGACGTCGTCGACGCTGCGGACCGTGCCGTGCTCGAAGGCGTGGGCGGTGTCGCAATAGGTGCAGCGCAGGTGGCAACCCGTGGTGCGCACGAAGACACAGGGCACACCCGCCCAGGTGCTCTCCCCCTGGACCGAGGCATAGATCTCGTGGACCAGCAGCGACGGCGTCGTCGCCTGCGCCAGCACCTTCAGGGGCTTGATGCGCATCTCGGGCGGGGTGGCGCGTTCGTCGTCGCTGAGCATGACCGAGACGTAGGGCGCTCGACGCCCCGACGAAAGGCCCATCGGCCCGGTGGTGCGCGGTGCCCGGGCCCGCTACACAGAAAGCCATGAGATTCGTCGTCGCCGCCCTCACCGCCCTCGTCCTCAGCTCGTCGTGCGCCAAGGCTGAAGGCCAGAACCATGGCACCCACCCCGGGACCGCACCGACGGCGACGACGCCGACGACGCCGACGCCGTCGACGCCACCAGCCGTGGTGCCACCGGGGCCGCTGGGCGTGGTGCTGACGGAGTTTGAAGCCATCCGCGCCGACCTCGCCAAAGACAGCGCCGCCGGCCTGGCCCAAAGCCTGGAGCGCCTGAAGCCTGCGGTGGAGGCCCTGACGGCCGCCAAGCATCCCCAGGCCCAGGCCCTCGCCACAGGCATCGCCGCCTTGACCGCCAGCCTGCCCAAAGACGGCGCCGCCATCGAGGTGAAGGCCGTGCGGGTGGCCTACGGCGAATTGGCCCGGGCCGTCGTCGCCGTCATCGCCGCCGACCCCGCCTTGCAGGCAGGCCGCTTCCTCTACGAGTGCCCCATGGCCAGGGGCTACAAGCGCTGGGTGGAGCTCAAGCCCCGTATGGAAAACCCCTACATGGGCAGCCGGATGCTCGAATGCGGCAGCGCCATCGTGGCCTGGGGCGTCGAGGGCTAAGCAAGTTCCTACATAAACGTTGGATTCTCCTGCATCGACAAGGACTTGGGTCGGTGTCGGTGTCGCACCCACACGGACCCCCTGTGGGGTTTGTCGCCGAGGCGAGGCCCGTGAGGGGCGGGCGGGGAAACCTCCCTGCCATGCAGTCGATCGCGCCGTTTGCCGTCCCGCGTAGGACCTTTGACGCGACTGACGGCCACGGAGGCGAGCGATGTTCCCGTTTCGGAAGCTCTTCATCGACGGCAGCGAGGGGACGCCCCTCCCCGGTGATCGACTCATCTACGACGAGCGCAACGGCACCCTCTTTGTGCACCGAGACGATTCGGATGTGCGCTTTCAACCCGTCGACGGCGGTGCCCTGACCACCCGCCTGTTCATCGGCCGGGGCTGGACCCGCGAACTCACCAGGGCCTCTGCCGAGCTCTACGGTCGCCTGGGGGGCTTGAGTGGCGAGGTGACCTCCATCGAGGGCTCGTTCCCCACCCTCTATGTCTTCGAGGTCAGGCAGTAGCGAGGTCAAAGCAGGGCGCCGGGCTTCGATGATCCGCCTCGCTGACCGGCTGCGGGGCGGCTACATCCCCTGCATGTCTCTGCCTCGTGCCTGGCCCGTGGTGTTCGGTCTGTGTCTGGTGGCGGCGACGGCATCGCCGGCAGCCAGGGCCGCGCCGCGACGAGCGACCTGCGCCACCACCGCCCTGCGTGACCTGCCCGACTTCGCCCGGGGCACCACGGGCATCGGCGACCGCCCGGCCAGCGACGACGGCACCGACGCCTTCCTCGACGACGACACCCTGCCCCTGCGGGTCCACCACCTGGCCGGTGGCGAGGCCGATGCGACCCTGGTTCTCAATGAACTTCGACGGGCCTGGGCCCTGCAGGTCGACGGCGCTGGTTTTGCGCCGCCCCCCGCCGACGACAGCGGCTTTGATGCCGGCTTCGACAACAACGGCGGCAGCCCTGCCCTCGATGTGTATCTGGCGCCCCTGCCCGCCGGCGTGGGCGCCGTGACCGTCTCGGGCCGCGACGTCGACGGAGACCCCGCCCACGACCGCCGACCGTCCTTCATCGTCCTCGATCCCGCTCAATCCGACGACGTCCTCGCCGCCGCCGCCCACCATGAATTCCAGCACGTGCTGCAGTTCGCCATCGATGCCCGCGAGAGCGTGATGTGGTTTGAGGCCACCGCCGTGGCCTTCGAGGTGCGGGGCCGCCCCGACGTCACGTCGTGGCAGGACGCCCTGCCGGCCTTTCAGCAACAACCCCAGGCCCCGATCACGGCGGACGGCTTTCAGTTTGCGCCGTTCGCCACCGACGACGATCTGCGTCTGGAGTACGGGGCCGGCCTGTTTGCCCTCTACCTCGACGACGTCCACGGCACCGGCGACGGCACCTTCCTGCACACCCTGTGGCAGGAGGCGGCGGGCCTCGTCGTTGACGGCGACGTCGACGTCACCACCAACACCCCCGATTGGCTGACGGCCCTCGCTGCCCGCGCCGATGTCCCCGCCCTGCTGATGGACTTCGCCACCTGGCGGGCCCTGACCCCACCCCTGGCGGTCAGCGACGACGGTCCCGCGGCCTACGACCTCCCCGCCGGCACGGGGCTGCGAGGCCAGCGGGTGCTGCTGGAGCGCCTGAGCGGCACCCTGCGGACCACGGTGCCAAGCGAGGGCCCCTTCGTGGGCGGCTGCCAGGTGACGTCGGCATCGGCCCCGACCGCAGGGCCTGCGACCACGCCGGTCTTTGTGCACGCCGAGAGCGTCGACGGCCACGCCCTCGGGGCCACCATCGTCGCCGTCCGCGACGGCCTTGCCACCACCAGCGATGCCAGCGTGGGCCCCGTCGTCGACGTCAGCGCCGACGTCGACGCCGGCGCCGAACTGTTGATCCTCGTCTGCGACGTCAGCATCACCGACGCCGACGCCGACCCGGTCTTCGCGCCCGTCCGCCTGTCCCTGGGCACCACGCCGTACGTGGGCGAGGGCGAAGGAGAGGGCGAGGGCGAGGGCGAAGGCGAAGGCGAAGAGGTCATCGACTGCGGCTGCGGCTGTGATCAGTCGTCATCGTCGTCGTCGTCGTCATCATCGACGGGACCCGCCGCCGGTGATCCCCGCGGCATGCGCAAGAGCCTCTACGCCGTCGGCTTCTTCGTCGGCGTCTTCGGCTTCGCCGTCAAAGCGTGGCGCCATCGACGTCGTCAGCGCCTGTACCAGAAGAAGCCGTGAGGTTCCCGCGGGGAAGCCCTGAGCTTCCCGCAGGACGAAAAAAGGGCGCCGATGGCGCCCATATTCGATGCTGCCGCAGGCGCGTTATCCCGAATGACCATTGAATACTGTCCACTTCCAACCAGAGGGCGCGAAGCGCCTCACAAGCGGAGCGAGTGGAAGCCACGCCGCCCCGCGAGGGGCACAGTCCATCCCAGCGCTCTTTGAGCGAGCCCACTCCGTGGGCGAAGATCAAAGAGATCTCGGGATCAGCGCTTGAAGTAGATGGCGATCTCGCGGCCTTCGACCTTGGTCTCAAACGGCACGGCGGTCTTCATCTCGATGACGACGCGCACGGTGGGGCTGGCGTCTTCGATTTCCGACGGCGTGATCATCTTGACGGGGCTGTCGAAGAAGGTCGTGTCGAGGTGGTTCTTGTTGTTGCGCAGGGGCACGGTGGTGTTCTTCAATTCGAGGACCACGAGGTTGTCGCCCTGCTTGGTGACCGTGAACTCGGCGGTGTCGTTCAAGCGCACAAAAACCCGCGACTGGGCCGCGTTGTTCTTGAAGCCGATGTAGGTCATCTGGCGCGCCCCACCGGCCTGGGCCAGGTAGACGGCGTCGCTGGCGACGGCGGGGGCCGTGGCCCGACCGAGTTCGCCGTCGACGATGGAGCCCGCGGTGTTGTTGGCCATCAAGACGGGCGCCGACTTGGTGGCCAGGGCCGAGGCGTCCACCGTGCGGGTGCCTTTGCCAAACACCGCGATGGTGACGGTGTTGCCGACGGCGCTGACGTCGTAGTCCTGCGGCGACGCCGTCTTGAGGGTCAGGCGGGTCATGGGGACGCCGCGGGCGTCGTGACGGGTGATGTCAATGCCCGTGAGGGGGCCCTGCCCGGTGCGGGTGCCGGCGGTGCCTTCGGTCTCCAGCAGGTCCACCACCACCGCGCCCCGGGTGGTCCAGGACTGGAAGGTCAGGGGCTCGCTGGCAGCGACGACGACGGCGACACCACCTTCGCGGGTCTCCAGGCGCACGTCGTTGACCTTGGGTCCGGCGTGGGCGGCGCCAGCGACGGCGCAAACGAAAGGGATGACAGCGGCAAAAGAGCGAACCATGGCGCCTCCAGCAGACAACGGTTCACGCTAGCAGAGGCCCCGACGCCACCGAAGAAATCAGCCGGATCGGAGGCGGGATCGGCCGCCAGAGCGTTGTGACGAGGCCTTGGCCCGTCGCGCCGGGTCTCGGTCCGGGCCTGGCTTGGTGTGGCGCGGTGCGTCGGGCAGACCCGTTTGCGCCCCGGGGGAACCTCTGCCAGCCAGCGACGGTGGATGCATCGACCGGCCTGGAACTCGTGAAGCTGCTGTTGCAGGTGGCCTTCGCCGACGACGAGGTCAGCGCCGCCGAGCGTCTCTCCCTCGACGGCGCCGCCCGGCGCCTGGCGGGTGAGGCCGGTGTCGAGGTCGTGAAGGCCGCTGTGGACCGTCACGAGCGGCTCCCCCCGCCCAATATGGGGCTCCTGGCGCAGCACCGCGCCGACGTCCTCAAAGAGGTCGCCCGCCTGGGGGCCGTCGACGGCATCCACGCCGACGAACTCGACATTGTCGCCACCATTGGCGGCATGCTGCGATGAGCGAAGCGATGGACCTTCAGGAGCATCAGATGTCGGTGGATCTGCCACTTGCCACCTGCCGTCACGGGACCTGGACCGGTCCGACGGCGCTGGACCCCACCATTGCCGCCCTCTGCTACTTCGATTGGGTCCACACCGCGGGCGCCGACGAAGAAGACGAAAACGGCCACGTCTCCAACATCAGCTACGTGCGCTGGATCCAAGATGCCACCCGGGCCCACAGCGAGTTCCTGGGGCTGGACCGCGCCGTCTACGAGCAGCTCGGCGGGACCTTCATCGTCAAGCGCCACGAGGTCGACTACCGCCACGGCTGCCAGGCGGGCGACGAGGTGGTGGTGACGACGTCGGTGGAGGAAATCCGCCTGGCGTCGGCCATCCGCCGGACCCGGGTCATCCGCCTGCGCGACAGCACCGAAATCCTGCGGGCCCGCACAGAGTGGGTCTACGTCGCCATCGTCGGCCACCGCCCGACGCGCATTCCGCCCCTGGTGCACGAGCGCTTCGAGCTCACGGGCAAGCTGAGCCGCACCAGCCGCGAGCGCGGCCAGGCCTGAGGCCTGAGGCCTGAGGCTCTTCAGGGTTCGTCGTCGTCGGGGAGCGGGATGGGCGGTGGATCATCCGTCTCCACCCAGGGCGGCGTCGGCGCATCCGACGGCGGCGGCGGCGGCGGCTTCTTCACCGTCGGCAGCGCTGGCTTCAGGGCCTCTTCGGCGACAAACAGCGCCCGCCGTTGCTCTTCGGACAGGGAGCGCAGGTTCAACGACAGGGTCTGGGACCGACCGGCCACCACCTCGACGACGAGGCCGTCCATGCGGCCGCTGACCTGGTCCTCGACGCGCAGGGCGTGCTTGCCCGGACGAAGCTTCAAGTCGACCACGGGCGTCAGATGGCCGGTGTCTGTGCCGTCGACGATGAGTTTGCCCCAGGGATCGGTGCGCAGACTGATGGTACCAAAGGGCTCGTCGTCCCCGACGTAGACCGGACTGGAGGGTGCCTTTTGCCGATGGCCCATCAACAGGCCAAGGGCCCGCTCCGCGCGGGCCTTCAAGGCCGCGTCACCGGTCTTGTCGGCGACGGTGAGCAGGGCCACGTGGACCTCGGGGATGAACGGGTTCTCCCAGGTGGCGCGCTCGTATTGGCTGCGGGCTTCGGCCCAGGCCTCGGCCTTGATCGCGAGCCGCCCCAACAAGACCCGGGTCTGGGGATCGTCGGGGAAGACCGTGACGCTCTCGTCGAGGACGCCCTTGGCCCGCTGGGCGTCACCGGTCTCGATGAGCACCCCCGCCCAGCGGTTGTGCAGGGCCGGGCTCGTGACGCCGACGATGGTGGCGGCTTTTTCGTATTCGACGGCGGCAGCCTTCAGGCGACGGCGTTCGCGCAACAGGTTGCCGAGGCGCACGAAGCGTCGACCTTCTTTGCCCCTGGCGCTGGCCTCCTGGAGGGCGGCTTCGTCTTCGGTCTCGTCGTCGCTCTTGCCCCCGCCGCGGGGGTCCTTCACGAAGGTCAGCTTCTTCGGTTCGGCACCGGGGACCAGCTTGAAGGGACGCTTCTTGAGCCAGAGCTTCCAGTCCTTCTGCAGGCCCGTGAGGTCGCGGCCGACGGCCCGTTGCAGGGCCTGGTCCATGTCGAGGTCGTCGCGCAGGCCCTCAAGCAGGACATTGGTGGCCCGCTTGCCCCCCTGGGCCGCCACGGTGCCGACGCTGCCCTCGATGTATTCGATGACGGAGAAGACCTCGGCGAAGGCGAGGGCCGTGTCCTCCTGGGAGGGCAGCTTGGCCATCGACGGATGCATCTGCTGAAAGGTGATGAGCTTTGAGCTCCTGGTGGCTTTGGCGAGGAGGTTCTCGCTGCTGGCGTCGAGGGCGAGCCCTGGGGGACCTCGCCAACGGGTCTCGTTGTATTTGGCCAGCCCTTCGTGGAGCCACACGGGCACGGCGTTTTTGCTCTTCTCGGAGATGATCAGGTGCAGCAGTTCGTGGGCGAGGGTGTCCAGCCAGCCGTAGCCCCGGGCGAGGGCCTTGGGGCTGGTGACCATGAGGCGGTTGTACTTGCACAGGGCGATGGTCCCCGAGGTCTCGATTTCCTTGACGGTCAGGGAGCTGACGCTGGCCAGGCCCTTGGCGTCGTGCAGAATGTCGACCGCGATCTTGTGGCGGGGACGGTAGTCGAAGGCCTCGGTGATGCGGGACCAGGCGGTCTCCAGGGCCTCCAGGGCGATGGGCTGCAGGACCTCGTCCTTGCCCGGCGGCACCCGCACGATGAAGTGCTCGCTCTCCATGGCGACGAAGCCCCGGGTCTCCTCCAGGGTGCTCTCGGCCAGGGTCAGCAGGCCCGGGGCGTCACCGCCCTCGGCGGCCCGCCGCAACAGGCGCACAGCGTTTTCGTAGTCGCCCTGGTGGAAGCGCACGGCCCCCAACAACGCCTGCACCGGCGGCACATCGGGCAACGCCCGGTCGAGTTCGGCGGCGACGGCGGCGGCTTCGTCGAGCTGCCAGGTGGCCAGGGCCCGCTGCCCCTGGGCCAGTCGGTCGGCGATGGCTTCGGCGGCGGGTGGTCCTGCCGGCACCTGGGACCACAGCGGCGGCGACAGCAGAAACGTGAAACAAATCAGCAGGTTGGCAGCATGACCGCCGGTCAACGCCAGGCTGGACCGCCCGCGGCGGCGGATGGATCGGGTCACGGCCCCGGGTGCCGGGGAGCGGGGTTCAGTCAACGAGCGCATCATTTGATGAGCTCCTCATAGTAGCGTTTGACCTCGCCAGCCCACTCGCCCGGCGCTGTTTCCCGCATGGCGTCGAGGATGTCTTTGCGGAAGGCATCCTTGACCTTGAACTCGCTGCCATCGGGGATTTTGACGTCGTCACGGCCCCCACGGCCTTCGCGGTCGGAGCGCTCCGAACCTGGCGAGCCGCCCCCTGGCAACGGCATCGGCATGCCGCCCTGCCCTTGCCCCTTGCCCATCTGCTCCAGGCTCTCACGCAGCCCCTGGAGCTGCTGGAGGGCCTGTGATTGGGCCTGCCGCCCCTGACGGAGGCCGCCGCGGTCGGGCCGTGGCCGGGCCTGACCCGCGAGGCGGTCCCGGGCCCGCTCCATGGCGTCTTTGGCCCCCTGCATCTGCTCGCTGTGCTGGGGCCCGAAGATGGGCGCTTCCTTGCCAATCTCGGCCATCTGCTCGGCGAGCTTTTGGGCCTGTTCGCCGAGTTGCCCCTGCCGTTCGGCCTGCCTGGCGAGCTTGTCGCGGTCTTTGCCGTCGAGCATCTCCGAGGCGTCGGGCATGGCCGCGTCGAGCTTCTCACGGGCCTCCCGCAGGGCGCTGGCAGCGTCGGACAAGGCCTGGGTGGCCTTCTTGGCGGCGGGCGACGAAAACACACCCCGACGACGCTGCCGGCCGCTCAGGGATTCTTCGGCGTTGCGGGCGGCGCTTTCGGCTTCTTCGGCGGCCTGCAGGGCATCGTCGATGTCGCCGCTGTCGAGGGCGCGCTTGAGGTCGTCGGTGCGGGCCACGGCGGTGTCGTGGTCTTCCTCCTCATACCGGTTCAAGTCGGCGGCCTCGGCGTCGACCTTGCGCAGGGCTTCGGTGGCCTGCTCGGCCTTCTTCCTGGCCTCGGCGAGGGCGGCCTTCATCTTGCCGGCAAAGCGCTCCTCGGCGCGGTTCTTGGCCCGGTCCATGATGGCCTCGGTCTCTTTGAGGCTCTCCTGCTGGGCCTTCTCGAGGGCGGCGAGCTCCTCGCCAAAGCGTTCGACTTTCTCGCGCAGGGCCTTGGATTCGGGGCCGCCGACCTCGTCTTCGGCCTCGCCGAGTTCGTCGATCATCTTCTCGGTGGACTCGAGCATGGCCTCAAGGGCCTTGGCCGCATCTTCCAGCCGACCTTCTTCGATCATCTCGTCGAGGCTCTGGGCCTTGTCGAACATCTCGTCGGCCTTGAACGCGTCCTCGTTCAGGAACTCGTCGGGCACTTCGCGGCGCAGCTCACCGAGGCGGGCCGCCAGGGCCGCCAACTGCTGCTGCATGCGCTTGATTTCGTCGAGAAGGGCCTGGCGGCTCGCGTCGTCGCCGGACTCCTTGAACTGGGTCAGCAGGGCCTTCAAATCCTGTTGGGCCTGCTTGACGTCCTCGACGAGTTGCTTGGCCTCCCGGACCCGCTCCAGCTGCAGCAAGTCCTCGAGGTAGATGATGTCGCTTTCCAGCCGGTTCACGAGACCCCGCTGGGCGTCGACGAGGCGACGCCAGATGCCCAGGGGCAACGCCTTGTCGGCGACGGGCGGGGCCCGCTCAACGGCGGCGGCTTTGGCGTCGACGGCCCGCGACAGTTCGAGGCGCATATTCGCCAGGGCCCGCCGCACGGCGTCGTCGCCGGCCCCAAAGAGCGTGTCGTCGGCGACGGCCGCCAGGGTCTCGTCAAACGCCTTCATCATGGCGGCCGCCCGGGGAGCGAGCTGTTTGTGCCGCTCGATGGTGCGCTTCTGCAGGGGCCCATCCGCGACGTCGGCGATGGCGCCCTCCAGTTCGTCGCCGAGAATCTCGACCATTTGCACCAGCAGGGCATCGAGCCTGTCGATGACCTCCTTGTGGTGGGCCGACGCCGAAAACACCGTCAGCACCCGGGTGACCGAGCGGCCGACGTTTGGCCCCGAGACCGCGTCGTTGTCGAGGGCTTCGATGGTGACGGCGAGTTTTTCGCCGGGCCTCGCCCCGGTGTCCTCGATGCGGAACGAGCCGCTGCCCGCCGTCGTGCGCAGGGTGGCAACGTCGGCGAGGTCTTTGCTGTAGGGCTCGCGGGCGCTGCCCTGGCGCTTGACGACCACCCGCACTTTGGTCACGCCGACGTCGTCCTCGGCGGCGTACAGCAGGGCCACCTCGTCGTCGACCTTGACGGTCTTGTCTTCCGTTGGCGCCTCCAGCCGTACGACGGGGGCGGCGTCGGCCTTCACCAGGATCTTGCGGGCGACGGGGTCGATGCGCTCGTCGCCGCGGCTGCGCAGCACGAAACGCCAGGCCCCGGGAGCCATCACCGTGAACTGGCCGCGGACGACGCGGTCGCCGTCGACGGCCGCCTGCAGGGTCAGCTCCTGGGGACCGCCGGTGACAATCAAGGCCGCGCCGTCGACGCTGCGATCCGCCCGCCCAACGACGGTGACCTCGGTGCCACGGGGTGCGGTGACATCGCCGGCCGCGCCGGGGATGACCTCGTCGGCGCGCGCCATGTAGGCCGGGAAGCGCAGGGTGAGCGTGATGTCTGTGACCAGGGGCGGTTCGGCGGCGGCGCGCTCGGCCAGGGCCACAGCCGCAGCCTCGGCGGACAGCAAGCGGGCCAGACGAGTGCCGACGACGTCGTGGGCGGCAGCCAGGGCCAGCAGCAGGACAGCCCCGACGGCGGCGGTCCCAAGCATGGTGGGCACCGCCCGCTCGAGGGCGACGGCGTTGAGGGAGTCGGCGGCGTGTCCGTCCCGCACCACGTCGACGGCGCGGGCGATGTGGGCGTCACACAGGGCCCGGGAACGACCGAGCCGGGAGTCGACGGCGCTGTCGCGCAACTCCACGGCGCTTCGCAGCCCGTCGCCGATGTCCTGCCCCCGACGGCGCAGGGCTTCTTCCAGCCGGGCGGCGATGACGACGTCGTGGCGCAGCACGCGGCCCCGATGCCACAGCACGTGGGACACCCCGGCGGCGCCACCGACAGCGATGAAGGCGAGCAGGCCCAGTCGAAGCAGTTGCGAAAACGGCACCACGCCGATGACGACGACGGCGATGAGGGCGGCGGCGACGAGGCCGGCGACCCCGGCCACCAGCGCTTCCAGGGCGACCGCCCGCTGCAGCAGGCGCCGGGCATCGGCGAGCACCGCCGTCAACGCGGCCCCCGGGCCCGGCGGCGACGCTGGTGACGACGTCAGCGACGGCAATGGCACCGCGATGGAGACTGGCGCCGTCGAAAGCGCCGACGACGGCGGGGAGGCCGGCGGTTCGACCTCGTCGGGTCCCGCCCGGTTGGGCTCTGTGGGGGCATCGGCCATCGGTCGTGCTGCTCCAGCTCGGCAGGCTGACGCCTGCTCGTCGAAGGGTCATAGCCCGTCGGCAGCGCCTGTGCAGGCGGCGCTTTTGTCGGGCAGATCGAGGCAGGGGCCGGGCGCAGACCGGTGGCCAAGGCGAGCAGGCGTGCCATAGTGGGCCCGGGCGCCGCTTGGCGTGATGGACCTGACGGACTGGCAAGGCGAGGCAGCACGTGACCGAGGGGCAAGCAAACGGGACCGGACGAGGGGCACCCGCCGTGGCCGGCGCTGCCAAACCGACGGCGGCGGAGCGGGCCTCGCGGGCGCGCCAGCTCGTGCACGACGCCAAACAGACCGCGGGCACCATCGATGAGCGCCGGCAAAAGGAACGGGCCCGCGACGTCGCCCTGGTGGACCTCGCCAAGACCGGCGATACGGCGGCGTTTCAGAAGCTGGTCATTGCCCATCAGGCCCGGCTCTTTTCCGTCGCCTACGGCGTGCTGCGCGACCGCGACGACGCCATGGACGTCGTGCAAGACGCCTTCATCAAAGCCCACCGCAAGCTGCCCGAGTTCGAGGGCAACGCGGCTTTTTCGACGTGGCTCTACCGAATCGCCGTCAATCTCTGCATCGACAAGAAGCGTTCCGACGCCCGGCGCAAAAAGAGCGACCTGGACGACGCCTCCAACCGAAATCTCGACGACGACCCCCTGTATGCCGAGGCCGAGTACGCGCCGCGCATGACGGGGGGCAATCCCCTGAAGAACGCCGGCAACAAGCAGTTGGGGGCCCAGATTGGCGGCGCCCTGGCCCAGCTGTCGGAGGATCACCGCACCATCGTGCTGCTGCGCGAGGTGGAGGGCATGTCCTACGAGGAGATTGCCCTGACCGTCGGCGTGCCCAAGGGCACGGTGATGAGCCGGCTCTTTCATGCCCGCAAGAATCTCCAGCGCATCTTGCGCCCGGTGCTGAACATCGAGGAGGGCATGGGCCCCTCGGGGCGTCCGGTCGAGGAGGGACGGCCCCAGAAGGCGTCGGGGTCGTCAGATCCGGATTCGCAAAGTCATCCCGGAGGGGATCAGGTTGAAGAGGACGGGGAGGGTGGGCGTCGGACCTTGAACCCCCTGCCATCCGCTTCGGCGCCTGGTGCCCCTGGAGGCGAGTAAGCCGTGCCCACCTTTGACGACCCAGATACCCTGGCTTTGCTGTGCGCCTTCCTGGATGGCGAACTCAGCGCTGTCCAGGAGCGGGCCCTGGTCACGCGCCTGGAACAGGAGCCTGGCCTCCAGGATGCGTTGGACGCCCTGGCTGAACAACTGTCCATGACGCATCGCGGCATCGAGAGCCTGGCCGATGCCCTCGATGGGGACCTGCTGGGAGCGGTGCTGGCCGGTTTGCCCGCCGACGCCGTCCCCGCCACCGCCGAAGGCGCCGACGTCCTCGCCAACCTGCTGGCCGACGGCCAATCCTCCCCTGACCAGGATGCGCGCCTCGACGCCTTCTTCGCCGCCGACGACAACGCCGTCGTCACCGCTGCCGCCAGCGACGCCCTCGCCTTCATCGATGCGTCCCGCATCGCGGCCAACGCCCCCGGCGACGCCGTCAGCGCCGCCCTGGCCCGCCTGCCTGAGCTGGTGCTGGCCCGGGTGGAGCGGACCGAACGGGGCTACGCCCTGGCCGCCGCCGCCGCCGACGCCGCCCTCTCCGCCACCGAAACCGACGAACTCATCCAGCTCGTGGGCGCAGACACCGACTTCCTCGGACTGCTGCAGGCCACCGTCCACGCCCGCATCGACGACGACGGCGCCGACCGCGCGGTCTCTGAGGCCCTGGCGGCTGTGGCCCTCTCCCCCGCTGTGCAGCGGCTCGCCGAGCGTGCCGGGGCGGCCGCCATGCAGGTCATCGCCGCCGACGCCGCCCGCGCCGCCTCGGTCACGACAACGACAACGACAACGACAACGACAACGGCATCAACGACAGCTGTGGCGACGACGGCGCAGTCTTCGGGCTCGGTGTCTGTCTGGACCCGCATCCGGACGGTGTTTTCCCAGGGGTTCTTTCCCCTGGCCGCAGCGTCGGCCGCCGCCGTGGCCTTCGTGGTCATCGGTTCGGTGACTCCCGACGTCGTCAGCACGGGCCCGGTGAGCCAGCTCGCCGAAGTCCGGCGCGCCCTCCTCGAGGTCCTCGAACCCGTGGTCCTCTCGCACAATGCCATGGTCGCCAACGCCGAAGCCTTGCCGGTGTTGAGCGACAACGGCGCCGACGTCGAAGCCATCGACGCCACCGGCACCACAATGGTCTTTCAGACCGCCGAGTCCAACATCACCGTCATCTGGCTGGCTGGCCTCGACGAAGATGTGGTCGCCGACGGGGAACAGGGCACATGAACGCACCATCCACCACCCCACGCCGACGGTGGCTGACCGTTGTCGGCGCCCTCTGCATCCTCGCCACGTCGACGATGGCGGTCCCGGGCCTCGCGGCGGGCCCTGCTGAGCAATATGTCATCGAGCTGCGGGTCATCGAGGGCGAACGCGCCGGGGCTGGCGACAAGGGTGGCGACCCCACCATCGACAAGCGCTTGTCGGCCCTCGCCAAGGACCTCTCGACCCTGCCCTTCAAGCGCTTCACCCTCAAAGATGCCCACACCTCGGTGGTGCAGGATGGCGAGCGCGTCTCTCTCGAAATTCCCGGCGACGTCGGCGGCAAGGTCCGCGACAAACGCTTCCTGGTGGTCTCGTCCCATGGGCGGCAGTCGGGGGGCAAGCTGCGCTTCTCCCTCGGCATCGACGCCGTGAAATTCGACACCCTGGTGGCCGTCCCCGACGGCGGCACCATCATCGTCGGCGGCCCCCGGGGTACCGGCGGCAAAGTGGTGCTGTTCGCCTTCACCGCCAAGGCCAAGAAGTCCTGATCGCGGCTGGGGGCGGCTGTCTCGACGGTCGCTGCCCTCGCGGTCGCCATCATCATCCGGCACGACACTTCGAGGCCGACCGCTGCTGCCAACGTCGGTTGCGGCTGCGTGTGCCGGCGCTAGGGTCGGGCATGCTTCGCGCGTTCCCCCTTGCCGCTGTGTTGGTTTCCGTCATCGTCGTCGTGGCGAGCGCCTGCCCCGGTATCGGCGACGACCCTGGCCGCGAAGGCGAGGGCGAAGGCGAGGGCGAAACCGGCAGCGTCGACCTTGGCTGCGACGCCGACGACGCCTGCGACGCCGGCCTCATCTGCGACCTGGCCACGGCGACCTGTGTGGCGGGCTTTGACTGCTCGGTGAACACCACCATCTGTGGCTTCTGCGGCAGCCCCGACGTCGACTGCGGCTTTGGCAATGCGCCGTCGTTTTGCGACGAAGACGCCGGTGTCTGTCGTCGGACCAAGGGGGCCTGTTCGGTGTGCAGCGCCGACGACGAATGCGGCGTCGGCGACAGCGGGTTGGCGTCTGTGTGCGAGGGCGGCTTCTGTGCACCGGGCTGCGGGCCCTGCGCCGACGGCTTTGTCTGTCAGGACGGCGGCTGCGCCCCCCTGCCCGGCACCACCGACAGCGGCACCTGCGACGGCGCCATCCTCTGTGCCGACGGCACGGCCTGCCCTGATGGCCTGACCTGCAGCGACCTCGGTGTGTGCCTGAACCTGTGTGATGGCGACGTCGACTGCGCCGTCGGCTTCATTTGTCAGGCGGACGGGCCGACGCGGAACACCTGCGTGGCGGGCTGCCCGTTTGGGGCCCAGGTGATTCAAGATGGCGTCCCAAAAATCTGCCATGGCGACGGCCGCTTCGGCGACCCGTGCACCACGCCGGGGAGCACGGCGGGCTGTCCGCCGTCGACGGAGTGCACCGCGTCCACCGCCTGCGACCTCGCCGGCTGTCAAAACGACGCCGAGTGCCCGTTGCCCCGCACGTTTTGTGACGTCGCCAGCGCCACCTGCGTCCTTGGCTGCAACGACGGCGACGACTGCGGCGCCTTCGAGGAATGCGTCGCCAGCCAGTGTCGCCCCCAGGGGTGCCGCAGCAAGAACACCTCCTGCAACGCGGGCGAATTCTGCTGCGGCCAGGAGCTGTTCGACGACGCCAGCACCTGCCCGGCCCCGGTGCCCGACGGCGAGTGCTTTCTGGCCCCCGATCCGTTTTGCCGGACCTGTGCCGACGACGACGACTGCGCCGACATCAGCAGCTTCGGCTTCGCGTCTCATTGCTTCGAGCTGACGCGTCAGGACCCGGCGACGGGAGAAGACGTGAACCTCGGCAAGTTCTGCTCGGTGGGCTGCCAGTCCAACGACGACTGCCCCCGTGGCATTCGCTGCATCACCGACCTGCCCACCCCCGACGGCGGCACCACCCAGGGCTGCCTGGAGGCCACCTGTGCCGGCTTCGCGGACGACCGCTGATGCTGCGTCGCGCGTCCTTCAACAGCCTGTTGTTTGCGGTGCTGCTGGGCGGCATCGGCGCCTTCACCCACGTTCGCAGCGGCCAACCGCCGATCACCGACGTCGTCGTGGTCACCGTGCTCGGCAGCCTGTGGGCGGGGGTGATTGTCTCCCTCATCGAGACCCGCCTGTACCCCCTGGCCGCGGCCACCCGCGTGCTGGGCGCCGCCCTGGGCGGTGCGGCGGCCTACGTGGGCCTCTTTGCCGGCGTGAGCGTGCTGTCGGCGACGGGGGTGCGTCCGGACCTGCTGGCCATCGGCGCGGCCATCGGTGGGGTGACCCACGGCCTGCGGGCCCGGCTGTACGGCGGCTCCCATGACGACGGCGACGGCGACGGTGACGGCGACGACGACGACGGTGACGGTGACGACGGCGCCGGCGACGACGGCGCCGGTGACGACGACACCGGCAATGGCAACACGCGCGCTTGACCCCACGTCAGGGGGTTTGCAGGTCCACAAAGCGGCGCTGGTGATCATCGACGCCGACGTCGACCACCAGGCGTTTGGAGAGCCCGGCCACCGGATTCTCGAGGATGACGTCGTGGCGGCCCGCCCGGACCGGGAAGGCGATGAGGGGCGTCTCGCGGGCCACCTCGACGCCGTCGATGCGGACCCGGGCCCAGGGCTCACTGGTGATGCTGAGGCGACCAAAACCCTCGACCACCGCCGGGGCCGTGACCGTCGCTGACGGCGCCGGGCGGGGCTTCTTGGGCAGCTTCGGCGTCGCCGACAGGGTGGTCTCGGCAGGCCTGATGGGCGGCACCGTCGGTGGCGGCATCGTTGGCAGCGACGTCGTCGTCGGCACCGTTGGCGCCACCGTCGGCGGGGCGGACAGCGACATGATCGATGGGGTCGTCGATGGGGTTGACGATGGTGTCGTCGCTGCCGTCGACGGCGGCGAGCCCCCGAGGCCGACAGCGGCGACGACGACCACCACCACCACGGCGACAGCGATGCTGGCCGCCATCAGCCCGGGCAGCGACGGCCGCCCGGGCAGACGCCGCACGGTGTCGGCGGTGGCGAGGCCCAGCACCCGTTGAGTCCGCCGTCGGGCCGGCACATCGGGGGCGATGGGCGACAACTCTCGACGGGGCAATTGCCGGACGGCCTGGGCCACGATGCGCCGCAAGCCGTCGTCGAGGCCCCGCTCCACGGCCATCGCCAGCAAGGCATCGCGCACCAGCGAGGCTTTGGCGGGCCGGGCCGCGGGCTCTTTCTGCAAGAGGGCGGCGACGAGGTCGGCGAGGCCGGCGTCGACGGGTCGGCTGACGGTGTGCGGATCGTCGAGGCGCGGCGCCTCTTTGTGGCGGACCTGCTGGACGACGTCGGCGTCGGTGGGGGCCTCGAAGAGGCGACGGTTGGCCAGGCACTCCCACAGCACCACCCCGAGGGCGAAGAGGTCCGCCTGGGGCGTCACCGGCGCGCCGCGGGTCTGCTCGGGAGCCATGTAGGCGAACTTGCCCTTGAGCTCGCCGGCGACGGTGACATCGGTCTTCAAGCGGGACGCCGCCACGCCGAAGTCCGCCAGCTTCACGGCACCGTCGTCGCCCAACAGGACGTTGGCGGGAGAGACATCGCGATGGACCGCGTTCAGGGCGCTGCCGTCGCAGCAGGCCTCGTGGACAAACGCCAGGGCTCCGCTGAGGGGAACCGCGATGGCCAACACCAATTCGACGTCGAGGGGACCCGTGCTGTGGGCCCGCTCCAGCACCGCACCGAGGTCGGTCCCGCTGATGTGCTCGAAGACGAGATAGGGCCCCTGCTCGTCCTCGCCCTGGTCGAGGAGGCGGACAATGTGTTCATGATCAAGGGCGCCATGCAGGGCCCCCTCGTCACGGAAGAGCCGCAAGAAGGCCGCGTCGAAACACAGGGGAGGCCGAACCCGTTTGACGACGACGTCGGCGCCGTCGGAATCCCGCACCGCCCGCATGACCAGGGCCATCCCGCCTTCAGCGAGGATCCCGAGTTCCCGATAGGTGGCCCGGGGGGCCTCCGTCGTGGTCATGGTTCGATGCTATCGGAGCCGACGACGACCCGCATCCTGGCGCGTCAGCCCGTGACGAGGGCGCCCAGGGAGGCGCTGGTCTTTTTGGCGTGGCCCAGCACCCCGGGGACCCGGGCGCCGGCATCCTTGAGCTCGGCGGCGGACTGGGTGAGGCCTTCGATGACGCCGGGGAGCTTGATGGCGTTTTCGCCGCTGAAGGTTTTCACGGCGCCGTTTTGCAGGGCCTGGCCGTCGTCGAGGAGCTTGCTGCCCTTTTCGGGAACCCTGGCCACCATCGCCGTCAAGGACGTGAGGCGGGCCTGGGCCTGTTCGATGCGCTTGAGCTGGGCCGGGCTGAAGGCGTCGCCCGCGCTCTTCTGACGCTTCATGGTGGCCACAAGGGTATCGGTTTCCTTGAGCACCACGTCGGTGAGGACGACGGTGCCCTTGAGCACCGCCGCGTTGATGAAGAAGCGGTCGTACGACGGCAGGCCGACCTTCTTGACCGCGACCCGATTGGCGCCCCTGGCAAAGGGGTTCTTCTTGTCGAGGTCCTTGAACTCCACAGAGACCTGCGACGGCTTCAGCAGCACTTCGCGGGTCTTCGTCATCGCCGACAGCGTGGTGCACGAAGCCGACAACAACAGGGCGGTCAGGAGCAGGGAGAGGGAGCGCATACCCGAGTGTAGCCGAAGCGCAGCCGACGACAGTGAGCAGCGGCACGACCATCGGCGCCGGACGGCCCCGATGCCCTCAGGCCTGGGGCTGGCGCTTGACGATGTCCCAGATCTCGTCGTCGAGGAGGGTGCGGTTGCTGCCCTTGGCCTTGGCGAAGATGGCCTGCACGAGGTCTTCGCTGGCAACGACGCGGCGCTTCTCGAGCCAGTAGCGCACGTTGGACAGGCCGCTCATGTGGCCCACCTCGATCTCCTGCTCGCGGCCGAAGATCCCCGCGGGGACGCCGGAGTAGATGACGTCGGCGAGGGCGGCCTCGCCGAAGCGGTCGCCCTTCTTCTCGGCCTTGATGACGGCCGCGGCGTGGACGCCGGTGGCGGTGCGGAACGCGTCGCGCCCGACGAGGGGATAGTTGACGGGGATCTCGACCTTGGTGGCCTCGGCGACCAAGCGGCAGTACTGCACCAGGTGCGTGACGTCGTGATTGTAGGCGCCCATCAGCTTGAGGTTGACGATGATCTGGTCGATGGACGCGTTGCCGACGCGCTCGCCGACCCCCAGCGCCGTGCCGTGCACGCGGTCGGCGCCGTGCTCGAGGGCAAACAGGGCGTTGGGCACGCCGAGGCCGCGATCGTTGTGGCCATGCCAGTCGATCTTCACGTCTTCGCCGGTGGCCACGATGAGGTTGCGGGTCCAGTCGATGAGGTTGGCGACGCCGTCGGGGGTGACGTGGCCGACGGTGTCGCACAGCACCAGCCGACGACAGCCCAGGTTGATGGCGTGGCGAAACAGCCGGTCCAGGGTCTTTGGCGGCGTGCGGGTGGTGTCCTCGGTGACAAACGCCACGTCGAGGTTGTTCTTGACGGCGAAGGAGATGGCCTCGTCGGTGGAGCGCAACAGGCGATCCATGTCCCAGTCTTCGGCGAGCATGCGCACGGGGCTCGTGCCGAGGAAGGTGTAGGCGACGATGGCGACGCCGGTTTCGTCGCGGACCCGCACGATGGGCTCGATGTCCTTGACGACGGTCCGGGCAGCACAGGTCGCCCCGATGGCCAGGCGCTGATCACGAATATGCACGGCGAGGGCTCTGACGTCGTCGACGGCGCGCTGGCCGGCGCCGGGCAAACCGATGTTGGCCACCGTGATGCCGAGCTGGTCCATCAGCTCGATGAGTTCCTTCTTGACCTCGATGGGAGGGTCCACCACCGACGGGCTCTGGATGCCGTCGCGCAGGGTCTCGTCGCACAACTCGACAGGCTTCGGAAACACCTTGCCGCGGCGCTTGACCTCGTTCCAGTCGTAGATGAGCTCAGCGTCGGCGCTGCCGTTGGCGGCCGGGGTCGTCGTCGTCGTCGTCGTCGGGGTCGTCATGGCGCATTCCTGTCGCGGGCGGGCGAAGACGGAGTGGACCCGGTGGCAGCGGACCCGATGGAGAGGGCAAGGTGCTGGCGCAGCCGCTGGGCGACCAGCAGCATCGACGCCGACAACACAAAGCTGCCGAGCAAGCGCAGCGGGGTCGCCTCGTCGCTGCCAAAGCGCAGCAACAGGAGATGAACCAGGCCAACCAGCCCGATGGAGAGCATCAAGCGCTTGCCTGGACCAAGGCGCTGCATGGCACTGTTCATGTGGTTCCCCGACGCAGACGGACCTGGCTGATGGCGTCGCTGCCGTAGACGATGGCGGTGATGACGCCGTTGTTCAGGTAGCGCTCTTCGGTGACACCATCGACGTCGACGGTGGCGGCGGGACGTCCAAGAACGCGCCGGACTTCCGTCGGTGTCGATGTCAGGTTGAGCCCCTCGGCGATGGGCCCATGCCAGGAGGAGAAGCTCCCGTCACCGTCGCCATACAGCGTCATGGCCGTGATGCGGCTGTCAGCATCGAGGGTGAGCCGGATGCCCGCCGTGCGTCCGACGACGTCAAAGCCGCCGCCGGGCATGGCCTTCTTGCGCAAACCGAAGGTACCGGTGGCAGCGATGGTGGCGTCGCTGTCAATGCGTTGGCCAAGCAGGGCGACAAGGACCGCCAGGGTCGGCAGGGGACCCCGGGCGGCCGCCCGCAGGCGCTCAAGCTCTGACAGCGAGATGCGCGCCGTCGCCAGGGATGACTTCGCCGACGCCAACGCGTCTTTGCGGTCTTTGTCGTCGCTCACGGTGCCTCCTGCAGGTGGGGTCTCAGAGGCGCTCGATGAGGACGGCGATGCCCTGGCCACCACCGATGCACGCCGAACCGACGCCAAAGCGACCCTTGCGGGTCTCGAGGGCATGGATGAGGTGGGTGGTGATGCGCGCGCCCGACGCCCCCAGGGGGTGGCCGATGGCGATGGCGCCGCCGTCGACGTTGAGCTTGCTGGCGGGGCTGCTGGCGTCGAGGCCGAGATCCTTGGCGCAGGCCAGCACCTGGGGCGCGAAGGCTTCGTTGATTTCGACCAAATCAACATCATCGAGGATGATGTTGGCCTTCTTGAGCATGTTGCGGATGGCGGGCACGGGCCCGATGCCCATGACGGTGGGATCGCACCCCGCCAGACCCCAGCCAGCGAGGCGGGCAATGGGGGTCCAGCCGTTGGCCTTGGCGTGGCTGGCCGTCGTCATCACGAGTGCTGCCGCACCGTCACAGATGCCCGACGCGGCGCCGGCGTGGATGACGCCGTCCTTCTTGAAGGCCTTGGGGAGCTTCTTCAGGCCTTCGAGGGTGCTCTCGGGACGGTTGTGCTCGTCCTTGATGAAGGCGACGACGTCCTTCTTGACCTTGACCTCGACGGGCGTGATCTCGGCGGTGAAGGCGCCGCTGTCCTGGCCCTCCTTGGTGAGACGCTGGGAGCGAATCGAGAAGGCGTCGACCTCTTCCTGGGAGATGCCGTGGGTTTCGGCGAGCTTCTCGGCGGTCATGCCCATGGGCATGCCGGTGAAGGTGTCGGTCAACGACGACCAGAGGGTGTCTTCCATCTGGGGCGCCTTGCCGAGGGTGGTGCCGAAGCGGACATCGCGCACGGCGAAGGGCGCCTGGGACATGGACTCGGTGCCGCCCACGAGCACAACCTTGGCCTCGCCCAGCATCAACTGCTCGGCGCCGGTGACGACGGCCTGGAAGCCCGAACCACACAGGCGGTTCAACGTGAGAGCGGGCACAGCGTGCGGCAGCTCACAGCGCAGACCCACATGTCGGGCAAGGTAGATGGCGTCGGGAGACGTCTGGGCGACGTTGCCAAACACGACCTGGTCGACGTCGCTGGCCTTGATACCGGCGGCCATCAGGGCGGCCCGGGCGGCGATCACGCCAAGGTCGGTGGCGCTGTGGTTTTTGAGGGCCCCGCCGAAGGTGCCAAACGCCGTGCGCTTGGCGGAGAGGAAGACGATGTCGTCGGCAAAGGAGGCCTGCAGGCGAGCGGGGGTCTTCTGGGCGGTCATGACGTCTCCTGGGCAAAGCGGTGGTCTGGGTGGCTCGGTCCTACCGGCTCCCGGGCAGCCCGACAACCGTCGCTCCGGCGACAACGCAATGCGACAGGGGACACTCCATGGCGTTCGGGCGACGCCGTCGTAGGCTGCCACGATGCGCCGTTTCGCTCCCGCTTCCGTTTCTGCGTCGCTTGTGTGCTGGGCGGCCCTGGTGATGGCGGGATGCGATGGGCCCCCGGCCATCGATGGTGGTGCTGAAGGCGAGGGCGAAGGCGAAGGCGAAGGCGAAGGCGAAGGCGAAGGCGAAGGCGAAGGCGACCCACGACGCCGGCTGCGCCTCAATGAAGCAGCCTGCAGCAACGACTTCGTCGAAATCTTCAACCCCACGGCCAACGACGTCGTCCTCGCTGGCGTCACCGTCTCTGACCGCAGCACCGATCCAGGCCGCGCCATCCCGGTGGGCGACGTCGTTTTCGCCGGCGGCTTCGTCACGGTGACGCCGTCGACGTTTGGCATTGCCTGCGATGAGGGGGTCACCCTCTTTGTCGACGGCCTGCCCATCGACGGGCTTGATTTGGCGGCCCTGCCCCACGGCGGCAGCATCGGTCGCATCCCCGACGGAGCCGACAGCGTCGTCGCCACCACGGCCACGCCCGGCACCGCCAACCGGCCCTTTGAGGATCCCCTCGACGGACTCTTCTCGGTCTTTGGCGAGCCCATCCGCATCGAGCTGACGGTGCCGGCTGCCAGCGAACAATCCCTGCGCGACGACGGCTACACCTTCGTCGAGGGCACCATCACGGTCACCGACGTCGACGGCGTCGTCGAGGGCCCCATGGTGACGGGCCTGCGCAAGAAGGGTCGCATCGGCAGTTTTCGCGACTTTGATCAAAAGATGGCCTGGAAGATCGACCTCGACCGCTTTGTCCCCGGCCAGAAGCTGCGCGGCCTCGAGAAGCTCAACCTCAACAACCTCGTGCAGGATCCCTCGGCGGTGCGGGAGTTCATGGCCTACACCGTCTTTGCCGCCGTCGGCGTGCCCACGCCGCGTGTCGGCTATGCCGACCTGTTTGTGAACGGTGAGGCCACGGGCACCTACCTGCTCATCGAGGCCACCGACGACGATGTGTTTTTGGAGCGGAACTTCCCGGTGACCCGCGCCCTGTTCGAGGGCCAGTATGGCCAGGACCTCTTCCCCGGCACCGCCGGCGACTTCGACCAGGACGCGGGCTTGCCGGAGGAGGTCGCGGCCCTGGCAGATCTCATCACGCGCCTTGAGAATGCCGGTGACGACGTCGTCGCCGCCCTCGACCCCATCCTTGATTGGGACGGCATCTTGAACCAGATGGCTGTCGAGGTCTTCATCGGCCACTGGGACGGCTACGGCCCCACCCGCAACAACTATTTCCTCCACCTCGACGGCGACGGCCGCTTCACCACCCTGCCCTGGGGCGTGGACC
>Ga0247834_1001599_pt1 | contig 37748 bp, 33 predicted proteins | sample LaCruzMarch2015__8_FD_187118 | JGI IMG/M metagenome (GOLD analysis project Ga0247834, IMG submission 187118) | Freshwater microbial communities from meromictic Lake La Cruz, Castile-La Mancha, Spain - LaCruzMarch2015_12m | ecosystem: Environmental > Aquatic > Freshwater > Lake | place: Spain... | reverse complement strand
TATTGGGCAGTTGTGGGCAATAAACCCGAAAAAAAAACAGGAAAACTCACCAATTGGCTCATAAAAGACGAAGCCAGAAATATAGTAAAGGCATTTGATGAAGAAGTTGAAGGTTCACTAAAAGCTGAATTAACTTACCGCTATTTGGGAGAAATAAATCACTCACATTTACTTGAGATCAATCCGATTACTGGTCGCCCACACCAAATTCGTGTGCAGTTGGCCAAAATGGGTTGTCCGATTCGAGGCGATGTAAAATATGGTTTTCCTCGTCCAAATCTTGAGGGAAACATCAATTTACACGCTCGCCGCCTTTATTTTGTACATCCAGTAAAAAAAGAACCAATTATATGCAAAGCAGCCTTACCTGAAAATCCATTTTGGGAAGAATTCTTAGAACTCGAACCAGAAGATGTAAAAACAGAAAATTTGGACTTTTTGTATTGAGAAAACTATTAGCGTTTGGTTTAGACCAAACGCTTTTTTTATGATATATTTGAAAAATATTTATTTGCTCTTTTAAAAATCAACCTTCAATTTATAAAAACTAATGAATCGTAGAAACTTTCTTTCAAAAAGTGTCTTAGCAGCAGGTGCAACAAGCCTCGGAACTACTGCTACTACTTTGGCTTCTTCACCGACAAATGTAGCTCCGTATAAATACAAACTCCTTTATGCTCCGCATTTTGGGATGTTTGAAAATTCGGCAGGAAAAGACCTATTCGACCAGCTTAAATTTATGGCCGATAATGGCTTTATGGCTCTCGAAGACAACGGAATGCTGAAACGCACCGTTGAGACACAAACAAAAATTGGTGAAACCCTAGCCAAACTCGGCATGAAAATGGGCGTTTTTGTGGTTGATGGCGGCGATAACTGGAAAATTTCGTTGGCAACTGGCAAAAAAGAATTTCTCGAAAATTTCTTGAAAACTTGTCGAGATTCGGTAGAAACGGCCAAACGTTGCAATGCCAAATTTATGACGGTTGTACCGGGTTATTTTGAGAGAAATTTGCCTTTGGGTATTCAAACAGGTCATGTAATTGATGCTTTGCGTCGTGCTTGCGATATTTTTGAGCCGCACAACCTCACAATGGTACTTGAACCATTGAGCGATAACCCTGACTTATTCTTACGTCATTCTGACCAAAGTTACATGATTTGTAAGGCTGTAAACAGCCCTTCATGTAAGATTTTGTTTGATATGTGGCACATGCAGCGAAACGAAGGCCGAATGACAAATCACATGGATTGGGCTTGGGAAGAAATTGCGTACTTCCAAATCGGCGATGAGCCTGGCCGCAAAGAGCCAACAACTGGCGAAATTAATTATAAAAGCCTTTTCAAGCACATTTTCGATAAAGCAAAAGCCAAAAACCAAGAGTTTATTATGGGTATGGAACACGGCAATTTTGCAAAAGGAAAAGAAGGCGAAATGAAACTCATTGAGGCTTATCAATGGAGTGATAATTTTTAGAAAAAACTCAATTTTCCGTATGTCATGACTAGGGCTTTATTCAATAAAGCCCTTTTTTTATTCAAAATTTTAAATGACATTTACGCCACAACAGTAAGCAATACACATGAAAAAGGTTTTCATTCTCACTATTTTGGCAATACAAGTTACTTTTGCTCAAAATACCTTTAAATCAGAAGAAGTAAATTACTGGAATCAGGCAGATTCTGTTCATATTTTTGGCACACTTACGATGCCTGAAAATGGCTCGAAGTTCCCTGCGGTCATTCTGATTACTGGCTCAGGCACACAAGACCGAGATGAAACGATTTTGGGACATAAGCCATTTAAAGTAATTGCTGAATATTTATCAAATAATGGAATTGCCGTACTTAGAGTTGATGACCGAGGTGCTGGAAAAACAACATTGGGTAAAAACGATAAGACAGTAACGAGCGAAAATTTTGCCGAAGATGTAAAATCAGGTATTAATTACCTTAAAACTCGGAACGAAATCAATCACAAAAAAATAGGCTTGATTGGTCACAGCGAGGGAGGAATGATTGCCCCGATGGTAGCCGCCCAAAGCAAAGACATATCTTTTATTGTATCATTGGCTGGCACAGGAGTTTCGGGCGAAGTAATTTTACAAAAGCAACTTACAACGCCAATTGAAACAATACCAAATTTTTCTACCACTTTCAAACAAAAATATGCTCTTTATATAGCCAGTGTTTTGAATGCTTATAAACAAGCAGAAACTCAGACTGTTGCAGTGCTTTCGTTAGATAAAATTACTAAGAATTGGAAAGATAGCCTTTCGCCTGAAGAAGCAAAATATGCCAGCAACTTGGCCAACGTCTATTACACATTAAAAAATATGGCGATTGACTGGGGCCGCTTTTTTATTAAATTCGACCCAAAAACAGCTATTTCTAAAGTAGAATGCCCTATTTTAGTACTTAATGGCTCGAAAGACCATCAAGTTTTTCCTGAAGAAAATTTGGCAAGTATAGAAGAAGGCTTAAAAATGGCCAAAAATAAGCATTATAAAATCATAAAATTGGAAGGTTTGAACCATCTTTTTCAACATTCTGAAACAGGTTTGCCTCAAGAATATGCCAAAATAAAAGAAGATTTCGCTCCCGAAGCCTTACAAATCATTGGCGATTGGCTGATAAAAATTAATAAATAAATAAAATCTGGTGTTTGTTATAGAAACGCCTTTTTTCAAGTTTTTTAACTGATAAAATATTAACCCTAAAAAAGTTCTAAGACACAATAAGCGGCAAAAGTATATTCTTAATTTATTGATAATTAACCTTTTATTTCGAATTACGTTTCTACTTTCTTATGTCTTTTAAACAAGATTTGGGTTTTATGAAAAACTTAAAATTGTTTTACTATTTATTTACTAGGCGGTTGACTAAATTTGAATTTTGAAATTAGACCCAATGCTTACATTTCCAAACGCCAAAATAAATATTGGCTTAAATATTACCGAAAAACGTTCGGATGGTTTTCATAACATCGAATCAGTGTTTTATCCTGTCGAGTGGTGTGATGCCCTCGAAATTATCCCCAACCAAAATCTAGATACTACAAATGCTATCTTTCAGAGTTCGGGTTTGGCTATTCCTGGCAATGAAAGCACTAATTTATGCCTAAAAGCATGGAATTTATTGCAAGACCGCATCAATGTTCCGCCCATGATTCACCTACATAAAATTATCCCGATGGGTGCTGGTTTGGGTGGCGGTTCGGCCGATGGAGCGTTTACGCTAAAAATGCTCAACGAGGTATATGAGCTAAAACTCAGCAATGACGAATTGAAAGATTTTGCCCGAAAACTGGGTTCAGATTGTGCATTTTTCATAGAAAACCGACCAGTTTTTTGCTACAATAAGGGTGATGAATTTGAAGATTTTAAACTTGATTTAAAAGGCAAATTTGTGGTTTTGGTAAATCCCGATATTCATATTTCTACGGCTGAAGCGTATTCGGGCGTCTCGCCAAAAAAGCCTCAAATAGCTCTAAAAACGGCACTTTCGCAACCAATTTCTGAATGGAAAAAAATAGTTAAAAACGATTTTGAAGAAAAGTTGTTATTAAAGTATCCGACCATTGCCGACGTAAAAGAAACACTTTATCAATCAGGGGCAGTTTATGCTTCTATGACGGGTTCGGGTTCGACAGTTTATGGTATTTTTGAGCAAGAATCGGACTTGAAAAGTAGTTTTCCAAGCTTCGCAATGTGGCAAGGATTCTTTAAAGTTTAAAAACAAAAATAGCTCTCTTTATTGAGAAAAAATGCATGAACCGACTTACAAAACGCCGTGAACCATTTGCTTTCATGCTATATTTAGCCATTGTTGGTAGTGGCTTGTTATTTTTCTTTTTGCTCTTGGTTTTTATTACCAAAGAAGCACGAAATCAGGATATTCCGCTAAAAATACCTGGAATGTTTTGGGTGAGTACATTTGTGATTATTGCTAGTAGTTTTACACTCCAAGGAGCCAATAAAGCATTTAAAGAAGAACGTTTTCGTAGTTATCGACTCAATATTAGTATTACACTTTTGGCGGGTATAGTGTTCATTATTTTACAGGGTTTGGGTTGGAGAAAAATGCTCTTGGCAGGAATTACGATGAGCAATAACACTGGCGGAATGTTTATTTATGTGCTTTCGGGCTTACATATTTTGCATACTCTCGGTGGATTAATTGCATTGGCTTCGGCCAATAAAGATGCTTTCCAACGAATGGAATATGTTGACTCCTACGTGTATAGCGTAAACCCTCCTAACCAACTAAAAATCAAGCTAATAAGTATTTATTGGCACTTTATAGATATTCTCTGGATTATCCTTTTTCTCTTTTTACTTTACCATGCTTCATAAAACTCGTGGAATAGTTATTAGCTACATTCGGTATCGTGAAACATCAATTATCGTAAAAGTTTATACTGAAAAATTCGGTATTCAATCTTTTATTGAAAACGGTGTAAGAAGCAGCAAAGGCAAAAACAAAATCGCACTTTTTCAGCCACTTTCATTACTCGATATGGTGGTTTATCATGATGAAAAGAAAGATTTGCATCGAATTTCGGAGATAAAATCAAGTTTTCCGTTTCGCACACTTCCCTATGAAATCCATAAATCAAGTATCGGCATGTTTTTGGATGAAATCTTGAATAAAACGCTGAAAGAACACTCCGAAAATGAAGTATTATTCGATTTCCTTTATAATTCACTCATTTTTCTGGACGAAACCGAAGAGCATTTTGAGAATTTCCACTTGATTTTTCTGATTAAATATGCGTTTTTCTTAGGTTTTTCACCGCAAGATTCAGGCGAAATTGTATCGCAATTCAAAGAATTTAATGCCATGATTCCGTTTGATGTCGAATATCAAAAACTGATGGATAAGCTTATTTTGGCCGATTATCAAACGCCCCTTTTGATGAGCCGAGGTGTGAGAAATCATTTACTCGAAGTTATTATTGTATTTTACAGAATTCATGTCGAAGAATTTGGCGATATAAAATCTTTGCAGGTTTTGCGAGAAGTGCTTAGTGCTTGCTGAAAATATATATCTATATATTTGATAGTCAAATAGTTATGACTTTTTCAGCAAGCCCTAAGTAAGGATTTTTTATGCCTATTCTTAATTCGACTCACAAACGTGCTTTTTCAAAAAACAATCCTATTTCCAATATTCTAACTTATTGATGAAAAGCTCAATTTGATATTTGAAACTTTTTCAGCAAACCCTAATTATCCTAAATCTGAGAAATAGCACGTATGTTTATTGAAATTATAAACATTATAGTACCCAATATTACCATCCCCTCTCCATATTGCCTATCTACTTCTTGATAAGCAAATATTTGTTCACCATTAGGTAGTGATTTCTTTGCTGTCATCATGTTCCATCCAATCCCAATTCCAATTAAACCACCTAAAAAGGAAAGGCATAGCCAATCCAAATATTATTACCTTGTTTTGGTTCGGGTTTGGCTAAATTTTCTATTCTCGCCTTCTTTAATGATTTAAGAAACTCTTTATCCACTTGTTTTCCCGTTCATCTAAAATCTTTTGTGTTAATTGATAATCAAAAGCCGACCATTAATCTGGTTTAGCAAGAAGGTCAAAAAGTTCTTCATCAGAAAAATTAAACAAGTAATGTGATTTATCAATCTCGAAAATTTCCTTTGTAGCAACATAATCTAAAATTTCAGAAACTCTTTCAAAATTATCAGAAGTAACTTTTTTAGTAAATTCTGGTGGCAAATTTATCAAACTTACCGAATCCATGTCTTTCTCTATAAGCCTCAGATTGAAAAGGAATATTATTTTTCTTCAAGATTTCAAGCAAATCATTGAATTGTGCTTCATCACTAAATGATTTTATTTTTTTAAATTCTTCCATAATTTTTGTTTTGAAGTTTAAGTCCTACTTCCCAGCCCGCATCAAGCTAAGAGCTTTATTACAGAAAACAAATTCTTCCAACTCAGGAACGGTATCGCCCATGATGGCTTGACTGTTTCCTTCCCAAAGTTTTTTGCCTTTGTGCAAAAACATAATTTTATCACCAATCGAAAGTACCGAGTTCATATCGTGTGTAATAACTACTGTCGTAATTTCAAACTCATCGGTAATTTCTTTGATTAATTCATCAATTTTTATCGAAGTCAGTGGGTCGAGGCCAGAATTGGGTTCATCACAAAACAAATATTTTGGGTTCATCACAATCGCACGGGCAATACCTACACGCTTTTTCATTCCTCCCGAAATCTCCGATGGCATTCGGTTACCTGTCCCTTCCAAACCAACCCTTTGTAGGCAAAATTCTACACGGTCTTTCTTTTCTCCATCACCCATTTCTGTGAGCATATCGAGCGGAAACTGAATGTTTTGATGCACAGTTTTAGAATCAAACAAGGCTCCACCTTGAAAAAGTACGCCCATTTCTCGGCGAATATCTTTTTTATCTTCTTCATCGCCTATATAAAAATCACGCCCATCATAAAGCGTTGTTCCAGCTTCGGGCCGCACTAAATCGAGCATACATTTTAGCAATACGCTTTTCCCTGTACCACTTGCACCGATAACCAAACTTGTTTCGCCTTTCTTGAAAACGCCACTGACGTTATCCAAAACCATACGATCGTTGAAAGACTTTGATATATTTTTTATTTCAATCATATACACCCTCGACCCCTAAAGGGAAAAAAATGGTTTTATTATTTTATAATTCTCTCATTCAAAATTAAGTCAAAAGCTCTGCCAAAAGATAATCGGCAATCAGAACCGCAATACAGCTATTTGTTACAGCCGAAGTACTGGCTTGTCCAACTTCCAAAGCCCCGCCACGAGTATTATAACCTTGAAAAGCCGAAATAGTAGAAATCAAAAAGCCAAAAACAAAGGCTTTGATAATAGAAATAAAGACATTGAAAGGTATAAACGAATACCTAATGCCATAGACATAGTCTTCGGGAGTGATGATGCCCGACAAAGTGCCTGCCAAATATCCACCTAAAATGCCCAAAAAACCAGAAATAATTGCCAATAACGGAAACGTAAAAACCGCAGCCAATAATTTAGGCAAAACCAAATACGAAGCCGAATTAATTCCCATTACTTCGAGGGCATCAATTTGTTCAGTAATTTTCATTGTTCCGAGTTCACCCGCAATATTTGACCCAACTTTTCCTGCCAAAACCACGCACATAAACGTTGAAGACAATTCGAGTAGCGTCATGTCTCGCACGATATTACTGACCACATAGATAGGTATAACCGGACTCACCAAGTTGGCACGGGTTTGCAAGCAAACCACCGCTCCAATAAAAACCGCCACGATGGCAACAATAAAAACCGAACTAACACCGATTCCGATGCATTCGTCTATAAATCTTTTCCAATATACTTTCAGCGATTCTCGTCGAGTGAAGAGTTTTCCGAGAAATATTAAATATCTTCCTATTACTGATAACATAGTTTTTAGCTAAATTTTAACGATATTTGCAAAGATAACGATTTGTTTAAAGTTCATAGTTCTATATTTGAGGTTTTTCTGAGAATTATAACAAACCCATTTAAAATAATACTTCATTCAATGAGTAGAAAATTAGCGGTAGTTACGGGTGGTACAAGAGGAATTGGGCGAGCTATTGCCGAACAATTTGCCAAAAATGAATTTGATATTGTAATTTCAGCTCGTAATGAAACCGATTTGGCAGCAACCAAACATGCAATCGAAGCACAATATGGCGTAAAATGCCATGTATTTCAAGCCGATTTAGCCATTAAAGTTCAATCAATCGCTTTTGCAGAATTTATCAAATCTTTGGCTCAAGCAATCGGGATGTTGACCAATAACGCTGGCACATTTATCCCTGGCAACGTATACGAAGAAGCCGATGGCGTGTTAGAACAACTCATCGAAACTAATTTATATAGTGCATATCACCTGACTCGTGGGCTGATTCCGACAATGATTGAGCAAGGAAGCGGACATATTTTTAATATGTGTTCGGTAGCGAGTCTAAAAGCTTATCCAAATGGTGGTTCATATAGCATTTCAAAGTTTGCTTTGTTGGGTTTCAGTAAGGTTTTGCGTGAAGAAATGAAGGATTATGGTGTAAAAGTAACTTCGATAATGCCAGGGGCTGTTTACACCGATAGTTGGGCAGGGTCTGGAATTCCCGAAGAAAGATTTATGACCGTTGCCGACATTGGCGAAACTATTTGGAGTGCATATAGTTTGTCGAAAAACGCAGTTATTGATGATATTGTTTTACGTCCGCAAGGTGGAGATATTTGAGATTTAAGTGGTAGAATTTAGTTTTAGGACTGGGTCGCCCGTGTGATTAGGCTTTATTATTAAAGACTAATTTCAAAAAACAAATAGGCTAAATCCTAATTCATAAATCCTGAAAAAACTTTTATATTTGAATTTTTAATACATATAATTTTACGCTAAATGGCAACCGAATATTTAGGAATTGATGTGGGCGGCACTAACGTCAAGATGGGCATTGTTGAAGCTCAAACTGGTAAACTTTCAAATTTTTATAGCCACGATACGGCAAGTTGGCGTAAATCTGGGCGTTTTGTTGAGCGATTGGGCGATGCAATTGCGATACAATTGGCCGAAAATAAAAGCGTAGAAAAATGCGGAATCGGCGTGCCAGGGCTTATCAGCCGTAATCGTACTACTCTTGTGGAAATCACGGCTATTCCCGAAATTGACGGCACTGCAATTATACCATACTTCAAAGAACGTTTTCCAAAATGCGACTTTTTCCTCGAAAACGATGCAAATGCCGCCGCTTTGGGTGAATATTATTTTGGAGAAGATGAAGAAATTCCAGAAGACTATATCATGGTTACGCTCGGAACTGGTGTTGGTGGGGCGGCAATCATCGACAAACAAGTTTTCAAAGGTGGTGGCGGAAATGCGATGGAACCTGGTCACGTCCCTTCAAAAAATGGTAAAGTTTTAGAAAGAAATATCGGCAAAAATGAATTGTTAGCATTAGCTAATAAAATGAGAAAAGCTTATACTGGCAAATCGCAATTGCCTGATGATGGCACTATTTCGACTACGGGTTTGGTTGCTGCAGCTGCCGAAGGTGACGAACTAGCCCTTCAAGTTTTCAGCGAAGTTGGCGAAATGCTCGGTAATGCCTTGGTTTCGATGATTCGTATCCTTGATATTACTACAATTTTAGTCGGTGGTGGTCTTTCGGCATCGTTTGATTATATCATGCCAGCTATCAATAAGCAATTGGAATATTGGTTAACACCTTATTACCTTAAAACGCTTATTATCAAAAAAGCAACACTTGGAAACGATGCAGGTCTGCTTGGAGCGGCAAGTTTGTGTTTCTAATATAAAGTACATATATTTCTGCTAGAAAAGGTTGATTATCAGATTGATAGTTGACCTTTTTTGTTCAACGATTAAAATTGTTTTTATCATCAAATTCAACCTAAAACCCTATAAAATAAACTATGGAAATCTCTCATGCTATCTCTGATGCTGTGCTTACACTTACAGGTATTTTTGTGTTTTTCCAATATCTCCAAAAAGTTGATTTTAATACCGGCTTACTTTGGGAAGCCTTCGTACTTTCAATTTCGGCAGCGGCTTTTTTTGGAGTTAGCCGATTTTTGGGATATGCTCCATCAAAAACTGTTTCAGAGTTTTTCCAACATTTAGCAGGAACCGCGGGAGCTTTTTGCTTAGTTTATGCTTCATTTTTATCAGTTCAACGTAAAACTGCCTCTCGAAATGCTACCTATTTCGTTCTAATTTTAGGTTTTATTGCTTTCGGAATCGTTCGATTGACCGAAAACTTAAAAGTCTTACAGATAGTATCAATGGTAGCGATTCCGTTGGTTTTATTTATCGGCATTTTTGGACTTATCAAAGGTCGTTCGGCCGTTGGTTCATGGCTTATTTATGGAGTTTTAGCATTGATTTTGGCTACATATAATAAGAGTTTTATGCCAAATAGCATCCTTGACCCAACAGATGTTTATCATTATTTGGTGGCCATTAGTTTGTTTTGTTTTGGAAGAGCCGCTCGCCATCAATTGGCTTAATTCTCAATAAAAAACCTGTAAAGATTGACGATTCGACATCATTCTTTACAGGCTTATTTCTGTTGACTGCCAACTATTGACTGTGAACTTTTACTCTATTACTTTAGGTACTTGAAAATACTCGCCATTTTGACTTGGAGCATTTTTCAAACCTTTCTCTCTTGGCAAAGCGTTTTTAGCAATGTCTTCTCTGAAAACATTAACTTCTTCGCTCATGTGCGTAAGTGGCTCAACATTGGTGGTGTCGAGTTCTTTTAGTTGGTCCATCCAATTCAAGATTTTCGATAAATCACCCACCATTTTTTCACTTTCCTGCTCGCTTAATTCTAAACGAGAAAGATGTGCCATTTTTTCAACTGTTTTTTGGTCGATTATCATATTTTTATTAAGGTTCAAAGTAGCAAAGGCACATAGTAAATTTAAATTTGTCGCTTTGTGCCGTGCGACGGTCGCCTAAGTACCTAAATTTTTCGTTAGTCTCTAAATTTATTTAAAGTAGGCTGAATAACATCATAAACTTGCTTTTTCAAGTCGTCTATTTCCGCTTTTGTTTTGCCTGTTGTCTCGATAGGTTTATGCACGATTACCCTAATTTTATGCCATTTGAATAATACTTCGGGCATTACTTTATAATTATCAAACAGCGAAATCGGCACAATCGGCACTTGATTTTCGATAGCCATCGAAAAAGCTCCATCTTTAAAAGGCTGAATCATTTCGGGGAAATTAGTCGAAAAAATACCTCCTTCGGGAAAAATCATAATACTTCGACCCGATTTCAGAGCTTTTATTGAGTGAGTTAAGGCCTTTATTCGACTATTTTTTACTGTTCTATCCACTTGTATATGAAGTTTTGTAAACATATACCCAAATAGTGGTACTTTTTTGACCGAACTTTTGCCCACAAACGCAAAATAGTTTTTGATGACTACGCCCATCATCGCAATATCAAGATAACTAAAATGATTGGCACAAAAAACATAAGCACGTTTTGGGTCGAGTTCTGTTTCGTATGTAACGTTTACTGGCTGACCAATCATGAAAAAGAAAATTTTTCCCCAAATACGGTTACAATAATGGGCAATTGGCTTCCATTGTTCTTTTTGCAAGCAAACGAAAACAACAGGAAAAAGCAATAAAAACACTACAATAAACCAAAACGCACACCAAATTGTATATATCCAAGAAAATATCTTCATAGACCACTTACCTCCAGAGGGGGTTTTTAACTAAAAAAAATATAGAATATTTGCCCTGAAAGCTATTTAATCAATTTCTCATTCGCTCATTACCACCCTCCGCGGGCAAGTGGGCATCATCTATTTATTTTATCTCGTTGCGTAAATCGACAGGTTTTGCATTTTTTCGCATTTTAATGTTGAGGGTTTCAACCAAAAATGAGAATGCCATCGAAAAATAAACATAACCTTTCGGAACATGAACTTTAAATGCCTCAGCAATTAGCAATGTACCAATCATTACCAAAAACGATAAAGCCAACATCTTAATAGTTGGGTGACGCTCCACAAAGTCGCCCACACTTCCCGCAAAAGCCAACATCGCAAATGTAGAAAGAATAACAGAAACCGCCATCACGACAGTATTATCTGTCATACCGATTGCCGTAATAATTGAGTCGATTGAGAATACAATATTAATAATTGCAATATCAAAAATAGCTTTTGAGAGCTTAGAAGCTGTTTTTTTACCACTTATATTTTCTTCGTGTCCTTCTAGTTTTTGATGTATCTCAGAAGTTGATTTATACAACAAGAAAAGTCCACCAATCAATAGTATAATATCCTTTCCACTAAAGCCCAAATCGAAAGGTAAACCCAAGTCCTTGAGATTAAATAAGTCGGTTTGAAGCCCTAAAATCCAGCCTAAAGCAAACAATAATGCAATACGAATAAGCATTGCCATCATTAAACCAATATTACGTGCTTTCTTTTGCTCAAGATGTGGTAGTTTCGAGGCAATAATCGAAACGAAAATGATATTATCAACGCCCAATACTATTTCTAAAAGCGTCAGGCTTAAAATGCTTGTTAAAGCTGCTGTTGTAAAAATTTGTTCCATTGAGAGCTGTAGTTTTATTTGTGTGGCAAAATTACCTTTTTTCGGGGTTTCTACAAAATTCAAAGATGATAAAAGGAAAATTTCAAGCAGCTTACAAGTCTGATTTATTGATGAATATCAAATACGTTTTGCTTTTTTTCAATTATTCTGCATAAATACGCTTAAAATAAAATTGTTTTTACACAACAAGCTACTCATCAATTACTTTCTTGTATAATTATTCATAAAGTATAACCTAAATTACAAAATAGTATTATAATTTAACTGAATTTTAGTTGATGAAACTTAATAAAGTACCTACTTTTGTTAAATTCATTCTATCATATTTTGACTTTTAATGAAACTCTCTAAAGAATTACTAACCGACAGTTCTACACTACAATTGCCTGAAAGAGTACTCCAATTTGGTACGGGGGTTTTACTTCGTGGACTATGCGATTATTTTATTGATAAAGCCAATAAACAAGGGGTTTTTAATGGACGAATCGTGGTTGTAAAATCAACTGATACGAGTGGTGCTGATGCTTTTGCCGAACAAGATAACCTTTATACAATTTGTGTAAGAGGTATCGACAAAGGTGTGCCAACTGAAGAAAACATCATCAGTTCGGTCATAAGTAGAGTGCTTTCGGCTCAGTCTCAATGGAACGAAATCCTCGAAACTGCCCAAGATTCTAACATTTCAGTAGTTATTTCAAATACTACAGAAGTTGGTTTGCAATATGTAGAAGAGAGCATTCGTCAGTCTCCGCCTGCTTCGTTTCCTGCAAAACTTACGGCGTGGTTATATGAGCGTTTCCAGAATAAACAAGCCGGCGTTTTAATTATCCCGACCGAGCTAATCGTAGGTAATGGCGATATTTTGAGAGATATTATTTTGAAAGTTGCCTCTTTCAATCATTTACCTGCTAATTTTATTGAGTGGCTAAAAACCGAAAATACATTCTGCAATTCGTTAGTTGATAGAATCGTACCGGGTAAGCCAAAAGGTGAAGCCTTGGTTGAAATTCAACAGAAATTAGGTTATGAAGATGAACTTTTGGCTGTAGCCGAAACATATAGACTTTGGGCGATTCAGGGTGGCGAAAAAGTTAAAGAGGTTTTAACTTTTGCCCAAGCCGATGAAGGTGTAAAAATTGCTAATAATATTGAGCAATTCCGTGAACTTAAACTCCGAATGCTTAATGGTACACATTCACTTATGTGCGGTATGGAATTCCTTTCTGGTTTTCAGACCGTAAAAGAAGCGTTGGCAGATGATATAACAGAGAAGTTTATCACAAACTTGATGATGTCAGAAATTGCTCCAGCAATTCCATATAAAATTGACGCAAAAGTAGCTCAACGCTACGGCCGTGATGTTTTAGATAGATTCCGTAACCCATACCTCGACCACCAATGGATTAGCATCACGCTACAATATACCATGAAAATGCAGATGCGAAATATTCCATTATTGCTGAATTATTATAAAGAATTCAATACTGTACCGCAATATTTTACTCGTGGTTTTTCTGCTTATCTATTATTTATGAAAGCAGTAAAAGAAGAAAATGGCAAGTATTTTGGAGAAAAAGAAGGCGAACTTTATCCAATTCAATGCGATTCTGCAAAATATTTTTATGAAGTATGGCAAAACCATAAAGCGAGTGAAGTAGTCAATGCAGTTTTGGGCAACCAACAACTTTGGGGAACTGACCTTCGCAAACTCAAAGGTTTTGAAGAAAACGTTACTACGCATCTATCAAATATGATGGCAATCGGTGTGCGTGAAGTTGCAGCAGCATTGAATGTTTATGCGTAATTACCCCTAATCCCTAAAGTGGGATTTAAAATATAAAAAGCTCCAAAAATTTAGTTTTTGGAGCTTTTTGTTTAATTGCCTCCTTAGCTGGAGGATTAATAGAGAATTTTATTTCAAACCTTTGATAATATTTAAAGCATTACCTACAATTTCAGTAACTTTTCCCCAATCTTTTGCGGCTAAAACATCTTTCGGTACTAATTGCGAGCCAATACCTACGGCGGTTGTGCCGGCACCGAACCATAATTTTAGACTTTCTTCTGTTGGCGAAACTCCACCAGTAACCATAATCTGAACATCGGGCATAGGACCACCTTTAAGGGCTTTCACAAAACCTGCTCCCAATACATCTCCGGGGAAGATTTTGATAAATTCAGCACCAGCCACACGAGCATTATAAATCTCGGTAACAGTCATTACACCAGGCATCCACGGGATACCTGCTGCTTGACAAACTTTGCCAACTTCGGGGTTCATCACTGGAGCAACGATAAAATTTGTTCCTACATCGATAAATTTTTGAGCCGTTGCTGCATCGTAAATCGTACCAATACCCAAAATCATTTCGGGCATTTCGGTTTCTGCGATTTTTACGAGCTCAACAAAATTATTATACGAATTTTCTGTGCGGTTTGTAAACTCAAAAACTTTCACACCTGCGGCATAACACGCACGCAAAACGCCTAAACACAATTCTAAATCATTGTGCGTAAAAAGTGGCATTAAACCCGTTGCCGAAACCTGTGCCAAGGTTGTATTTTTATCAAATCTTGCCATTATTTTATTTTTTACGAATTACAAATTACTAATAAAAATCACAAGATTTTAACCCAAAATTCTTAATAAATAAATCATCATTCGTGATTTTTTATTATCTTCTCAATCTACCAGATTTATCACCGCTCATTACGGCTTCTACTTCTGGTACAGTTACTAAATTTTGGTCGCCTTCGATTGTGTGTTTCAATGCTGCAGCCGCTGTTCCAAATTGCAAAGATTTCAAATCATCTTTCAATACAATTTGCCCGTAAATAAAACCACCCAAAAACGCATCACCAGTACCAATTCTATCAACTATATGTGTAATATCTTGAAAACCAGTCTCTATCAATTCTTCACCATTCCACATTTTAGCAGAATATTGGTTATGTGAAGCACTTACTTGAATACGCTCGGTATCGATTACTTTCTCAATGGTCGGGTAAGCTTCCATCAACATTTTACAAGCCTCTACAAATTTGCCTTTTTCAGCCGTTACTTGCAGACCAAAAATCTCTTCGATGTTTTTGCGACTTGCCAAAATAATATCTGAATAAGAAGCCAATTCGGGCAAAATTTCTTGTGGAGTTTTGCCATATTTCCACAAATTACTGCGATAATAAATATCTGACGATACAGTAAGACCCAATTTTTTGGCAGTTTTTACGGCGTCTAAACATGCCTTTGCAGCACCTTCCGAAATAGCTGGCGTAATTCCACACCAGTGAAACCAATCAGCACCGGCCAAGATTTCTTCCCAATTAAACAAATCAGGGCTGATATTTGCAAATGATGAATCGGCACGGTCATACACAATCTGGCTTGCACGCATTACGGCACCTGTTTCTAAGAAAAACACCCCTATTCTATCGCCTTCCAGTACAACATAAGAAGTATCGACGTCTAATTGTCGCAAAAAAGCTTTTGCTTTTTGCCCCATCAAGTTGTTCGGAAATGTTGTTACGTGAGCAGCTTCAAACCCAAATTTCACAAGAGATGCCCCAACGTTCATTTCTGTACCACCAAAAGTAGCATTAAATGATGTTGCTTGTTCGAGTTTCTGAAAATTGGGTGTTGAAAGGCGAAGAAGCACTTCACCGAAAGTTACTATTTTTGGCATGAAATCAATGATTGAATGAATGATTTTTTGAATGAGTGAATATATTTTAAACTCAAACAATTTTCTGTAAACCTCTAACTATACCTAGTTCTAAACCTCTTAGTTCTGCCAAACCTCGTAAACGACCAATAGCAGTATAACCTGGGTTTGTACGTTTGTTGGCATTTAAATCATCGAGCATTTTGTGGCCATGGTCTGGACGGAACGGTAATCTGTAATCTTCACGGCCTTTGGTTATTCTTCGATTTTGCTCTAAAACCAATGCTTTCATAACGCTATACATATCAACATCGCCATCTAAATGGTCGGCTTCATGGAAATTTCCTTCGGCATCACGCTTAGTTGCTCGTAAATGTATGAAGTTTATTCGATTTCCCAGTCTTTCAACCATTCCTGCCAAATCGTTATCGGCACGCACGCCATAGCTTCCTGTACAGAAACAAAGTCCATTAAATTTACTTTCAGCCGCTTCGAGCAATAATTTTGCATCGGTTTCGGTACTTACTACGCGTGGCAAGCCCAAAATCGGGTAAGGTGGGTCGTCGGGGTGAATGGCCAATAATACAGCTGCTTGTTCGGCTACTGGTGTAATTTCCTGCAAGAAAGAATAAAGATTTTGGCGTAATTCTTTATCTCCAATATATTTATAAGTATCAAGCATATCTCTAAATGCCTCAATCGTAAAACTTTCTTCGCTTCCTGGTAAGCCCGCAATGATATTTCTGGTCAAACGGTTTACATCAGCTTCGCTTGCACTTTCAAACCATGCTTTTGCTTTAGCAACTTGAACTTCTGAGTATGATTTATCGGCATTTATTCTCTTCAAAATATACATTTCAAAAGCACAAAACTCATTCATATCGAAACGCAAGGCTTTCGAGCCATCAGACAATTCAAAATCTAAATCGGTACGAGTCCAATCCAAAATCGGCATGAAATTGTAGCAAACAGTATCAATACCACATTCGGCCAAGTTTACAAGGCTTTCTTTGTAGTTTTCGATGTATTGCTTATATTTCCCAGAAGCCTTTTTGATATCTTCATGCACAGGCACACTTTCTACGACCGACCAAACCAAACCGCTGCTCTCGATCTGAGATTTACGGGCTTGAATTTCTGCTTTTGTCCAAACCTGACCGTTTGGAATATGGTGAAGTGCCGAAACAATGCCAGTTGCCCCAGCTTGTCGAACATCGTATAAACTTACGGGGTCATTTGGGCCAAACCATCGCCATGTTTGTTCAAGAGCCATATTTTTAAGATTGAAATAAAATTATTCACAAAAATATAACTAAGGCGAGAAGTCTCCAACTAATATTTTGTCAGGAACAAATACTTTTTTGACAGTATCGCTCATGAATATGTCAAAAACTTAAAATGAGCTTATACTAAACAAATTTTAAATATAATTTTTGCAGGAAAATATAAACACCAACATTTTTTTCACCTGAATATTTGGAAATGAAAAAACAGACGTGCATCTTTGCAGTCCCAAACAAAAACCTAGTTTGTTTACGAAAAGGGAGTTTAGCTCAGCTGGTTCAGAGCACCTGCCTTACAAGCAGGGGGTCACTGGTTCGAACCCAGTAATTCCCACTCTTTTCAAGAAAAATTATAGTACGTTATGGGAGTTTAGCTCAGCTGGTTCAGAGCACCTGCCTTACAAGCAGGGGGTCACTGGTTCGAACCCAGTAATTCCCACAAAGCCTCAGAATAATCTGAGGCTTTTTTTGTTGAAGTTTTTTGAGAAATATATTTTGAATATTGGGGCGATGATTCGAAGCGATTCGTCGCACCTAAAGTAATTCCCACAAAGCCTCAGAAAAATCTGATAGAACGAAAAATTACCAAAACCCCAAAAATAAAAAATCATTAAAAGTAATCTTTTGCCAAAATTGATTATTAATCCAAACATGTTCAATTTCTCTTTTTTCTATGTTTTTTCAAACATTGAAATAAATTTTTCAACAAAAATTTATTTCAATGTCATTACTTTTTTTTCATTCCCATATAAAATAACCCATAAAAAGGTATTAGAAAAAATTAAAAACCAACAGAAAATATTGTAGCGTTATAGCTCAAAAATACCTGTTTCAGAAATCGTCCAAATTTTTCTGTACATAGTTTGTACCACAGGTAAGTGATCAAACACCCTACGAAAACCGTAGGTCGTTCTTTACTTCGTGGTACAGGCTTTGGACGAGCCTCTGAAACGGAGTAATGGCTCTGTGCGAGTAAGTAGCAAAGTATGCTCCCAAAGTTTCTTACTGACCTCTAATTTAGGCTTTTTGCTCAAATATGTCCGAATTGTTTTTACTTGATGAAATTGACAATATTGAATCGGTATATCAGAAAATAGTTGCATTAAAACCTTGCGTCCTCCACAGATGATAGACTGAATTTTTATACATCTGCGTGAAATTTCTTTCACACCATCCAAATAAATTTGATTCGTTTCTTGCTTGACAAATTGTGTGAAAAGAATAATACCACTTAGACTATCTTTATAGACTACAACACCAAAATTCTTTCCAAAATATGCGGAGTGCCACTCAGACGTCTCTATAAGTACATTTACTACTGAGGGAAAGCTACTTTTATAAGTAGTCTTAATCAAATCTAATCGAAGTTGAATGGTCTTTATTGAACAGTAATATTTGTTAGATAGCTGTCCATAAGGTTGCTGCACTTTGGTGTACTCTATCCATAAATTGATATTGTCCAAACGCTCACCACCAATAAATCGTTTTCCACAAACCGCATATTTATAACGTTGTTTGTCATTAAATTTACCATCTTTTGTAACAATTATGCTCTTACTGTAAAAGCAGTTTTTTTTTCATAACCTTTCGTTTCTGTAAAGATATGATAATAAACACGTTACAAAGGTTTTAGCACCATACATGTCCATTAACCCAAATATAGACAGTTGTTTGTCAGATTTATTGTTGACCTCTGCAAGGTTTTTTCTTTAAATATATGAATATCCTTACACTTTTACAACAAAATATTCATCTATATATTTGATAGTCAAATAGTTATGACTTTTTAAGCAAGCCTTAAACAATAAATACAAAAAAGGCTTAGAAACTAATCTCTAAGCCTTTTTTGTAAAATAATTTTCCTAATTTTTCGCTTGAAAATTTGGGAGCGTTATGTTACTTTTTCACCATCTTATAAATCTGTTCGCCGACTTCGGTTCTGATATTGAGCGAACTGATTTTTCCATTCTCACGAGTTGGATATACTCGATTCGATAAGAAGGTATAAACAAAATTATACTTCGGCTCAACCCAAACGAATGTACCAGTAAAACCTGAATGCCCGAAACTTTCGGGAGATGCCGATGTCGGACCATTCCCTACTTTCGGATTAAAATCTAATTTATCGAAGGCAATCGCACGGCGATTTTTTAGCTCTGGAAACTGGTATTTCGTGCATTCGGCAAGTACTTCCGGCTTGATAAATTGGGTTCCACCATAAAATCCTTTTTGCAAATACATTTGCATCAATTTGGTGAGGTCGTTTACGTTTCCGAAAAGACCTGCGTGCCCCGATACGCCATTTAACATTCCTGCACCTTCATCATGTACGTATCCATGAACAAGGGTTTTTCTGAATAAAGTGTCCATTTCTGTCGGCACAATATTGTCTTTCGAATAAAAACGCAATGGGTTGTAAGTCAGCGAGTTAGCTCCAATTTGTTTATAGGTTTTCTTTAAATAATCTTCCCACTCCATACCCGTCAACGATGCCATTAAAGTTGGGTATGTATAGTAATGCAAATCGCTATAAACATAGCCTTGTTCGGGCTTCAAGGATGAATTTTCGATGGCGTCGAATATGATTTTTTTATAGTCTTTATGTAACCAAAGAGAATCAGATATTTGCACCGAAAAATCAGCTGATTGTGTGGCAGAAAGTGTGTTTGGCTTCCATACTATTGTTTTTGGTGAAAGACAGTCTTTCCAAAGGTTTTTGTCAGTTTTGATGGCTTTCGCAAGGAGTAGGTTATGTTTCTTTTTGCTCATAAATAGCTTCTTCCTATATTGAGAAGCATACCTCTCTTTAAAAACCATACTATTTTTAACAGTTTTTAAGGAGTCGATGCAGTTATTCCAAAAAGAAATCCAAGCTTTTAGGCCAGCTTTGTGTGTAAGCATATCACGGAAATGCAAGTTGGCTTTATTACCATCGGCATATTCTGGATAATAATCTCTGAAAGATTTATCTAAATCAAATTTTCCTTCACTCATTAATTGCATTACAGCCAAAGCCGAAGTACTTACCTTCGTAACCGATGCAAGGTCGTATAGGTCGGTTAGGCGGACAGTCCCACTAAGCCCCAAAGGGGGAGTTGAAAGAGTTCCCCCTCTGGCGGATTGGGAGCTTTTTTTCACTGCTTCGTCCATAACATCATTTTTAAAATCAGCTTTAAAGTTAGCAGCGTTATTTGCTAAAATAGCTCCATTTGCCGCCTCGTAAGTATGAAACCCAAATGCTTTCTGATAAATCACTCGACCATCTTTAGCTACTTGCATGGTTGCTCCCGGATAGGCTTTTTCTTTAAGTCCGAGGTTAATTACCGAGTCGATTCTTCTGTTAAACTCTACGCCGTCGAGTCCGACCATTTCTGGAATTCCATAAGCTAAACGCCCGATTGATTGTGTATTTTCTCCGATGCCATATTTATATGAAGCGTTGACAGAAACGGGCAATTTTCCCAAAATCGGAATCGCTCCAAAAATTGCTTGAGCAGCAGCTTCTTCCATGTAATTAGTTAGTTGATATGCCATTACGATGGCCTTCGACTTTTCTAAATCGTCAAATTTATCAAGAGAATAAGGGTTTCCGAAAATAGTTGTAATAGCCTTATTTGTATTTATAAGAGCTTTCAATGCCTTTTTATTGGCATCCGTAACGCCATACTTGGCGGCTGGACGAATATTATTAAGGTGTAAGTTTACTAAAATCAAATCATAGTTTTTGGTTTGTTCTAAAACCTTATTGATGCTTGAATCTGGGGCATTTGGAGGCAACAGAAAATGGTCGATTATAGTATAATTATCGGTCATTTTCTGAAAAGCCGTCTGCTGTACAGCATCAATCGAAATACTGGCGATTCTTTTGGTTAAATCCTTGATAGGCAGTATTTTTTCATCATTTTTTATTAAAGTAATTGTTGTCTCGGCCAACTGGCGATTTAGTAAATCTGATTTTGTAGTATTGAGCTCTATAATCAAGTTTTTGACATCAGTTGGGCGATATTTATCCAATCCAACCCATGATTTTGCCATTAGAATTTTACGAACACGGAAATCAATTTCTTCCATCGAAATCTCTTTGTTTGAAATTGCTGCTTTTATGGCTGTAATAGCACCTCCAGCATCTTCAAAAGTTTCAAGAATATCGTTTCCGGCCAAAACTGCACGTACATTTGCCTGTCCTTTTGAAAAGTATTTTATGGCACCTTCCATATCCATTGCGTCGGTAAAGGTCAATCCTTTGAAATTGAGGTCTTTACGCAAAATATCCGTAACGATTCTTTTAGAAAAAGTTGCTGCTAAATTCTTGGTTGTATCAAGCACCGGTACGCTCAAATGAGAAGTCATTATTCCACTTAAACCATTGTCTATCAGTTTTTTATATGGAAAAAATTCTACTTCATCCAAACGCTTACGGTCATGTGGAATCAATGGCAAATCGAAGTGAGAATCAACACCAGTATCGCCATGCCCAGGAAAATGTTTGGCAGTGGTAAGCAAATGTTCGCTATTCATTCCTTGCATATAAGCGAGGGCCTTATTGGCAACATCCTCTTGGTTTTCACCAAATGAACGGAAATTGATAACGGGATTATTTGGATTAATATTGACATCAACCACAGGAGCATAATTAATATGCACACCCATTCTGCGGCATTGTTTGCCTACTTCAACGCCCATTTCATAAAGTAATTTTTCGTTACCTTGCATTGCTCCGAGTGTCATTTGATATGGAAAACGCACCGTGCTGTCCAGTCGCATGGCCAAACCCCATTCCAAATCCATCCCAATTAGAAGCGGAACTTTTGATAATGCTTGTAGCTCGTTCACGATGCGTGCTTGCACAGTTGGTGGAGCAGCAAACATCACAATTCCACCGATTCGGTTATCTTTTACCCAATTTTTGAGTTTTTCTACGTCGTGTGGCCTGCCCGAAGTATTGCCACGGGGCATGAGCAATTGCCCAATTTTTTCGTCCAGTGTTAGCGTCGTAAAGACTGAATCAACCCAAGGTTTATTGTAGTTTTTCAGAAAATCAGGCTCTTTTTGTGCAAAACTTGATAAAGTATTGATAATAAAGAGGAAAAGGAAAAAGATTTTTTTCATTAATGCGTTAGGTTTGATGATTATTGAACCATTACTCAAAGTAAATAAAAAATCATCAAAAAACCTGCGTTTAATCAAAGTGCCGAGTGTATAAGATTGTGAGATTTGGATTTATCAACTTACAAGTCATATTGCCAGTAGGGTATAGGCATTTATTAATCACAAAAACATTTTCCTGCCAAACTGCCATGCATGAGTACCTTGGCATGAGTATTGAAATATTAATTTTCCACTTAAATGTTTTAATTGTCAGAAAGGTTTAGTATTTTAAGTAAGCCAATCTGTCAGATAATCTTGTAATTTTGTTAAAGCCTCGATTATTAATATTTACGAAAAATTACGTCAAAACAAGATTTTAATCTAACTAAATCCGTTATTGAAATTAGATAATAAAGACTTCATTGCAAAACCAATGAAATCAATAAAATCATTTTCAAATCTACGGTATAAAAATATAGTGGTGAATGAATAGAGACCTTATCTCAAGACTTGAAATGGCTAGACAAGAAGTTGAAAACGTTGAAATGATAGAAATTGCTTCGCCCGAAGAAGTAATGGAAAATGAAGACAATTTGCCAATAGATTTGGCTCTTTTATCTTTACGAAATACCGTTTTATTTCCCGGCATCGTGATACCAGTCACGGTTACTCGCCAGAAATTTATCAAAATGGTAAAAAAAGCATACCGCTCCGACCGCACCGTTGGAGTTATAGCACAATTACGCAACACACAAAATGAACCTACCCCCGACGATTTATTTAAAGTCGGAACGATTGCCCATATCTTGAAAATGATTGTGTTGCCCGATGGAAACGTAACAGTTATCATTCAAGGTCGTCGTCGTTTTGAGGTCGAAGAATATACCCAAACCGACCCACATTTGATGGCAAAGGTGAAGTATATTCCAGAAAGTTTTCCGAATGTACGCAAGAAAGAAACAAAAGCACTGATTCGGAGCTTGAAAGAAGCTTCTTATAAAATTCTGAACCTCAATCCCGATATTCCACGCGATGCCCAAATGGCTATAAGTAATATTGATAGTCCGAGTTTCTTGACTCATTTTCTTTCATCCAATCTCAACATCGAAATAAGCGAAAAGCAATTACTTCTCGAAACTTTCGACGGTGGCGAACAAGCCCACAAGCTACTCGAACACATGATGAAGGAGATTCAATTGTTGGAAATCAAGCGTGATATTCAGAGCAAAGCAAGCATTGATATTGACCAACAACAAAAGGAATATTATTTGCGTCAACAAATCAAGGTTTTGCAGGAAGAATTGGGCATGGAATCGCCTGACCAAGAAGTAGAAAAACTCCGTGCAAAAGGCTTAAAAAAGAAGTGGACAAAAGAAGCTAATGACCATTTTAGTAAAGAATTGAACAAAATTTTACGTATGAATTCGATGTCGCCCGAATACGGTGTTTCATTGAATTATGCCGAAACAATGGTCGATTTACCATGGAATGAATATACAAAAGATAATTTTGACCTCAAACGTGCCAAAAAAATATTAGATGCCGACCACTCTGGTCTTGAAAAAGTAAAAGAGCGTATCATAGAATATTTGGCAGTTTTGAAGCTCAGAAATGACATGAAAGCCCCAATTTTGTGTTTATACGGCCCTCCAGGAGTTGGTAAAACTTCTTTGGGAAAATCAATCGCAAAGGCTTTGGGCAGAAATTACGTCAGAATGGCACTTGGTGGTTTGCATGACGAAGCCGAAATTCGTGGACACCGCAAAACGTATATCGGGGCAATGCCTGGAAAATTGATTACGAATTTACAAAAAGCAAAATCATCAAATCCTGTTTTTGTATTGGATGAAATTGATAAAGTAAACCGTGACCAACGCGGCGACCCTTCGTCGGCCTTGCTCGAAGTGCTTGACCCTGAGCAAAATGTCGCTTTTAAAGATAATTATTTAGAAGTTGATTATGACCTTTCGAAAGTGCTTTTCATCGCAACTGCCAACTCGCTCGACACCGTTCAAGGGCCATTGCGAGACAGAATGGAAATTATTGAAATTTCGGGCTATACCGTTGAGGAAAAGATAGAAATTGCTCGTAAACACCTCGTTCCGAAGCAATTAGAACAGCATGGAATTAAGCCAAAAGATTTAAAAATCGACGATAAAGCCATTCAGAAAGTAATCGAGGGCTATACTCGTGAGTCGGGTGTGCGTCGTTTGGAACAGCAAATTGGGTCATTAATTCGTAAGATTGCCAAATCAATTGCGATGGACGAAGAATATGTAAAAACTGTAAAAGTCGAACACGTAGAAAAAATGCTCGGTGGTGTAATTTTTGATAGAGATTTATACGAAGGAAACGACGTTCCAGGGGTTGTTACAGGTTTGGCTTGGACTTCGGTTGGAGGCGATATTCTTTTCATAGAATCAAGTCTAAGTCGTGGCAAAGGTCAAATTACGCTTTCTGGTCAGTTGGGCGATGTGATGAAGGAATCGGCAATTACGGCTCTTTCTTATCTAAAATCTCATGCGGAAAAGATTGGAATTGATTATCGAATTTTCCAAAATTACGACCTTCACGTACACGTTCCACAAGGAGCAGTGCCAAAAGATGGGCCTTCTGCGGGTATCACGATGCTTACTTCAATGGCTTCGATGTTTACGCAACGCAAGATAAAGGCAAATACGGCCATGACTGGCGAAATTACACTTCGTGGAAAAGTATTACCAGTTGGAGGTATCAAAGAGAAAATCTTAGCTGCCAAACGTGCAGGAATTAAAAACATCATTATGTGTTATAAAAACCGTAAAGATGTTGAAGAAGTAGGTGAAGTATATACCGTTGGATTAACGTTTCATTACGTTGATTATGTAGAAGAAGTGCTTGAAATTGCTCTTTTACAAGAAAAAGTAGCAGATCCATTGAATTTTATTCTTCCAGAAGAAAAGGAAGAAACAGCCATGGTTGCTCCTTTGGATGTTGTGGTGGTTTAGTCAATCTTATATAAAAAACAAGGAAGCCTTCGCTGGGCGACACTCGTTAAAAGTGAAAGCTTCCTTGGTAATATTCGTTGCTAAAAGAAACATTTAGTTCTTATCAGCTCCTTGTACTTTTGAAGATCCTTTTTGTGGAATACCAGGTTGGGTAATCTCAAAGTTTTCTTTTACTTTGGCCTCTGAAACCATTTTACGAACATCAGCCAAGAGTTTCTTAGTATCATAAATTACACCGTCTTTTACAGTATATTTTACGCCACCGACTCTCGTAACCTCATTTTTATCATTTACTTTAATAGCCCCTGTGCCGTAAAGCGTTTTAAGATTTGCCAAAGGATTTTCTTCGGTAATTACAAAATCGGCCAATTTTCCAACTTCTACCGAACCAATTTGGTCAGCCATTCCGAGTGCTTCTGCTCCTTTGATGGTTGCAGCACGAATCACTTCAAGTGGGTGGAAACCTGCTTCACGCAATAACTCAAGTTCACGAATATATGCAAAGCCGTAAAGCTGATAAATGAAGCCAGAATCCGAACCAGTAGTTACACGGCCACCTTTATTTTTATATTCGTTTACAAAACGCATCCAAATACGATAGTTTTCTTTCCACGCAACTTCTTGTTCTGTTCCCCAATTTAGCCAATACGACCCGTGCGAAATACGGCTCGGCCCATAAAAACGCCAAACGGCTGGAAGTGTATAATCATCATGCCATTCGGCACGTCGAGCCATCATTAAATCTCTATTAGCTTCGTAGATATTGAAAGTTGGGTCAAGCGTAAAATCAATTTTCAAAAGCTCGTCCATTACTTGATTCCATTTGGCAGAACCTGGCTCAGCAGATTGCTTCCAAAGTTTTCCTGCTTCTTCAAAACGATTTTGCTCATTACTGTAATTATAATCGGCAGGGTAATTTTGCAAGGTACGCTCATCAAATAGAGCTTCTGGCAAGCCATACCAATGTTCCATTGAAGTTAAACCCGCTTTTGCCGTTGCTAAAACGTTCATTCTCGCCACTTCGAGTTGAGCATGATGGCAAGCCGAGCGAAGTCCGATTTTTTTGTTTTCTTCCAAAGCTGCTCTGAAAACCGCAGGTTCTGCACCAAAAAACTTGATTCCATCCGCACCTTTGGCAGCATTATCTTGTACCCACTGACGTGCCTCTTCTGGCGTGTTAATAGGCTTATCGCTTCCCATACCGAAAGCCGTGTAAGCTTTGATACGCGGGGCTGTAATTTCGTTTTTCTCACTTCTACGTTTTTGGTCGAGTGTCCAGTCAAGACCATTTCCTGCCGAGGGGTCACGGATGGTCGTGATTCCGTGACCGAGCCAAAGTTTGAAAACGTATTCGGCAGGAGTCCCTTGTTGTTTTCCGCCAATGTGGCCGTGCATATCTATAAAACCTGGCATAAGATACATGCCTGTGCAGTCAAGTTCTTTATCGCCTTCGTTGAGTTTTGGGCGACTTTTTGGGTCAATTGGTACACCGGGGTAGCCCACTTGTTTGATTTGAGCAATTTTGTTTTTTTCAATCACAATGTCAATGGGCCCAACGGGTGGAGCTCCTGTACTATTAATGAGGGTTACTCCTCTAATGATGGTACGATTGGCATATTCGCCCTCAGCACGATCGGGTGCTTTTTCGATTTGGGCAAAAGCCACAGAAGCGATAAAGGGAAGAAAAACTTTAATGAAAGGAAGTGTAATTTTTTTAAACATAGTATTTGATGGTTTGTCACCGCGATAGGTTTTTAGCAAATTTAATCATCATTTTTTAGATTTATAGTTTTTGGTTATTTTTTTCAAGAACCCTCACAAAAATTTACTTTTTTATCAATTAAGTATATTAGAAAAATACAATAAAAGTTGCGTTTTAGTATTTAATTTCTATAAATTGCAATATTGTACGAAAGATAGAATTGATTAAAATCTATGGAAATTATAGGGTTTATATTTGCTTTTATCATTGGCATAACGCTTGGTTTAGTAGGAGCAGGTGGCTCAATACTGACTATTACTGTTTTGGTATATATTGTTGGTATTCCGCCAATAATGGCCACAACTTACTCGCTTTTTATAGTTGGAGTTACATCATTGGTTGGCTCGATAGATTATTTTAGAAAAGGCTTGGTCGATTTAAAAAAAGGCCTCTTTTTTTCGTTTCCTGCCTTCATTATGGTGTTTTTGATGCGAAAATTCGTAATGCCGCATATTCCACAAGTTGTTTATCAGTCGGCCGAGTTTACGGTTTCTAAGAATCTGATGGTGATGCTCATTTTTGCGGTTTTAATGATTGGTGCTTCCTATTCGATGATAAAAAGTGATAAAAAACCAAGCGAACAAATCGGGCATAAAGTAAGTTATTGGATGATTTTTGTGGAAGGTGTTTTTGTCGGAATTTTGACGGGTTTTGTGGGTGCAGGTGGCGGTTTTATGATTATTCCTGCCATGGTTGTTTTTGCAAAATTACCAATGAAAAAGGCCGTTGGAACATCACTTTTGATTATTACAATCAATTCTACTTTTGGTGCAATCGGCGATTTTTCGGCAGGAATAGCTTTCGACTGGTATTTTTTGACGAAATTTGCAATACTTACAATCGCAGGAATTTTGGCAGGTGGCTATTTATCGAAAAAAATTGATAGCGACCAACTAAAACCTGCTTTTGGTTGGTTTGTGTTGGTAGTAGGCTGTTGGGTGATAATCAAGGAGTTAATCTTACAATAAATTTATAAAAAGAAAACTTCTCGAAGAGATAACAAATATGAATAAATTAGAAGCGACCGTTAAGTTAAAATGTCCACGTTGCCACGAGGGCGAATTGTTTGAAAATAAAAGTTTTTTCTCTTGGCGAAAACTATCAAAAATGCACACTAACTGCTCAGTTTGTGGTTTGAAATACGAGCGTGAAAGTGGTTTTTTTTACGGAGCAATGTATATCAGTTCAATTTTCAACATGATGTTTTTTGTGGCAGCTACCGTTGCTTACTATGTTTATTTTGATGTAAGAGTCGATTGGCGAGTTTATATCTGGAGTTATGTTGGTTTTACGGTACTGATAACTCCTTTACTTTATCGCCTTTCTCGCTCAATATGGTTGGAGATTTTCAATGATTATAAACCACAAAAAAAGTAGCTAAAAGCTACTTTTTCCCTTCATAGGCTATTCCAAATGTCCAGCGTAAATCATTGTTTTGTCGGCCAGGCACTACGATACTTTCATAAGAGTTTTCGACTAAACTGCGGAGGCTAATGTTTTTTGAAAGCTGATATTTCAGAATCAAATTGCCATTCCAGCGGAAGTTTTTCTCGGTAATACTTGGCTGTAAGAAAAGCGTATGTGAGAGACTCAACTTACTATCACGGAAAGTATATTCGCCAAAAATACGCGATGAATTACGCCAAAGGTTACGGTCAGGAAATTTTTCGTTAATCACAAAGTCAGTTTTTTCGTAAAGTAAAACATTCGTGACCGATATGTAGGCATGGCTCTTCTGAACTAGCTTTAGTCCAACACCAGCCGCTCCAATAAAGCGGTTATTGATTTTTCGGAGATTACTTTTTTCGAAGGATGTAAAGGCTAAATAATAAAATTTTCGTTCGTGCAAAATACTCGTTCGGATATCAACAAAAAGTTCTTTTTCTGCTAAAACTTTGTTTTGCTGTCCATAAATGTAAGATGGGCTACTCGAAAACTTGATAATTTTGCTATTATTGAAATCAAGTGCCGACGAAAACTGAATCAACGCACGATTGACGTTTCCTGATGTATAGGTACCGTCAGTCGCAATTCGGTAGCGAAATTTGGCTGGTGTATTATCTTTTTCTTCTTCCTCTTCCTCTTCGCCACTTTCTTCCTCTTCCTCTTCGCCTTCGGCAGTTGAGTCAGCGGGCATGTTAGTGTCAGGTTTTATTGATTGAGGGGTTTCGGGGGGAGCATCTTGAGCTTTGGTTGTCAAATAAAAAAAGCTAAGCAGAAAAGTAAGGAGTGATAATTTCATAAGTTTTAGTTTATTGTTTATATGTATAAATGACCGTTTATATGTTTAATTGGCTGATTTGAAAGCAATGTGTTATATTTGAACAAAATTTGCATTTCTTGGTTAGAAATACAATAATTGAAAAAAGAATTACACAACAAAATACGTTCGACTATGAATTTTGCTAAATATCTGTCAGTAATTGCTATAAGTATGTTGAAGTTTGCGGGTGGGCCTTTGACTGGTCTGGCCATCAAATTATCTTGGATTGAAACAGCTATCTGTTCAGTTGTAGGGATGATGATTACGGTTTCTCTAATCGTTTTTTCGGGCGATTTTATTAGAAATATGTTTCGCAAAGATAAGCCAAAAAAGTTTACAAAAATGACTCGCTATGGTGTTAAAATTCGACAAAAATTTGGTTTAGCTGGCATTGCTTTTCTCACGCCACTTTTGTTTACACCGCCCGTTGGAGCGGCATTAAGTATGGCTTTTCGCTTTGATAAAAAAGCAATTATTGTACAAATGTTCATCAGTGCAGTGGCATGGGCGATTGCACAGACATTGTTTTTTTTCTATGTTAAAGTATTGATATTCAGTTAAATAGGCATTTTCGTAGGAACGTCCAGATTGGATGTTCATACGAAAATATTAATTGTTTTTACTAACTTTGATGGTCTTTAATACTTCTGTACCACGGCTAATTTCCAAAATATAATTTCCTGTTGGTAGTTCAGCATTTCCTAAATCAAGATAGGCTGTTTTTTCTACAATATTGATGTGTTCTTTTTGGATGGTCTGTTTTTTTCCCGCCAATGTATAATAGGCAAAACTAAGCTTTTCTATATCTTCAGTTTCGGGAACTTTGACGTTACAAATTTGTTGGAATGGAATGGGATAGGCATTCCAATCGGCCATGCTATTAGAGGAATTGGTTGATGCTTTTACAAAAAACTGAATTGATTTAGACGAAATCACTGAATCCTGTTTGTAGGCTTTGGCATTGAGCGTATAAGTTCCAACGGGTAACTTCATACCTCGACCTTCACCAAAAAGATTATAAGGCAATTTATCAGAGCCACGTTTGAATTTATAAGGTCCGTTTAGTTCAAAAACCATATTTACTGAATCCAGATTACAGCGAGCAAGTATATTGACCAAGTCGGGAAGGGCATCTAAATAAAGTGTACGCTTGTTGTAAACAGGCCCCCAAGGCTCAATTGGTACATCGAAATAATCTCCTTTTATCAATTCAAAATCAATAATTGGCGGAACAATATCCACAAAAATAGCTGATTCAAGCATTCCACCTAAATTATCATAAATCCTTAATTTTACTTTATATTTACCCAAATATGGAGCTTTTCCGTAAAAATTCAACTCAAAACGATTAAATTCTATCCATTTTGGAGCTTCAATCATTTCGATGTAAGCAATAAAACCATCGGTATCATAATATAAATTTTCGGGGATTCTAAACTGAAAATTCTGATTTACAACAACCTCTTTTGAGTATTGACTGATGCTTTCTCGTGGAAGTTGATTCGGTAGATTACCAGGTGGCGTTACGACAGGTGGCGGCGTAAATATCGGAGTTGTCTGAACAATATCAGGTAATGGATTTTCAATTTTTTTGTTTTCAATAATTAAATCTTCCTCCAAAATTACCTTTACTTTTTTTCTGCCATTATCCGACCTTGTTTTCCAATCATTGATAACTAATTCTCCGCTGTCAGTGAGTTGGGAAAGGCGATATCGAACCGAATCAGTATATGTTATTGGATTATTTACTGTATTGATACTTTTGATTGCCTCTTGAAAGGCAGGAAGTATTTTATCATATTGTGCTAGATTATCATATTCAACCCCCAACATTATAAACTCACAATTATAGCTGACTGCACGTTTTACGTAGTTTTTGAGGTCTTCTGAAGTTGGAAGGTCAAAAAAAGCTATTTCTGTGTAGGCTTTTTGGTTTGGTTTGGTATTGCTAAAAAGGAGGTCTCCTTGTAAGCCCTCAGTAGCTGTCTTGATAATATCGGCATTGTCAGATAAATCTTTAAAGCCAAAAGTATTGCGGAGTAAAGTAAGGTTATCGGCTATTCCTCCGTACTCACAAGCTACTTTGTAGGATAGCTCAACGGTCTTAATGGTTTTGATGAGTTGGTCATAATAATTCTTTATCATTTGGTGTCGAAAAACATACCAATCTTTTCCACGACGACCTCTGAATGAATCATTGACATTCCACCAATTCACATAGGGTTCTACTTCCAAAAAACTCTTGTAATTTGTTCCCCAGTAAGTATTTAGTGTGCGAATGGTTGTATATTTTTCCTTTGCCCAATCTTTAAACTTAATCATTGCCCACTTTGAATGGTCGAAAACAGCAACATATTCTTTTTCAGGCCATTGCTGATTCTGAAAGGTAAAGCCTAATTCTTGTTGTGGAGTATTAACTACTGTTATAAAAATTATTTTACCAGCCTTTTGATAGTTTTTATAACGCTCACAAACTTCTTTTACAAATTCTTTGGCTTTATCAATCGAAGGCTGATGGGCAAAGCTAAAGTGATTATTGTCATAATAATTAGTAAGAACTTTCCCCCGAAAATCCTTGACGGCCTCTGCTTCGTCCCAAAAGCCCTTTGTAAGGCCATAGTTTCGTCCAAGATGTATGCGAATCACTACTTTTATGCCCAATTTATTAATCGCATGATTCATCTGATTATCAAGTTGAACCCAATTAGGTTTGGAGTTTGTTTGTGGATATACTCTTTCCCACCACACCGTTAGCATCGCTGAATTGCAACCAACACCAACCAACTTATTCATCACAGAAAGGGCATGGTTGGGGTCGTCGCTCAGATTTCCAATTCCCTGACAGACATATTTTTGAGCAGTCGTTTGATTAGGCCAAATAACCATACTAAAAAAAATGACAAAGAATGTTCGTAAATGCTTCATAAGGTCTTTATTTTAACTCGTAAAGTTCCTCTAAAATTTCGATTTTCTTATCAAAACCTGCTTTTCTTCTCAGAATTTCATCAAATTTTACGCTTTTTATGTTTTTATTTGCTACCAAACCTGTTTCAAAATACTGCTTTACTTCCGCTACATCATCCATTTTTGCATTCACAATCAAACCTTTATTCAGTAAAATTGGTACAGTTCGATAAATTGTTTTTTCTCCTTTGCTCGTCGCAATTTCCATATTAAGGTGCGGCGGCTGGAACAACAAATTTAGTAATTTACCGAACGAGTTGTATGTGGTTTTTACTTTGATAATAGAAAGTAGCTTTTGATTAGAAGAGTCGGCCTTAATTACAGAATTCAGGGTAAAACTTTTGCCCATTTCCCAAGCTGTGCTTGACTGCTTGACTAACTTTAAGGTTTTGGTTTGGTCTTTCTTCTTTAATAATAAACGATTTGGCCAAGTCTTTATTGGTTCATAACGTTGTAAAAGAGCAACTAAAGTTAGAGTTTCATCGCCAATTGCATATTTATTATCGGTGCTTTCTATGCTATATACTACAAAATCTGGAGCGGTAGCTGACAGGTATTTTTCTTGGTTTTTTCTATCCAAATATGCATTGTAAGCCTGATAAGATTGAATAACTGGACGAGGATTATAATTGAGTTTGTTTAGGTATATTTCCGAGGTTTCGTTGGGTACTAAATCAACGGTTTTGTTTCCAATTATATCTAAGACCTCTTTCGGGTAAGAAAAATTGTAGTGAGGCGTATATTTTTTTGAAATATCCTTAAAATATTCGGGCAAAATGTAGCTTTTTGTTCGCAAATTATCAATTATGGAAATTGATAATTGTCCATAAATTGACTGATAGAAAACAAGATAACTTATCAAATTGAGCGAAATTAAGAGCCAACCGCCTACTTTAAGCCATTTTTCAGTTGCAAAACTGCATAAAAGTAAAAAAGGCAAACTTGCACTGCGAACAAAGGACATTAAATGGCCGTCGTCAGCTCGCACAAAAGCATATTTTATAAGTACAAACGAGCAAACGCCCACGCAACCCAACACAAAAAAAGAATCAAGAGAAGGTATAGAAAAATCTTTTTTTAGCAGTTTTTGCAAGATAAACGCCACAAAAATAAATATAAATAACACAAAAATACTATATGAAGCTGCCACTGCTCGAAGTCTATCGGTAGGAAAAAAAGACTGAGATTCGTTATATCCCTTAATGATTTCGATACTGGAAAAAAAGTAAGCTATGAGGTCTGTTTTTAATAAAAAAGCCAATAAAATCAAAAAAAACATACTTCCGAAGAAATATAAAAGTAAGTTTTGAAGCGATAATCGTTTCGAGAAAAAGGCATAACACAATAGAATAAAGACAAATCCGAGAGCGATAACGCCATAATTTGCTTTGATGTAAAAATTGATTATACCCATCGCAATCGCATGGACAAGAAACCATTGATTTTGTTTTTTCAGAAATAAAAGCCCCGAAAAAATACTAACGAAAAAAAGTAAAAAGCTCTGCCACTCGCCATAAATGGAAGATAAAAGCAAGAAAAGCCCAAAATGTACAAGTAAATGATAAAGTTTAAGAGGCTTTGGCAATAAGTAGTAAAGAAAAAATACTACATTTCCGAAGCAGAAAATATCAAAAAGGAAGAATTGAAAATTACTGGTTTCGATAGAAATTCTTTGGGTGAGTCTGCCAAGTGGGCCATAAGTATAAATTATATCTTTCCCAAAAATCAAACCTTTTTGGTAAGCCATTTCTAAGGCAATTCGCCAAGAATTATCAATGCCCGTAGTTGGTATGTTAGAAATCTGATAATAAGGAAAAAGTAAAACTATCAGCAATACTAAATAGCTTATAACTAGCCATGAACTATAGATTGGCCAATTTAAAAATCGTTTTATCATATTATCTTAAAACTTTTATCTACCAAACTTATTATTGTCAATCTCTCCTTTTTAATTATTGCTGATAACCAACTTTGTGAGTGCTTACGATTATGTCGGTCTTGAAATATTTCACAGAAGCATCTAAAGTTGAAATGAGACCTATTTGGTAGGTGTCAGCAGGAATTTCGGCATGAGTAATCATTCCAAAGAAATCATTGCTTAAGTATTGCTTACTTGAAAGTATTTGCCTCAACGAATTACGGGTGTGATAGAGCGGTAAGAAATAAAATTTATTATCAATTGTTTTTAAACTTATGTAATAACCATGCTCTTTATTTACTTTTTGGGCATCAATATTTTTAAAATATAAGATAAAGCCCTGCTTTGTTTCTTCGGTCTTAAGATTGATGCTGTCTGTGCTAATTATGGCATTTTTTATGTCGAAAATAGGTTGCTCGAAATTGTAATTACCCGTTTTCTGATAAAAATTTATGGTTTGGTCAAAAAATAATCGATAATAAGAACCATTTAAAGATGAGCCATTGTGAGCCATATTAACCGATGATAAAAGCCTTTTTTGGTAGCCTTGCAGAATATTTGGAAACGAAATATAGTATGAATATACAAAGTAAAATATGCCAAAAATACTAGAAAACACTACAATACGATTGAAATATTGTGGTAATTGTTTGATTATCAGTAAGTAAATACATATTAGTAATAATTGAGGATAAAGTCGGTAGCGGTCAGGAAAATCGGAACTTACGACATCTCGGAAGAGGGCAACTGCAAGCAGTGTTCCGAGACAAAATAATGAAAGAAGGACTACGTTTAGCTCAAAAAAATCTTTTTTTCTCTTAAAAACATACATGAGAACTGCACCACTAATAGTCAATATCACTCCAAGTCCAATCAGTTTTATAATAAAATTGAGTGAACTTGTTTTTATAAAACCGCCAACCAAAACACTAAAACTTGAAATTGTTGTCATTATTGAATTCGGGGTTTTGTATTGGCTACCCGACAAAAAGACAAACTTCATTATCAATAATGTAGCTAGAACAATGATTAATTCTTGCCAGCGTCGTTGATAAATAAGTCCGAAACCAACAACCACAAAAGACAAAATTCCATTGCCATTGCAAATCAAGGCACAACCCAATAAAAATAGACCAATATAAAATTTAGTTTTGCTCGGTGTGATACTGAAAATAAAGAAAATGGCCCAGCACAGAAAAACAACGACATCATTGTTTTCAAATGCACACATTGCCCAAAGGCTATTTTCATAAATGTGTGCTGAAAGCAAAATGTACGGAATTGGTAATAAGACCCAAATAGAAATTTTGTGTTGTTTAAGTAATCTGAAAAAGAAAATAAAAATAGAGCAGAAGATAAGGTTACCAACAAACATCAGGTTTTTAAAGTTGATACTTTTTAAAAGCCAAATGTGTAAGCCAAAAAATATTTTTGAAATAATAATTGAATGTTCGTTGCAAGGTGCAATTAAGATTTTAAATTGTTCCTTTAAGTCAGTCTTTATGTCAATATCGTAGAGATTTCGCAAAATGCCATGTTCATCTTCGAAGGGCACATTCAAAGCATACGACCAGAGTATTTGTATAAAAATAAGAAAAGGAATCGAAAAAATAAGATAGAAAAGTATTTTCGATAAGCATTTTTGGTCCTGCATTAGATTTTTTGGTTATGCCTCGACAGTCAAAAAAGTGTGGAATAATAGCCAAGCATGACCTTTTTATTTTAGTCGTGCGATACTTGTAAACTTTCTATTTCTTCATATAATCTCCTCTCGAGAAGAATTTTTCTACAAAACAATACACTAAAATAAAGAAATATCGGCTACCCATTTCTTTGATTTTAAGTTTCGATTCTCCGTATTTTCTGTTCGTCCAGCTATTGGGTACTACGCTGTAAGAATATCCACGAACGATGGTTTTTAGCGGAAGTTCAACCGTCAAGTTAAAGTGAGGAGAAAGGAAAGGTTTCAAGCCTTCCATTGTTTCACGTTTGTAAAGTTTAAAGGCATTCGTAGTATCATTATATTTGATGCCAATCACCATTTTTATAATAAAATTAGCGACCCGATTAATGATTTTCTTAACGGCAGGATAGTCAATAACTTTTCCGCCTTTTATCCAACGGCTACCAAAGACGGCATCGACGTTATCGGCGAGCATGGTTTTGTAGTATTTCACCAAATCCTCGGGGTCGTCCGACATATCGGCCATGAAAACCGCCACGCAATCGCCCGAAAAACGCTCTAAACCGTAGCGAACAGCGTATCCAAAGCCATTTGGCCCTTTGTTTGTCTCGAAAACCAGCGTGGGTATTTCTTTCTGTAAATCCTGCAAAACGCCTAAAGTATTATCTTTAGAGTTATCGTTTGTCACCCAAATTTCGTGCGGAATATCGTATTTCTTTAAAGTAGCATATAAACTCCTGAGGGTTTCTGAGATACTTTCTTCTTCGTTATAGGCGGGAATTACAACGCTTAGCTTCATTGATTGATGTCTTCAAAATTTAATAAATCCATATTGTCATTACCTAAAGCAAGGGCATAAACACCCATCTTTGTAAGATATTTTACTTGGTCTTGGGCAATAGCCATGCTCGCAAAGACCACAATTAATTGATAATCAGCATATTCTGGAAATGCAAGCCTGAAATTCTCAGCAGTTTGCTGTACTCTTTCCAAATAAATCATTCTGACGGTAAATTTCACATCAGTCAAAAGAATTTTCTTTTCGGCGTGACATACCGCAAAAACATCAAACTCAAATACCTGCGATGAATCATTTGGATTTCGTCTATCTTGTCGGCGATTGAAAATATCAATACTCGGAAACTTAAAAAAATCAGTTGCAATTCTTGGGATATTTGGAGCAACAAAGTCTTCAGCAAAAGTACCTAACTTATTAGTTACCTCTCCCCATTTTTTGTTCATTTCTTTTCTTGCCTCACGCCCTTCTTTTACATAATTATCAATGTTTTCGGTAGTTTTATCTCGAGAAATTCTTGATTCATTTTTAAAATCCGTCATTTCGTTTTTGAAATCCATCATTTCATTTTTGAAATCCGACATTTCGTTTTTAAAATCCGACATTTCGTTTTTAAAATCCGACATTTCATTTTTAAATTCTGACATTTCTCTTTCAAGTCGGGCAAGATTTCGGTTTTGTTGCATGATATATTCTGCCAAAACCGTTTCTAAGGTATCCAATCGATACTCAACTGTTGGTGCACTCATTTCAATAAGTGTTAATATTATTTACAAAAATACGTAAAATCTATCATCTGTATCCATTATTTGTTTTTTATTCAAAAAAAAGCCCAAATAAAGCACTTAATTGTGCAAATATTTGGGCTTTTTTAAATCTCAATATTTTTCTAATCAACTATACACGCTTACTGATGTTATCGTACATCTGTGTAAGTGTAGTTTTTAAATCATATTTCCAAGTCCATTCTGGATAGTGATTTTTGAACTTCGTAAGGTCAGAAATATACCAGATATGGTCGCCACTGCGATTGTCATCAGCATAGCTAAAGCTCATTTTATTGCCTGTGATTTCCTCACAAATGGCAATTCCTTCTTGCATTGAGCAGTTAGAGAAACGTCCACCCCCAGCGTTATATACTTCGCCCGCACGAGGATTTTGGTAAAAATGCCAGAACATATTCACTAA
>Ga0247834_1001589_pt1 | contig 37905 bp, 24 predicted proteins | sample LaCruzMarch2015__8_FD_187118 | JGI IMG/M metagenome (GOLD analysis project Ga0247834, IMG submission 187118) | Freshwater microbial communities from meromictic Lake La Cruz, Castile-La Mancha, Spain - LaCruzMarch2015_12m | ecosystem: Environmental > Aquatic > Freshwater > Lake | place: Spain... | reverse complement strand
AGGAAGTCAACCGCGCGCAGCGGCTCAGTCCAACAGCAGTGTATCCGACCAGAAGGCGGGCCATGTGCCACCGGGAAAACGAGTCTTGCCTCCGCCTTCTGCTCGGATACACTGCTTTACGTTCGCCACCGTGTTGCCGCTGCCGCGCATGTCCATGAGCCAGAGTTTGAGTTTCGGATGGTCGGCGGGGTTGGCGGAGCCGCAGTCTTCGATGCGGATGCGGTTGAAGAGGCAATGACCGGCCGGTTTTGCCTCGCCATTGCCGACGGCAAAGATGACCGCGTTGTTCTGCGAGGCGGTGATGCCGCGAAACGCCAGGTCATGCACGACAAGATGTTCGCCGTGAAAGCGCACGCTCGATTCGCCAGTGAAGACGATGCTGCCAGGCTTTTCGGGCCGAATCAAAATCGGCACGTCCGCAATGCCGTGGCCTTCGAAGGTGAACCTCGCATCCTTCCACGCATCACCCGCGAGCACGAGTTGATCCCCCGGAGCCAGCTTGCCCGAGAGACGCCCCACCTCGCCCGCGCTGCGCACGAGGTGCATCTTCCCGCGAAAGAGGTCGCACTGCGCAATGTCGCCCGCTTCGATCTTCGCGAGCCGAGGGTCGATGGGACGTTGCAGATCGAGCCGCAGGCCGCTTTTCCACTTAGCCGCCTGTAAAGCCGACGCGAGTTCCTCGTCAGCCGAAGCACCGAAGACCGGAGAAAGTGCGGCGAGGAGCAGGGTGGAGAGGAGGTTGAGTTTCATGTCTTTTGTTCTTGGTTCTTGGTTCTTAGTTCTTGGTTCTTAGTTCGTGGTTCCCAGTTTTCGGGTTCTCGCTGGGCAACGAAGAACCAAGAACGAAGAGAGATCACTGGACGAACTTCACCTCCACCTTGGGCAGCAGGGCTTTCACTTTGGTCTGTGTTTCTTCGGGGTAGCCTTTGCCGTAGCGGGTGAGCGTGAAGGACTTGAGGTGGGCGAAGGCTTGCAACTGCGGCAGGCGGGTGTCGGGCAGGTCGATGTCTCCAAGCGAAAGCGATTCGAGTTGGGTCATGCTGGCGAGCGCGGTGAGATCGGCATCGGTCAGCGTTTTGCCATCCACGGCAAAGCGACGCAGCGTGGGGATCGATCTGGCACCGGCAATCGCCTGTGTCGCAGGCAGGGCGTTACCCTGGCTGACGGACAGGGATTCCAGAGGCAACGAACTCAAGTTCCCGTGCCAGGCCGCCGTCATTTTGGGGCCGTTGAGGATGATGCTCTTGAGCTTTTTGAGCTTCAGCAGATGCACGGCGCTGGCGTCGGTGAGCACGCGCGCGTGGATGAGATTGAGGGATTCGAGGTTGGGGAATCGCTCGCAGATGTTGCCGAGGCCCTCGTCATCGATGCCGTTGCCGTGGAAGGCGATGGACTTCAGGTTTGTCCAGCCCTCGAACTTGGCGAAGGCATGACCCGGCAGGTTCGCGCGGAGGCTGAAGCTTTCGAGATTCTTGAGCCCGGCCAGTTGCTCGAGTCCGGCGTCGGTGGCCTTGCCGAAGTAATGCAGGGCGAGGGATTTGAGTCCCGGGAGCTTCGTGAGTGGCTGGAGTTTCGCGAGGGCGGTGTCGCCGAGCGGAACAGCACTTCCCCGGTTATCAATGGTCAGGGATTTGAGGTTGTTGAGCGTCAGAAACAGCGGCAGCCAGGATTCTTCAATCTGCTTGGCCGTCACAAACTTGACGGTCTCCAAAGACTGGATGTGCCCGAGATGCTCGATGAAGGCCGCGTCGTAGGGGTCTGCTTTCACATCACGATTGTCATGCGCGTGGCCGTTGAGAATGGCGGTGCTGACGAGGGTCAGCGTGTCAAAGAGCGCGATGTCGCCGCCCGCCGCCTTTTTCAGTGCCTCGGGTGTGGTGTTGATCTTCGTGAACGTGCCCGGCGCGCTCTCGATGGTGCGGATCACGGCCTCGACGTGCGGGTGCTGTTCCGCAGCGGCGAGAATGGCGGCGGCGTTGTCGGTGAGCGCTTGTTTCAGGGCTGAATCGGGGGTGGCGGCGATGACGGCATCGAGGTCGGCCTGTGAGGTGATCTTCGAAAGGTCGGGCGCAGCGGCCTGGACATCTGCGGCGAAGGTGGTGACGGCGCAGAAGAGCGCAGCGAGTAGGGTGCAGGTGGGTTTCATGATTTCAGTCCTTTGGTGGTCGCTATTTGAGTTTTTCGTTCGGCTGTGGCGGCCCTGCGGCGGCTGTCTCACTGCGTTTCAGATTCGCGGGCAGTTCTTGGAGCCGTGTGATCTTGCCGATTTGCCAGCTTTTCAGCACTACGCCATTCACGGTGGTGGCGACGATTCGTCCGGGATGTTTCACGCCATCCGCCGTGGTCTGGTAGTCGCTGGGGAAGTAGAGGACGCTGGCGTAGCCGATGCGACCGAGCAGGCCGGTGTCGCGGTCGAAGTGCAGATGCATGGTGGCTCCGGTGCTGCCGCTGATCATGAAGCCATCCAGCTCGCGGCCGGCAAGTTTGATGGGAGAGAGAGGGCTCAACTTCGTCTTCGGATGACTCAAGATGGCGAGCGTCCAACTGGCGGTGAGATTGAGGGCGACGTCATTGGCGGCGACGGTGCGGTTCGTGCCCCCTGGCATTTCCCAGCGTGCATCGGGTAGTGAGATGACCCAGGTGCGCTTGGTGGTGCCGAGGTCCATGCCGGTCATGAAACGCTCCTCCATCGAAAACTGTCGCAGCACTTTTTCCGCGCCACCGATGGCGGCGAGCGCACGGCCGGCGAGCTGCTTGGGATCGGTGATGGCGGCAGCGGGTTTGGTATCGGGATAGGGTTTGTCAGCCGAGGCAGGTGGCGCTTTCGCAGTGACCGGCGTGGCGGATTTGGCCTCGCTCATCGTCATCTTCGCATCGCGCGCTTGTTTGCCGGTGGAGTTCGGCTTCATCACGCCGGGTGCGATGAGTTTTTCCGCCGTGGCATAGGCAGCGTCGAACTGCTCCTGTGTCACCTTTTTCGGCAGCGGCAGCACGCCCACGGCACTGAGCGCCTGGACCGCCATGCCGGTGGCCTGATAGCTGGCGAGGATGTCTTTTTTGCGCGGAGAAAAGGTGTAGTAGCCGCCGGTCTCGCGCTGGCTGTTCATCAGCCAATCAATGGCCGCCTTCAGTCTCGCATCATCGGCAGGCACACCGGCACGCGTGAGCACATAGACCACGAACGCGGTGGCGTAGCCGTCGCTGCGTGTGACATCGAGCGGCTGTCCATCGGGGCGTTTCCAGTCCGGATGCACCGACAGCGTGCCGGTGCTCCAGCCGTGGGTCGGCAGTTGTTTGGCAAAGAATGCGGCGATGTGTTCCTCGCGTTGTTCCTTCGTCAGAATGCCGCCGACTGCCCAATCAGCGATGACCGTGAGGCCGCGCTCATGCAGATCCTTCGGCGCATTCGCCTTGAACCATCCGCGCAGCTTCTCGATGCCGCTTTTCGCCAGCTCCGTCTGTGCGTAGCCATCCGGTGCCGCCGCCGCACCGAGCGCGACGAGCGTCACGCCCCAATGATGATCAATGGCCGAGGGCGCTTCCTTGAAAGGCACCCACGCAAAGCTGCCGTCATCGAGTTGGAACGCCCACATATGATCGAGCGCCTTACGCGTCATCGGCTGCAACTTGCCCGTGCTCACCGCATCATGCCGCGCCATCTCCACTGCCGTGAGGATGCGCTCAGCCCGACTCACGGGAGCACCTTTCTTGTCCATCGGCGGCTTCGCGGTGAAATCCGCCGCAAAGCGCTGCATGAGCACGCGAGTCTCCATCACGCCCGATGCCAGCGGATCAATCAAAGGTCGCGCCGCCATGTAGGCACCGGAGGAATGGCACGCGTAACAGCCCTTCTCGATATTGTGACTCCGCAGATCGAGATAAGTCGCCGCTTTGCTCGCCGTGAAGGTGGTGAGAAACTGCTCTCCCGCTGTGTCGCGCGTCGCGCCGGGCGGCGGCAGCAGGTTGTAAGGGTCTTCATCGCCCTTGCCCGGATGTTCTGCGAAGACGGGGGCGGCCGAGCAGAGGAGTGCGAGGAGAAGGGTGAGTGTGTGATTCATGTCATTTGTCCTGGGTTCTTTGTTCGTGGTTCCCAGTTTCGGATTCTCGGCGTCTCGCTGGGCAACGAAGAGAAAGGAACGAAGAACAAAGAACGGATTCATAACAGCATCAGTATTTGGGGAAGATGGCCGGGGTCGGGAAGCGGTCTTCGTGGCTGAAGGTCCCGTCGCCCAGAAATTCCTCCCGTGGCACTCGGACGTTGGGCCAGTCCGCAGGACGGACACGGACGATTCGTGTGGGGCGAATGCCCTCGATGACGAGGTCCGTTTCAAAACGGATCTGGATGCCGCTGCTGCCCAGAGGCACCGCGCCGTCCGTCTTCGTTACGTCGAGGATGGTGCCTTTTGAGGCCATGTGCGCGGGTCCATAGCCACCACCCGCATGCTTCAATGTATTCTCGGCCGCATTCATCAGCGCAGGGATACCCTTCTTGAAATCACCGTAGAGGGAGGGATCCACGTCGCCAAACAAAGTCGCGGTCACGGTCGCGCGGCCGAACTTGCCATATTCGACGGCATCGATCCAGGCGGGTATCCAGCGACTGCGGATGAAGGCCTTGTGTGCCTCGGCCTGATTGTTGGCGGCGCGTTGTGTCGCGGTATCGTCCAGCCAAATATCCGAGATGTGGAACTGAACCCACGCCTTTTCCGTGGTGGGCTGCCAGGTGAGCCCGAGCAGGACGGCCTGGCCTCCGAGGGATTTCTTCCCCGTGGCGGGCCAGACGCCCTCGGCGATCAAGTCCGCGATCCCGAGGCATTCGCGGCCGCGCCAGATGCGAGTGGCGGCATCGAAGGTCATCTTTTCCTCGGTCGCCTTGCCGTCGCCGCCTTGCTTCGGTTCGAGGCTGGCGATGATCATCCCCTGATGCTTCTGGAGGTCCACTTCTTTGAGCTTCCAGACCTTGCCTTCACGCTGGCAGTAGCTGGGCTCGTCCTCGAGGAGGAGAACGTGGTTCTCGGCGGGTGCCGTGCCGAGGGCGCGAAAGCCGGCTGTGTTCACCTTGTTGTTGACCGGCAGCACCGGCACGCAGGAGGTCTTGGGGTCCGGCGGGAGAAAGGCGCGGACGTGTAGCATGGTGCCGAGCGGGATGTCCCGCAGATCCGCCGGTGCGCCGTGATAATGCACGAGGCCATAGGGGAGCATGGCGAAGGGGCGCGGGTCGCCTCGGAATAAGTCGTTCGCCCCTTGCACGCGGATGCTGCCACGGCGGTTGACATGGTCCACGAAGACGAGTTCGCCCCGGTAGGAGTGCGCCTTTTCCAACGGCGGGAACTTTCCCGCTTCCGGGCGGAAGGGTTCGGCGGCGGTTCCTTTTTGTTGGTTCTTTGTGCTTGGTTCCTCGGCGGCGGCGTTCGTGATAAGTGTGAGAGCGAGGCACACGGCTGTGAGCCAGCGTAGCGATGGAGTGGTGGAGCAATGGAATGTTGGAGCGATCATTTTCGACAGGAGATTGGGGACAGGAGAATGGCGACGGCGTGGGTTTAGTATTTCGGGAAGATGGCCGGGGTCGGGAAGCGCTCTTCGAAGCTGTCGTTGACGTATTCTTCGCGGGGCACCTGCCTGCTGGGCCAGCTTTGCGGGCGGACCCGGATGACGCGTGTGGGCCGAATGCCTTCGATGATGAGGTCGGTCTCGAACTGAATCTGGATGCCGCTGGAGCCGAGCGGGATTTTTCCGTCGGGCTTGGCGATGGCCGTGATCTGGCCATTGGAGGCGATGTGGCCGGGACCGTAGTGGCCGCCTGAATGCTTCAAGATGTTCTCGGCTCCGTTCACTTGCGCCTGCATGCCTTTCTGAAAGTCGGCGTAAAGGGAGGCATCCATGCCGCCGAAAAGAGTCGCGGTGACGGTGGCGCGACCGAACTTGCCATACTCGACCGCATCCACCCAGGCTGGCATCCAGCGACTGCGGATGAAGGCTTTGTGCGTCTCGGTCTGAAATTGGGCGGCCTGCTCGATGGCGGTCTCGTCCAGCCAGATGTCCGAGATGTGGAAACGGGTGAAGGCACCGCCCAACCCATCCCCAGGTGCAGGTTTCCAAGTGATTCCGAGATGGACGGGCTGTCCGCCGAGCTTTTTCTTTCCAGTGGCGGGCCATGCTGCCTCGGCAACCATGCGTGCGACTCCCATGCGTTCGTTGCCGCGCCAGATGCGGGTGGCGGAGTCGAAGGTCATCATGTCCTCGGCCGCCTTGGCGTCGCCGCCTTGCTTGGGGGCGCGGGTGGCGGTGATGGTGCCTTCGCCGTTTTTGACCTCCACCTCGTGCAGTTTCCAGACGAGTCCCTCGCGCAGGCAGTGGCTGGGCTCGTCTTCGAGCAGCAGAACGTGGTTTTCGGCTGGGAAGATGCCGGTGCCACGATAATGACCGGCGTCCTTCGACTTGCTATCCACCGGCAACACGGGAACGACGGAGGTCTTCGGGTCCGGCGGGAGGAAGGCCCGCACATGCATCACCGTGCCGAGCGGGATGTCGCGCAGGTCCGCCGGCGCGCCTTGATAGCGCACGATACCATACGGGAGCATGGCGAAGGGGTGCGGGTCGTTTCGATAAAACTTGCCCGTGCCCTCCACGCGAAGACTGCCACGCCGGTTCGCGTGATCCACAAAAACAAGTTCGCCGCGATAAGCGTGCGCTTTTTCCAAAGGCGGGAACTTCCCCGCTTCCGGGCGGAAGGGGGCGGCTGCGTCGGTTCCTGGTTCTTTGTTCTTAGTGCTTGGTTCGGCTACGGCAGTTCTTGGTTCTTTGTTCTTGGTGCTTGGTTTCTGGTCAGCAGCAGCCGTTTGAACGAAAGGCGCACACACAAGCACCCCGATCCACGAACGAGGAACGAAGAACCAGGAACCAGGAACAAAGAACGTTTTCATAGTGCGATCACCTTGTTGCTGTCGCCAAACTTGTCGGTCTCCACGCCCATGCGCTGGGCCATGAGGAGGAGGAGATTGCTCATGTGGGCGTCTGTGTTCACAGGGCGGCTGCAGAGCTGGTAATGCGCGATGGTGAGCGCTCCGTCCGGGCCGAAGGTGTAGCCTTCGAAGCCTTTGGCCGATTTGTTGAAGTCGAGGTGCGTGCCGTGTTTCAAGCCGAGGTCGGAGCCGCCGGCGAGGACGAGCGGGAGGTTGGCATTGCCATGGCTGTGGCCGTAGGACATGCCGCTGCCAAAGAGGGCCATCGTGGAGCCGAGAAGCGGTTTGCCACTGAGGTCCTTGGTCTCCGCGAGGCGGGTGAGGAAGTAGCTGAACTGCTCGATGGCGAAGGTGTCGTAGTTGGTGAGCTTTTCCATGTAACCGGCATCGCCACCGTGGTGGCTGAGCTGATGGCGAGTCTCGGTGACACCGATTTCAGGAATGGGAATGGCGTCCCCCTCGCCGCCCAAGCTGAAGGTGGCCACGCGGGTCACATCCGTCTGGAAGGCGAGCACCATGAGGTCATACACCGTGCGGAAATAATCGCCCGCCATGGTGGTGGCGATGTCGCGGTTGGTGCGCTTGCGATCCGCGTCGGAGACGGCGGGCAGCGGCGTGTCGAGCCAGGCATCGGCCCGCCGCGTGCGAATCTCGGCCTCGCGGACGGAGGTGAGGTATTGCTCCATGCGTCCTTTGTCCTCCGACCCCATTTTTTTCTCGAGGTGGCGCACCTCTGCCAGATTGGCATCGAGGACGCTGCCCTTCCGGCGCAAGGCCCGACGTTGGGCCGTCTTTCCGCCTTTCGGCTCCTCGAAGAGCGAGGCGAAGATCTCACTGCAACGACGCATTGCGGGCAACCGCACGCCATCGGCGGTCCAGGCGAGCGAATCCTGCGTGATGGCGACCTCCATCGAAGGGTAACGGGTGTGCGGTGCCGTGACCTCGGCCATCTTCTGGTCCACGGAGATGGTGTTGCGATCCGATGGTCCAAGCTTCCCGCCTGTTAGGAAAATGCTGATGCAGTTGTGGTGATGACTGAGGCTTCCCGGGTGATGCAGCCCACTGATGGGCGTGATGACATCGCGATGCTTCTCCAGCGGCTTCAGCGATCGGGAGAACTGGTAGTCCTTGCCTTCTTTGAGGATCTGGTAGTTCAGCGAGTGAACGCCATTGGCGAGGTAGATGAAGGCGCTGCGCTTCGGCGAGGCAGTGGCGTTTTCCGCCGCACGCAGCGGCACCATGCATTCGAGCATGGGCAGTGAAATGAAGCTGCCGAGCGCTTTGAGCGCGTGGCGGCGGCTGATGAGCCAGGATTGGGTTTGGATGTTCATAGATGTTGTTGGTTCTTGGATCGTTGTTGTTTGGTTCTTGAGTGGTGTTTCGCTGGAGCGTTGGAGTTGTGGGGTGATGGGTCTTGTCATCGTTTGCGCATCAAGTTGAAAAGCGTCACGGCACAGTCAAAATCAGGTAATGATCTCCTTCACGACATGGCTTTCCTCCACGCCCGTGAGGCGGAAATCGAGCCCGGCGTGGCGGTAGGTGAGCTTCTCGTGATCGAAGCCCATGAGGTGCAAAATGGTGGCGTGGAAGTCGCGGACGTGGACCGGATTCACGGCAGCGCGGAGGCCGATCTCATCCGTGGCGCCGTGGACGATGCCGGGCTTCACGCCGCCGCCGGCGAGCCAGGAGCTGAAGGCCCAGTTATGATGTTCGCGGCCTTTGGCGGCAGCCGTGTTGTTAAAGGGGGTGCGTCCGAATTCGGTGGTCCAGACGACGAGCGTGTCGTCCATCATGCCGCGCTGTTTGAGATCGCGCAGGAGAGCGGCGATGGGTTGGTCCACATTCTTCGCGAGCGGCACATGCGTCATCATATCGCCGTGCGCATCCCAGTTTCCGGAGGAACCGGTGTCGATGAGTTCGACGAAGCGCACGCCACGTTCGACGAGCCGCCGCGCAGCTAGGCATTGCCAGCCGAAGCCAGTAGTCTGGCCTCGTTTCAGGCCATAGCTGTCGAGCGTGGCGTCGGATTCTTGCTTGAGGTCAAAGGCATCCGGCACGGCCATCTGCATGCCGAAGGCGGTTTCAAAGGTCTGTAATCGCGCGGCAAGTAACGGATCGGCGTCACGCGTCGTGAGGTGATCCACATTCGCCTGACGAAGGGCGGCGAGTTCGAGTTGCTGGCGCGCCGTGGGCACTCGCGGCGCTACGTTGGCGATGGGTTCCGCGCCGGGAACAACGAGCGTGCCTTGATACGCGCCCGGCAGGAAGTCGCTCGCGAAGACCTGCGTGCCCGCGTAGGTCTGCTTCGGCGCGATGACGACGAAGCCGGGCAGATTGCGGTTCAGCGTGCCGAGGCCATAAGTCATCCACGAGCCGATGCTGGGCCGCGACTGCGCAAACGAGCCCGTGTGCATGCCGAGCGTCGCGTTGTAATGATTCGAGTGCGAGGTGTGCATCGAGCGGATCAGCGCGATGTCATCCACGCACTGCGCGATGTTTGGAAACAAGGCGCTGACCTCCGTGCCGCACTGCCCGTGCTTCGCGAACTCCCACTGCGGCCGCTTCAGGTAGATGCGCTCGTAGCCCGGGCGGTTTTTGATCTGGGGGTGATCGGCCTTGATCTCCTTACCGTGGCCCTTCACCAGCTCCGGCTTCGGATCAAAGGTATCCACATGCGACACACCGCCAGTCATGAAGATGAAGATGACGTTCTTCGCTTTCGCCGGAAAATGCGACTGCTTCGATGCGAGCGGGTCCGCATTGTCGGCGAGCAACTGCTGCGCGATGCCGGGAAACACCAGCGAGCCAGTGACGGCGCTGGCGAGGAATTGTCGGCGGGGGATGGTGCGTGGCTTCATGGTGTTAATCGAGGTGCATGAACTCATTGCTGGCGAGCAGCACGCGGGCGTAAGCCGCCCATTTTTCCTGCGGTGTAGCGGGATAGCTGGCGAGGAAATCTTGGCAGCGTTCACGTTCGACCGCGGAAGGCTGGCGCTGGAACAAAACGCGATAGGCCTGCGCGATGCGGGCTTCATCGGTGGCCAACTTCATCAGCGATGTAGCGAAGGCACCGGCTTGCGAGTGGAAGAAGGGATCGTTGATGAAATACAGCGCCTGCGTGGGCACGGTGGTGGTCTGGCGGGCGGCGGTGGTGGCGTTCGGGTCGGCACCGTCGAAGAGCGAGAGGAAGGGATGCCGCCGCTGGCGCTGCACCATGAGATAAGCGCTGCGTTTGGTGGTGTCATAGACTGCGTTGAAGGGATTGTGCTGGGTGAACTTCCAGGTCGCCTCGGCGGGAAAGGGATGTGCCTCGGAGGGTGTGGGATCGAGCTGGCCGGAGACGGTGAGCAGGCTGTCGCGCATCTCCTCGGCAGTGAGGCGGCGGCGCGGGAAGTGCGCGAGGAGGCGATTGTCGGGATCGGCGGCGACGGGCGCGGCACTGGCGCGTTGATAGGCGGCGCTGCTCAAGATGAGCCGGTGCATGGCCTTCACGCTGAAGCCGCTCTCGACGAACTTCGCCGCGAGCCAGTCGAGTAACTCGGGATGCGTGGGTTTTTCACCACGAGAGCCGAAATCATTCGAAGAAGGCACGAGGCCCTTTCCGAAATGCCATTCCCAGATGCGGTTCACCATGACGCGGGCGGCGAGTGGTGATTGCACGATCCAGTCGCCGAGTTCCCTGCGACCACTTCCGGCATCTACGGGCACGCTTTCACCGCCGAGGATGGATAGCCAGCGGCGCGGAACCTCGTCGCCGAGTTTTTCGGGATCGCCGCGCAGATGCAGGCGGTCGTTTTTCGGCTTCGCGTCCACGACGGCGTAGGCGACGGGAATCAGTGGCATCGGCTCGGGCTCCGCGGTGGGCTTCAAGCTCGCGCCGAGCTGCGCAAGCGCGGGTCCATAGTCGGGCGCGGCGATGTGTTTGAGTTCAAAGGACACGCCATCGCTGCGATGCGGATGCGCATCGGCCACACGGCCGCTCAGCGTGATCTCGCCATCCAGCGGGCTGATCCACGCGACCGCGACGGGCCGCTTCGGGCCGGGATGCACAAAGAATGACTCCGCTGCGAGCGTGGTCCACGCCATCACCTGCTGGTCGGACGAGTTCACCAGGACCGATGGCAGGTCGCCGATCCTCCACTTCTGGAGAGCGCTGTTGCCATCGATGGAATCGGCCTTGTCGGTGAGGAATACCGGCGTGCTCGTCGTTTCGAGGAAGCACCAGGCCGCGCCATCATGTGCGGGATGCGGATTGCCCTTCATCAGGTCCGGCACCATATCCGCCACGCTCCACGAGCGTTTAGCGCCGTCCGTCTCCGTGATGCGCCACTCGATGAGCGTCGTGTCCGCTCCGTGAGTGGCATTGGGCGACACCGCGAGTTGCACCACCTCGCCTTTGCGCACATGAACGCGATGCTCAAACGGCACGCTGGCTCCCTCGGCGATTTTAGATTCGGTCAGCACCTTGCTGCTCGTGCCGCCGAGCTTCGCAATGGCTGCACCAGCAGACTTGGCGGCGGCGAGTTGCTTTTTCTTCGCCGCTGCCAGTGGCGCGTTCTTCTCCTGCCACGGCTTCATCAACGCATCGACCTCCGTTTGCGTGATCAGCGGCACCATGTCGCGCGGCTGTCCCTTGGGCTCACATCCAGGAAACGCAAAACGCGTGCTGCTGAAGATGCCGTAGAGCGCGTAGTAGTCTGTGGCGGTGATGGGGTCATATTTGTGGTCGTGGCAGCGTGCGCAGCCAGTGGTGAGGCCGAGGAAGTTCTTCCCCAGCGTGTCGATCACGTCTTCGTTTGTGAGGTGCATGTCCTTCTCGATGTCGTGGCCAAACCGTCGAGCGATGGCGAGATAACCCGTGGCGACGATGCCCTCGCTGCGCTGCTTGGCGTCCGCCTTGTCGAAAAGAAGATCGCCAGCGAGCTGCCGGCGCACGAAGTCGTCGTAACGCAGATCACGATTGAAGGCATCGAAGACCCAGTTCCGATAACGCCACGCATGCATGAGCGGACGGTCGGTGTTCTCGCCTGCCGTGTCAGCATAACGCACGACATCCAGCCAATGGCGGCCCCATTGCACGCCGTATTGCGGCGAGGCGAGGAGGCGCTCGATGAGATTTTGGATTGCGGAAATCGGATTTCGGATTGAATCGCTGACGAAAGCCTCGACCTCATCCGCGCTTGGCGGCAAACCGGTGAGGTCATAACTCAGGCGACGGATCAGTGTGCGCGGATCGGCGGGCGAGGCGGGGTTGAGCTTTGATTCCGCGAGCTTGGTGTCGATGAAGTCGTCAATGGAATGTGGCTTGAGCTTTAGCTCAAGAGATGGCTTTTCGGCTGAAGCCGAAGCTACTTTCGGGAGCGGCTGGAAGGCCCACCAGGTCTTCGCCTCCGCCGCTTTCATGCCAGCGATCTTCGCCTCGGCCACACGTGGGTCCGGCGCACCCATCTTCACCCACTCGACAAGATCAGCGATGATCGCATCCGGCAGCTTCCCGCCCTTCTTCTTCGGCGGCATGGCGAGGTCTTCATCGTGATAGCGCACGGCTTTAATCAGCAAAGACTCGTCCGGTTTGCCCGGCACGATGGCCGGGCCCGTGTCGCCGCCTTTTTCCCAACCCTGCTTCGTATCGAGAGCGAGTCCGCCTTTCGACTTTTCCCCGCTGTGGCAGTCGAAACAGTGCTCCACGAGCACTGGCCGCACCTTGGACTCAAAGAAGGCATGATCCTCCGCGAGAGCCGAGTGGGCAATGAGGAGAAAGGTAAGCAGTGGACGCATGGGAGTGATGGTGTTTGTCAGCGTTTGCGCATGAGATCGGAGAGGGACACGGCGCGGACGATGTCCTTGATGCGGTATTCGTGCTTCTTCGCTTCGGCCTGGATGGCGTTGAGGTCGTCCTGATCGTCAAAGCTGAGCACGCGGCGGAGGCCGTAGGTGCAAAGGTGCTCGATGAAGGCTCGGGCGACTTTGTCGCGGTCTTCGAGCAGCAGTCGCTTGAACTCGGTGCCATCTTTGAAGGCACGACCGTCGGGCATGGCCCCGCTAGGATTGATCACGGGGTCTTTGCCAGTGCCCGCCGCGACCTTCTCGTGGGTGCGCCACTGGCCGATGGCATCGTAGTTGTCCCAGGCGAGGCCGAGAGGGTCGATCTTCGCGTGGCAGGCGGCGCAGTTCGCGTTTGTGGCGTGTGCTTCCAGCTTCTGGCGGATGGTCGCCTTGGGGCTTTGTGGCGTATTGGGTTCGATGGCGGGCACGTTCGCTGGCGGTGGTGGAGGCGTCTTGCCGAGGATCGTTTCGCTGAGCCACACGCCGCGATGCACCGGGCGATGCCGCGTTCCATCCGAGGTCAGTCCGAGCACCGCGCCCATCGTCAGCAGACCGCCGCGATGATCCTCGGGCTTGAGCGAAACGCGCTGGAAGCCGCCGGTCTTCGGCTCCGGCAGTCCGTAGAAATCGCAGAGCCGCGCATTGGCCATGGTCCACTCGGAGTCAATAAAACCATCCACGGGTAGATTCTTCACGAACAGCTCGCGGAAATACTCGATGACCTCGCCGCGCATGCTGGCTTCCAGCCACGCGTCGTAGGTGGGGTAGAGCTTCTTGTCCGGCGGGAACATGCCCACGCGGTGCAGTTGCAGCCACTGACGCGCGAAGTCATCGATGAAGCGGCTGACTTTGCTGTCTGCGAGCATCCGGTCCACTTCTTTCTGGAGGCCAGCGCCATTCAGCCTGCCGCCTTTGGCTGCGGTGAAGAGCGCGTCGTCGGGCATCGAACTCCAGAGGAAATACGAGAGCCGTGAGGCGAGTTCCGAGTCCGTGAGATTTGCACGGGCCGCGGTGTCGCCCTCGACCATGTAAATGAAGTGCCGCGAAGTCAGCACGCCTTGCAACGCGACACGATAGGCATCGGCCATCTTCTCGCCCGCCTCGCGCTCGTCACGGTATGATTTCAAATACTCCTCCAGTTCCTCCCTTTTCACCGGCCGCCGCCAAGCGCGTTCGGCGAAGCGCTGCAAGTGCTCCGCCACCACCTCGGGCGTGGTGTCGGCGGGAGGAAAAACTTCCGAGCACCGAGATTTTTCCGCTTCCGATACCAGCGGTCCTTCCCATTCGATCCAATCGAGCAGCACCGTGGAGAAAAGGCCGTTTCCCTTGTCGTCGAACATCTGCGGAGCGTTCGGGTTCAGGAGCAGGGTCTCGCTGCTGTGCGTGAAAATGTAGGCAGGACGGATGGAGAGCGCATACGCAAAAGCGCCGCCGCTTCTGTGATCGATCTCGTTGGTGGCCACCACGTCGAAGTAGAGTTCGGTCGGCATCTCCAACAGCAATTCAAATTCGTAAATCTCCGGGCGATCCTCCGGGGCGGTGATGTCCAACTCGACAAGACTTTCGATGACATTGGATGAGGTCTTGCGCCCAATTCTAAGGTTCGCCAACTGCCCGCCAGATGGCCGGATGCCGCTGGCCTGAAGACGCACGCGGTAAAGGCCGCTCTGAGGCACCCCGCCCGCAAACCAATTGGGAGAAAGAGCTAGGTCCAGCTTCTCCTGGACACGGGGAATGCCCGGAAACAGCAGATAACGCAGCGGCCGCTTGATGCCGAAACGATCCAGCGCCGCCTGCTGGTGCTTGCCGCCGCCGTAGCGCAGTTCCGCCGCTGTTTTACGGATCTTTCGAGCCTCAGCCGATGCGGCGGCAGGAAACGCGCGATCCAGCACCAGCTCCGCCGCGCGGAAATAACGGTCCACATGCGACGGCGAGAGCGAAAGCTCCGAGCCGATGCGCTCAAACCCGTGCCACAGCGTGTCCTCATTCAACTCACCCGGCTTCGTGGGATCATAGCGCACGCCAAGGAGGTCATAGACCGTGTTTTGATACTCCTTCCGGCTCAGCCGATAATGCGCCACCGCCGGGCGGGCCGCCATCCGTGCCGCCCGGCCCTCTTTGATGCGCGCATCGAGACTCGACACAAACGCCGCGATCTCCTCCTGCGTCGGCTTCGTCTCCTTCTTCGGCGGCATCTCGCCCGAGTTCACCTGCTCGATCACCTCCGCCCAATGATGCGTGTCCGCACCCAACTTGAAATCGCGCGAGAGCTGGTCAATGCGCAAATCCCCCTTCTCCTTCTCAGGCCCGTGGCAGCGGACGCAATGCTTCTCCAGAAATGCTTCAAACGGTTCCGCAGCACGGACGGCACCAGCCAAGGCAAGGCTGGTGGTGACGAGCAGCGGGGCGAGCAGTGTGATAGTGGGTTTCATGCGCTTGTGGTGTGGCAGGGCGTGGTGCGCTGCCGGATCATTCCGGCCCGAATGTCACTTCGCGCGTGAGCTTTTCGAGCCACGCTCGGCGTTCGTGGTCGGGCACATCGAGCTTTTGCGTGGTGGGATCGAGCCGGGGATAGCCGCCGACTTCTTCCTGGCTGTCGATGATGCGGGCCATGCCGGTCAGCGCCTCGCGCACAATGCGGGTGTCGATGGCGTCACGCTGCGCGGGGCGTGCGCCGACGAAACGAGCGATGTGCCAGAGCGTGGCTGTCGTGCTGCGTGCTTCGAGTCCCTCGGGCCAGAGCGGCGGCTTCGACAAAGTGGTGAAGGGTTTGCGCAGTTCAGGGATAGGTTTGCCTAGCCAGTCGTAGCCTTCGTTGTCTTTGAAATAAGCATCCGCTTCGCCTTCAAACACGGCGGCGCTCTTCTTCGTTGTTTCGCCAAAGAACACGACGTTGCCGACCACGGCGATGCGCGCCTTGGGCAGGTTAGGCTCCGAATCGGAAGCGCTGATGGCGCGATGGCCGGGATTGGCGATCACATTGTTCACGACCACGCCCGAGGTATCAAGTTTGAAGAGGGGGTTCCGCTCGGTGTTGCTGGCGTAGAGGTTGCCCACGATAGCGACGTGCTGCGTGCCGTCGCCAACGAGCGTGCCTTTCGAATGTTCGCCCTTGGCATGCGTGGCGTTGGCGAGACCCTCGGCGATGAGGCAGTCGCGGATGAAAATGCGTCGCGCGGGTTCACTCGTTGGCGGCTCGTAGGTCGCGGCGCTGATGTTTTCATCACAGCTCCACGTCACGCTGCAATGGTCGATCCACACATCCGCCGGGCCGCCGCTGGTGGTGATGCCGTCGGGTTCCCAGCCGCTCTTTTTCGGCTGCCCGGCATCGCCCGGGCGGATGCGCAAGTGTTGCAGCACGGTGTTGCTGGCAAAGATCTGCACGCCACCGCGAATGAGCGTGATGCCTGGAGGTGGCGCGGTCTGTCCTGCGATGAGCACCTGCGGCTCGATGACGTCGAGCGTCTTCAAGCCGAGATCAATGACCCCGCCAACCTCAAAGACGATGATGCGAGGTCCTTTGACTTGCAGCGCCTCCTTCAGCGAACCCTTGCCCGCAGCCGCCAGCGAGGTCACACGAACGACCTGCGCCGCATCCAAGTCGAAGCCCACATCCGGGACGAGTGTGTCCTGCCATTTCCAGGGTGTGGTGTCGGCGGCGAAAGCGGCCAGCGGGGCGAGCAGAAGGGCGGTGAGGAGGATGAAGATAGGGTTCATGCTTTCTGTTTCACTTCAGGTGCAGTTCCACTTTCTCGACCGTCACGGGCTTGGAGGCCGGGAAAGGACCCGTGCGGCGGACGGAGATGGCGAGGCTGTTTTCGCCGCGTTGCAGCGCCGCGATGGGCACGGTGAATTCGATGCGGGTGAGTTTCTGCGCGGTGAGGTTCTTGTTGAGGGCGTCGGGCGTAACGGTTTCCGGCTGTGGCTGCGGGGAAAAGAGGCGTGGGTCTTTCCACTGCGCATCGACGATACTGCGTTTCAAAGCGATGCTGTTGAGTTGCGCGGCGGCTTCATCGCCTGCGACGTGGTGGAGGAGCACGAGGCGCAATGTTGCCTGGGTGCCGGCCTTCACGGGCTCCCACACCGGCAGCGTGAGCGTGGAGGCGGTGCCGTCGTAGCGCAGGTTGACGGGCAGCGGGGCGTGACTGTTCGATGAGCCGTAGCCTTCGACGTGGGCGTAGCCGCCGCGCCGGTCGAGCGGATAGTAGCGCGGCTTGCCGGCAATGGTGTCGAGACTGCCGCAGGTGGTCGGGATTTCAGGATCATAGTTCGCCTGTTGGCCCAGTCCGAGTCGTCGCGCATGTTCGGCAGCGCCGGCGGGGTTGTTGAAGATGCCGACCCCGTCCGCGCCCTGGTGAAGGTAGTTGCCGAAGACGCCACGGAGCAGGTCGAGCGACTGGTCGCCGTGATAGCCGTCGGTGGCATGGTAGCAGTCGAAACTGGGCAGCAGCTTCACCGGCGCACCGGCCACGGCTTTGCGGAACGAGGCGACATCGACGTGGATGGTCCGCGTGCCGAGGACGAGCACGTCCACGAGTCCCTGAGCCGCCCACGCTTCCAGATCGATCCCGTCGGTGCGACAGCCCTCGACGGAATCCGGCACCCGGGCGGCGAGCAGGAAGGGGCGACCGCGTTTGGCCGCCTGCTCCTGAAGCATCGCGCGCACGTTGCGTAGGAAGCTCGTGAGGTGCCCGCGGTTCTCCCACTGCTGGCCCGGCGGCAGAAAGGGTGTGTGCCGGAGAAAGTCGAGATGCACGCCGTCGAAGTCATACTGCTCGGCCACTTCGCGAATGATCGAGAGGCGGTAGTTGCGCACTTCCTTGACCGCGTAATTGTAAAAACCCTGCCACCACCAGGAGCGGATGAGCCACTCGGGATGGGCCACCTTCACCGGGTTGCGCTCGTCGGAGATGGAGGTGCCGCCTTTCTCGTAGTAGATCCGGTCGCCACGTTCGACCTCGTTGATGCGCAGCCCCCACCAGATTTCCTTCCCGCGTCGGTGGCCGTGCTTGATCAGCTCGTCGAAGTAATCGAGCCCCTGCTCCCGCCACTTCATGAGCCCTGGATGCTGGATCGGGCGTAGGATCTTGCTGCGATGATGCGCCACGCCTTCATTCGACACATCGATGCAGATGGCATCGAGCTGGCTGGCGGGCATGGCGGCGAAATCGAAGACGTAATCCATCACCGAATCCATGTCCGAGCCAAAGCCGCCCTTCTGCTGGATGTCCGCCCCCGGATCGTATTGGAAGAAGATGCGCCGCTGCCGGTTCACGGCGGCCTGATGCTCGGGGCTGAGCGCGAAATCAGCCGCGTGCAGAGCGGCCAGCGGCGCGAGCAGCAGGGCGGCGATGATGATCTTGAAGGGGGCTTTCATTTCAGCGGGGCGATTTCGAGTTCAAAGGGATCGCCAGCGGTGGCTGTGATGTTGCAGGTGATCTGCCAGCGGCGGGTGGTGGCGTTCCAGTCGGTCTGCCACTGGCCAACCGGCTGACCGTTCACGAGCACGCGGTAGTCGCGCGGCTGCGTGAGGCCGGTAAAGGTGACGGGCAGATGGCCGAGCCCGGCTTTAAGATTCACGCGGGCGCGTTGTTCCTCATCGACGGCTATGACGAGCGGATAAGCCTTCACGAGCGTGCCGCGCTGGGTCTGTGGTTTCAGCGCATTGCCTGCGGCTTCGCGATGCACCAGACGCCAGGTATCGGCATCGCGGGCGAGCGTTTCGCGCAACGCGGCATCGGGGCCGTAGTAGGCGGCGGCATCGGAGGGGAAGACGACGAGTTCCAGCTCCGCCTCGACGAAGTCACCGGGCTGCAGTTCTTGAATGCCGGGCGGCGGAGCGAGTTCGATGGAGGTGCGATGATTGTCTTTGCCCCACTCGGTGCTGAAGGTGGACAGATGCGGACCGGCTGGCTTCCCGCCGAGCACGGCACGCCACGAACGCACGATGAGGCCGCGGCTCGCGGCGGCCTGGCCTTTGGTCAGCACCTCGCGCTCCACGCCATGCACGGACACCCAGGCGGCTTCGCGCGTGAGCGGCAGGGCGTGGCGATCCATCTCGTTCCTAGCCCGGCGCGGTTCCCATTCTTCGCGCAGGCCGGTGAGATCGCCGGTGCTGACACGGCGAGCGGGCGTGGAGTTGTAATAGTCCGCGCCGAGCTGGAAGAAGGCGAGCCTCCGCCAGCGCACCGGCTGCCGCACGTCGTAGCGCAACCGCAGGAAGGTGCGCAGATGATCATTCGCCGCCGGCACGGACACATCCATGCGCGCGGCGATTTCTCCACCGCTCGTTTCCTCGCTGTAACTCACGTCGGTGAGGCAGGGACCATAGGAGCGATAGTCCGTGCGCGTGCCCTTCATTGGCTGATAGCGGCCCTCGTGATCCACCCACAGCAGGAAGTCACCGCCGCCACAGTTATCCTCCCAGCCCCAGCGCTTCGTGCCGGGCTCACGCTTGAGGGTCATCAGCGGACGCACATCCGTGATGAAGCAGCGGCGCTGCACGCGACCCGGCTCGAAGCAGATGCTTTCGCCAAAGCTGCCCACCGCCACCTGATCCCAGAATTGATTGTGCCCCCAGCCGATGAGGCTGAGCTGTGCATGAGAGGCCGCGCACACGCCGCCGTAGTGGGCATGAACCATCTGAAACTCGAGTTCGCGACGCGATTTAGGCGGCACCCGCACCCATGCGAAGCCATGAAACCACCGCCCATCATGCGGCAGGCGTCCCTTCTCCGGGTGGACGTGCCAGTTCTTGGAAAGCTGCACCGGCAGGCCCGTCGGCGTGCCATCTGGATCACAGAGCATGGGCGTGAAGCCCGTGATCGGCAGATGCTTCTCCTGGGTGAACATCAAGCGCGCCACCGTCGGCGTGTCGGCGTCATTGCGCAGAGTCACGCGCCAGCGGTCGATGCGATCCAGATGCTCCTCAGGATAATACGTGCCCTGCGCATTGCTCCACGCCTTCTCCGGCAGCGCGAGACGATGACAGCCGAGCGCTGCATCGAAGGTCACGGGCAGTTCCGACTCCACCACCGCCGTCGAGTCGCGGTTCACGACCTCCAGCAGCACCGACTTTGCACCTTCGACCTTCTGCTCACCCTGCTGCAGCACCAGCATCGCCTCGCCATCGCCTTCGAGTCGAAAGGCCAGCCGGTCCGGCCACGCCGTGATCTCCAGCCGCGCCTTTCCATCAAACTCACGCCCCTCCGCATCGGCAAACTTCAGTCCCTCGATGATGACCCGCTGAAAAAAACGGCCGCTCTCCACGAAGCGCACCGTCTGGAAAAAATCGTCCTCCGCCACGATGCGCCCGGTGCAGTCAAACCGACGCCCCTCCTTCACCACCGCGCACGCCCACGCTCCCTCCACGGGTCGCACCCGCTGCGTGTCGAAGATCAGCTTTTTGCCACCAAACTGAAAACACAGCGTCTCGTTCTTTGGCCGCAGACTGCTGTTGAGAATCTTCGGCGGCCCATCCACCCACCAGAGCTGCGTCCCATCCTCCGCGCGGGGCATCCAGTCCGCCGCATTCACCCCCTCAGCAGCGTGCAGTGCGGATGGCGCAAGCAGCAGCAGAGCGGTGAGGAGGGTGAGGGTGCGTTTCATGATTCCTTTCTTGGCTACCTACTTAGGTTCCTTCGCCGCCAGCGCATCAATCTCGCTCATCTTGAACCGCACGCTGACGATGGAGCAGCCATCGTCATCTTTGCGATAGGTGGTGTAAGTCGTGGCGACGAGCGTGCCGTCGGGGAGCAAGTGCAGGCCGGGATAGAAGCCGTCTTTGAAAGTGCGCAGGAGGCTGATGCGATACTGGCCGGGCTTGCCATTCTTGATGTCCTCATAAGAGCCCACCCAGGCGATGAAGCCGCCTTTGTCTTTCGCGTTCGGCGTGGTGTTGCGGAAGACGATGACTAAACGGCCATCGGGCAGGCGAACGCCGTGGTGGCGATCACCCGTAAGACCCCAGGGCGTGTCCACAGGTTGCGACCACGTCTTCCCCTCGTCGCGGCTGAAAATGACAAGGCTGGTGCCGCTGCGCTTGTTCTCGCGCATGATGCAACAGAGTTCGTCGCCATCCGGCGAGCGGAAGACATAAGGTTCGCACGGGTCCTTGCCATCCAGCTTCGTGCCGTCGCAGACCATCACGGGCGCGGACCAGGTAAAGCCGCCGTCGCGGGTGATGGATTGCAGCACTTGCAGGTTCGCATCCTTCCCGAACGCGCCGCGATGATACAGGCCGAGCGTGCTGCCGTCCTTCAACCGCACGAGGCTGGAGAAGGTCATCACATTGACGAAAGTCTTGTCCGGCTTTGGACTGAGAGGCGCGACTTCACGCCACGTCTTGCCATCATCTTCGCTGACGATGCGCGGCATCCAGCCTTGCAAGCGGTCGGGAATGTCCTTGATGACCTGCTTGTCCGTCGCTGTAAACGCAGCAAAGACCCACAGCCGCTCCTTGCCCTGCGGGTCGGTGATTCGGTAGATGCTTGGGCAGTTGCGAAAGTTAACGTAGTTCGGCGGCAAGGTGTCGTCGATGCGAGTCCACGTCAGCCCCGAGTCATCGCTGCGAGCCACCGGCCCCGCATGCCCGCCGTGTCCGATGTTCCAGACAGCAAACATCGTCTTGTTGTCCGAGAGCAACGCCGTGGTCGGATGCGCGTGATACTCCTCCGGTGTGCCCTGCGCGATGACGATCTGCCGCTGCGTGTCATCCACGAGGTCGATGTGCGTCAACGCCTCGCGCTGCTGCAACCAAAGCGCCTGCTTCTCCGCTGGTGCTGATTCCCAGGCGCGTTTCGCGGCTTTCGTGGCATTGGCGACTTCGGGTTTGGTTTGAGAGAAAGCGGCCAGCGGCGCGATCAGCAGGGCGGCGACGAATGGAAGGACGCGTTTCATGGTTTAGCGAATCCAGTTGCCTTTCCCCGTGCCGCCCTTTGGCGTGGTCTTCGGGTAGTTGAGGTTCGGCTTTTGCTCGATGACCTTCACGACTTGCTCGACAGGCAAATCGGTCTGCGAGTCGCGGGTGCGGACGCCGGTAATGCTGACGTTACGCACGGTGCAGTCGAGGTCGGGGGAGAAGATTTCGGTCCAGTTCGCGGGGTCTTCGGATTTACCGCGCTTGTAGGTCTGAGACAGCGGGCCGATGGCGAGAAGGTGCCAGTCGGGGGTGATGTCATGATTCACCCGGACGTTGTGGATCGAAAGGCCGTCTGCATTGGCGTGCAGTTCGATCTTGCCGGGGCGATTGAAGGTGAGGTCTTCGAGTCGGATGTTTTTGAGGGAACCGACGCCAACGCTGGAATCTTTGTCGCGGCCGAGTTCGAGGTTGGGCTGGTCGTAGATTTTGAAATGCCGGATGTCGGTGATGCGGCGCAGGGTGATGTCGCGGATGGGGCAGTCGAGCGTGGTGCCGTCATCGAAGCGTTTCACGCCGGGGAGGATGCGTATGGCGGTGTTTCCTTCGTGCTCGTCCCCTGGCCAGCCGGTGATGTCTTCGACGAGGATGCGCTTGATGGGGCCGTAGCTCGGCGCGTAGTTTTTCCACTCCCAAGCGTTCAGCGCCACGTCGTCATCGCCGGAGTCGCCGCGCACGCCGCGGATGACGCCATCGCTGGCGGGACCATTCACATGCACGCCGTCGCGGCGATGCTCCTCCAGCGTGATGTTTTCGACGGTGAACTCATGCGCGTTTGCCAGATGCACGCCGAAAGGTCGACTCTGGCGAATGGTGACGTTCTTCACCGAGATGCGACGGACGTTTTGCAGCAGTATGACCCCATGCGTGCCGAAGACGGGATTCTGCTTGGCGGAGTGGCCGCGTTCATTGCCGTGATTGGCGACTGCAGTGGCGAGCGTGGTCCAGATGCCGCCCTCGATGCTGATGTCGGTATCGAGCGCTAAGTCAGCGGGCACGGGTTTCGTGTTCAAGGCAACGACGTTCTCATTGCGCACCAGGCAGGTGTTCGTGCCGGGTTTGAGACGAATGTCGGCCATTGGGTCGGCGGTGAGTTTTTGGCCGGACTTGAGGATGATTGGGCCGTCGAGGTAGTAAGGCTGCTCGCGTGCGGGGATGTGCAGTTTGCCATCCGCATTGAGATCGGCCTGAAATGCTTGGGTCCAGATTTCGGCGGTGACGGTGCGTGGTGCGATTTTTCCCGAAACATCAGGCCAGTTTTCGATCCAGGTCTCGGTGCGGATGTCGGCGGCGTGGAGCGCGGTGAGGAAAAGACAAAAAGATGGGAGACAGAAAAATGGGGAGATGGGCTTCATGTTTTTGTCACTGAAACTCATCGAACGGGCAGGACGAGGCGTGAGAACGCTCCAGGCTTGTGATGCACTTGCTCGGTGGCGATGGCGGTCTTGTTGCTGAAGATGCCTTCGGCGGTGTTGGGATTGCGGTCGTAGAGGGGGAAGTCGGTGCCGCTGATGTCCAGGCGGAGTTGGTGGCCTTTGGCGAGGGTGGCGGCCACCGGGCCGAGATCGACGGTGATCTCATACACTTGACCGGGCTGCATCAACTCGGGTTTGAGCAAGGACGCGCGATAACGTCCACGCAGGATGCCGCGCGCGATGTTTTGCGCGAAGCCATCGGGATGCACGTCGATGAGTTTCACGGCCCAGTCGGCATCGGGCGTGTCGGTGGAGACGTGGAGCTTGGCCTCGGCATTGCCGGCGAAGGTGAGCGGCTCGCTCATCGGCGCACTGGTGTAAACGAGCACGTCATCGCGATCCTCGGTGGCGCTTTGATCGACGGGGCCCCAGACGGCGTCTTTGACGGGGCGGGTTTCGGTGATGGGGTTGGAGGGTGTTGGCTGCGCGGGATCGGCGCGGAAGGTATCGGGTGTTTCGTCTTGAGTAGGCGATTCGCGAGTGAGGCGTCCATTGCCTTGGCGGGTGTTCGCTTTGCCTGAGGAATGCAGGTAGAATGAGGTCGCTTTGAAACCTTCTGGCGGCCAGGTTTGGGCATCGTGCCAGACGTTGTCGCCCATGGAGAAGTAGCGCACGGGCGGGAAGGGTTTCGACAACGCGGCGGCGTCTTGTTTGAGATGGCGATCAAACCAATCCATCTGAAGCGCAAAGGTATCCACGGCGGCATCAGGCCCGAACTCGACCTCGGCGACCTTCGTTTTGCCAACGGTGCCATGATCCCATGGACCGAGGATGAGGCGCTGCTGCTGGCGTGTCTTTGGATCACGCGCCTGTTTTTGCATGATCGTGAAGTTGTCCACGGACTCGCGCGAAAAGAAGTCGTAGTAGCCGACGACGTGCAGCGCGGGCAGTTGCAGTTCTGGCAATCGCTGCGTGAGATCGAGCCGCGTCCAGTGGCCGTTCGGTTCGGGATGCGTGAGCATGGCGTCGAGCCAGGGCATGGGCCAGCCGATGGCTGTATCCACATCGCTGAGCGGCAGACGCATCAATGCCTCGCTCATGTCCGCCGGCTTCACGCCTTCGGGTTTCGGCGTATTGCCCGCGATCCAGCCCGAGATAAGCGCGAGCCGCACCGCGCCGCCGAGGTAGAGATTGCGATAAAAGCTGCTCCACGTCGCTTGCGGTGCAATGGCCGCGAGCCCGGGCGGATTTTCAACCGCCGCCTGCCACTGCACCGCACCGACATACGAGCCACCCGTCATCCCCACGCGTCCGCTGCTCCACGGCTGCCGCGTGATCCACTCGATGGTGTCGTAGCCGTCCTGCCCCTCGTTGTTGTAAGGAGCCATCACGCCCTCCGACGCGCGCGTGCCGCGACAATCCTGGATCACCGCGACATAGCCCGCCTTCGCAAATTTCTCCGCCATACCCTTCGCCTTCGTGCGATCATACGGTGTGCGCATGAGAATGACGGGAGCTTTTGGCACGGTATCATCGCGATAAACATCGGTGGCGAGCTTGATGCCATCGCGCATGGGCACAGCGATGGTTTCGGTTTTGATCTCAGCGAAAGCTGTGGTGGCGAGAAGAAGGAGAAGGATTCCCACAGATTCGGGGAGCCACAGATTCATTTTCTGAAGGGTTGGGGTCATGGATGGTGGTTGGCGGGGGCTTGGATGACTCGGAGATCGACGCAGCGGCGGCCGAAATGGACGGCGATGCCCCATGGCAGGCCGAGTCTGCGCAAATTGGATTGAAGCACGGCTCGATCCGCTGCGGAGATGCCGTCGCCGAGCGCGGTGATGGAAACGGGGCAGACGTTTTCGACAAGGATGCAACGGAGAGAGGCGCTGCCTTGATTGAAGATGGCGACTTGTGGTGAAGGGAGAAATGACACGCTCTCCGCTTGCAACGCGGCCATGAAAATGCCCTGCCAGGTGGTCTCGCGGTAGCCGAGTCCGATGTCTTCATGCATCCTGCGAAGGATCTCGATCAGGTGAAGGCTAAGTTCGGAGTTCTGAAGGCGTGGCGGCACAGAAGCATCTGGGAACTCAGCCTCAGCAGGATCGAAACGCACTCGGATCGGGTCCAGGCTGGCTTTGCCGAAATCAATGAGCAGGCCAACATGCATCTGCCATGCTTTGAGGTAGGCCAGCAGTTGGGTGTAGTGCGAAGGCGCAAACTCACCTCGCAAAGCCTTGAGTTCAGGGATCAGTTTGCCCGGAAACACCAGATCAGCCTCAAAGGTATCCGCGAGATAGCCTCGATAGATGAGATCAAAGCGTGGTTTGGAGAGATGCTCAATGCCATCGGATCGAAGTTGGCTGACGAGATGCTGGTGGTAAAACTCCTCCACCAATCCCGGCCCCAACGCCGAATGCGTCTTCATCGCTTTGCCGATGATGCGGTGGGAGAACGGGTCTTTGGGCATGACTTGAGGTTGGTTTCGGTTTCCCACAGATTCGGGATTCCACAGATTGGATTCAGAAAGAAAAATCTGTGGAGCCCTGAATCTGTGGGAAATCATCAGGCTCACGCCAATATCTCCTTCACCACCTCGCCATAGACATCGGTGAGGCGGAAGTCGCGGCCGAGGTGGCGGGAGGTGAGCTTGAGGTGATCGATGCCGAGCAGGTGGAGCATCGTGGCGTGGAGATCGTGGATGTGGATCTTGCCGTTGATGACGCGGTAGCCCATGTCGTCGGTGTCGCCGTAGGTGAGGCCGCCTTTGACGCCGCCGCCAGCCATCCATGAGCAGAAGCTCTCGGGCTGATGTTCGCGACCGTGCTTGTCGATGGGGGATTTGCCACTGAGGTCCTGGCTCCATGGGGTGCGTCCAAACTCACCGCTCCAGAGCACGAGTGTGTCTTCAAGAAGGCCGCGTGATTTGAGGTCTTTCAGCAAGGCGGCGACGGGTTGATCGGTCTGAGAGCAGAGTTTTGGGAGGTTGCCGCGGATGTCACCGTGATGATCCCAGCCGCCGATGCTGACCTGCACAAAGCGCACGCCGGCCTCGCTGAGCTTGCGAGCGAGCAAGCAGGCGCGGCCAAAGGTATTCGTGTCTTTGCCGCCGACGCCGTAGAGATCGAGCGTGGCTTTGCTTTCCTTCGAGATGTCCACGATCTCCGGCGTGGTGAGCTGCATGCGCGCGGCGAGTTCCATGTTTTGGATCATGCCTTCCATGTTCGCATCGCCACCGAGGTCGCCGACGAGGCGGCGGTTCATGCGAGCCATGAAATCCATGCGCTGGCGCTGGATGGCGTCGTTCTCGGAGACGTTGCGCAGGTTTTCGACCGGCAGCGTTTTGCTGTCGAGCGGCACGGTGAGTTTGGTGCCTTGATGAATCGCGGGTAGGAACGCGGAGCCATACTCGCGCACGCCACCGCCCTGAATGCTGACAAAGCTGGGCAGGTTGGCGTTCTCGGTGCCGAGCCCATAGCTGACCCATGCCCCCATGGAAGGGCGGACTTCGGCGAAGGTGCCCGTGTGAAACTGCAGCGTCGCTCCGGCGTGCTGCGGGTTGTCGGCATTCATGCCGCGCAGGAGGCAGAGGTCATCGGCCACGGTGGCGAGGTGGGGCATCAAATCAGAGATCATCATGCCGCTCTGACCGCGCGGACGCACCGGAGCCATGGCTTTGAGCGCGAGGAACTGCTCGGTGCCGACTTGGGTGACTTCTTTGCGCAGGGGCGAATCGATCTTCTGTCCGTGCTTGCGCGTGATGAAGTCCTTTGGATCAAAGAGATCCATTTGGGAGGGACCACCGCCCATGAAGAGGAAGATGACGCGCTTGGCTTTCGGCACCATGCCGGGGATGCGTGCGGCGAGCGGATTCGAGGCCGCACGAGCGATGTCGTGCAAGGCGAGGGCACCGAAGCCGCAGGCAGTGCGCTGGAGGAGTTGGCGGCGGGTGATGGGTGAGATCATGGCGATTGCAGGCGATGGTGGTTAGAGACGAAACACAAATTCATTCGAGGCGAGCAGGCTGTGGCACAGCTCGGTCCACTGAACGGGACCGGCAGGCTTGCCGGGCGGGGTGACGGCTTCGAGGAGGGCGATGGCTTCATCGCGCTCGGTGGTGGTGACGGGACGGTTGAGCACGCGCAGCCAGAGGGTCTCTATTCGAACGAGGTCGTTCTTCTCGCTGGCGAGCAGGGACTTGGCGAGCGCGAAGGCTCGTTTGCGGAGGAGGTCATTGCTGAGGAGAAAGAGTGACTGCGTGGGCACGACGGTTTGATTGCGCTGACCCGCGATGCCGGCAGGATCCACGAAATCGAAGAAGGCGCGCAAGCGATCTGGACCTGCGGTGCCGCCGCGCAGCACTGGAAGATAGAGGGTGCGCTCAAACTCCTGCGTCGGGCGCGGTTTCGAGTGTCTGTAGTTCGGCGGATTCACGCCTTTCAAGGCCAGCGAGCCGCAGTTCTCCGGATTCTCCAGCACTAGGGCAGGACCGCCGCTGCTGCGAGTGAGTTCGCCGCTGATGGCGAGCATGGAATCACGCATCGCCTCGGCATCGAGCCGCTGGCGGTTCATGCGCCAGTAAAGTTTGTTTTCGGGGTCGAGTTCCAAGGAGCGGCGGTTTTCAACCGCCGTCGGCGATTGCAAATCGCCGTTCCTTGAAGAGAGGCGATAGGTTCGACTGAGCACGAGCGAGCGAAGGAAGGCCTTTTGCGACCAACCACCCTGCATGAAGCGGGTGGCGAGGTGATCGAGCAACTCGGGATGCGTCGGCTCATCACCACGGACGCCGAAGTAGTCCACGCTGGGCACGATGCCGATGCCGAAGAGCTTTTGCCAGATGCGGTTCACGGTCACGCGGGCGGTGAGCGGGTTGCGTTTGTCGGCAAGCCAGTTCGCCAATTGCATGCGACCGCTTTGACCGGCGGGAATGGCGGGGAACTTGTCCCACGAGGCCACACGCAGAGGGCCACGCGGCATGATGGTGCTCGGCGCATACGGATTGCCACGCACATAGACGGGCATGTCGGCGGGCTGCGGCCCATCGCTCAGCGCAAAAGCTCGTGGGGCCTTGTCTTGGAAGAACTCGGCATGGTGGATGTCCCCGGCGAGCTTTTTGAGCTGGGCGTCGAGTTCATCTCGGCGCTTGGTGAGGACGTCTTTTCCAGGGGAGGTTTTTCCCACAGATTGACTTCGTCTGTCTCGCAAGCTCGGCTCATGGAGGCCCGCAGATTTTTTTTCTGACTTGGGAAGTGCTTTGGAAACCTCACGCTCTGCGTTGTCGGTGGTGGCGGCGATTTGAGGTGAAGGCGCGTCGGGTTTGCCGAGAGCCGCGAGTTGTTTGGTCACGCTCGCTTTTTCTTCAGTGAGTTTCTTCTGCTCGGCTTTGCAATCGGCGATGCGCTGCTGGTTCTCACCTTCGAGTTTCTTCCGCACGGCGAGTTGCGCGGGTGTCTCGGGTAGCACGGTGCTGTTAAGCTGGCTCCACACGCCCATGTCCGGTATCTTGTGTGACGAGGGCGAGCTGCGCAGCATGCCTGCGATGCCGTAGTAGTCCACCAGGCCGATGGGATCGAACTTGTGATCGTGGCAGCGGGCGCAGCCCAATGTCATGCCCATGAAGGTCTGGCCGATTTTGATCATCTGCGAGTCGATGTGATCGGTCTCCATCTTCGCTTTATCGGGATTCACGATCTCGATATCGCCGACCATGAGGAAACCGGTGGCGGTGATGTTTTCCGCGCGATCCTCGATGGACTTCGCGGGCATCAGATCGCCCGCGATCTGCTCGCGGATGAATTCATCGAAGGGTTTGTCCGCATTGAAGGCGGAGATGAGGTAGTCGCGGTAGCGCCAGGCATGCTCGGCATAGACGCTGTTCGAGGTGCCCATCATATCGGCATAGCCGGTGAGATCGAGCCAGTGGCGTGCCCAGCGTTCGCCGTAGGCTTTGGAGTTGAGGAGGCGGTCAACGGTGCGCTCGTAGGCGTTCTTGGATAGGTCAGATGGGACGGATAGGCTGGAAAGGAATGATTGAATCTCCTCCGTGGTCGGTGGCAGGCCGGTGAGGTCGAGCGAGACGCGTCGCAGCCAGGTGAGCGGGGCGGCGTCGGAGACGGGTTGGATGCCTTTTGGCTCTTGTTTTGCCAAAATGAAGCGATCGAGCGGGTCGAGGGGCCATGACGTTTTTTTGACGTTTGGCGGCGATGGGGCGCGCACGGGCTGGAAGGCCCAAAATTGACGCCCTGCGGCCAAGTCGATGCCTTTTTTGGCTTTGGCGGTTCCAGAGCTGCGTGGGTCGTGGGCACCGCTTTTCACCCATTCTTCGAGAATGGTGATCTCGCTGGCCGGTAGCTTGCCTTTGGGCGGCATCTCGAACTCGGCATCGACATAGCGGATGGCTTTGACGAGCAAACTGGCCTCCAACTGGCCGGGTTTGATGGCGGGGCCGTTGTCGCCGCCTTCTTCCCAACCGGAGCGGGAGTCGAGCGCGAGTCCGCCTTTGATCTTCGAGCCGTGCGAGTGGCACTCAAAGCAGCGCTTCTGGAGGATGGGCAGGACTTTGGAGTCGAAGTAAGCGGTGTCGGCTGCGTTGGCAAAAACACAGGCGAACAACCAAAAGATGGGAGACAGAAAAAGAGGCTTCATGGCTCATTTGGCCTTTCGGGTTTTGAGGGCTGGCAGGTTCATATCCTGACCGGCGGCGAGGATGTGGGTGCGCATGGCGGCGCGGGCGGCTTCGGGGTCGCGGTTCTCGATGGCGACCAGGATGGCTTCGTGGTGCTCGATGGCCGCTTGCTTGCCAATGCGGCCAATGGTGCGCAGTCGGCTGGAGACGCCGATATCGGCGAGGGAATCGAGAATGAGCCGGTAAATGAGGTTGCCGCTGGCATCGGCGATGGCGTGATGCATGGCGATGTCTGCCTCGATGGCGGCGGAGTTGTCAGGGGCTTGCTCCAACCGCGTCTGTATCCGGCGCAGCGTGCGGATGTGCTCGTTTGTAGCGCGCTGTGCAGCAAACGCGGCGGCATCCGGTTCGATGGAAAGACGCGCCTCGTTTAGCTGCTGAAGACGACCCGCCATATCTGGAATCAGCAATGACAATGAATCACTCAGCGGACGATGCAGACGATCCACGACCCTGATGCCGTTGCCATGTTGAACCTCCAACATGCCTTGCTGTTCGAGACGCTTCGTGGCTTCGCGCACAACGCTGCGACTAACACCCAGTCGCTCGGCTAACGAGCGCTCACCAGGGAGCCAACGCTCATCTTCTTCCGTTCCTGCACTGCGGATGAGTTTCGCCAGTTGCTGACAGACGGAATCGACGAGGGATGTGGGGCGTTCCAGTGCGGTGATGTTCATGAGTTGAGTCCGTTGACGATGTTCTCCAGAGGCTCACCACGCACAGCGGCGAGGGCGATACGCGCTGAGGTGGCACGCATCTCGATCTTGGATTCCACGCTGCAAAACGCCGCATGGCAGGTGACGATGAGGTTCGGCGCGGCGGCTTCCTCGGCGGTTTTCAAAGGCTCGTCCTCGACCACATCGAGTCCCGCACCAGCGATGCGTCCTTCACGCAAAGCAGCGAGGATGGCGTCCTTTTTGATCACCGCCCCGCGCGCGGTGTTCACGACGAAGGCACCTGGTTTCAGCAAGGAAAGCTCGCGCTCGGCGATAAGATGCCGCGTCTCGTCATTCAGCGGGCAGTGCAGCGACAGCACATCGCTACGGGCGAGCAATTTATCCAAAGAAAGCACACGCTCAATGCCCACCGCCTTGTCCGCACCATTAGCCAGGTAGGGATCGTAGAAAATGACCTTGAAGCCCAGTGCCTTCGCGCGCAGTGCCGTGGCCGTGCCGATACGCCCGAGACCGACGATGCCCAGTGTCAGCTCACGCAAGCGACGCAGCCTTGGCTCCACACGAATGACCCAGCCGAGTTGCTTCGCTTCCTGATCCAGCGGAAACAACTGCCTGCACAGCGCCATGATGAGCGCGATGGCATGATCCGCCACCTCCTCCGTGCCATAGTCTGGCACATTGCACACCGGAATACCAAGCTGTCTGGCCGCCGCGATGTCCACGGAGTCAAAGCCAACGCCATTGCGAATCAGCGCACGGCATTGCTTCAATCGTCCGAGACCGGGAGCACTGATGGGCGTGTTATGCCAGACGATCAGCGCCTGCGCTTCACAAATCTCGTCCGTGAAGTCTGCATCACTCGCGCATAGGAAGCGCCGCACCTCCGCCGCATCACCGATCACTGATTTTTCAACAGCCGAAGCCGGATCGCCCAGCGGCGATTTGGCCCAGTCAATGATGGCGACGAGTGGTTTGGATGAAGGCATGAAATACAATGATCAGTGGTCTGACCACTGGCATTACACACCTGGGCTGTAAGTTCTTTCGCTTCGACTCAAAGATGGGCGGCCAACGAGAAGATGCGTTTGATGATCCGTCACAGGATGCAGAGGTTGAGTAGCCTGATCTGTTGCGATCTATTCATAAAACTTAGCGGACGAGATCGGGCAGATGCACGCGGCATAGCTCGATGTCTTCTTTGTTTAGGCTATGGACGATGAAGAGGTCATCGCCGACGACCATGGCGGCGGGGTTTGCGGCGTCGAAGTGGCGCTTGGAGTGGCCTTCGCTGCGCGGTGGAGTTTCGAGGACGCGGATGGTCCAGGCTTGGTTGAAATGCAGGCCGTCGGCGGAGAGCGAGAGGGTGAGCACTTTCCTCGCGCCGCCATATTTCTCCGCAGGACTCGCGGTCGCGAGAAGATCGGCATCCGCGCCCTGCCAGAAGTCGTCGCTATGCGTGTAGGGATTGTGAATGAGGAAGACGCGGCCATCGGGCAGTGTGCCGACGGCGGGCAGTGTGCTGTTCGCGGGAATGGCCGTGCGCTCGGGCGTGGACCAGGTGATGCCATCGTCGCGGCTTAGGGAAACGTAGAGCCGCCAGATGAAGAGATCGCGCTTGGTGTTGCCGTAGTTTCGCCAGAAGCGGACGAGCGTGCTGTCCTTCAGGCGATAGGCTGGCGAGGGTTCGATGAGCCGCTGGCCATCGGCGGCGGAGCCGGGGAGATTCGGATGACGAATGGTCGCCGGGTTCTTATCGCTTCCAGCAAGTCGTTTCGTGTCGTAGCTGATGGCGTGCTGCGCCCTGCGGTAGTCGATCACGTCGCGGATCATTATGCCGAGGGCGGCAAATCACGGGTCATTCAGCGCGGGATAAACGGGAAAACCTTCGTCCACGATCACGGGCTCCGGCTCCAGTCAAAGTGCTTCGCCGCGTGTGCCATCGGGCTGGATTTCGAGCGCCAGCAAGCCGAGTCCCTTGTCCATGTTCTCGCCCACATTGGCGATGGCCCAAAGTCGTTTGCCATCGTGCGTGAGAGCAAAGCCGCTGTTCCATTGCGTGCGTTTCAGCGCGGTGGACTTTTCGCCCTTGGCGAGCATCGCACCGAGCGAGGGAGAGAGCGCCGTGGGCTGCTGGCTCAGGCCGGGTAGCCACGTCTTGCCGCTGTCAGCAGAATGCCGGATTTGCAGCCGCTGGCCGGATTGATCCTCGTCTTTGACATGGTTCTGCCAGGTCACGAAGAGCCGGCCTTGGAAATGCGCGATGTTCGGCAGCGTGGAGAACGCGCCGACCTCGGGATCAATACTGCCACGATTCACGATGACGTAATGCGTGCTCTCAGGCAGGGGCGGCGGGAGCTTGCCGGTGCCGAGGTTCGGTGGTGCGTAGCGGAAATCGGCGGCGGTCGAATCATCAGCGGCGTGAATCCCTGTCAGCAGTGCGAGCAGCAGCGCGGTGAGAAGGATGGACGTGGCTTTCATCGTGATTTGCGTGCCTGATTCACGGCTTCGATGGACTTGAGGATGTTGTCCTTCCACACGCCTTGCAGGTTCGGCAGGTCGGCGCGTTCGAGCGTCTTGTGCGCTTCGTCAAACTGGCCGCGTTTGGTCAACACGCGGGCGATGCCTTGCAGCGCGGCAAATTCGTCTGCGCCTCCGATGCGGGTTCTGCCTTCGACGATGGCGCGGTATGCCTCGAGGGCGGCGGTGTCGTCCTTGAGGTTGCTTTCGCGGTTCTGAGCGGTCAGCAGGAGGATGGCGTCACGGCTGCGTGGGTCGCTGGTGAACTCCAGCGCGGCGCGGAGGTCTGCCTCGGCTTTGTCGCCGGCTTTGGTGATGACATAGGCTCGGCCACGGGCGTGGAAGCCATCGCCGCGTTTCCAGAAGGGCCACTTGCTCATGTCTTCGCCGCCGAACTGCGCGATAACTTCGGGCACCTTGAATGTCGCTAGCAAGTGCTGCATCTGCGCTGCCTTTTTCACGGTTTCGATGGGGATGCGTTCGATGATCGCGGGTGCGTTCGCTTTGTCATAAAACGCGGCTTGTTCGAGCGCGGCGGCTATTTGGAAGTCGGTGAGTTTTTCACCGTCAGCGAGGGCGAGGAAGGCAGCGGCCTGGCGCTGTTGCGCGGCCTTGCGGAAGCCGATGGCGAAGTCGGTGACGCTCGGGTCGGATTCGAACTGATGCGACCGGCCGTCGTAGAGGCGGGCAAATTTCATCGGCTCGTGGAAGCCCTCGACGCCGGTGGGTGAGAGAGCGCTGTGCTCCTGCCCGTCGTCGCGGATGCGCTGGCGGCAGAGGTTGATGTGCCAGGGCAGGCTCTGCGTGGGGTGGCGGCCGATGACTTGGTGCAGCGGATCATTTTCATCCTGTGTGACGGGGATGCGAATTTCGACCGTCCAGTGATCCTCGGCGATGTGCGTGGCGACCTCCGCCTTGGAATCCCACGTGAACCACTGACTGCGCGGCGCATCGCGATCGAGATCGACGACGTGGCCGTCCGGACTGATGCCGATCTGGTAATACGAGTGCGTTTCGGTCGCGAGTTCGATCTCGATGGCGTCGCCATGCCACAGTGCTTGGTCATCATCGCGCGTGGCGGCGCTGCGTGGCTTTTCTCCGCGCGTTTCTTCGCAACGAATGGCGAAGCAGATGCTGTCGCCCTGCCATCCGGCTTTGAAGGAAGTGCCAAAGGTGGGCGTGCGTCCAGTTTGCAGTTCGAGGAACTTGCCGGTGGCTGCGACGGGACAGTTTCGCCAGTAGTCGTCGTCGAGTTTGCCGTCGATGACGATGCCCTTCGCATCGCCGACGAGGCGCACGGTGGGGACAGGGCCGCGCTTCTGGCCGAGCTGCTGCGACTTCATGCGCAGGCCTTTGAGGAAGTCGTCCACGAGGGCGATGCGTTTGCCAAAGACACCCGCGGCATCGGCTTTCGCCTTCGCTTTCTCGAAGAGGGCGAGCGCTTCATCGGCCTTCGCCTTGTCTTCATCCATCACCTTCCAGTTCGCTTCGCAGAAGGTGAAGAAGGTGTGCATCTCTTGCTCGGCAGGTCCGTAGAAGAGGCGGCAATACTCGCGCAACGCCGCCGCTGGCTCGTAGCCGGGCCAGTAGGCGCGGGCGGTGAAATAGACGAGGAAGTGATTGAAGCCGATGCCGACCTTATCGAAGTCCTGTCGCACGCTGAGCCAGATGTCCTCGCCCTGCGACATGCCTTTCGTGGCCTGCACCGTGTCACCCATCGACTGCGCGGCATACGCTGGCAGATACCAACCACGATCCGTGAAAGGATAGTTTTCAAAGATGATCACGGGGTTGTCGGTCTTCTTCGTCCACGCGGCACGCAGAACCTCCGGCGCGGATTCACCTTCGGCTTTGCTGCCCCCTTTGTTCATGGGCCGGCGACCGCCGACGATGCCGACGAGCACGTTGGGCTCGAGCTTGTCGATATTCAGCGGCGGCAGGGTATAGACGCCATACGCGCAGTTCAGCACCTTTGCGTGCGGATGCGTCTTGCCGACTTCCTTCGCCACGCGATTGACGAAGTCCCACACATAATCGCTGAGCAGCCCGCGCTCGTTGCGCTCGGGCGAATCCTTGCCTTTGCATTTTTCGCACTGGCAGATCGAAGTGTAGCCGTCCGGCGGCATGATGGAGACGCTTTCAAAATTGAACGTGTCGAGCTGCGCCCGCGCATAGCGCACCGTCTCGCGGAAGAGTTCGTCATTCGAGTAGCAGAGCTGGCACTTCGAGTCGCCGGGCTTGAAGTCGGTCTTGCCGCCGTAGATCGCGAACCAATCGGGATGCTTCGCGAAGACGTCCACGCGGTTCGTCATGTTCGCCATGCCGTGGGCGATTTGCAGGCGCTCGTTGTGGCGAATGCCGAGCCGCATGGCCCATAGCGCGGAGTCAGGTCCACAGGTGGCAAAACGGAAGTTGAACTGCCGCAGCGCAAACTCCGGCTTCACCGTTTCATCGAGCTTCGGCAGCGCGATGGACTTCATCGTGGGCAACACCTCGCCGAGTGCGCCCGGCACATACCAGCGTGCGCCGAGCTTCTGCAAAAAACCGGTCACCGCATTGAAACTGCCGCGTTCGTCGAGGCCCCAGACTTCGAGCATTTCGCCATTGAGAGGGACTTTCGCGCGGTGCTTATACCAACCGGGATTCGGCAACCCATACGGCGCTCCGACGATCTTTTCCCACTCCGCCTGCGTACGCGAGATGTCGCCATTGTTCCGTGCGAAAGGCCCCACCGGCTCGAAGTCCGTGTCATCACCCATCAGCGCCATCCAATCCGCCCCGGTGGTGATGCGATATGCGCCAACCTTGAGTCCCTCCGCCTTCACCGGTGACTGCGCACTCGCTCCGATGAAAACCTTCACCGCCCTGCCCGAAGGCTGCGTGACGATGGGCAGCTTCGCCCCGCTGATCTTCTCGATCTGCTGCCGAAACTCATGCGCGGCGAAACGAGCCATGCGTGTGGGCTTGTCACTGATGACGATCTCAGCGCGTGGCTGGCCGTCTTCGACGATGAATGTCTCTGCAAAAGCCGGGCAAGCGATGCACAGAGCGAGGACGAGGATGTGAGTGGATTTCATGAGATGGCAAGCTGGCAAAAAAGATGAATACAGAGGCAGCCCCATTTTTTTGCCTGCCATTTTTTTGTTAGCCAAGTTTGAAAGTCTCCCACGAAGCACGTTCGTTAGCCTCGTATGCGCTTCACCCTCTGGCTCCTCGTCACCACTTCGTTCACCATCTTCAATCCTTTGACGGAGGCCGCGGGCCTGCGTGCTGGGGCGGCGTCGGTGGACATCACGCCCACGCAGTTTCCGATGAACATGCCGGGTGGATTCTCGGCCAACATGGCGGAGAAGGCGCACGATCCTTTTCATTCCCGCGCTCTGGTGCTCGACGATGGCAAGACGACACTGGCGCTGGTGGTCGTGGATAATCTCGGCGCCGGGCCGGACGTGCTGAATGAGGCCAAGGCACTGGCGGCAGAGAAAACGGGCATGTCGCCGGACAAGATGCTCATCAGCTCCACCCACACGCACAGCGGACCTTCATTGAACACACGCAGTGAGGCTGCAGCGGCCTATTACAAGCAGTTCGTCCAGGGTGTGGCTGCCTCAATCATCCAGGCGCATGCGGCGCTGAAACCTGCCTCTGTCGCTGCGGCGGCGCATCCGCTCGCGGACGAGGTCTTCAACCGCCGCTGGTATCTGAAGGAGGGCAAGATGCCGCTGAACCCCTTTGGCAGGCTGGACAGGGTGAAGATGAATCCTGGCACCAGCCCGGATGTCATTGATCGGCCCGCAGGACCTACCGATCCTGACATCAGCATCCTCTCCGTGCAGGGAGAGAAAAGGAAGCCCTTGGCCCTGTATGCCAGCTACTCGCTGCACTACGTCGGCGGTGCGCCGGGTGGGCAAATGTCTGCCGATTACTTCGGCGAGTTCGCCCGCCTGATGCCCTCGCGGCTGCGCGGTGACGAGGACTTTGTCGCCATGATGGCGAACGGCACCTCGGGAGACATCAACAACATCCCTTTCGGCACCACACGGCCTCCGCGTGAGCCTTTCGAGCAGATCCGCATCGTCGCGCAGAAAGCGGCTGACACGGCTTGGCTAGCCCACCGAAAAATCGAAACGCATCGGAGCGATTTGAGCCTCGGCATGATGCAACGTGAGATCACGCTCAAGTATCGCCGTCCATCCGCTCAAGATGTCGCGGAGGCGAAGGCCGTGCTGGCCGTGAAGGACAAGGACGCCATCGAAAAACTGCCCCGACTCGCCAAAAACTATGCCGGCAGCGTGGTGAGCGCCGCAGAGCGCCCCGAAGAGACGCTCACGGTGAAAGTGCAGGCCATCCGCATTGGCGACATCGCGGTGTGTGGCATCCCATTCGAGACCTTTGTCGAAATCGGGCTGGATTTGAAAAAGCGCAGCCCTTTTCCGCAAACGATGGTCATCGGCCTCGCCAATGGAAGGCATGGCTACCTGCCCACACTGGAGCAGCACAAGCTCGGCGGCTACGAAACCTGGATCGGCACCAACCAAGTGCAAGAAGACTCCTCCGTCATCCTCACGGACCATCTGCTCGAAATGCTGGCTGCGCTGAAAAAGGAAGTGCCGTGATGATTTGCCAGCCAAATAAGGCGTTCTCAATCACGCCGCAAAATAGCATCAAGGTAGATCAACCGGATGCGTCCACCTTTGCTCATGAGCACTTCGATTTGGTTCAAGCTTTTGATCAGCAATGAAGTGTCCAGGGTGAAACAGGCCCACTCCTCGCGTTCACCTAGGCAGTGTTTTAAAACCTCTTGAGAGGCTGCATCCAGTCGATGATGGCGGCAAAGGCGAGCAGTGAGGAGAAGTGCAGCGCGAGCTTGTCACGTCGCAGCGACAGGCAGGCCCAGCGCTTGATG
>Ga0247834_1001585_pt1 | contig 37996 bp, 26 predicted proteins | sample LaCruzMarch2015__8_FD_187118 | JGI IMG/M metagenome (GOLD analysis project Ga0247834, IMG submission 187118) | Freshwater microbial communities from meromictic Lake La Cruz, Castile-La Mancha, Spain - LaCruzMarch2015_12m | ecosystem: Environmental > Aquatic > Freshwater > Lake | place: Spain... | reverse complement strand
CGACAGCGCCAAAACGGCGTGCAGTGTAAGGGGTAGTTTAACCTTACCCCCGGTGTCACCGAATGTGAGGCAACGATCCCGACCCTAACGCCACTCTCCGGTGTGATTTATTGATGAGGCAATACGCGGCAAGAAAGGGAAAACTTGAGACAAGTCCGCAGAGGTTGTTAAGATCGCCCGATGTTGAATAACGCCCCTGACCTGCAAACACGCCTCGGCGACTTCATCACCTTTGCGCGGCAGCTCAAGGGGGATGAAAAGGGAGAGGCTCCCATCTACCTCAATGCTTTGTTCAGGGCATTCGGTCATGAGGGCACACAGCAAGCGGGAGCGACCCATGAGCACCGCATCGCCAAAGGTTCCGGCGCGAAGGGGAAGAACTTTGCCGACCTGCTCTGGCCGCAGCGTGTGCTGTTTGAGATGAAGTCACGCGGCGTGAAACTGGAGCGCCATTACGATCAGGCGTTCGACTACTGGACGCATATCGTCCCGCATCGCCCGCCTTATGTGGTGCTGTGCAACTTCGATGAATTCTGGATCTATGACTTCAACCAGCAGCTCTTTGATCCTGTCGATAAGATCAAGCTGGCGGACCTGCCGCAGCGCTGGAGTGCGCTGGCCTTTCTGCTTCCGCATGAGCAAAAGCCGCTGTTTGAAAACAATCGCGTGGAAGTCACGCGCAAGGCTGCGGCGAAGCTGGCGGAACTATTCCGCGCCCTGCTAAAGCGCGGAGAGGATCGTGCGCGTGCCCAGCGTTTCGTTTTGCAATTGCTCGTCGGGCTCGTGTCTGAGGACATGGGCCTGCTGCCAGACTTCATCCTTAGCCGTCTGATCAAAGAATGCGGCGAGCAGAAGGTGAGCACCTTCGACCTCATCGGCGGGCTTTTCCGCCAGATGAACAATGAGAAGCCCGCGCCTGGAGGCCGCTTCAAGGGCGTGCCGTATTTCAATGGCGGGCTGTTTGCTGACATCGACGCTCTGGACCTCAGCAGGCACGAGATCACCATCCTGGAACAGGCCTCCGACTTTGATTGGAGCATGGTGAAGCCGGAAATCTTCGGCACCTTGTTCCAAGCCAGCATGGATGACGGCAGCGAGAGCGGGCGCGATGAACGCCATGCCTTCGGCGCACACTTCACCAGCGAGTTCGACATTCAGAAAGTCGTCGGCCCCACCATCGTGCGGCCATGGCGCGAGCGCATGACGAAGGCATGGGGCAAAGTCGGCCAGCTCAAAGAAGTGCTGCGTGACCTGCGACTCTACCGCGTGCTCGATCCGGCCTGCGGCTCCGGCAATTTCCTCTATGTGGCCTATCGTGAGCTGAAACGTCTGGAGCGCGAGATTTTGCTGCGCCTCTCCGAGATCAGTAAAGGCGAGCCGCTGGAAACCGCCGTGTCCATCCACCAGTTTTACGGGCTGGATGTCATGCCCTTTGCCGTGGAACTGGCGAAGGTCACGCTCATGCTCGCCAAAGAGCAGGAAGTGCGGGAGTCCGCTAAACTGGAGGAGTCCGATGGCCTCCTCGTGCTGGAGCAGCCGCTACCTCTGGATAACCTCGACAAGAACATCCTCTGCGCTGACGCGCTCTTTACGGTTTGGCCCAAGGCGGATGCGATTATTGGCAATCCGCCCTACCTCGGCTCACGCTACATCGCCAACGAGCATGGTTATGAGTATGTGAACCGGCTCTATGCTCGCTTTCCAGGCGTTCCGAAGATGGCTGATTTCTGCACGCATTGGTTCCGCATCGCGCACGATGCGCTGGATGAGGGCGGACGCGCTGGACTCGTCGGGACGAATACGATCCGTCAAAACGAAGGGCGTGAGGCGAGTCTCGATCACATCGTCGCCAATGGTGGCACGATCACCGAGGCCGTCTCGACTCAGGTGTGGTCCGGTGACGCCGCCGTGCATGTCAGCATCGTGAACTGGGTGAAGGGGCTGCAAGCTGGCAAGAAGCTGCTGCAAACCCAGCTCGGAGATAATGAGAATGATCCGTGGAAGCTGGAGGAGGTGGAGGAGATTCAGCCTTCGCTTGCAACCGGTATCGACGCCAGCAGTGCCATCGATCTCGCAACGAACGAGAAGCCCAAGAGGGTTTTTGTGGGCCAATACCCCTTCCATGAAGGATTTATGATCACGCCTGAGCAAGCGGCTGAATGGATATTGAATGAGCCGAAGCTCTCACAATGCCTGCGGCCTTACATGATTGGTCGTGACCTTGTGGAACTGGGAAGGCCGTCGCGCTGGATCATCGACTTCGGGCAGAACGACATCTTTTACGCCCGTTCCTTTGAACGTGCTTTCGAGCATGTGAAAGCCAACGTCATGCCCGATGTGCTGGCTCATGCCGAGGAGGAAAAGTTAAAGACAGGCAAAACCACCACACGCTGGACTCGTGTAGCGGAGCGCTGGTGGCAGTTTCGTGATTATCAGCCGGGCACCATCACCGCTGTCCGCAGCGTCCCGCGGTATGTCGCCTGCTCTCGGGTGACGAAGCGACCAATTTTTGAGTTTATCAGCAGTGCGATCAATCCTGACAACGCCTTGACCGTCTTTCCCTTCGCAGATGACTACAGCTACGGCATCCTACAGTCAGGGCTTCACTTTGAATGGTTCAAAGCACGCTGTTCCACCTTAAAAGGCGACTATCGCTACACGGGTGACACGGTGTTCAATACCTTCCCCTGGCCGCAAAGCCCGGCCAAGAAACAGATCGGTGCCGTGGCCGTTGCCTCTCTGGCTCTGCGTGATCTCCGCCATGAGATCATGAAGAAAATGAACTACTCTCTGCGTGACCTCTACCGCACGCTGGAAGTCCCCGGTGCCAACCCACTGCGAGACGCGCAGGACAAGCTGGATGCCGCCGTGCGTGCTGCCTATGGCATGACGAAGTCGGTGGGCGTGCTGGAGTTCCTCCTGGAGCTGAATCATGCCTGTGCTGCCCGTGAAAAAGCCGGTGAAGCCATCACGCCTCCTGGCCTTCCGCTACCTGAGAGCGAGCATGCTGCATTCATCTCCAAGGACTGCATCCTTCCCGAAATCCCAGATGGAAGCTCCGACGAGTCTCGTGCCGCCGCCGCGCACTTCCACAGTTCTATCGTGCAAGAGCAACCTGCTAGTTACGGATAACCTGACGTCTCCCACTCAAGCCTTATGCCTCAGAAACCCGTTGTATTTAATCTTGTTCGTTGCGGGCCTGGCGATGTCGCCCGTGAACTCAAAAAAGCCGGGGAGATAGTTGACGAATGGAATAGCTCCCAAGGCTTGGACTCAAACTTTTTTGTCCGCCATGCTCACTGGTCCACCGATGCCGCTCCTGACATGTCTGAGCGTCCACAGGCCGTGATCAACCGCCAGTTAATCGACAAAGCTGATTTGATCGTGGCCGTCTTCTGGAAGCGGTTCGGCACACCGACTGGTGTATCTGCTTCTGGCACCCAGGAGGAGATCGAACGTGCGATCAAGCAAGGAAAGCGTGTGATGCTTTATTTCTCGGATATTGAGGACATTCGAGATGGCGATGACGGTCAGAAAGCCCTGGTGAAAAGTTTCCGGGACAGTCTTTCGGCCAAAGGACTTTACTGGCCTTATCGAAGCAGGGCTGAGTTTGAGAAGTTGTTTCGGACACATCTTGCCTCTGCCGTCCAGGAACTGACTGCCAAACATCAAAAGCCTGTGCCCAAGAGGAAAAAGGCAGCAGATGTTTCTCAAACAGGAAGCGCGAATGCAAACATCCAAGGCGACCACAATCAGGTGGACCAGAGGGTGTATCATAAGCAGCGGAAAATTAAGCTGACCGTGCCGCCACCCGAGAACGCGGTCACACCCGCCCAGAAAAAGAAAATCGAAGCATGGGTTGATGAACTTGTGGACTGCACAGCGAACACGACCCGTCCCGCAGCCTATGGCATGTGGTGGAAGCGGCTTCAGAATGAATGCAAGGTCACCCGCTACGAGGACATCCTGTCTTCACAGATGGGTGATGTTGAGAAGTGGTTCCGAAAGAATCGTGCGATGGGTGTTCGCAAGCAACGCACCAAAGCACCCGATCTCTGGCGTAAAGCACGTATCACAGCGATCAAGGCGGCAATGAAAAGTGTTGGGCGCACCAACGATGATTACTACCCCGAAATCGCGAGGCGTCTGAAGATGAAGCCTTTCGACAGCATCACAAAACTGACAAAGACCGATCTCGAAAGGGTTTATCGAATGGTCTTGAAAGATGCTGGCAATTCCTAGCCGATGGCAACTGAGTCGGAGGCAGCATCATGGCAGCCGAGAGTTGGGATAGTGGTCCAGTGAGTCGCTCAAGCTCAGGCAGATGAAGCCACCTTTGATCCTGCCGATGGATTCCCGACAGTTGGTGGGCTTGCCTTACGCTAGGACCTCTCGGGGCGGCCCGGTGCCGGCGTCGAACTTCGCCGCCATCCTGACAGGCCTTGGCAGTGTCGAGGTTGAAGAGTTCGATGACGTCGGGCGCATTGCGGGCGGCGAGGCGTTTTTGCTTTTTGGCTTCTTTGGGTGAGGCGGCTTAGCTAGGCAGTGTTTTAAAACTGGGAAGGGTGGCGTTTGCAAGGGGAGGTCTTCTGGGTAGGAGAAAGCGAGGAGGCTATCGAGAGATAGCTGACGAGCGCAGCGACACCGCCATAAGACCTCCCCTTGCGAACCCGCAGGGCCGGGGCGGCAGGGCATGACTGACGGCGTTGCACGGCTTGTCGTTATCAGCCCGATAGCGCCTGCGCCATGCGCCTTGCCATTCATGCCCTGGCGCTCCCGGCGACACCTTTCCCAGTTTTAAAACACTGCCTTGGTCGCGGTGAAGGCAGTCAGTTGGTTCCAATGCAGATGACCTCTTTCATCGTGTGCATCCAGAGGCGGCCATTGGCGTAACTGAACGATGCGAGCGTCCAGGTCTCACCTGCGGGTCCGAGGTCATTGATCGCGACGAGGGCTTTTTCATCGAGCGTTTCGGCAAAGGCATTGATGACATAAACGGTGCCGTTCATGATGGGGAAGAACAGGTGGCGATTGACCAGAATCGGGCTCGCGGCGGAGACATGGCCCCAACCGGTGCCCTTGGCGCGTTTGTCGGTCGCGATGTCGATGCCGCGTGAGTTCTTCGTGTCATTTGGAAGGGCGTCACGCTTCTCCCAGATTCGCTTTGGCTCAGGCCCGGCGACAAGTTGGGCGGGAACGCGCAGGTATTCCGTCTTGCCGGTTTCAAGATGCACGCGGCCAATCGCGGTGATGTCGTGGGCGAGGAAGTAGTGCCAGTCACCCGCGACGATGTTGGTCTGATTCGTCAGCGGCAACCGCTTGCCGACTTTCAGCGCAACGCCCGACTCACGCTTGCCGGTCTCCGCGTCGGTGAGATCCACTTTGGCCGTGACATCTTGAGTCCGCATCACTTCGCCAGTGGCGCTGTCGAGCACGAGGTGGTTGCTGCCCTGGAACCAGAACACCTGCTTGGCATTCCAAAGCGAGTTGAAGGAACTCTCTCCGTTGATTTCGCGGCTCCAGAGGGTCTTGCCGGAGTCGAGCAGGGTCAGGCTCACGCCGTAGGGTTTCTCCAAAGGATCATGGCCGCCGCCGCGACCATGCACCACCGCCCAGCGTCCATCGGCCAACTGCCCGGCCATGGGCGTGTTGTGGACGCAGGTGCCCGCTTCTTCGATCCACACCGTCTTGCCGGTCTTTTTGTCGATCGCGTGCAGGTAGGTCCACACATCGCGCGGATCGATGCCCGGCGGCACGGGCTTGTGGCGTTCGATTTGCATCCCCGCCTCTTGATTGCGGACCTCGACCGTGATGATCTTGTCGCCCACGAGGATGGGTTCGCATTCGCGATTCGTGTGGCGGGTGAGCGGGCGGAACTCGCGGAGCCACACGGGCTTGCCATTGAAATCAAAGCAGCCCATCGAGCCGCAGCGATTGAAGAACCACACGTGCTCGCCATCGGCGATGGGCGCAAAGACGGTGCCGTCGCTGAAAATGCCCGCCGTGCTCACCGGGTCCGTGCCGGGAAGATCGACCGTCCAGAGGATCTTGCCCGTGTTCGCCTCCAGGCAGTAGCCGACGATGTTGGGCTCCAGCCGGTCGCTGGTTTCAGTCATCGGACGATGTGTCGTGACGAAGGCGCGATCACCCCAGATCGTCACCGCACTTTGTCCGCCCTCTGGCAGCGTCGTGCGCCAGAGGATGTTTTTGCCGCCCACAACCGACCACGCTAGCGGCGGCTCAGACCCTTCGATTTTCCAGTTGAGGTTCGGCCCGGACGCCTGCGGCCAGTTTTGGGCACGAATCGGGGCAGCCAGAGCCAAAGGACAGAGAGCGGCACCCACAGCCGCAGTCAGGACAAAACGGCGAAAACTCACGCGAGGAAGTGGGTTCGATTCAGGGCAGTGCTCATGGGGAAGTTTTGATCGCTCGGCGGAAACGCCCTCAAACGAGCAAACCTTCACCTACTTTGGCAGGAACCTGAGCTTGAGAAGGCGCGTGATGGCGGTCTGCGAGTCCTTACCTCCGCCCGTTCAGGATCATCTCATTCACCTTCTGCCGCAGGGCCTCCATGTCAGGATCGGCAAAGCCAGTGTCCAGGGTGCTCACGGTGGTCGAAAGTTTATCATAGCCCTCGACCTGAGCGCTTCAAGCGATGCCCGTTGCGACCTTCAATGCAACACCGATGTCGTTGAGGTCTGCCAACGGCAGCCTGCCCAGGGGGTGACTGCCGACAAAACGCTGCAACGACACGCTCTTGACCTGGAAAGCATCCGCTGCGGACGGCTTGGTGAGTCCGTTTTGCTTCGACGGGTGAAGCTCGACCTTTGTGTAATGGTGGTGAAAAGCATCCTTCCAGTCGGTGATGGGGATAATGATTCGTAGCTCAAGGCGAGACATGCCATCGACGCTGAAAACAAGGGCGGGTCGCGCTTTTCCCATTTCGTCGCCGACTTGGGGGTTGAAGTTTACGAGCCATATCTCGCCACGTTGTGGGTTAATCATCATCGGGTTCATCAAAAATGTCGGGTATGATTTCCGCTGGATCTGCTGCCACTCGGTCGGCCTCCGTCTCCATGATCTTTTGCCGCTCCTCAGCCGACAATCGGAGGTAGCGCTGCTGGAGCGACTCCGGTCTGGTCTGCTGCTGATCGGCCATGTCCTCCAATTCGGTGGCACTGAGGTCTGCATTCTGCCGGAGGGTTTCCATCGTTACCATCCCTTCACAGAGAGCTTTGGAGGCGAGTCTCACGGGTCTCATCGGACGCTCTGGCGGCACGAGAGTCTGTGATTCCTTTTTCCTGATGCCACCAGCCTCATACCACCATTTGTAGCCCTCTGGCGACAGAATGCCCAATGCCTTAAGGCGCTTTAGAATGGCCTCAAAGCTGATGCCATATTTAAGCTTCACGGACTTGAGTTCAGCCAGTGTGATGCGGTTGCGCCGAGTCGTGAATTCTCGCTGGGCCGCAGCGCGAGGGAATAGGAAAGCTCCACCGAACAGCGCAGCATAGTCTTCTTCGTCAGTGCTTTCATCGGGCTCTCCAACGATGTGCCCGAGTTCATGAGTGAGATTCATTCGCTGGCGGGCACCATCTTCTTTGGGGTCTTGAACTACCACCACGGGATGAGCATCGCCTGCCCATGCCGAGATGCCGCTAAACGCTCGGTCTGCCTCCACGACCAGCACCTCGAAGCCCTTGTCTTCAAGGAGTGCGGTCAGATTCGGCAATGGGCCAGTCCCCAAACCCCAGGCAGCACGAAGCTCGGCGGCATGTGCCTCCGCATCAGCCGCGACGGCTGCGTGGTATCGAGGTAAAGAGGGTGCCTGAGGCGACTCTCCGACGACGCGCATCAGTTCCCGCCGCTGCCGGATGCGCCATTCTGTTTCGGCTTTGATTCGCTTTTCCTCGGTTGCGGAGAGTTGCTGAGTCTTGCGGAAGGCGACGAATCGGAGATCAATCGCCGTAATCGTCAATAGAGACTCCTCCGAGGTTTTTAAGGCGGCGGCAATCTTGACGAAGACATCCCGAGACGGCATGGATTCCCCAAGCTCATACTTGCTGATCATGGCTTTGGAGACACAGCCAGCCTCTTGGGCAAGTCGATCAAGACTCCACCCAAGACGCAGACGAGCCGCCTTCAGGTGAATGGGGAAAAGGTGGTTCATATTGACAATAGTTGTTCATATCAGGAATTTGTCAACCTTCTCTATTGACTCTCTTGCCGGGCGCTTCTAAATCTCACCCATGGTTCAAGAACCAAAAAATAAGCCGACCTCGCGGAAACGAGGTCGGCTTACCGGTCACCCGGCACGGATAACTCCGACAGAGTGGACTACAGTTGCTTCGCAGCATCTCGAAACTCCACATGGACTGCCACGGAGTCAAGACTCGATCTTGGAGGGGGAACTCAACATTTCAGGAGGAATCTCATGAGGAAACAAATTCTCGTTGTGAAGCACTCGGAAGGTTGGGCCGTGAAACGCCCTGGCGCTGAGCGGGCTAGCTTCGTCACTTCGACGCAAGCTGAGTCCATCAGTCAAGGGCGTCGCATGTCACAAGCAGAGGGAGCCGAGCTGACCATTCAAGGTCGGAACGGACAATTCCGCGCTGCTGACAGCCACGGTCACGATACCTGCCCGCCCAAGGGCTAAAAATCCAAGGGCCATTCAGAGGTGCTCGGCTGGCATTCGCTAGCCGGGCACTTTTTATTGATGGAAACCGGGGGCGAGACTTGGACTGGTAGCCCAGCGGTTCGCCCAAGGTCAGTCAGATGAAGCCACCTTTGGTCCTGCCGATGGATTCCCGGCTGTTGCCGCGCTCACTAGTCAGGGGGGCGTGGCTCAAACCCATCGCTTCCCGGAGTTCCTGCAAGCGCCTTGGTAGCCGCTCGTGTTTGCCTTCCGCCGTTATGAAGATGCGTCACTGCGATACACCGGCATCCAAAGTCATGTGGGGCTGGCGCATTACGGGCTCTACGGCACGGTGGTGGCGCGGGAGTAAGGAAGGTGCAGCTATTCCACCCAAGGCTATGAAGTGGGCTGGATGTTTCAAGGTTTGCCAGCGCTGTATTTCAAATCATCGAGAGAGAACTTCACTTCGCCGCCGCCGGTGCCGCCGCTGACGATGCCGAAGCGGTCCAGCAGCGCGCCTTGCGCTTTCACGCCTGCTCTCAAATCCAGCGTCGCGGATTCGCCTGCCGTCCGACTTTCATCGGCGTGGCAGGCGCAGGAGCTTTGATCGGGAGAATCGCTCATGGATTTGTGCAGGCGTATTCAGGGTTGCCGCAGGGACCGCCACAGATGTGGGTTTGGAGCTTGATGCGGAAGTTCTTGGTCTTGGCTTCGGGGGTGGACTTGGCTTGGAGGACGACTTGGTAGCCTTCGCCTGCGGGCAGCGGGGTTTTGGCGGCGAGCATGGCGGCCTTTTTCTCCGGGGTGTGGATGGAGGGGCGCGGCATGGCGGCTCACTGGGAATCCGTGGCATCCCAGCAAAGAGCACCCGCAGCGGCAAGCGCTTTTTTTTCTACCTTTCGTGACATTGAGTCCACCTCCACCCCGGATTCCGAAGTTGAGAGACCTCCCTGCGTCTTCGCGCCGCTGTGGCAGTCATAGCAATGCTCCACCAGCAACGGGCGCACCTTCGCCTCGACCCAGTTCTCAAAAAATCTGGTCGCCTTGCCCGGCGACGCAGCGACCACGTTGGCTGCGTCAGCCGCTTGCCCGTTATCCTTCAGATAGCGGGCGGTGCAGCTTCCTTGCTAAAATGACAATCTTTTTGAGAACGGGTCTAGGCTCGCATTGAAGCGAGTGGACTCGCGGACTACACTTGGATCAGTTCGGGACGATGCGCGCGGTGCCGGAGAGGATTTCGGAGGTGGTGGGGGTGGGCAGTGTTCCTGGTAGATTGAAGAAGCCACTGCCACGGCTGGCGGGGGCGCTTTGGTTCTTCCAGAGGGCACCGAAGAAGTCCGCTTTTCTGCCACCAGATTGCTCGAATTTGCCGCTGAACAAGCCGGTGCCAGGGGTGATGGTGAGGGTGACTTTGTTGGGATTATCCGTGGTGGCGAGGAAGGTCACGGTGTTCGGCGCGGTGATGCTGAAGGTCTTGCTGAAGGGCGCGGTGAGACCACCGAGGCTGAACTGGATGGCGGTGTTGTTTGTGCCTGTATTGAGGCCGAGGAGGGCGAAGATATTGGTGCCCGTGGTGGCCCAGCGCCCGCCGGTGGCGTTGAAGGACTGGACGGGCCAGCCTTCGATGTAGCTGCGCGTGGTGCTGGCGAGGGGTTGGGGGATTTTTGTCCAGCTCGGTTGCCCCTGCACATCGCCATTGGTGTTGCTGATGAAGAGGTAGCCCTGCATGGAGCCGGTGCCGGTGTAGAGCATCTGATGGAGCGGCACGCGCCCATCTGGCCCCAGCGGCACGGTGCCGGTGAGTGTGGTATTGTCTGCCAGCTTGCCGCCGACAGTGACGGTGCCGGTATCACTGACATTGAGTGTGACGTAGGCATCGCCATCGGGCACGGGGGTTGGCGGATTGGTCAAGGCGATAGGCTCCATGCCGACGTTATGCAGCCCTTTGTAGGCGTTGGCTTTGTTGGTGGCGGACCAGATGTTTTTCCGCGCCTCAATGAAGGACTTCTCGATGGGGAAACTCAACTGATGCACGGTGACGCCGTGGAGGGAGACATCGGTGGCGATGACGGTGGCGTCATCGCTGCCTTCAGCAGGCTCAAAGACAAGCGCGCGCGGCGCATCACTTTCATTCGCTGCGTCCACATAGTCTGAGATGGTGCCGACGACTCCGCCTTTGCTGATCTCGACGATGAGGCTGTCAGCCACGAAGAGGGTGCCTGCGCCGTTGCTGGTGATGGCGTAGGGGGCTTCGAAACGGGCCAGCTTCGGCAGGCCATCGTGCCCGCCTTCCACGCCGGTTTCTCCAGCATAGGTGGTAACGGCACCGGTGGCAGTGACTTTGCGGATAGAGGCATTCTGCGTATCCGCGACGAAGAAGGCGTTCAGCACGGGGTCAAAGCAGACGCCGTTGGGCGCGTTGAAGCGTGCAGCGGCACCGCTGCCGTTGGCAGTGCCGGGCGTGAGGGATTTGCCTGCGAGGGTGGTGACGACTCCAGTGGGAGTGATTTTCCGCAAAGTATGGTCGGCGCGGTCGGCGACGATGAGGTTGTTCGAGAGGTCGATGGCGATGGCGCAGGGCTGCATGAAGCGCGCGGCGGTGCCTGTGCCGTTGACACTGCCAATTAGGCCGGCTGAACCTGCGAAGGTGGTGACCACGCCTGCATTGGTGATCTTGCGGATGCAGGCATTGCCGGTATCGGCGACGAAGAGATTGCCCAGCGAGTCGAAGGCCATGCCTTCAGGGCCACTAAAGAGGGCATTTTCGGCATCGCCATTCGTGCTGCCGGGTGTGCCCGAGGTGCCCGCAACGGTGCTGACGGTGTGAAGCTCTGTATCAAGAAAGCGGAGGGTATGGTTGCCAGTATCTGCGATGATGCCGTTGCCGTCGCCATCCAGCACGATGCCGCGCGGTATATTGAAGCGTGCGTCATCAAAGTTGCCGTCAGTGTCACCCGGAGTGCCATCACCCAGTGCGGCTTCGTCCTGGGTTTCTCGGAACTCTTCGTCATCTAACTCACCGGAGAGGCGATTGGCTCCTGTCTCGATGCTGAATGTTAGGTGCAGCGGCGTCAGCGGAGTGGGCGTGCGTTTGACCTGGACGACGGCGGTGGGGTCATCGCCTTCGGGGGTGTCTAGCGCACCATCGAAGGGGTACATCATGCCTGCGAGGAGGAGTGAGCCTGAGAACCTGCCGGTGATGAGTGTGGTGGCGGTGAAGGTGCCGCCGAGGTCGCTGTTGACGATGCCGCTGCGGTCAACAAGGCCGTAAAAGGTGCCGATGAGTGAGGGGGACAGCGGTTTGATGAGCCACGGAACTTCACGCACAGTGCTGGTGCCGGCGAGGTTGGTGGCCGTGATTTTCAGCAGGTAGCTGACCTCCGCTGCGCCAAAGATGTACCTGGCGGCGGTAGCGCGACCACTGAGCACGCCGGTATCTGCATTCAAGATGATGCCCGGAGGCGCACCTGTGACGGCGAACTTGGTCGGCTCATTGGTGCTGGGGATGGGGATGGTGACAGGCTCGCTGACCATCGCGGGGGCGATGGCAAAGGCGGGTACTGTGGGTTTCTGGACGACGTTGACGAAGGTGTCACCGTTGAAGCCGACGATGTTGCCGGTGGGTTGTAGCATCGTCAGGCGGCAGGTGTAGGTGCCTTCGTCTTCATTGAGGATGCCGCTGATCTTCAGCGTCTTGGTGTCCGTGCCGGAAAAGCGCCCGTTGTTGCCGAGTGAGATGTTGTTTCGCAGCCAGGCATACAGGATGGTGACGCCAGTGGGGGCGGTGGCCGTGGCGGTGAGTGTGGCTATGGCCGTCTCCTTCACGTCCACCCGCGCAGGGCCGCGTGTGGCGATGCCGAGCAGTGCGTCATTGGAGATCGCTGGTGATCCAATGCCAGCCGTGGCGCGGACGTTATAACGCTGGGCATCGGTGGTCTTTAGATTGTTGATCGTCAGAGTCGTGGTGGTGACTCCAGAAATGGCGGTGCCATTGGCAAGGTTGGTGGTCCCCTTCCGCCACTGCTGGGTGACGGGGGACGCGCCCGTAAGCTGCACAGTGAACTGCACGCTGCTGCCGATGAAGGCCCAGCGGGACTGCGGGTGCTGCGTGAAGGTGGCCGGGCCAGGGGCGACGCCGATGCCATCAAGGGCGATGTCAAAGCTGCCTTCATCCGCATCATTGCTGCTGAGGGTGAGCAAGGTGCCGCCGCGCAAGGTGGTGCTGGGATTGAAGCTGACGAGGAAAGTCAGACTCTGGCCGGGATTCAGGCTGCTGCTGATACTGGCGGCACCGAAGCCTGTCGTTACGAAATCCGGGATGGCGACTCCTAGCCCGGTGAGCGGGGCAGTGCCGACATTGCGCACCGTAAGCGTGCGCGTGACGGTGGTGCCCGTGGTGACGGAGCCGAAGTCGAGTGTGGAGGTGCCATCGAACAACTCGGTGGAACCATTTTCGACAACGATCTCTGGCCGTGGCGGCAGCGGTGCAGCGGCGACATGCAGACCCTGGGCAAAGCTGGGACTGTGGGGGAAGAAGGACGCCAGCAATGCCACGGTAGTGCCATTGAAGACCTTCACATGCCCGCTGCTGCTTTCTGGACCGACGATGATGTCCACGATCCCATCGCCATTCACATCTCCAGAGGCGACACGCACGCCACCGGTAAAGGCAACGTTGTAGGCGAAGAAGCTGCTCTGCTCTGCCAGCGTGATGCCGTCAAAGACCTTCACATGCCCACCGCCGGTGCCGCTGCCTGTCCCGGTGATGATCTCCGGGCGGCCATCTCCGTCCACATCGCCTGTGGCCACATTGACCCCACCAGCGAAGGTCGAATTGTAGGCAAAGAAGGAGCGTATCTCCGCACCGTCATTGCCACTGAATGCCTTCACATGCTGGCCGACACCGGGACCGCTAGCCGTGATGATGTCGGCACGACCATCGCCATTCACATCTCCTGCTGCCACGCGCACGCCGCCGGCGAAGTTTGCAGCATAGGGGAAGAAGGACATGATTTCCGCACCCGTCTCGCCGTTGAAGACCTTCACATGCGGGCCACTGCCGGGGCCAGCTCCGACGATGATGTCGGCCTGGCCGTCGCCATTCACATCTCCTGCTGCCACATTCACGCCGCCGGTGAATGTGGGAGCAAAGGCGAAGAAGGAACGCAGATCGGACCCATCACTGCCATCAATGACTTTGACGTGGGAGGTGAGGGTGGACGCGCCCGTGATGATGTCGGGGACGCCGTCGCCATTAACATCGCCCGAGGCCACAGTGACACCGCCCTGGAAGCTGCCAGCAAAGGGCTGGAACTCATTCGTGGGTGTTAGATCGGATTCTCCATAGAAGACCTTCACATCTGGCCCGACTCCGCTACCAGTGGCGGTGATGAAACTGCGGTGCGTGATGTTCGCCCAGGTCGGCGTGAGGTCCGCCAGATGCAGGTCAAAGGTGCGCGAGCTGCTGCTCGTGTTCTGCACCATGAAGTAGTACGTTTTGCCAGCGAGCCAGGGCCAAGTCGCGGGGCCGAGATCCACATCCAACGCGGTATCAGCTCCATTGCTGCGGTGGTGCGCCTCGCCAGGTGTTGCTTGGGCGAGTGTACCCTGCTCGACGCTGACGATGACATCACTGGAATGCGTGGCGGTGAATTTGAAACGCGCGGCACCGGGCGGCACCGTCGTCTTTAGAGCGAGCGTGCTGTTGCCGGGGAGGGTGAAGTTATGAACGGCATTGCTGTAAGGCAGGGACTGGATCGTCGGGCCTGGAGCGGTGGTCGTGGAGGTGATGTCGATCGTGCTGTCCAGCGTGCCTCGGAAGCCGAGGTAATAGACGGACCCGGGACGCAGCGGCGGGGTGCTCAGCGTGTGCGACCCAGGCTCTGCGACGCTGAGGTAAAAGCCCTGGTTCTTGCTGTCGGTGGACCAGTCTGCCAGGGTGCTCGCATTGAACGTGTCGCCTGGAGGCAGGGTATCGCGCACAAACATGAGGGCATCACCCAGGATGCGGCTGAACTGGATCGTCCAGGTGCTGGGCGCGGGATCTGGCACGGTGAAGCGGAAGTAGCGGAAGTCGTTCGCGGTCAGGTTCAGCGTCTGGTTGCTGGCTTGATCGAGGCTGGGGAGGCTGGTGATCTGGCCAGTGCGCAGACGCAGACGATAACGGCAGTTTGTGGCGCTGGCATGGACGCCGAGATACCAAGTGCCGGGAGTCAGCTTCTCACTTTCGCGGCCATTCGCGGGCACCCAGTTTCCGACCTGACTGCCGGGGCCATCGAGACGGCGGGAGATATTGCCTTTGGCGAGGCTGGGGACGAAGCCTTCGCCAATGTAGAGGTTCGGGTCGCCATTGATGGCCTCCAATGCGGTGCGCAGGATGCCCGGATTATCCTGCGGGATGGTGACGGCATAGAAGTGCCAGTTTCCACCCGGCAGATCTACTCCAGAGGCACCTGTGTCACCAAAGTCCGTGTCCACAGTGCTCGGCATGACAAAGGCTGGCTGCTGGAGCGTGACGTTGTTGCTGAACAAATGATAGCTCACGCCGCCGATGCCGGTCAGCTCCACGACGAACTCCGAGCCGGGCACGAGGAAGTCAGGGGAGAAAATATGCGTGCCGGGAGAGAGCGGCTCGGTGCGGTTGTTCAGGTTCGCGAGCGGATACACGACCATCGTGGCATTCCCCGTGATGGTGGCCAGTGTGAGCTGCCAGCCGATGACCGGGCCGCCGCCACTGTTCATGGGCACGCTGACTTTGAAGGCGGTCTTTTGATTGCCGGTGAGCGAGCCGCTGCGGTCCGCAGGAGTGCCAGCGTTCGCCTCCGCCGGACTGAAGGCCAGCGAGGTAAAGGCACGCGAGGTGATCACGAGATCGGCTGCTGCATTCGGATAGCCGCTGCCATCTGGCAGAGTGCGCACCATGAGCCGCTGCATGCCGGTGGTGCCGGAGACGGGGAAGAGGAGGATGTTACTATCCGCGAGCAGGCCGAAGTTGCCTGAGTTCGACTGGCCGCCGTCGATGCCGTAGCCTTCTTGGAACACGGTGACTGGCTGCGGCAGGCCACTGCCGCGCACGGGCAGCAGAGACATGGCCGGATTGCTCGTGCGATTGTCCAGCCGCACTTCGATCAGCTCCACGCCCGCGCCGATGTCGAACTCAAAGGCCTGCACCTGTCCGCCGAGCAGTAAGACGGGTTGGGTCAAAGGGCTGCCTGTCGTCAGCGTACCTACATTCGTCACGGGCAGAGGTCCGGCAGTGAAGGTGCCGTCCGTGCTGCCACTGCCGATCACGTCCGTCTGTGCATTCGGGTTCACACCCTGGCTGATGACGGTGATGTAGTACTCGCCCGCAGGCACAAAGGACTCGCCATTCCCAGGCAGCAGCAAATAGCGCTCCGGCCCATCCTTCCGCATGAGCACTCCATGGAAGACGTCGGCATCGCCGATATCCGAGGCATCAATGCCGGGGATGTGGCTGCGTGAGATGGCCAGCGCCGCATCGCCCAGTGTGGAATCCAGCACGAACTCCCACGATGGCAGATTCGCAGGCAGCGTGACCTTGTAATGCCTGAACTCACGCGCCGGAGTGCTGAAGGCGGTGGCAGAAACGATGCCCGTGGTGCCCAGGTCCGTGAAACTGATGCCCGGTGTGCTGCCGATGCCGAAGCTGCGCATCCGGTAGTTCACCGGACTGCCGTGGGCGCGGATGCCGACATAATAGAGGCCCGGTACAAGCGGTGCATTGCGCGGGATCACGGCTCCGGTGTAGTGCTTGCCATCCTGACCGGTGCCGAAGTCTGTCCAGTCGTCCGTGACTTCCCATTGATCACCATCCGCCCAGGCCGTCTGCGAACTGGGGCGGTCTAGGTTGAAAAAATTCTCGGTCGGTGCGCTCTGCTTGCGGATGATGAAGTCGAGTTGCGGCTCCAAGCCATCGCCCAGGTCCGCGTCCTCGCCTTCGGTGAGGCGGATGTCCCAGCCCTGCGCATCGCTCGGCACGGTGACGGCAAAGTAGCGCCAAGTGCCCACCGTGTGACCCGTCACTGGCACGTTGCCATCATGAAAGGTGAGCGTCTGCGGCAGCAGTATGCGTGCATTCAGCGTGCCGCTCGGCGCGGTCGTGGGGGCTGTGCCGCGAATCGTGAAGCGATAGAGGCCCGGTTGTGGAGCCGCCAGAGTGATGATCCCGCTCTCCTGACGAAAAGAAGCTCCCGTGTGCTCTGTCTGACCACCATCGAAGCCGTAACTGTCGGAACTCCAGTCCGGTGGTGCGGGGATCTTGCTACCCGGAGCTGTGCCTGCTCCGTTGGTTTGGGCAAAAAAGGTGTAGGCCGCATCAGCATCCTCACTGATGCGATACTCTAGGCCGAGCGCCCCAACAGGCACCTCGAAGTCGAGCACGCGGAGTTGCCCAGCGGCAGCGGAGAAGCTCTGGCTCACGCCGCCGCTCGTCACCAACACTGAAGCTGGTGCCACCAGCGGGCCGTTGTAGTTAAAGGTGAATGATGCGGGGTCCACGCCCGCCGTCCCAAAGCTGCCACCATCACCCTGGCTGATGACTGCTGCGTAGTAGGTGCCTGCCGTCAGCGTGCTTTGACCCGGCTCAGGCAGCAGGGTGAAGTATTCGGTGCCCGGCTTGTTCATCAACACGCCATGGCCGATATCTGCATCACCATACTGGAAACTCTCCGAACCTGGGATCTCACCCCGGCGCACGGCCAGCGCCATGTCTCCGGTCACGGCTTCCAGCTTCAGCTCCAGGCTCGGCAGCCCTGGAGCGACGGTGAACTGCACGACGCGGAAGTCCCATGGCTGCACGTTCGTCCCGCTGGTCGTCGCACCCGTCGTGCTGGCATTCACCATGGGCACGATGCTCTGCACCGCGCCGATGCCACGGCTCTGCACTTCATAGTCACTGCCGCCATCGCTCACGAAGACGCCGAGGTAGTACACATCTCCCGGAGCCGCCGTGTTTGCCTGCAACGGGCGCCCCATCGGGATCACCACTCCGCGATGCCCGAGTCCGGCGATGTCAGAGCTGCTTCCCGTCCAGTCCGCATCAAAGGTTAATTGCTGCCCCATCGGCCATGTCGTCCCTCCCGAGTGGCCGGTGAAGTCGCCCACCTCGTCCCCGCCGCCTGGCAGGATGCCGCGCCGGAGGATGGTCTGCATATTGAAGGAGTTGGTGATGTTTTTCACCTGCACATCCCAGCCCAGCACACCCGCAGGCACGGTGATCTGGAAGAAGCGCCAGGTATTCCCCGGCTGTGCCGTGACCGTCGTCGTGCCACCATCAAAGGTGAGCGGCTGCGGTCCCGTCAGGCTCACGGTCAGCGTCGGTGTCTGTGACTGATCGTAGGCAGGGTTTGCCCGCAGTAGCAGGCGGTAGGTGCCGTTCGGCAAATTTGGGAAAGTGGTGATTCCGCTGGAGCTGATGTAGCCCGGCGCGTTCTGCCCGCCTTCCACGCCGTAGGCCTCATTTCCGAAAATCGGCGGCGCGGGAATGCCAGTGCCTGGAACCGCGATCAGACTGTAGGCCGCGCTGTCCGAAGCGAAAGCGTCCGTCAGGCTCACCTGCACGGCAGTCGCAGGCCCCGAGCCCGTCACGGTGAAGTCCACGATGCGGCTCTGCCCAGCCTGCAGCGGCACGCTCGCCGTCTCCTGAGTGCTCGGAGATGCCACGCCCGTCATTGCCAGCACCGGCACGGGTCGCGTATTGCCAAGCACCGCATTCGCTGGCATTGAGCCTACTTGATTCGCGCTTAGAGCGCCCCCCTGGCTCACCACCGCGAGGTAGTAGGTGCCCGGCGTCAACTCGGCCTGACCACTTGCTGGCAGGATCAGCATCCGTTCTGTCGAAAACCTGTCCATCCGCTTCCCGTGACCATCGAGAATGCTCGCTGGCTCAGAGGCGGCGATGCCGGGGATGCGATCCTTGCAGATCGCCAGAAATACCTGCCCAAAGGTGTCAGTTAGCGTGAACTCCAGACTCGGCACACCGGCAGGAACTACATAGCTGTAGTAGGCCGCTTCACGCGCCGCGAGCGCCGTGATCGTCACGTTCGTGCCGGAGGTGCCGGGATGCGCGTTCACCACCTTTTCATAACCCGAAGTGCCAATGCCGGAGCTATCCAGCGTCACGGTCGTGGAGGCCGCGTTTGCCCGAATGCCGATGTAATACGTCCCTGGCTCCAGCGGCGCATTGAGCGGCATCACCGCGCCCAGAGTGCGGTGGGTGCCGTCCGCATCCACGGGCAGTCCAGTCCAGTCCGTGCCGAGCGCTATGGATAAGCCCAGAGGCCAGCCAGTCGTGGGCAGAACTGGGAGTGACTCAAACAGCGAGCCGGAGGTCGGCAGCACGTTCCGCGTCACATAGACCTCAGGAGTGCCCGCCCCCGCGCCACTCCAGCGCGCCCGCAGATCCCAGCCGCGCAGGTTCGCATTCGCCGCCACATCCACGCGGTAGTATTTAAAAGTGCCGTCATCGGGCAGTGTCGCCGTCGTGGAACTGCTGGCACCGTCAAAGGCCAGTGTCGTCGTACCGATCTGCGTGCGTGTGAGGATGAAATTTCCCAGCGCCGCCGCAGGTGTGTAGATGCCGATGTACCACACGTCCGCCTGATGCCCCGCCCGCTGCAAAACACCCGTTGTCGAGCTGAAATCGACATGCTCGCCAGCCGGAGCATAAGCACCGCCATTCCACGCATTCCAGCGCGCCGGAAGAGCATTTCGCCGCAGGGCGATCTCTGTCCCCGGCACCTGACTCGCTAGGTTCAGTTGCCAGCCGAGAAAGCCACTGAAAGTCTGGCTGTCGATGTCAGGCACCACATAGTAGCGCCAGCCCGTCTTCGTCAGCGCATTCGGTGGTGCAGGCACTGTGCTGTTTGTCGAGGAGCCGAGGAAAGTCACCGTCGTCACCACGGGTGTGCCGCTCGTCAGCGAGACCTGATACGTCGCCGCACTCTCGCTCCACAGCGTCACATAATAGGGGCCGTTCGTCAGCGTGCTCGGAGCCAGTGTGATCGAGTCCACCACGGCACCGCCCGCTACAGCCGAGGCTGCGGTGTGGGCAAACTCATTGCCCACTTTTTCCCGCCGCACGCTCAGATCCGCCGCGCCGCTCGTGGCCGCTGCGCTGACCTCCCAGCCGAGCTGATCAGAGGGCACGTTCACCTGAAAGACACTGTAGCCCGCGTCCTGGCTCGTTACGGTCACACTCGCCAGCGGCTGGCCTTCCGTCGAGAACCCCAGCGTGCTGATCGGCTGCAACTGGGAGGTCAGATTCACCGTCTGCCCAGGCGTGCCTGCGATGCGGATGTAGTAGGTTCCGCCCGCGCTGGATGGCTGCAAATATTCCGGCACCAGCAGCATCCGACCCGACTGCACCACATCATGAACATCGCCCGTCAGCGGCACCAGCAGCTTCCGCACCTGGATCTGCCGCGTCGCGCCGTGCGCCCACAGCACCCAGGCTGGCACACCTGCTGGCACCGTCGCCTTGTAGTAGAGCGCACCCTCACCGCCGATGGTCAGATTGCCGGTGACGAAAGGATGGATCGTCTCATTCGGATCATACTGGTTGTTCAAGTTTGTGTCATCGTAGCTCACCTCTCCCAGACTGATCGCGTGCTGCTCTCCCGACCACACCGTGCCCACGACTGCCGAGGTCGCCTTTACCAGGATGAACCACTCCTCCCCCGCATTGTAAACCTCTGGCGACAGCACGATGCCCTGGCTGCCAGTCGGATTTTCCGAAGCATAATCATACACGAACTCCGTCGGTGCCGCGCTCTTCCGCAGATAAAGATTCGCTGAGCCAGAGGTGACCCGCAGGATCGTCCGCCACGCCCCCACTGCCGTCGTCTGCGTCGTAACCTTGAAAGTCGCCTCAGCACCAGTGGCTAGGCTCACCGCTGAAGTGTTCGTGCCGTTTTGCGCCGAACCTGGATCCCAGGTCAAGGTGGTCACCTGCGCCTGCACAGACGCCGAGATAAACAAAAGGGCACTCGCAAGAGCACCCAAGAAGAATGGGGAAGTCTTCATGGCTTGAGGGGGGAGGGACTGAAGGGATTTAGCAGACTCGCACGGTTTTAAGAGGGATCAGCATGAATTGCCAGCCAAAACCCTAACTGCATGAGAATGTCACATCTTCCTCCATAGACCGCCTGCGTACTTGTAATGGAGACCCGCCTTCAGCCAGTGAGATCATGTGCCAGACGGACTGCGCCATGACTGCTCACCACGCATCCCTGGACCGGCTGAAGCCGGGACTACAATACGGAGACTACAAGACGCACTGTCCTACAGCCCAGAGGCTAGGCGTTTTAGCTCCTCGTTGGACCATTTGTCCCAACTTGCCATGTCTTTGCCAAAGTCCTGGCCGGCGAGAATGGTCATAACATTGCGGACCTGCTCGTTCTGGGGGTGCGCAGGATTGCGCAGGATGTTCATGAAAAGAGGCAGTTGCAGCGCACGGTTGCGGTTCATGAGGTCAGAGAAGAACACCTCAATCACGTCGGGATTCATCTTTGCATCCACGAGGTAGCCGGCGATGAGGCCGTAGTTCTCGTCAGTGGTTAGGTTCACCAGATGGCGACTGGCATTGACCTGGGCTTCGCTGTTGAGCTTTTTTACCAGTTCGGACAGGTCGCGGGCCATGGCGGGCGTCTCCTTGCCAGAAATGAGGATTTCGTGAATGAGCATGTCCCCATCCTCGACGGTGGTCAGTTGGGTGGCCGGGCCGCCGGTCATGGTGCCGCCTGGGGACTTCGCAGTGGGCAGCGGATTGCCAGGCAGGTTTTCCCCGGTGGCAGCTGCCACTGCGGGCGCGGCTGGTGCGGTCCGCTGGGGTACGCGGCCAGCGTAATCCCAGCCAAAATAAAGCGCGGCAAGGAGAGCCGCAATGGCGATACCTGGGATGAGACGTTTGCGAATGGTTGGATTCATACGGGCTTGGACAGGAGGCGGTTCAAGAGACGTTCAATGCGCTCAGCGCGGGGATCAGGCACGGATTTCCTCGCCAGTCAACGCGCTGCTGATCTTCATCTCCTCGCGGTGAAGGGCGGGATCACTGCGGAAGGTGAGGCGCGCTTGGTACTTGCGCTCCAGATCCACGAGTAGCTCACCGTCCTCGCTCTTGAGGCGCTGCATGACCTCGGGATGGACGATGACGATGAGGTTTTTTTGATCATCCTTGCCTTTGCCAAGGATGGCGCTGAGGCGGCGCTGTAGCTCCACGCTCATGGTCATGGTGGTCTTCACCTGGCCGTGGCCTTTGCAGTAGGGGCATGGCTCATAAAGGGCGCTGCTGAGGGACTCGTGCAGGCGCTGGCGGGTCATCTCCATGAGGCCGAACTGGCTGATGGGCAGGATTTGGGTTTTAGCCTTGTCACGCTTCAAATGGTCGAGCATGGCCTTATAGACGGCTTGCTGGTCCTTGCGGTGCTTCATGTCAATGAAGTCCACGACGATGAGGCCACCCATGTTGCGCAGGCGGAGCTGGCGGGCGACTTCCTGGGCGGCTTCGAGGTTGGTTTCCAGAAGGAGCTTGTCCTGGTCCTTCGCGCCTTTGTTGCGCCCGGTGTTCACGTCAATGGAGACGAGAGCCTCCGTCTGATCAATGACGATGTAACCGCCGCAGGGAAGCCATACCTGGCGGTAAAAGGCGTTGTCAATCTGGCGCTGGATGCCGTAGTGCTCGAAGAGAGCGGTCTGCCCCTGGTAAAAGGTGATGCGACTTTTCGCGCGGCGGGAAATCTGAGCGGCGAGCTTCTGCATCCGCTCGACGGTGGCTTGGTCATCGCAGGCGACTTCGTCAATCTCCTCGGTGAGAAAGTCGCGCACAGTACGCTCAATGAGTTCCGGCTCCTGGAAGCAGGCGACGGGGGCTTTGTGGTTGTCCCGCTTTTCAACGATGTCGTTCCACTGCTCAATAAGCAGACTGAGATCACGGATGATATGGCGGGCGCGCTTGCCAGAGGCCTCGGTGCGCATGATGAGGCCCATGCCTTCCGGCAGGTTCACCTTTTCGATGATTTTGCGCAGGCGGGCGCGCTCCTTGGGGTCTTCAACTTTGCGGGAGATGCCGAACTGGTCGTTCTGGGGCATGAGGACTAGCAGGCGTCCGGCCAGGGAGACGTTGGTAGTGACGCGTGGGCCTTTGTTGCCGATGGGTCCCTTAGTGACCTGAACCATAATCTCAGAGCCGACGGGGTAGAGAATAGGTATGTCCTTGGCCTCAATGCGCTTCTGCTTTTTCGCCCCAGCACGGTTTACCTCTTCCATGCCTTGGTTTGACAATGCCTCCGGGATGGCATCCCAGAAGTGGAGGAAAGCGTTCTTGTCGAGGCCGACGTCAATGAACATGGCCTTGAGTCCTTGCTCGATGTTTTTGACGCGGCCTTTGTAGATGGAGCCGACGATGGTGCTGGTGCCGACACGTTCGATGGTGTACTCCTCGAGCACGCCTTGATCGAGCAAGGCGACACGGTTTTCCAATTTCTCGCAATTGATGACGAGGCGGGTTCCTGTTTTGAGGTCTTTTTTTCCGGTGATGAACTCTCTGATGCGTTTCACTATTCCGAGGGGCATAAAGGCGCTGGTATTGTCATGGGGTTAGGCAGGTCACTGCTGGCGGAACAGCCTGCGAAAAAAGCCGCCACCCTCTGGGGGGGGCTGCTTGGGAGGTGGGGGGGCGGGGTTGGCTCCACGGTAGAAGATAGGCGCCCGTCTAGTGCCTGACTTCGTTGCCGCACGGCTGGAGTTCACTCCGGCCGACCCCGCTGAGTCGGCCTCCTGGCGGAGATTAGGCGCGCTGCTGGGACGGATGCGCGCTCTTTCATCCTGGGATTCACGTTCGGGTGCCTGGGTGCCCGTATCACCATCCTCGTCTGCGGAAGCGACGATGGGCATGGCAGAGTCGGCATAGGTGACGGCCTCGATCTTATTAAAGTTGCCTTGGACTTCGCCGAGACGCTGTGGAGTGATCTGGTAGCCGTTGTCGAGAGCTAGCGCCTGTTCCAGGACGCGGTGCGCCACCGGGGCTGCACAACCGCCGCCGGACTTGCCGCCCTGAACGAGGATGCAGACGGCGTACTTGGCATTCACGAAGGGTGCGAAACTGATGAAGAGGGTGTGATTGTCCTCCAATCGCACGTTGTGCTCGTCGCGCCGCCAGTTCTGCGCAGTGCCCGTCTTACCTGCGACTTCGATGCCAGGGATGCGTGCGGCTTTGGCGGTGCCACCTTGGGCGTTGACGACCTTCCACATGCCGAGGCGCACGGTCTCCAAGTCTTTTTCGGCGAAGTGTTTGGTCAGGTCGGTGCGCAGGACGGGGTTGTGCGGCTGCACCACTTCTTCCCCATCCATTACTTTGTAGAGCAGATGCGGTTTGTAGGCTTTTCCAGCGGCGACCGCACCAGTGATTGAGGCCATCTGGAGGGGAGATGCCAATACCATGCCCTGGCCGATGGAGGTGTTTGCCGTATAGCCAGAACTCCACCTTTCAGCAGGGCTGTGTAAGCGCAGCCACTGGGGGTTGGGCAGGTTGCCGCCGTCTTCCTCATCCAGCTCAATGCCGGTCTTTTCACCAAGTGCGAGCATGTTGCCAACCTTGGTGATGTTATCAATGCCGGCAGCGTTGCCGTATTGATAGAAGAAGCAGTTGCAGGAACGCATCAAGGCATCGCTCAACTCAAGTGAGCCGTGGGCACCACCACTCTGGCGCTGTATCCAGCACTGCATGGCATTGGTGCCGTAGGTGACGCTGCCGCTACAGTTGAAACGGTGGCCTTTGATCCCGGCTAGGCAGCCTGCGAGGGCAATGGGGAGCTTGTAGGTGGAGCCGGGGATAAAGCCGCGCGTGGCACGATTGAGCAGCGGCTCAGTCTTATTCGTCAGCAGGGAGTTCCAGTCGGTCTCTTTGATGCTGGGGATAAAACTGTTGGGGTCGTAGTTCGGCACGGAGGCCATGGCTAGCACCTCGCCAGATTGAGGATTGATGACCACGACAGAACCGCGCCCGATTTTGGGATCACGGAGGGCCATCTCCGCCATGTACTGGATGCGGGCATCAAGGGTGAGATAGACGTCATTGCCTTTGCGCGGCGGCTCGTAGCTGCCCTTGATTTCCCCCACAATGCGGCCACGCTCGTTTTTCTGCATAGTGCGCACACCTGGCCTACCTCTGAGGAATGAGTCGAAACTTTTCTCCACGCCCGCACCACCGTAGTCGTCGGGCATGTAGTAGTCCCAGCCCTTGCGCTCCTCCGCAGAGACACGCTGATCATCCGGCAGGCGGACATAACCAAGGATGTGACAAGCCAGTGCGCCGAGGGGATAGACACGGCTACCGCGTTCAGCCACGGTGACGCCGGGGAGGGCGAGGTTGTGCTCGGCAAAGCGGCTGAATTCGGAGAAAGTGAGGTTATCCCGATAAACCCAGGGGATGACGCCGCCAAAGCTGCGGTAATGCACGCGCAGATCCTTTTCGGCATTAAACTCTGCGGCTAGGCCCATCTCGCTGAGCCGGGCTTCGATGAGGTCTTTGAACATCGTCACGATGTCTGGCTCGTCCTTCTGGCGGGTGATGCCCTTGTCTTTGAACTCCACCTGAATCTGGGGGATGTCCTCTTTCTTGATCTTGCACTGGCGGGCATACTCGTCATACACCTCGCGCAGGTTCACGCGCACCTCGAAGGTGGCTCTGTTGGTGGCTAGGACGACGCCATTGCGGTCCCTGATCTCACCGCGCACGCCGGGGATGCGAGCGCGCTCGCGCCTGGCTTCGGGCACCTTGTTCACGAACTCCTCATGGTGCTCGATCTGTAGCCACCAGAGGCGGTACACGAGCACCCCAAACCCGCACAGCATGGCGAGGGTGAACAAGTAGAGACGAAAACGGTATTTAACGACCATCGAATGAGTACCTCAGTCCTTCATATTTGATCTCATAACGTGACATGCCCGCCAAAGAATACAGCAAGAGAAAAATCAAAGGGGAGGCGAGCATGGCCAGCATAGAGTCGGTGATCATTTTTGACCAAATGCCGCTGGGAAAATGCAGACTTCCGCGCAGGAAAGTAATGAGCAGATACTCCATGAGTAGCCAAGCAAAGACATTGAAGCCCACCAGCAGCACCGGCAACTCCAGCCGCCCGCGCTTAAAAAGGGGCCGCACGCCCTGCATGAAGGTGCCTAGCAGGCCGAACCAAAAAATGGAGATGCCAAAACTCACCCCACCCGTACCGGCACCGATCTCTGGCGTGAAGGGGGCACCGGCCAAAAGGCTGTCAGCAGCGTGCGCCAACGGCTCAGGCACGCCGGGCATGTAGCGCGCATCCCAAATAAATCCGGTGATGAAGGCCATTAGCAGCATCATAGGAAATGGCACCGCCACGGACGCAGCAAAGAAGAATACCGGCGGCAGGAACAGCGTGGCGTACCCTGCCATTGGCACGCCGGGGATGAACTCCTGAACCACAAAGGTCAGTAGCAGCAACACGAGTGTGACAGGGTAAAAGACCATGAGATCAGGGGGCCGCTGGCTGCGTCGCGACGACGAAGACGTACTCCAACTGGGAAAGGTCCACCGCCGGCTCGACGACCGCCTCGCCGGAGATGTCCTTGTTTTCAAAGCGCTTCACCCGCCCGATGAGGAGACCGGCGGGAAAGACCCCGCCCTCGCCGGTAGAGATGACATTGGAGCCGGGCATGATGAGCGCGTTCCTTTGCAGAAACTGTAGCCGCAGGTCCGGCCGCAGGTCGAGTCCGCCGCGCTCACCTGCGATGATGCCCTGCTCCTGAGTGCCCTCCACTTTAGCAGAGACACGGCATGTCTCATCCGTCAGCAGGATGACCACTGCCATGTGTGCGGCCAGCTTCCCGGTCTTGCCGATCAGGCCAGTAGCGCTGATGACAGGACTATCGGTGGCGAGACCGTCAAGGGAGCCTTTATCTATAATGATGGTATTCCACCAGGTGGAGGACTCCCGCTTCACGACGCGTGCGGCTGTCATCTTAAAGGGGGCCGCCTGCTTGAATTCGTTAAGACTACGCAGCTTGTTATTCTCCTCCTGCGACTGCGTGTATTTTTGCGAGATGATGCGCAGGCGCTCCACCTCGATCTGTAGGCGCTCGTTTTCCTTCTTCAGCTCCCGTGGATCATCTGGCGAGGCGACTGCGCCGGTCACTCCCTTCTCGATAGCGGAACTGGAGTGGATGAAAGGGGACAGCAGGCCCATGGCACGCGCCTGGAAATCCCGCGTGACCGGCGTGTCCAGCGTGAACATGGACACCACCGCCGCGATGAAGATGAGCAACGCCAAAATGTTGAGCTTTTTCATGGGAGTGCCTTGCCTCAATGCGGGCCGGATCAGACCTGTGCCTATCCGCCAGGGGGCCGTCGTTGCGCGCTTACACCTCCGTCGTGCTTACTTTACGGAGGAATTCAATCTCGCTGAGCACACGTCCGGTGCCCTCGCCCACAGCGCTGAGCGGATCTTCCGCCACATGGACAGGCAGCGCCGTCTCCTCCTGTAGCAGCTTATCCAGGCCGCGCAGCAAAGCACCACCGCCTGCGAGCATGATGCCACGGTCCACGAGGTCCGCAGAAAGCTCTGGAGGACAGCGTTCCAGCGTCGTGCGCACGGCGTCAATGATGGCGTTCAGCGGCTCCAGCATGGCCTCGCGCACCTCCTGGCTGGTAATGGTGATGGTCTTCGGCAGGCCGGCCACCATATCGCGTCCTTTGACCTCCATCGTAGTCTCTTTGCCTAGCGGAAAGGCACTGCCGATACGCAGCTTAATCTCTTCCGCCGTGCGCTCGCCGATCATCAGGTTGTAGGCACGCTTCATGTAGTTGATGATCGCCTCGTCCAGTTCGTCACCCGCCACGCGTACGCTGCGGCTGTAAACGATGCCGCTGAGGGAGATGATGGCCACTTCTGTGGTGCCGCCGCCGATGTCCACAATCATATTCCCAGCGGCCTCTTGCACTGGCAGGCCCACGCCGATGGCTGCGGCCATCGGCTCCTCAATCAGGTAAACCTCGCGCGCACCAGCCTGCTCCGCGCTCTCCTTCACCGCGCGTTTTTCGACCTCGGTGATACCGGATGGGACGGCGATGACGACACGCGGGCCGCGCATCGCACGGCGGTTGTTATGCACCTTGCGGATGAAGTGGCGGAGCATCGCCTCCGTGACACGGAAGTCGGCGATGACGCCGTCTTTGAGCGGGCGGATGGCAGTGATACCGCCGGGGGTTCGCCCTAGCATCCGCTTCGCATCATCCCCGACTGCCACCACTTCATTGGTGCCGGTTTTTACCGCGACCACTGAAGGTTCGCGCAGGACAATGCCTTGATCTTTAACATAGACGAGTGTGTTTGCCGTACCGAGATCAATGCCCATATCTTGGGCGACGAATCCGAAAAGTTTGCCGAGCATGTTGGTAGTGAAAGAGTTACAAATTTGGAAATCCTGTGAGGAACAGAGTGTGGCAGGCGCGAATTCCAGCTTTTGAACCCACGAAAAGCAGCGCCACCCCAAATGCTCCTAACAAGGTGCAAAGGTAAAACCAGCCAATTTTAGGGTCAAGGAAAGTTTCCTTTCTTCATGAAACAGTGTGCAGCAGGTTTTATGACCTGATTTAGCCCCCATTGGCATCGAAGCCCCCTGCCAAACTATTCGGTCACGCACGCGCTGTGGATAGGTGACGGGAGCATGGCCGACAAAATGGATGCTCGTAGCTCCATCTGCCATTACGCCCCACCTACTGGCCGCAACTCCGGGTTGCCCAAGGTGCGATTCCTGCTATCTCAGCGCAGGCTGCATTCTCCACAGAAGCACGCTTGCCAAAAACCTGATAGTTAAGCATACTTAAACACATCAATTCATGGACGATCTCACTATTGTAGCTGTCACAGGGCGCGAAGTTCTCGACTCGCGCGGAAACCCCACCGTCGAAGTGGATATCATGCTAGAGGGCGGTGCCATCGGCCGCGCTGCTGTGCCTAGCGGTGCCAGCACTGGCGAGCACGAAGCCTTGGAACTGCGCGATGGCGACAAGAAGCGCTATCTGGGCAAAGGCGTCCTCAAAGCCGTAGATGCGGTGAACAACGAAATCGCCGACTGCATCATCGGCAGCAATGCCGCCGATCAAGTCGCGCTGGACAACGCCATGCTGGAGATTGACGGCACGCCAACGAAGTCCAAGCTGGGAGCAAACGCCATCCTCGGTGCATCTTTGGCTGCTGCGAAAGCCGCTGCCAGCGCCTTCGGCCAGCCTTTATACAAATACATTGGCGGTCCAAATGCGAAGGTTCTGCCGTTGCCGATGATGAACATCATCAACGGCGGTGCCCACAGTGATGCGCCGATTGATTTCCAGGAGTTCATGATCATGCCGAAAGGCGCGCCGACCTTTTCTGAAGCGCTGCGCTATGGAGCTGAGGTCTTTCACGCGCTGAAAAAGATACTGCACGATCTGGGTCTGAACACGGCGGTGGGTGACGAGGGCGGCTTTGCCCCGACGCTGAAGAGCGCGCACCATGCGCTGGAAGTCATCGCCCAGGCCATCGAGAAGGCTGGCTACACGCTGGGTGAGGACATCTTCATCGCTCTGGATGTGGCCTCCTCCGAATTCTACGACAAGGAAAAGGGCAAGTATGTCTTCAAGAAGAGCGACAAGTCCGAGCGCACCGCTGCCGAACTCGTGGCCTACTACGCGGAACTGAAGAAAGACTTCCCGATCATCTCCATCGAAGACGGCTGCGCCGAAAACGACTGGGATGGCTGGGCGGTCATCACGAAGGAACTCGGTGCCACCACACAGCTCGTGGGCGATGATCTTTTTGTGACGAACACGAAGTTCCTCCAGAAGGGCATTGACCAGAAAATCGCCAACTCCATCCTCGTGAAGGTGAACCAGATCGGCTCGCTGACGGAGACACTGGACGCCGTGGACCTGGCGCACCGCCACGGCTACACCGCTGTGATGAGCCACCGCTCTGGCGAGACGGAGGACTACACCATCGCCGACCTCGCCGTGGCCACGAACTGCGGCCAGATCAAGACCGGCTCCCTTTCCCGCAGCGACCGCATCGCGAAGTACAACCAGCTCCTGCGAATTGAGCAGGAACTCGGTGAGAGCGCGATCTTTGGCGGCCGCATGAAAGTCTAATCCACGCTGCCGCACACTGGCACCTCCATGAAGTACGAGGAACTCCGAATCGAGCACGAACCTCCGCAGCACGTCGAACGCTGGCTGCGGGGGCTGGTGCGGCTCGGTAAATTTTGCCTACTTCTACTGGTGGTGCCGGTGGTGCTGGCGGTCCACAAGAAACCGCTGGCGGAGCAGAAGGAGCGCCGCGACGCGCTGGAGGCGCTCAAGTCCCGGCGCGACGCCCTGGCGGTGGACCGCGACAAGCTACTTCGCCAGGCACAGTGGATCAAGACGGACACGAACTACCTGGAAATCCGCGCCCGCGATCACGAACACATGCATAAAAAGGGCGAATATGTGATCCGCTTTGTGCCCTGAACTGCCCCTATTGTCTATGATGCGCTATTTGTTACTCCTGCCGACTCTACTGCTGACCCAATGTGTGGACCCGTATGGGAACCCCATCGCACCTTTTGGACCTGCGATGCCACCCCCCTACACTGACCAGCGGGAGCAATACCGCAGTGATTTGCGCGACTATGAGCGAGAACAAAACCTGCGCGCGCACGAGCGTGGCATCAACGATGGACGCGCAGACTATGGCGCTGGTTTGCCGAAGGATTCGGCACGGCATTTCCAAAGCTACACGCCCGCTACACGGCACACCTACCAAGACGGTTATGACAAGGGCTACGGTGTCACAGGGCCAATCCAGGGCACACAAGACACGAACTATCCGCGCCCTGATCCGGCCTACAGCCAGGGCTATGACTGCGGGATGCGCGACCGCGTGGGGGGCCGCCAGCATGACCCTGGTGCCTATGTCGGCAGCTACGACCCACGCTTCCGCCGCAGCTTTGAAAATGGCTACGGAGATGCCTATTATTCGCGGCGGCGGTTCTGAAAACCTAAATCCGGAAATCGAGAGTTAATACCCTGAAACTCAGCCCGTTGAACAAGGAGATGACGATCTTCTTTAGGTATGAATGATCCCAAACCGACCATGCCTTTGTTCTCAAACCCTCAACTGCGGCATATAGGATCACCGCTCCCTGATTCGTGACTCATGCCTACCACCGAAGTCTTTCACGCTGAAATCACCGATCTCATCGAGACCGGTCGCGATTTCCATCGCCGGGGCTGGTCGCTCGGCACGAGCAGCAATTACAGCGTCGTCGTCAGCCGCGATCCGCTCACGCTGCTCATGACCGGCAGCGGATTCGACAAAGGCAGGCTCCAGCCCGAGCAGTTCCTCCTCGTCGATGAAAACGCCGCCGCAGTGAGCGAAACGTCGCTCAAACCCAGTGCTGAGGCCCTGCTGCACACCGCTTTGGCCAAGCACGGAGCCGGGGCCGTGCTCCACACGCACTCCGTGCCCGCCACCGTGCTCAGCGAGCATTTCCTCAAAGACGGCGCTTTGCGCATCGCAGGTTACGAGATGCTCAAAGGCCTCTCCGGCATCACCACGCATGAAGCGGAAGCCGTGATCGAGATCTACCCCAACACGCAAGACATCGCCAGCCTCGCCAACGTGATCGAAGCCCGCCTCGCCGATGCTGCGAACCCGCTGCGTCACGGCTTTCTCATGGCTGGCCACGGCCTCTACACCTGGGGCGAGAGCCTCGCCGCTGCAAGGCGGCAGATCGAGGTGCTGGAGTTTCTTTTCGAAGTCGTCACGCAGAAGCGCTTGCTGACTGGCTCGTTTTAAATCGCACTCACCCTCATGGCCCTCCTCCGCATCCCTTCCGAAGACCGCGTCATTGATGACGTGGACGCGATTCGCAGCTTCCTCCTGCCGCATGGCATTCACTACGACCGCTGGCCGGTCGCAGGCCGCATCGACCGCGATGCCTCACAGGAGGAAATCCTCGCCGCCTATGAACCCGAAGTCACCGCGCTGAAGGAACGCGGCGGCTACATCACCGCCGATGTCGTCAACGTCACGCCCGACGTGCCGAACCTCCAGGAGATGCTCGACAAGTTCAACAAAGAGCACCGCCACGCCGAGGACGAGGTGCGCTTCATCGTCAAAGGCCGCGGCATCTTCTACATCCACCCCGAAAACGGCGATCCCGTCTATTCCATCGAGGTCGAGGAGGGCGATCTCATCAACGTCCCCGCTGGCACGAAGCACTGGTTTGACCTCTGCGCCGACCGCAGCATCCGCGCCATCCGCCTCTTCAAAGAAAAGGCCGGGTGGACGCCGCTCTACACCGGCGACGAGATCGCCAGTGGCTATCAGCCGCTTTGCTTTGGGCCAAATTTCCTCGCTGGCAAAGGCATCCACATCGAGCAAGCCGTCACCCTCACCGCATGATCGAGTTTCACGGCAAACTCATCCTGCTCGACATCGAGGGCACCGTCTCGCCGCTCGCCTTTGTGCATGATGTCATGTTTCCGTATGCACGAAAACACGCCGCCGCCTGGCTTGGGGCGCACTGGGGCCATGAGGTCATCGCCCAGCTCGCTCGCGATGCTGGCGTGACCTCCTTTCTCAATGCGCTCGATGCCGAAGCCGCCGTGCATCGCCTCATGGATGCCGATGCCAAAGTCACCGGCCTCAAGCAGCTCCAGGGCCTCATCTGGGAGCAGGGCTTCCGCACCGGTGACCTGCGCAGCACGCTCTTTGACGATGTGGTGCCCGCACTCGACCACTGGCGCGAAAGCGACCGCGAAATCCGCATCTACTCCTCCGGCAGCATCCACGCCCAGCGTCTCTTCTTCGCCCACACCACCGCTGGCGACCTCACCCCACGCCTCTCCGGCTACTACGACACCATCACTGGCTCCAAACGCGAACCCGCCAGCTACACCGCCATCGCCACCGATTGCCGCCTGCCGCCAAATGACATCCTTTTCATCAGCGACCTCGTCGATGAATTGAACGCCGCCCGATCCACCGGCATGATGACCGCCCTCGCCATCCGCCCCGGAAACAAACCGCAGCCGGAGAACGGGCATCCTGCCATCACCAGCTTCGACGAGATCCGCGCCGTCGGATGACCCCATCCTGCCTGAGCAGGCATCCCTCTTTCAAATGGAAGACCCCTTCCGGCTCCAGCCGGAGCCCCTCTTTCATCCCGCAGACCCCATTCCGCTCCAGTCGGAGGGGGTCTTTCATCCCACAGACCCCTTCCGACTCGGCCAGGAAGGGGGCTGAGGGTCCAAATAGCGCCATATTGGCTCAAATTAGCCCATTTTTGAGAAGTGAGGCCCCAAACCGTGCTCGGGAGGCCTCTATACCCCAGGGATCTTCCACACCTCGCGCACAAAGTAGCGGGCCATTCCGGCGAAAGGCTGATCTGGGCTGACGAAGTCCGCCAAAATCGGCTCGATAGCCGACTTGCCTGCGGCGGGGGCGCGATCCCATGCTTTCCACGCGGACTCCAGAATCGTATAGCGCAGCCATCTTTGCTCACACAGCCCTTCGCGATTGATGCCGAAGCATTCTTCACACGCTTCGATGCGCGCCTTGTGCGCCGGTTTGCGTGGACGTACCTTCACAATGCGCAGGGCGGCATTGGCTTCATAAATGATGTAATCTTCCGGCTTTTCCTGGCAGGGATGGATCAGCAGCGGCTTCTCCTTTGTGCAGTCAGTCAGGTAACTCGCGAGCGTGCGACCACTGGTCACATCGACCGGATCAGGAGCGAAACTGCCCACCAGACTTTGCAGCTTCACGTCGGTGTCGTTAGCTTTGACCTTGGGTTCTCCCTTGGGCTTACCAGCGGTGCCCAGTGGGAATTTGTCACCCTTGTAGCTCTGGTTGCAGATCTGGCAGGAGAGCAGGTAGTTGTCATAGCAGCAGGCCAGCCACCACCACACGCTCTTCGGGCGGAAGTGCTCCACATCGCCATGCTGAGACTCTGCCACGCTCTCGCAATAAGCGCATTTGATGTGGGACTCGATGCGCACTCGCGGCTTCGCCGTTCCCCACGGCGCAGCATCAAAGAGTTCTTTCAGTTTGCCGTCGCGCCTGGCTTTCAGCAGGCGTAGTTCCTTTTCTTCGCGCTTAGCGCCCCTGAAACCTACAGGGATGCCTGCCTCGGTGCGCACACGTTCGAGAGAGATCATGAGGTGAACGTGGTTGAGATTACTTCCGCTTCGCCACCGCCTTCCGGCTAGCGGATTTTTTGGGTAAAGTGGCATCACTGCCCATGCTTGAGATCGCGCCGTTTAGCTTTTTCAGCAGTTCACGATTCGACCTCTCCAGTTCGGTGCGCGGCTCATACACCGGCAGTGGCGGCAGAGCCGAGTCTGCGGCTGCGCTGAGCGAGCGAGCTGCAGCCGCCGCCCTGCCGCGCACCCCTCTGGTCGTCTTTGCCGATGACTTCTTCTCATGCGCGGCTCGCAGCTTTTCCACTTCCAGCGAATAGGCGGTGTGAACACCGAACCACGGACTCACCACGAGGTCCTCGATGCGCATGTGGCGTGGCGTGCCATCGAACCGTCGCAACACGGGAGGAGCCTTGGGCGAGGGACGCTCAAGAAGATGCAGCTCGCCCGGACCCGCCTGCTGCGCCGTCAGTGGCGAATGCGTGCTGGCGATGATCTGGAAGTTGGGCAACCGCTCCGTGAGGAAGGACATGAGTTGTCGCTGCCAGACAGGATGCAGATGCAGGTCCATCTCATCGAGCAAGAGGATACCATAGGCAGACAGCGGGTTCTTCAAATCGGGCTCCACCTGCGTAATGCGGAAAAGAAGATCACCGATCCATCCTGCCATATTTTGATAGCCATCACTGAGCCGACTCAGGGGCACTGAACCCTCAGGTGTGTCGAAGATCAGGTCCTGCTTGCGCTTGTCGATGCGGTCAAAGGTGATTCCCGGTAGCAGCGATTCGAGCGCAGAGCGGACCATGTCGAGGCCCTCTTTACCACGCTCGTAGTCGAGGCTCATGGCCCAGTTTTGCAAGGAACTGAGTTCCGCACTCGCCCAGAATAGGGTAGCCAGCCCTTGCCCGCGCGGTGACAAAATGCTTGAACTGCGGGAACTGATCGACATTTCCGGGTCGTTCCCTGGCAGCCGACGCGAGGCTCCATAGCCCGCGATGAATGCAGCCTCTAGCGCATGACGAAAGTTTGCGCCGCGTGGGTTGAGATAGCGCAGGTTGTGCTGGGTGAACTCGATCGGGTCCATCCCAAGCTTGATCTCCAGCACGACGGTGTGCTCTTCCCCCTCCTCCGTGATGAAGTCCCCCTTGATCGCCGCCGACTTCGCCCCGTTGCGCACCCACCCATCCATATCATTCTGCATCAGTAGAATCCCATCCCCGCCAGTCAGCAGCAGCGCGATGCACCGCAGCACCGTCGATTTGCCACAGCCATTCTCGGACAAAAGAAGGGTCCACTTCCGGATGCCGTTTTCCTCCGATGGCATGAAGTCGATTTCCAAATGTTCGATGGAGCGGACATTGTCGAGAGTGAGGCGGCGGAGAAACATGGCCGTGATGCTGCCATGCCCGCTGCCAAATGACAAGGGAAGGACGCACTCTTCACGGGCGAATCTGAGTGGGCAGAGCTAGTCGCGAAGCGTCCCGGAGTGTGGCGGGAAGCGATAGCGCCACACCGCTCCCGCCGAAGCCCCCCGACATCCAAGCAACCCAAACCCTCCGCTATGCCAACATTCCTCCGTCGAAAATCCAGCAGCCCGCCTCACCCCTCGGCCCCACGAAAGCGGTGTCGCCGATGCAAGGGCCTTGCCCTCGCATCTCTGCCACCGCACTCCGGGACGCTGCCGCGCGATTCCATCACCCAGCATTCCTGCCAAGCACATCGCTCGTGTTCTCCATCATGGCCGCGATGCTGTAACTACGGCAAGCGCGTTGGCTGCGAGTGCGGCGGGAAGGCTTGCAACATTACCTACAGCCTGCGGGACGTAGTCCTTTGGAAATAGGTAGGCCACAAATTCGCTGGCGTTGATGTCATTCCCTCCCGTGACAAACAGCGTGGTCCAGGCTCCGCTTGTGTTGACAGCTGTGAACGGTCTGTTCGAGTAGGGTTTGGCACCATACCACAACCCATTGACCTTGATGTAGAGTACTACGAACACATCAAAGGGCGCAACGTGGTTCACCGTCCCCGAAATGTATTGTCCACCGCTTCCAAGAACCGGGACCGAGGTTAATGCGATTGACGGCGTTCCTGCCCCATTGATTGGCGCGTTCCAGTTAGCCGGGGAAAACTGAGTGTCGAAAATAGTCTGCATGCCCTCTTTGAGAACGCCGTCTTTGTCCCAGACTCCCCAGTTGCTGCCTACAGCCCCCTCACCGCTGGTTGCTTTCCACGTTTCATTGAATGCCTCAAAGTAGAAGGAGGGCACGTTATTCGCCCGTGCCCACGACACAAACCGTTGGAAAAACGCAGCGGCATTCGTCAATGATGGCACTGCAGCGCCCACTGTCTGCCCAGCCGAGGGCCACCCGGCTTCGGAAATCCATACCGGCTTGCCACTGGCATTGACTTTGGTGTTATAGAAGTTTCGATGCACATTGGCAATAGAGTCGTCAATGGATTGAGCCTCCCAGAACGGGTAGATGTTCACCATCAAGATGTCGCAGGCATTGACGACGTTTGGGTTGTCAATGAGCCTGCTGTAAACATCAGCAGTGGTGACCGGAATCGCGGGAACGGCGGCCCGCACTTGGTTCATGTAGCTGATGAGGCTCGCGGCGGGAACATCATTGCGCAGCAGCACTTCACTTCCCACGATCAACAAATCGGCTTCTCCGGCCTGGCCTGCGGCGATGAGGTTGTTGATGTTTTGTTGGTTGGACTGAATCCCCTCGGAGGTGGTTTCCGGGCCGATCCAGGCTCCGAGGGCAGCACTGAATCCCAGTTGACGGGCGACGGTGCCCGCAGACTCGAATCCATCCACCGTTCTGAATGTCCGAATCCAGTCGGTATAGGGAATCAGGAGCCGCATGCGCTGTTCCATTTGGGCGCGCGATATCTGTGTGTGAAGCCTTGGGTCTTGTCCGTCCACATACGGCTCGAAATCAAATCCGAATACTCGATGTGCGATCAGCGGCCCGGACGCAATCCGGTAAAATGCCCGATTAGCTCCGGGCACATCGGACCACGGAATACTTCCGCCTGTGCCTGGCGCAATGCTTCCCCGGCGGTGCCATTGCACCAGATCAAAGGATCGCTCCATGAAATACTGTTGCCCTGGATTTGAGGGGTGCCCGAGCTGCACTGAGCCGCCGGGCAGCAAGGAAATGTTTACCTGCGCAACACAGGGAATCGTCAGGACCAACAGCACAAGCATCGTAATTCGAGTATTCATAGAAGAGGATTACTGAAGTTAGTTTTCTGTATCGTCTGAACGCAGATGAGATGATGGTTGTTTCAGATCCGACCAACACCTCCTATCGTCCACAGACGTGAGCGCCTGAAGGAGGCTCATATGGGGTCAAGGCACCGGCATAGGCATGGGAGGCTCCCCCGCAGCCGTCCCATCCTCATTCACATAAACCACACCCCAAGCCCGTGCGATGCGCCTTCTGCCGGCATCATCCAGATCCTCCCGTTCACCGAGGTTGAACTCCACGGTGTTGATGAGGCTCACGGCGAGCTTTTGGGCCTCGGGGTAAAGGGCGGCGAGTTCGCCTTGCTGGGTGTCGGTGTTGAGCTTGGCGGCTTCGCTGGCGGCGCGTTTCGCCACAGCATCGGCATGGACGGCGGCGACTTCGGCGGCGCTGGGCAGGGCCATGGGGATGTGCTTCGCGCCTTCGGCGGCTTGGCGGGCGGCTTCACCGGGGGCGATCTTCGCGGCGGCGTCGATGACGTTGCCGATGGTGGTGAGATCAGGCAGCGCGGTGGCGTTCACATCGCGATCATAAAAGGCGCGGCCTCCGGCGGTGAAGATGCCGCGTGCGACGCCGAGGTCATACACCTGATGGAAGTGGCTGACGTGCAGGGTGAGCTTGGCGAGGGTCTGGCTCAGGGCATCCGTGAGCGGTGCCTGCGCGGCGAGGGCGGCGGGCACATCGCCTGCTTCCTTGAGGAACTTGCTGAGCAAGCTGTCGGCCTTCGAGTCGTCCAGCTTCGCCCAATGAGCGGCGGTGATGAGACGATCTGAGGTGTGCGAGATTCCTGGACCAGCAGTAACCGGAATCCAACACATACACATGAGCCAGAAGATCTACCAACGATACACTCAAGAGTTCAAGGACAAGGCAGTCGCGCTGCTGGGACTG
>Ga0247834_1001582_pt1 | contig 38012 bp, 56 predicted proteins | sample LaCruzMarch2015__8_FD_187118 | JGI IMG/M metagenome (GOLD analysis project Ga0247834, IMG submission 187118) | Freshwater microbial communities from meromictic Lake La Cruz, Castile-La Mancha, Spain - LaCruzMarch2015_12m | ecosystem: Environmental > Aquatic > Freshwater > Lake | place: Spain... | reverse complement strand
GGCGGAGGCGAGGGCTCGCCAGTGGCAGCGAGATACTCTGCTGCGGTTGTTAGCCGAGGCTCGAGTTGTGGGGGAATCGCAATGAACGACGACGAAGCAATGGAGGCCGCTAAACACCCGCAGCAGCCGTTTGATGATATCGACTTTGAATCCGGCTTCCGTGCCGGACTCGCGCACGCTCGCAAGGGTGCGCTAACGGGAAGACTCGTTTGGGCCGGATCACTCACAGTCAATGGAGAGGACGTCATCGGCGTCGCAATTGAGGTGCCACAAGCGGACCTGATTAAGTACGGCGCGCCACTTTTACAAGCACGTTGCAATCGTGCCGCTGACAGCACCGGAGGAATAGATTATGATCACACTAACTGACTACCAAGTTAACGAACTCAATCGCGCTTGCGAGCTTGCTGCCGCGCCATCAACCCACCTCAAGCCGCGACTCTTCCCTGACGGGAATATGTGGTGCGCCCTCTACGGAGAGAATCTACAAGAGGGAGTTTGCGGATTCGGGAAAACTCCAGAGGGGGCTATGGCGGATTTCGACCGCAACTTTAGAAATCAGACCTTGCCATCGCTTAAAGTCACGCCCGCACCGGAGGCGCAGAGATGAGCGGCGAGAACGCCGCGCTCCGAAACCACGAATACGCGGGAGAACTAAAGGCCGCCGCAGATGAGAACGCCGCGCTGAGAGGCAATCTTGCCAGGCTTTGCCGAGCCGTTCAGTGCCGCATGGCATCGGAGGATCCAACGCCAGAGGAGCGCATGGAATTGCGACTGGCCTGGAGCGAGGCCGTCGCGCTGATTGAGAAATTAAATGGAGACATTAAATGAGCGACACACCAAGAACTGACATACTAGCTCAAGAGTGGGAGGCACTCATTGAAGGCGGGCACTATGCCGATGACGTAAAAATGGATGCGTATTGGGAAATGCGCTCCCACGCCGAGGAGCTGGAGCGCGAGAACGCCGCGCTCAAGGCCAAGCTGCCGCCGCCGCTGCCGCCCTTAGAACTGCCGCTGTCGTGGGAGTATAACGAAACGGGCGGATACGATTGTATGTATAGCGGCTATGACGTCAAAGACGCGGTGGGTGATTATTTATTCACATTGGACGGCAGACATTTCGGTCAGGAAACATGCGAGTACGGGCAACTTCCACGCGCTGAGGAATTAGTGCGGTGGATCTGCGACACAGTCAACCGCATGCAGGAGGGAAGGGAATGAGCAAACAACCTACGTTTGTAAGACACTTTGCCGACCTCGCGGCTTTGCCAGAGTCAGAAACTCACCGCATTGAAATTGACGAGGATTGGTATAGCGGATGGATTATTGACAAGCGCAATCCGTCGCATCGGTACGGGCATTACCTTTCGACTCATACGTTTTACAGCTCGGAACACAAGCACAGCACTGAGTTGCTGCGGAGCTGCGGCTTCAACGTGACTTGCGCGAATTGGGATGCTCCGGCTTTCATCGCCAAGGAGGGCACGGAATGACCAACCAACACTCAATATGCCCAAAATGCGGGTGTCAGATCTATGATCCATTTCGTTGGGGGAAGGTGATTCATGATGTTGTCTCATGCAGAGGACTTACACAGTTGCCACCGACGCAAAATCTTGACCCAACGGAAATCTCTGAAACAATCAGCGCAGAGCGACACCAACACGCGGGACGGAATGCCGCGTAGAACCAACCGATGACTTACAGGATAAAAGATTGGGATAGGATTTTTGAGAACTCGGAGTCTCGAAAGCTAAAGAACCTTAATTGGGTTCCCATGCCGAATTCCTGGGATGGTCGAGGATACATCAAAGTTACGAAGCACAAACAAGCCGTCAGCATTTTAGCTGCATGGCCTCTTATCGTCCAAATTGGCAGCAAGTGTCCCCATCGGGGCCTTCTGGCGAAAGTAGATGGGCCGTTGTCGGCAGAGGACATGGCGGATTTAACCCGCATGCCTGTAGAAGTTTTTGCACGAGCCTTGGACGCCTTGACTTCCCCTGAAATTGGATGGATCGAGGAAATTCCGTGCAAATCAGAGATCCTCTCTGTGTTGGGAGAATCTCCCGACGCATCGGGAGAACTTCCCGGCATCTCCCGCAATGTCGGTCCTGAAGGGAAGGGAACAGAAGGGAATAATATAGTCGCGGCTGACGCCGATCCCGACATTCCCGAGGCATTGAAGAATCAGACCGGATTTGCCGATGAGTGGAGTCATTTCCTCAAACACCGCAAATCCCTACGAAAGCCAATGACCGCAAGGGCAAAGCAAATCCTCCTGCGACGCTTGGCGGAAAGGCCATCACAAGCCATTCACGCCATCCAAACCGCAATGGTACGAGGCTGGCAGAGCATCGAATGGGACTGGATCGATAAGACTCCGCATGCATTACCGCATGCCGAAGAATCGCCCAGACCCAAAATCGACGAAGCCGCCTTCCGTGAGTGGGTCGTGAGCCAATACCCGAACGCAGCGAAGCACAATCAGAGTCCGACAACCTGCTCAAAGTCACTGATCCCTGAATTCCTCGAAGCCACACAAGCGCAAGCAGCATGAACATTCCAAGCGACATCGAAGCCGAAAAGGGCCTTGTGTCCTCAGTCATCCAAGATCCAAGAATTTTCGATGAACTGATCGACATTTGCCCGATCGACGCGTGTTTCGTCCGTCCTCATTCCAGGCTCATGCATCTCCTCTGCGACATGCACGCCACCGGGGACCCGATTGACATTCCTTCCGTCATCTCAACGGTCAGGAGCCAGCCGGACCTTCTCGAATCGCTCGGAGGACCGGAAGGAATCGCAGATTTATTCGCGTTTGTGCCAGCCCCGCAGAATTGGCGCTGGTACGCCAGAAGGGTGCAAGACAGGTACTTGTGCCGGAAGATCTCCGAAAACGCGCAGAAGGTGGCACAGCGCGCGAGCAACGCGGCATCGTACGAGGAGGTCAGTGAGCAAATTCAACAACTTCTCGTCGAGGCGACAAAGAACGCCGAGACGAAAGCGGACATCATCCGACTTTCCGACGCGCTGCCAAACGCAATCCAACGATGGGAAGATCGAGCCACGCAAAAGCGGACCCTCGACGGACCATCAACTGGAATTCAACCCTTGGACGCCCAAACACGCGGGCTTCGCGGCGGTTCACTGTGGGTCATTGGTGCCGAGACAAAAGGCGGGAAGACATCCCTCGCTCTCCAACTTGCTTCCGCGTGCGCGGTCGAACAAAATCAACCCGTTGGAATCATTTCCCTAGAAATGCCGCGAGACGAAATTCTTGATCGCATAATAACGCAGCTAGCTAGGGTTGACATCGAACGATTCTCAGGTGGAGCCGCAAAACAATCCGAAATGGAGCGCATCATCGCGCAGATCCCAAAGATCAAAGCCGCACCCATTTACATGCGCGACGAATCATTCATCACGCCTGGACAACTCGCCGCAGCAGCGCGCCGCATGCACTCCCAGCACGGCATCAAGATCCTCGTCGTTGACTACATCCAACTAATGTCTGCAACAAACAAATCAGACAGCCGAGAACAACAAGTCGCCGCATCATCACGCGCACTCAAGCTGATCGCCAAGGAGCTAAACATCTGCGTCATCGCAATGAGCCAGCTCAACGACGACGGCCAAATGCGAGAATCCCGAGCCATCGCGCACGATGCCGATGTCGTCATCATCATCGAACACGCCAAAGAAGGCGACCGCAACCAGTCATCCCGCCTAAACGTCAAATACAACCGATCAGGCCCTGCGGGACCCATCAACATCACCTTCCGCCGCGAACACACAAGATTCGACGAAAACTAAACATGCCCACCACGTTAACCCCTTGGCAACTAAGCCGCAAAGTCGCATCATATTTCGGCGTAAAAGCTGAAACCGTACGAGATTGGATTGAAGACATGGGTTGCCCAACATCATCCGTCGAAGATGCGATCGAATGGAAGAAACAACGCATCACAGACTCCACCCTCGTCGCCAAACGCCCCGGCAAAGGGAGGGCATTCCACCTCGCAACCAGACTCAGAGAAGCAGAATCAGACGGCCAAACAATCATCAAATTCGACGAACTCTCACGCGACTACGCAGAAATCGTCAACATGATCGTCACCCTCTACAAAGATGAAGGATGGCAACCCCCCAAAATCTCCGCATTCCTCAAGCTCACCATCGAAGTCGTCCTCCGCGTCGTCCACCAACACCCAGAAACTAAATCAATCACCGAGGCCCACCAACGCTCATCCCTCGCCAGATGCCTCCAACTCGCATCCGGCCACCTCGAAGCAGTACTCTCAGACCCAGAACGATCCGCCACACTCAAACCCTCCGAACTCAACTTCCTCGTCGGAACCCTTCACGACAAACTCGCCGCAGCCCCACCAACAACCGAAATCTCACTCACCCTCAAAACAGTCATCGAATCCGCTTCAATCGCAGACCTCATGCAGTCAATCCCTCGCGACATCAAAACCGCTAACGCCAACATCATCACACCAACAACAATCGAAAACCAACCAAATCCCAGCCAGTCAGCAAACCCCACAACCAACACTGACAAGTAGCATCACCGGTAACCCCTCAAACGCTGGATTAAGAGAGGGCAGACGCTTGGCTCCAAGGGTCTCTCTGGAATAGATTGTACCGAGTTTTTCAAACACATGTCGAGCAAAAAATGAAAGAATGTGAAGAAAGATTAAAGTCGGAAACGTGGTCAGGTAATCGCCACCTTGGTCAGGTAATCTCTCTGAAATAGATTATACAGACCAGCGAATTTTTAGGTCAAGACAATAATGAAAGAAGATCAAAGAAAAGACGAGTTTTGGAGTTTGGCGGGGATTTTTCAAAGCCAGAACCAGCTTCATAACTACGTATGAATGACGTCAAAAGCGTGGAACAATCGCGCATTACTGCGGGAATTCGCGTAAGTGCTTGGTTATCAACAACCGCCCGCTATTCATTAGCGATGTTGTATGATGTTATGAGCCTAGACGGGGGAGGGGGGGGTCTGAATCGAGCAAAACACGAAACACCCCCCACTAGTCCCACCCGCCAATAATTTTTGTATAAAACGAACAACCTGAACTAGATATGAACATGGTAATAAGCGAGAATGGAATTGTGAAGCGTGGTCGTGGCAGGCCGAGGAAGGTGGTTATGGCGGCGGAGGTTGAGGCTGTGGTGCCGCTGGATTGCCCGCCGGGGAACGTGCCTGAATTACCGCATGGGGTGGAGGCTGGGGAATTATCTGGCCGGCGGATAATGGTGGTCACGGGGCATTTCCCGAATCGTCGGATTGTGGCGATGAAGTGTGGTGGGGGGGAATTTTTGGTATCTGTGCGGGATTCTGCGTTTTACAGGGTGGGTGATCGGGTGGCGGTGTTGGATGGGGGTGATGGGTTAGTTGATGAGAGTCCGAGGATGAATGGAGTACGGCGAGGGGGTGGGCTGTGAGCGGGCTGGGGCTGGCTATTGGCATGCCGATTATGAACGGCATGATGTGTGCGCAGACGGCGCAGGGGGTGAGTGGTGCGCTTATGAGTGGGGCGGCTGCGACATGGATAACGTGTTGCAACGAGAGTTTTATTGCTAGGGCTCGGAACACGATAGCGGCGACGTTTCTGGATAAGACGGAATTTCCGTGGTTGCTGTGGATTGATGCGGACATGGTGTTTGATCCTGGGCAAGTGGCGGCGCTTGTGGGGCGTGCGGAAAAGCATGGGTGGCCGATTTTGGGGGGGATTTATAGCCGGAAGAAGATTGAGGGCGGGGAGGTTTGGGCGGGGCTGGGTCCGGAGGATGAGGATGGATGTCATCGTGTGGCGGTGACGGGGACTGGGTTTTTGCTGGTTGCTCGTCGGGTGTTTGAGTCGGTTGAGGGGTTGAAGCGGATTCGGGGGAAGTACTGGGATTTTCATCCTTGTGGGCCGGTGGATTTGGGGGGTGGGGAATGGGATTATGATACGGAGGACTGGGGATTTTGCCGTGATGCGTTGCGGCGTGGTTTTCCTGTTCGGGTGGATCCGTCGATCCGGCTTGGTCATTTGGGCATGCATGAGTTTCGCGCATGAGTGAATTGGTGGTAATTATTGCTGAGGGGGAGCCATATTTTGAGATGGCGGGGTGTGCTGCGGAGTTGTGGCGGCGGCACAATGGCGGGGAGGTGGAGATTGTGGGTGCGGAGGATTGGTTGCCGCATCCTAGTTGGGCGAAGTGTACTTTGTTTGATCGGTTTCCTGGTGTGGATTCGCTGATTTTTTTAGATGCTGACATTGCGGCGGTTGGGAGGACGGAGTGGGGGGATGGGGATTTTTGCGGGGTGATGGAGGAGCCTTGGATGGTTCGTGCGGAGTGTCAGGCGTGGGGTTGTGATCCTGCGCGATATTTTAACTGCGGGTTGATGCGGGTTCATCGTCGGGCTTCTGGCATATTTGAGGAGGCGATTGCGATTTTGCAGCATAACCGTGGGTTGTCGGTTGGGTCTTGGATGGAGCAGACGGCGGTGAATAAGGCGTTGCTTGATTACGGGGGGGGTGTGGTTGCGCTTCCTGAGCGGTTCAATTGGCATGTTCGGCCCGGTCGTGGGGTGCCGCAGGGTGTGGTGAATTATCACTTTTGCGGGCGTTCGGACCATCGGCAGACGTTGGCATTTATGAAGGGGTTTTTGAAATGAGCTTTTCACAGACTCCGCATAAGGTTTTGCCGTTTATTACGCCTGAGCAGATTATTGCGGATCCGGCGAGGGCGAAAGAGCTGATCATTTTGCGAGAGGAGGCGATTGCCCGGGAGAAGGGGGATCCGTTTTGGTATTGTTATGAGCCTCCGATGTGGGCGAAGGCGCGGGAGCTGGCTGAAAAGTATCGCAATTTGCTGATTATGGGGGGCAATCGGTCTAGCAAGTCGACGTTTGCGGGGAAGTTTGTTCAGCAGGTATTGGTTGGGCGGTCGTCGCGGCGCGGGTGGTGTTTTCAGACGACGGCGGCGACGTCGATTGAGATGCAGCAGCCGATAATGAATCACTTTATTCCGTTGGGATTTCGTGCGGTGAAGGGTAGGCAGGCGATGAACATGAAGTTTTCGCAAAAGAATGGATTTTCTGAGGCGTCCTATGTTTTGCCGAATGCATCGCAGTGTTTTTTCAAAAACTACGCGCAAGATATTACGACGATTGAAGGTGGAGAGATTGACGTTGCATGGTGCGATGAGTTGGTGCCGCTGGAGTGGTTGCGAACGATTTCGTATCGGTTACTTGATCGCGACGGGATTATGATTGTCACCTTTACGCCGATTGATGGGTACACGGCGACGGTGAAGCATTATCTGTCAGGGGCGCGCACGATGGAATGGGCGGACGCAGATCTCTTGATTGATCCAGTGACGGGGAAAAAGGAAAGGGTTCCGTTGTGGCAGGAGACTGCGGACGGGACGGCTGCGATCATTTATTTTCACACTGAGGGCAACCCATATGCGGGATATGGCCGATTGAAGCGCGAGCTTGCCGGGAAATCTAGGGAGGAAATCTTGTGTCGGGCGTATGGTGTGCCTGTCAAATCGATAGCGTCGAAGTTCCCGCTCTTTCGTGAGGCGGTGCATGTTGTGTCACCTCAAAACATTCCGACAACTGGGACGGACTATTTATTTGTTGATCCGGCTGGCACAAAGAATTGGTTTATGATTTGGGTTCGATTTGACGGGGCGGATCGGGCGTATGTTGTTCGCGAATGGCCGCAAGCGGATGCGTATATTCCCGGGGTAGGGATGCCTGGGGCGTGGACGGTGCCGGGGGTCAAGCTGGATGGGGAGTTTGGAGATGGTCAAAAGTCTTTTGGGTGGGGGTTGCAGCGTTACCGTGAGGAGATTGAGCGCATTGAAATGGAAGAGGGATACAATGTTTTTGAACGCTGGATGGATTCGCGATATGGCAACACGTCGGTTGCCGGGACGCGAGAGAACGCGACGACATTGATTGAGGAGATGGACGAAGTGGGGATGACATTTCGAGCGGCTCCCGGTGAGAACATTGAAGAGGGCGTAGGGATGATCAACGACTGGCTTCATTTTCGCGCTGACGTGGAGGTGGGGCATATGAATAGCCCGCGCCTGTATATTTCATCGAGGTGCGCAAACCTTATTTACTCGTTGAAGGAGTGGACGGGAGCAGACGGCACGAAGGGCGCATCGAAGGACCCCATTGATGTATTGCGATACATGGTCATGTCAGGAGTTTGCAGCGTAGAAGGAGGAGCATTAAATGTTAGAGGCGGCGGTAGTTACTAAAATCATCAGGAAACGGGACGTCATGGCTTTGCTTGGTATTTCTGAGCAGACGTACAAGACGTTTATTGAGAACGGGCTTTTGATGCCTATTCGATGCGGGAAGAAATATGTGTTTGATCGAAAGAAGATCATAAAGGCGTTTGACTTGGAGGACGCGGACAAATGAGCGGGATGGATTCAATGAGTGAGGAAGAGGTAATCGAGGCATTATGCATGGGGGAAGAGTTGTCTCCCCAGGTGCGGGCCATCATGCAGGTGCTGGGTGATCACATCGCGGACGCGACGGATTTGGTTTCTAGTTTTCAGGTTGCGGAATCGCACGGGAAGCTGGCGCATTGTGCGGGCGGGCTGCAATGTTTGATTGCGTTTCGTGAGCATTTGGAGGCGGTGATCAAGGAGGCTAAGGTAAAGGGAAATTAAAAGATAAGGTTAGCTTGTGATGAAACGGGTTGAATTGGCTTTAGGGCTATATTCAACCCGTTTTTCGCGTTCTAAGGTCGGCATCAAAGGCAACTGCGCAGCCTATGCGCTGGGAATCTTTGGTAATCCAATGGCTGACACAAGCGAACCCACATTTGAAGAAATCGCCCAAGAACTGGGAGTAGAGCTTCAAGCGGCAGAGGCGGAAGCAACGACGGAAGATGCGGCGGAGGAGACTGCGAGCGAGAGCAAGCAGGAAGAAACCGCTGAGGAAACCGAAGAGGCGGAGGCTGAAGGGGAAGACGATCTTTCACAGGACGAGAAAACCGAAGAGGAGACGGAGCTTGCTGAAGCGACGAAGGAGAAATTCCTAAAGCGCATTGACAAGATCACGGCTAAACGCAGGGAGGCTGAGGAAAAGGCCGAGTCTTTGACGGAGGAACTTGAAGAATTGCGGGTAAAGCTTGAAAAAGCGGCGCAAATCACGGTTGCCCCGACCAAGGATGACCCGCTGGCAGACGTTGAGGATGAATCGGAACTTGCGGCTCGCATCAGCAGCGCAAGGAAGGTGAAAAGCTGGGCACTTGCCAATCTTGAGGGCGGCAGCATCACGGCGGCAGACGGCACGGAGCAGTTTATCGAGGCGGCAGAGGTGCGGAAGTACCTTTCGCAAGCTGAGGAGATGCTAACCGAGCACGCCCCGAGCCGGAAGGAGTGGATCGCGCAACGAAATGCGGTCCTGCCCGAGGCTAAGGAGCACTATCCAGACCTATTTAAGGTCGGAAGCCCGATGCAAGCGGCATATTCCGAAACCATCAAACGATTCCCCGAACTAAAGCGGTTGCCAATGCTTGAAATGCTAATTGGCGACGCTTTTGAAGGTCAAAAACTTCGGTTTGCTCGGGCGGAGGCGGCGGCAAAGTCAAAAGCATTGCCAGCCAAGGCCGCAAACCCTGTGAAAGCGACTTCGACCACGCCGACAGCGAATAAGGGTTCAAAAGTGTCATCAGATGCAGCGAAATCCCGAGTCAATCTGAATAAAGCATTGGCGAGCGGGGCAAACATTACATCGGCGCAGCTTGAGAGAGCTTTGCTGGACATCATTTAAGGAAAACCACACTATGCCTTCACTACTTGTTACCGGTCAAACTGGGATCCGCGAGGATCTTTCCGACCTAATCGCCGTTGCAGACGCCAAGGCTTGCCCTGTCGTCACGATGGCAAAAAAGGGCGCGGAGCCCATTAACCCCCTGTTTCAATGGCAGGTTGACGCCTACGATGCCCCGTCGTTCTCGGGTGTTATGTCCAATGCGGACGTGACATCGTTTGAGAATAAGGCACTCAATCGTCAAAAGCTCTACGGCCGAATTCAGAAGTTCCGGCGCGCTCCCGGTGTTGATGACATCGCGGCGAACGTCACGGAAGTTGCTGGCGTCGGCAAGCGTCAGGAAATGAGCCGTTCGGTTCGCAAGGCTCTCGAAGAGCTAAAGCGAGACATGGAATCCGCCTTCTGTTCTGACACGGACAGCCAAGACCAGACAACGAACCTTCCGTATCGCACGCGTGGGCTGGGTGTTTGGATCCAGGCGACCGCGCAAACGGATTTGCCCGTTCCTTCGGCTTACCGGACCCCTGCTGCGTCGATCTACACGACCGCGGGCGATCCCAGCGAAACCAACGTGCAGGCGCTTTTGCAAAGCCTCTACGAGCAGAGCGGCCGCAAGGTCGTTTACTCGCTTGTGTGCGGTCCTACGCTTCGCCGCGCGTTCACCGCGATGACGAGGACGCAGTTCGGTTCGACTAACGTTGCGAGCGCGGTTCGTGTGTTCAACCAAGACATCAAGGACGCCACCTATACGTCGACCATTGACGTGTTTGAGGGTGATTTCGGCGACCTTGAGCTAGTTGACTCCTTGTTCCTTGCCCGTGACGCATCGGCAGCGACGCAGACCCGTCGGGGCTATGTACTCCCGATGGACAAGATTGAACTGCGCTACAACCGGCGCCCCCGGTTCATGCCGCTGGAAGATCAGGGCGGCGGTCCTCGCGGCATCGTTGATGCCATCGCGGGTCTTGCCGTTCAGAACCCGCTCGAACTCGGAGCCTTCAAACACACTTCCTAGTAGGGAATCAATCTAAGGAAACACGACCATGACTGTTTACGAATACAACAACAACGAGAAGGCCGGGAAGCGGTTTACCCACCTCATCACGATCACGCATGAGGATCTGACCGAGGCGACGGCGAACACGGCGCAGACGATTCAAATGCTGTCGCTTCCGATCGGAGGCGTGGTGAAATCGGCGGCGTTCTACCTGACGACGCCGTTTGAAAACACGGCTGACAACACGCTGAACACCACGACCCTGATTGTGGGGGATGGTTCTTCGACCGCGCGCTACATCGCAAGCAAGGAGCTAAACTTGAACGGAAGCGAAGTCATCGCATGGGCAAGTCCTAACTCGGTTGACACCTTCCCCTATGCGTACCTGACCGCTGACACGGTTGACGCGGTGTTCGGCTCGATGGCGGCGAAGTCGCTTGTCAACCTGAACAACGGGGAAGTGAAAATCTACCTCGAAGTTTCAAGCCTAGCCTAACAACGATTGATCGCCCCGGGCGTGGGGGAAGATGGACGCCCGGGGAGGTCACTGAATCAAGATGCCCTCCGAATTTTACGCTGAACTTGCCGATGACCTTGGTGATATTGGCGTATTAGTGAAGGAAGAGTTGGCGATGGGCTGGCGAGCGACGGAAGTTCTTGCCGAGATTCGTCAAAGAAACATCAAAGCTGCGTGCGATCGCGTTGAGCGCGGCTTTGTTGAGGGCTTGGGTCAGCACGTTGCGAGAATTGACGCAGACGCGTATTTCGGATGGGCGGCTTTGTATCCTGGTTGCTGGTCGGATTCCGCGTTTCGGCGTGAGTATTTCCGCGACAATCCGCAAGTGAAAGTGAACTCAACGCCTAAGTCGATGATCATTCGGCCGTGACAAAAGACGACGACAAGCCAGAAACAGTTGCCGACTTGGTTTCTTTGATGGACCAAGCCGAAGCGGATGCGTCGTCGTACATCACGCGGAAGAACATCAATTACAATACGCGGTTTTGTTTGTGGGCCGGGCAGTCTGATGACGGGCGCAAATGGACGGCTAACTTGTCGGATCGCAAGGCGTTTCCGTGGGACGGGGCGACAGATAGCCGGATCCGCTTGGCTGATATGGTCATCAATGAGCGAGTTCGCTTGATGAAGAATTCCTTCTCTCGCGCTCGGTTGACCGTCAATCCGGTGGAGACGACGGACGCACTTTCGACAACCAAGGTGCAGAACGTGTTGAAATGGCTTTTGTACACGCATTGCGGGCCGATGATGCGCCGGGAGATTGAGCTTGCGGCGCAGGCACGCGAGACATTCGGCCTTGCCATCATGGGCGTTTTCTGGCGGCGGACTACGCGAATTGAGGTTAAGTCGCTTTCTCTTGATTTTTTACAGCAGCTCGCGACAGAGACGCGGGATCCGAGGTTGATTGTTTTCATTGAAACGATCCTTGATGAGTTGCGCGAAGAGGAGGCCGCGCGGTTGCTTGATGAGATGATCCCAGGGAAAGGAACTCCTGCAGCGGTGCGCAAGCTTCGTACAACTGGCGTGTTTGAGTACGACGAACCATATATTTTCGAGAATGTTCCGGAGTGGGTTGCGTATGAGCCCTGGGAGGACATTATTTTCCCGGCGACAACTTACGACTTGCAGCGCGCTCCGTTTGTGGCGTGCCGCGAACTTTTGACCGAGGAAGAATTGCGCGAGCGCATTACAACGGACAATTATTCCGAATCATGGGTTGAGAAGGCGATCAAGCATAAAGGGATTATGCGGCGCAATGGGACTAACTACCAGCGTGCGACGGACTCGATATTTTTGGAGAGCGAAGAAAACCTTGTAGAAATCTGGCGGGTGTACCGGAAGGAGTACAACGAGAAGCTCGGTGCAACCGAAGTTTACTGTACAACTATCCACACGGCGGTTGCGGATGAATTTGCATCTGACGCTGATCGACTGGAATACGAGCACGGACTTTACCCATTTGTTGAATTGCCGCGTGAGCGGGCCAAGCGTCAACTGATTGAAAGCCGCGGGGTTCCTGAGCTTGTATTGACACAGCAATCAGAAATCAAGACGCAGCGCGATTACCGGGCGGATCGTGCGTCTTTGACGATCTTGCCTCCGCTTAGGGTTCCGGCGAATCGAGGCAAGCTTGATATTGTTCTTGGTCCGGCGAAGCAGCTTCCCGAGCGTCGCCCTGGTGAATTTTCTTGGATGGAGCTACCGGCCAATGATGGGGCGACGATTGAGATTGAGCGCGCGACGCGTCTTGATGTCGATGAATACTTTGGAATTCCTCGCCCCGACCTGTCGCCGTCGCGTTCGATCCTTACACAACAAGACATGGTTGACACATGGCTTGCGGATTTGGTTGGCGTGCTCTCGCAGACGTTGCAGCTAACGCAGCAGTATTTAGACGAAGCAACCTTTGTGCGGGTCGCTGGTGGGTTGCCTCAATCGTTTTCTGTGACGCGGCAGGACATCCAAGGCAAGTTTGACATGGCGCTTGATTTTGATTCGCGCTCGCTGGATCCGGCGATGTTAGAGCAAAAATTGACCTATATTGCAAACGCACTTGTTCCGCTGGATACGATGGGAACGATTGACCGCGCTGGGCTCATTAAGTTCATGTTTGCGGCGGTCGATCCTAACTTGGCGGAAGAGTTGGTGCGCGAGGCTGGTGCGGCTACGCAAATGGAGGTGGAAGACGAACAACTTGCGTTCGCGAAGATTTCGGCAGGAACGGAGCCGGTCTTGAAGGAGTCCGGTCAAAATCCTCAAGTTCGGCTGCAAACTCTACAGCAAATTATCCAATCAAATCCGGCCGTGTCGCAGCGGTACGAGCAAGATCAGATTTTCAGGGCCATGATTGACGCGCGGGTAAAGGCGTTTCAATTCCAGCTTGATCAGCGCGAGAATGCGCAAATCGGGCGTGTTGGAGCAACTCCCGGGCTCAAAAAGGTTCAACAACAAGCGGGGGTTTCAGCGTGAACGTAAGTTTTCTAAAGCTTCTCAAATCCGTTGCTACGCGCGCGGGCTTGGATCCAGTCGTGATGCTTGCGGGCACGACGTCGACGCCATCGGCGATCACGCAATATCTCAATGATGCGGTGCGGCTTGCATGGACGTGGTTTGACTGGCCGGACATCATTTTGCTTGAGGAGAGAACGCCTGTTTCTGGGGTGATTTCGTTTACTCAGGCGGATGAAGAAGAAATCTTCCAGGTGATCGGAGTATTTACCACGGAGAACGAAATCATATCGATCCCGTATGAATTGCAGCCCGGGCAAATCGAATTGGATTCGACCTATGACGGTGCAACGGCATGGGTTCGTTTCTGGCCGATGTTTCCGCAATTCAGCTACGAAACGTACAATGCAAGTACGACGTATGCGGTAAACGACATCGTTTTTTACACGCCAAACTGTTACAAAGCCATTGCGTCGACGGTCGGGAATTTGCCTACCAGCACGGCGCACTGGCAAATTCAAAACGTTCCGAGATTCTTGGAGAACTTTATCAGCATTCAGGCTTACGCAGATTTGTTGAGCGAGGACGGGCAGGAGGACAAAGCTATTGCGGCACGGTTGCGGGCTGAGGGTACTTTGATTTCTGAAATGGACAATTACTGGTTGCGAGCCGGTCAAAGCCGGACGTGGGGAGTTAGCAGGAGATAAATATGAACGGACCAAACAAGCGCATCACAAACTTTGACACCCGAGTTCGGACTCTGACCCCGACCTGCGACACGCTTATTTACGCTGCCGGGGATGTAATCTTTGACAGGACGGCGCTTTCGATCGGGAGTGATCGAGTTTCGCGCGGCAAGGTCAAGTTTGTCGGCTTGGTGGACAAGGACGACACCGGGGTTGCGATGGATATTTATTTGCTGAAAGCCGATGTTGCGTTTGGGACGGCGAATGCAACGCCTTCGATTACCGACGCAAACGCGGAAAACATTATCGGGTATGTCACGGTTACGCCGTCGAAGGATCTTGGTGGCGTGGATTTTGGCGAGGTTGGATGCAACATTCCCTTTGACATCACGGGATCAACTTTGTACGTCGCGGCGGTGACGGCTGGGACTCCGACTTATACCGCATCGGGGTTGTTTCTGACGATTGTTTGTGAAATGGAGGTTGGATAATATGGGGGTGCCATTTAGACAGCCGTTTAGCGACGGGATCACGGCAACAGGAAGTACCGGGAGCGGCGCGCTTGTACTCGCCACGGATCCTACCCTACCGGCTGGATTAACAATCTACGGCAACGCGAACCTGGGCGACGCGGCAGGCGACGCGCATGTTATCCGTGGCACGATCACGGCGCAGGATGCGACTACAGCCAGCGCGTCGAGCGTGATGACGCGTGGGCTGAGCGACCGCCGACTAGTAGATTACGCCTCGCGGGCGTTCAGCTTTCAAATTAACGGCAGCTCGCAGTCTTTCACGGCGAACGGGGGATCGTATGCACCGAATCTAGCGACTGGAACCGCCAACGTGTACACTAACTCTTCTGTCGGGTCAGAGGCTTGGGTCGCTCCCGTGTATACGATGCCTTGGGGGAGTTTCTATCTACGATTTGATACTGCATGGTCCGTGTCATTCACGGCGCAGTCCGTCGGGATATCCGCGTCTACAAACACGGCTATGTGTGTGCGGCTGGGAAGTGTGGCGAACCTGACTACCACGTCGCCCGGATTCACCCCGACAACAGCAGGCGTCGGATTCGCGATCATCAGTGGAGTGCTCACTCCCTATTCTCACAATGGAACCACCCTTACTCCTGGGAGTCCGCATACAATGACGGGACTAGGTGATGCTCCAATCATGTACCGCATTGACTGCACACCTGGAGCAGGTAGCGGCGGATCGAATCTAGTTTCGTTTTTCTATCGCTATCGCAACGGAACATGGGTCTCCGCAGGCTCTGTTTCCACGTCGATAAACACCTACAACGTCGGCCCTGCTCTTGTCGTCGGCACCATCAACAACGGCTCAGCCGGGTACGCTCAATACACGACAATAATGTCGCCTATTAACTGGCTCATGCTCGATGGAATCGACAACCCCAATCCTTAACCGTATGAAAACCATCCTAACACTCCTCATCGCGTGCATCCTAACCGGATCGCTTTGCGCTCAATCAATCCTCACCACGTCGCCTGAGACGCCAGCAGAGGGCCGAGCGCGACGGGCAACTGAAAACGCGCAGGGCGTTGTGCGCTCTGTCATCGGAGCACTAAGGCACGCGATCACCGATTTGTGGACAACGGACTACGCCGCAAACCTCGCCACCGTGCAGGCGCTCGGGCCGCAGAAGACCGCCGAGTTGTTCGGACTCTACGCTCAGTTCATCGCGGGCAACCGTGCATTGCTTGTGGCCGCTGGCGACACCGCCGCAGTTGCGGAAATCGACGTGCTTGCCGCCAAGGTTCCTGCGCACACGGTTGACCCGCAGACGGGAGTCGTAACGCTGACAGAGCCAACGCTAACACCCGCGCCTTAATAACATGCGACCATCCGACATCCTATTCACCGCCGTCTCCGCTACCGCAACTACCCTCAGCGGCATAGTCATGGTCGCCGAACCATCTACGTGGGATTTGCTGGTGCAAAGCCACAACGCACACGTCGCTCCGTGGATGCACTCGCACCCGCTCATTGCGGCATTGCTGCTCATGCAGGTGCTGGACATCGCATCGGGGCTGTTTGCCAGCGTGGTCCTGAAACGGATCGACAGCGAAGTTAGCTGGAGGGGCATGTCGAAAAAAGGGATCATGTGGATCGTGGTCGGAATGGTATCGGCGATCGAGCCGTTCCTCGGGATCAGTATTGGCAGCATCCCGATTTCCCTGAGTACGATCGTCACTCTTTTCTACATCGGCACCGAGGGTATTAGCATCGTCGAAAACGCCGGTAAATGCGGCGTCCCGATCCCAGCCAAGGTCATGGAGATTTTGGTCAAATTCAACGACTCACAGCCGTCTGCCACAGTAAGCGGCACGGTCAAAGTTGATGTAACAACCCACAACGAACCACCGAAACAACCATGAAAAATTGGAGAACGACACTAACCGGATCGGCAGCGGCCATCATGGGCACGCTGACAATTCTCGCGGCACTTCCGTACGACAGCGGACTGCAAATCATCGGCGAAGTCTTCGGCCAAGATGCGCGCGATTGGATTCTCAAGGTCGGGCTCGTTTCCGCACTTGTTCTGCGAGTGATTAACTCTTCACAGACCGCGGACGCCAAAGCGGTCCAGCCCATCGCGGACCTGCTGAACATGGAGCCCCTGCATAAAGAATAATGCGTACCACCAAGGAACGAACGCTGGCACTGCAAAAGGAGATGAAAGCGGCGGGGTTCGACCCGGGGCCGCTTGACGGCATAATGGGCGACCTGACCCTATCTGCATCTGCCGACTATTCCGCGCACAGATCAGGCTTGCTTGATCTCGCCACGGTCGCGGCCCGCGACATCGGGTTGCAGGAGTCTCCGCGCGGCAGCAATCGCGGCCCAGGCATTCGCAAATTCTTCGAGGCTGACGACTTAGTTATCGGTGGACAAACAGACGGATACGCGTGGTGTGCATCTGCCGTTTCCTACTGGGTGCAAGAGTATCTAGACGACATCGGAAATCCGAACGGGATCAAGCCGCCTCGAATCGCTGCCGTCGCCATCTTCCCAGTTTGGGCAAAACAGAACAATCTGCCGGTTCTCACCAGCAAGCCGCAACGGGGAGATATTGTCGTGTTCCAATTCTCGCACATTGGCGTAGTTCGGCACGTCGACCTGCGCGGCATTTTAACGATTGAGGGCAACACGAACGACGAGGGTAGCCGCGAGGGCTACGAGGTCGCAGCACGCCGCCGCAAATTGTCTGAGTGTAAGCTATTCATCCGTATCGACTGACAGCCAAATCATAATGACTCCGACCACCTGCGGGCCAACGATCGAACGAACTGCTGATAATGTATGCGTCGTAAAATCGCGCGGGAAAATGACCGCGCTTTTCATGGCGGATGAGCATTTCGACAACGCGCACTGTGATCGAGGATTGCTCAGAGAGCATCACGAGGAAGCGAAGATTCGCGGTGCAATGATTTTCAAAGTCGGCGATACATTTTGCGCGATGCAGGGGAAGTGGGACAAGCGCGCAGACGAGCGCGAATTACGACCGGAGCACAGAGGCGGAAACTATTTGGATAGGCTGGTCGACACCGCCGCCGAGTTCTATTCGCCATTCGCGGCCAACATCGGATTTATTTCCCCTGGCAATCACGAATCATCGATCACGCAAAGGCATCAAACAAACCTGACAGAGCGACTGGTTGCACTGCTGCGTCGTGAGGGCTCGCCCGTCACTCTAGGGGATTACTGGTCGTTCGTTCGGTTTTCTATTTTCACGAACGGGCATTCACACAAGACCGTGGCTGTGGACACCCACTTGCACCACGGATACGGCGGGGGGGGCGAGGTAACGCGGGGCATGATCGACAATAGCCGGACGCGCTCGCAGTACATGGCGAATATTTACGTTTCGGGGCATGTCCACCGAAGGAACTACGACGAAAACGTGATGACGACCGTAACACAAAAAGGGAGAGTGCGCCAAATCGTACAGTATTTTCTGCGGTGCGGATCGTACAAAAACGAGACAAACGGATGGCATGCGGCACAGGGGGGGGCCGGGCGTCCGATGGGGGGGTGGTGGGTCACAATGGAATTAGATCGCGATCGGACGGGCGGCGATGATGTCTGTATGCCACGCATCAAAATTGAAGCGGCATGAAGAAGGCGCGAACGCTCCCGGGCAAGCCTAAGTCTAGCGCAAAAGTTCACAAATTTCTCGAATCGGTAAAATTAGCAAGTAAACTAAAGGGTAATGGCACTCAGCACGCAAAAGGCGCTTGATGGCGACGCGGGTTGGTCTGGATTCCGGTCTAGGCAGGACCCTCTGACGCTCCCGTCTGGGATTGCGCAAAGGGCAGAGAATATGCGGTTTATTCGCGGGCGCGCTACACTGCGGCGCGGCGGCAAAAGACTCGCCGACAACATTAGTGCTTCATCTGCCCCGGTGACAATTCCATTTGCACTTGGTGCGGATATTTCAATTTCCAGTATCACTCGATCAAGCACGACGGCGACTGCCACGACTGGATCCGCTCACGGCTATTCGACCGGGGATCAAGTAAATATAAGGGGCGCCGATCAAACCGCATACAACATTGATGCGGTGATCACGGTAACCGGCGCAACAACGTTCACTTACACGGTTGCCGGAAGCCCGACGACGCCAGCGACTGGGGGGATCATCGCAAACAAAGGCCCAGTAGTTCGCAATTCATACACAGGAGGAATCTTTGCATCTTGCGTGTTTTCCTCACCAGCATCGACTCCAACGGGAAACGGGAACGAATATATCGTGCTTGCCGCCGACGATCGTGCGTACCTGTGGCGGGACGGTGAATCCATTGTTACGAAAACTTATCCGGCAGGGCAAACGATTGATGAGGCGGATTCAGTCAAGCTCATTCAATGCTTTGACGGGTTGTTCCTTTTCCGATCAAGGCCGCTCACCGGGGACTATGCAAGAAAGTCCGCAACGCTTACAAGATCAGGCGCGACAGTGACGGCGACATGCACAGGGCACGGCTTCACGACATCGGACAGGGTTGCGATCGAGGGCGCAGCGCAATCCGGATACAATCACGAATTCCCCGTTTCCGGCGTGATTGACGCAAACACCTTCACGTTTTCCGTAAGTCATTCTCCAACGAGCCCAGGAACGGGAACGATCACAGCGCGACGAGTCAAGCCGCCGCTTTATTGGGACGGCACGGCAGGCAATAACTTTGTCGCAACCTCAGGAGGCAACAACGCGGCAGGGGACACGTTTTCAAATCTACGCAGTACGTCGATTGCCGCATATTTCAATAACCAGCTTGTCATTGCACCAACCCCAGCACAAGACACCATTCTTGTTTCCGACATCCTTGATTACGGCACGTTCGACCCCCTGCTGAAATCGTTCCGTGCAAATGCCGGATCCGCAGACAGGATCGTTGCGCTTCACCCGTTCGCGGAGGGCGACATTCTCGTTTTCATGCGCAATTCGATCTATCGGGCGCACATTGAGATTGCGTCCGATGGGGTTTCGATCGACCCGGCAACGTCCTTCATCCAGATGATTACGAATGAAGTTGGATGCAGGGCAGCTAATACGATTGTAACGGCTGGGAGCTTTGTTTACTTCCTCGCAGATCAAGGCGTATACCGTCTTGATAGCCAGTACACAGATTTGAAGGTTCGCGGCGTGCAGCTACCGCTTTCCGATCCGATTGCAGACGTCCTTGACGAGATCAACGAAGAAACAGTGTCAACGTCTTGCGCTGCGTGGTTTGACAACCGCTATTGGCTCGCCCTTCCGTCCGAGGGGAGCAGCCTTCCCGATGTTGTTTTGTCGTTCAACGTGCTCAACCAGGAATGGGAATCGATTGATTCGTACCCGACCGAAATGCATTCGCTTGTGGTTTCGGATTACAATTCAAAGCGGCGTTTGTTTGGGGGATCGCGCTCGGGCAAACTATTCGTTTTGGAGGAGCGGACGGATGGTGACGATCCAAATGATTCCGCAGCCGTTGGGACCGTGGCGATTGATGGGTTGCTCAGGACTCGCCGTTTTTGGCTAAATTCTCCGATGCCCAAGCGGTGGGTTCGCGTTCTGATAAATATGTCGCTTGAGTCTGCCGCTTCTGTTAATGTTACGGCACGAACTTTTGACGCGGATCAAAGTGTTTTTTTGGGTGCGACTACGAACAGCGCAGACGCAACGGAAGACTATAGCGAAAAGCTTCCTGTGCGTGTTGTCGCGCATTCCTTAGAGATCGACATTGAAAACACGACGACAAGCGGCTTTGAGGTGAAAACTTTGTTTGCGGAGGCCGCCAAACCGGATTCCACGGACGCAACGCGAGGGGTGAGATAGAAAACATGGGAGCGGATTTTACTTCGGGCCAAACAGTAACGGCCGACATTTTGAACGACATTTTCCCGCCGGGGTGCCTGTTGTCTTATGGTGGGGCAACAGCACCGGCGGGATTCCTCCTTTGCTATGGTCAAGCTGTTAGCCGGACCACGTACGCGCGGCTTTTCACGGCCATATCAACGGCGTGGGGAGTCGGCGACGGTTCGACGACATTCAATGTTCCAGACTTTCGCGGCAGAAGTATCGTCGGGAAAGACGACATGGGCGGAAGCGCGGCAAGCCGCGTCACGACTGCGGGAAGCGCGGTTGACGGGGCAACGCTTGGCGCAACGGGCGGGGCGCAGAATGTAACCCTAACCTCTGCGGAATCTGGCGTTGGGGCGCATACTCACACGGTTACTGACCCGGGCCACACGCACCAACACGGGAGGTTGAATCAGGGCGGTGATTTGGTGCCTGTCGGAACCGGCACGGCTGCACTGACTCAGACAGCAAACGCAACAAGTCAGTCCGCAACTACCGGAATTTCGCTTGTTAGCTCGTCGGCGAACGCCAGTTCGCCGCATACCAACATGCCGCCCGTTGCGGTGGCAAATGTGATAATCAAGACATAAGGGGGAAATATGTCCACAATCGCACAACCTAGCCCGAGGGACTACGCGTCCGAACAGGCCGCAATTCTCGCGCAATCAGAAGCGGCGGCGGCAGCTCAACAAACTTCGATCCTTGGATCGATCTCGCCGTATTATCGACAGCTTGCGCGCGCGGATCAACAGTATCAAGCGGGGCAAGCGCAGTTCCTTTCTAGTTCTCCATATCAATCGTATACGACCGGATCGTTGTCGTATTTGCAAGGGCTGGCGCAGTCGGCAACTCAATCAGGGTATGGCAACGCTGCGTTTTATCGAACGATCGGAGAGCAGGCGGCGGCGCAAGGATCGCAGGCTGAAAGACGGTTTATGGATCAGGGGGACCAAGCAATGCAGATTGCTGATAGGTCCGCAGCAGAGGTGCGCGGTGCGGCTGATACGATCGGAGCGGTTGGCAATGATGCCTATGCTCGATCGGAGCGTTATGCGGGGGATGTTGCTGGATACGCCAACACGTTTCGCGGACTTGGCGACACGGCGGTTTCGCAACTCAATAGTGATCTTGGAATGCAGCTTGAAAAGCAAGCTGCGGCGGACTTGGCACTTGGCAAGTCGCTTTCGGCCGAAGATCAGCGGCTTGCGTCGCAATCTGCCAGGGGCGCATTTGCAGCGCGCGGACTGGCGACGGGAGAGGGTGGTGCGGCGGCGGAAATCCTTAACCGCGACGCCTATGGGACAGCGCGGCAGGATCAAAGACGATCGTTTGCGACCCAAATCAATGAGCTTTCAAACGCCGAACGCGCGCGTCGGTTGCAGCTTGGCGGGTCGTTCTACGGATCCGCGCAGGGCGCACTTGCTCAGGCGGCGGGCATCGATCAGTCTGGCCGACAAATCCAACTTGGTGCGCTGAATTCACGAGCATCTCTGTACAACGCGGCCGGGGCAACTCAACTGCAGGGGGCTCAACTTCGAGGTTCACTGTATGGGTCGGCGCAGCAGGCGCAGCAATTCGGGCTTGGCATGCTCTCGGATTCCTACCGAGCGGCGGGGGCATCCGAAGCGCAGGGCTTGCAGACGGCACAGCAAAGCGCATCCGCGATTGGCAATCTTTCCGTTGCCGGGGATCCCTACCGCGCGGCCGGGACCGGCTACGGCACAAGTTTGCTTGGTCAGGTTGGCACGCTGTACAGCAACGCAGCGGGCTCGCAGCAGAATTATGGCGCGGACTTGTACAACACAAATTTGAACATGCAGGCGAGCTTGCACAACACGCAACTCAACAATGAAGCGGCACTTCAAAGCGCGCAGGAGCAGGCGGCGGCAACTTCGGCGGCTGCGGGTTCCGCGCAAAGCGGCGCGCTCATTGGGGCCGGTGGGGCCGTGCTTGGCGGCGTCGCGATCGCAATTTAATGATGAACCACCTACACGCGGAAACGATGCGGAAACTTGAGTTGTGGGTAAACCAAGCTCAAAACCCCGTCGTTCTTTGGAGCGGCGGCAAAGACTCAAACGCGATGCTGCACATGATCCTTTTCGGGCTCGGTGTGAAGCTGCCCGTAATTCAGTGGAGGGAACCGCGCTTTCGCCATCGGTACGCGTTTAGCGATCGCCTGGCGAAGGAGTGGGACCTTGAAGTTTACGATTATGCGCCCTCACGCGTGGCACTGTCCGATGGGCCCGACATCGAAACCGGAGAACCTCGCTTTGATTTTCTCAAATACTATCAATGGGGCAAGTCAACGGCGATCATCCTTTCGCTGGGAACCGAGCACCCTAAAGAGGGCGAGCCGTACCTATGCGGCGTTACCGATGTTTTGCAGCGTCCGGTTGGGTCATTTGTTTTCCCGTGGGACAGCGTTTTTCATGGTCAAAAATCTTTTGACGTTGACTTGATCAAGGGCGGCGTTCCTCTCATGCAGGACGTTCGCACGACCAACGATGCGCCAACACAGTTCTTCCCGCTTCGTGCGTGGACTGACGCGGACGTTTTCGGCTACGCGGAACAATACGGTTGCCCGATCGACGAAACGCGATACGTCAAAATCAATGGCGTATGGGGGCACAATCCAGACAAATCACAGAACGCCGATTACTACCCGATATGCTTCAACTGCGTGAATCGCCACAAGGGGCCGATTGTGTTTTGCCCGAAGATGCAAGCCGAGGTGACGAACATAAGCGAGAGGGCTCCTTACGAGGACATAGTGATTCCGGAGCAGGGATTCCGACCGACTTGGAACGATTCGATTGTCAACGGTGTGGGGCATGCTGTGCACACCGTTGGAGTTGGCCGCTGCTCAGGAGAGACAGGAGCGATGCGGGAGGCATCCCGTTTGAGATGACGCGCACAGATTACCCGCTTATGAAAACTATTGACAGCCGATGCGTCGCGCTAACTGGCGTTATTGGTGAATCGGTGGGGTGTTCGATTTACGCGAATAGACCGGACGCGTGCCGGAAGTTTGCACCAGGAAGCGCGCTTTGCATTGAGGCCAGAATCAAGAGAGGGATCAAATAATGCCATATCAACCAACAGTGAACGACCGGAGCGGGGAGATTCTCGCGCAAGGTCAAGTGAACGCATCGCAGACCCGCGCGCAGGGTCAAATTGCGATGACGCAGGGGATTGCGTCGGCAATTCAATCTATTGCGGGCGGGATCACGCAGGGGATTGCGAAGCAACAAGAAACCATCGCGCTTGATCAATATACGGTTGGAACGGCTGAGGCACTGGGTAATATCTCTCATCAGGATTTGGCGGCTATCGGCGTAAATCCATCGAGCTTCCAAGAACAAATTGCCGGGACGTTGGCAATTAAGGACCCCGTCAAGCGCGCGGCGTCGCTTGCCGTGACTCAAGACATGCTCGGGAAGCTGTCGACTCAAAACAAGATCAACACACAGATGCAAGGCGTAATGATGCGCCAGCAATACGGAACGGCTACAAAAATGGCATCGCCTCAAAATGCCCCAGCGGCGACTGCAGACCCATACGCGGGGAATCCGGCACTTGACTTCATCAACTAAAATGTCAAACCCTTTCATCGTCGAACCGCAGCTTCCCGACCTTGGATCTAATCCGGTTGGGATGGCTGACACTGCCGCAATGCAGGTTGCGCAACCCCCGCCGCAAATCACGCAACAGGGCGGCGTTAGCCTTCCGCAATCACGCGAGGAGTTTGACGCGCTGCCAGAATACCAGAAAGACGCGCTCCGCATGTTTAAGGCTGCGGTGTTATCTGGCGGGCGTCCGACGCAAGCAGACATGACGAAGTTCGCGTCTGAATCATACGTCAGGTATCAGGATCGCCAGCAGAAAGAAGTCGACTCCAATCAATCACGCGCGCTTGAAGAGAGGAAGCTTACCCTTGAGGCGGAAAAGCAGCGGGCCGCGCTCACGGAAGAGGCGGTAAAGGTCGATCAACTCGAAAGTGATGCGAACTATGCCAAGGAGCTACTTGGAAAGCTCAAAACGCACAAGGGGCTTGATTACGCAACAGGGTTGTCCTCGAAACTACCAAAGCTTCCGGGCAGTGATGCGGCAAACTTTCAGTCCGTCTATGACCAAGTAAAGGGCAAAGCGTTTTTGCAGGCGTTCCAAAGCTTGAAGGGGTCCGGCCAAATTACGGAAATCGAAGGACAGAAAGCAACGGAAGCGATTGCGCGACTTGATCCCGCGCAATCGAAGGAAGCATTTGTTCAGGCCCTTGATGAATTCGCGCAAGTCATCGACAAAGGAGCCCAGCGCGCGGCGATGCAAAAAGCCGCGTTGATGAAGTCGCCGCTACTTTCCGGCATGCAGCAGGCTAGCGCGACGTCATCGCGGCCTCCCAGTCAAGCGCAACAGCAGCAACAGCCGCAAATCATTATGAAAGCTGGTAAAAAGTGGCGTCAACTTCCTAATGGGAAATATGTCCTCGCCGAATAAAAGTTACTCGCTCGAAGAGCTTGACGCGATGGACGCGCAAGCGGCGGTCGTTGATTCTACTCGGTTTGGACGTGCCGACGCGCAGCAGACCCAAACGCAAGAGATTCCGCGACCACCGGAGCAGGCAGCACAGCCGGAGCAGTACGAGTTTACCGGCGACGAGCTTGACAAGATGGAGGTCGAAAGGTTGGCTGCGCCCGATGTCGTTCTTTCATTCGACGAATTCAAACAAGCGCGCGAAACGAAAAAGCGACTTGCCAGTGAGGGCAAATTGCCTTCGGGCTTCGACATTGCCACGCAGGCGATCGGTGGGTTGCTTGTTACGGCAAAAGACGCCATTGCAAGCGCGATTTCGGACCCCATAGATTCTGCGGCACGTTCGGCCGCAACCGTTCAATCCGGAGTTAGTCAATCCGCAATCGGCTTGCTACAAATGGGGCGCATGGTCGACAGCCTTAGACGGCCGACAATCCGAATAAATGAAACTGGAGAGTTCGGAACGGATCGCCTTGATGACCCAGCTTTTCAAGCCAGGCTAACGGCAGCGGGGGCAACAGCGCGGCCAGTGACAGACCATGATCTGGCGCAATGGGATTATGACCGCTACACCTACGACAAGGGAATCGAGCAGGAACTAAATGCGCGCGCAACTCAGACAGCCCCGACAGAATTCCTTACGTCGATTTTGACTGGACGCGCTCAAGAGGAAGCTCCGGTTCAGTCGCAAGCAACCGCCGTTTCAATCGCAACGGATCCGCTGAACCTCCTTCCGATTGGGGCAGGATCGAAGGCGCTTGGTCTTTCGCGACTCGGGAAACGGTTTGCTGCAAGCACGCTGGGGGCGGTTGAGAAAGTGTCGGCGGGGGCCGTCGATGTGACCGAGCGCGCGGCAACTCGTCTTGCTGAGGCGGTGGAAGGCAAGATCGGCGTTTCCCCGGGTGCGGCAGTTGCGGCAAGTGCTGGCGCGTTGAGTGCTGGGGGAGTGATGGCTTCGGCTGCGGGGAACAATGACGCAGCGGCCAAACTGTACGGGACGGCGGGTCTAATTGCTGGGACATTCGGATTATTTAAGGGCGGACAGTTTATCTTGCGATCTGTTCCCGGCACGGCTGGCGCGGCAAAGATGATTTTGCGAGAGAGCGCGGGTGCGGCTGACGGCCTTGACGACGCGGCGAAAGCGGCCGTGTTTTCAAATCCAAACGTTCCGGATGCTTACAAGACCGGATTACTTTCAGGGGCCAGCGTCGAATCAACCCCACGACGCATCGCGCAGAATACCGATCTCCCGAAATCCATTCGCGTTCTTGCATCGACGCTTGACAACCAGCCAACAATCCAGGCCGTTCGCGGAGCAAGCGCGGTTGCAAAAGGCGCGGTGAAGGGCGCGGCGGCATCATTGCCGTTTGCAGCAATCGCATCGGCGGCGGGCAAGGATGAACAAGCCGCTTCAATGGTGGGCGCGGGCGTGGCGTTTGGTGTGGCGGGCGCAGCCGGGGAAAGAGTGCTCGGTGTTGGCTCTCGTCGCAAAACCGAACAGAACGCCGACATCGGACGCTTCCTTGTCGACACGGAACTTTCTGGCGGTGACGTCAACAGGCTGGCGCAGATGAAGCCCGAGGAGCTTTCGACGTTTGCAAACCTTCAGGGCCTAGTACGCCAGAACGTTGATGTTGTGCCGCTCGGGGGCGTCGACTTTGCAGCGAATCAGTACGCGCAAACCGCCCCTGGCGCGGCGGGGTTATTTGTTATTGCTGAACCAGGCTTCAAACCAAAAGTCATCGTCAACATTGATGCCCGCCGCACGGCTCCGCTTCCTCACGAAATCGCGCACGCGATTATTGGCTCTGGCGCAATGGATGGAAAAATGCGAGGCGACATCCGGCAATGGGTCGGCAAACTTTACGCGCCGCCCGAAATCATCGCCCGCGCTCAGGAGTACGCGGCAAACGTCGTACAAGCGGAAAACGCCACGGCCGCAACCATTCGTCCGAAAGCGTATACGCGCGAGCAGCTCGACGCGATCGACGCAGGGGCATTAACGATCGAACAGGCCGACGCAGCCAATAATGCGCCGACGCCGGAGCAGGTCGCGATCAAAATGGATGACCTTTCGCAAGCTGGCCTTGCGCGTGGCGACGTGGATCCGCTTGACTGGGCGCGCGACGAAATCTTTGCCGAACAATTCCGAAAGGGGTCCGGCGCAATGGACTTTGGAGCGATCCGGCGCGGGCTCCCGGCTGGCGGAATGCTGTCGGGATTTGTGGAGGGCGTGCTTGGGGCTAACGGTCGGGCGCTATCGGCGGCGGGGATCGATATTGACCCATCCACCGGGAGCCCGCGCCGCGTGTCGGAGGTGTTCGCGAAAAATCCGATCCTAAAGACAGACATTAAGATTGTTCGGCAACTCGAATCTTACGCAGCAAACTATCGGCGATGGCTGGGCGGGGCTGAATCTGACGCAGCGCGAGGAGTCCCGCTTGCTCGCAATGGAAGGCCGGCCGAGCTTGCGAACAATCCGCTTGTCACTTTCCACGACGCTCCTAATGGAGTGCGGGAATCCGTCTTTGCTCGTGTTCTTCCCAGCGGGGAAATTGTCTGGAAATCGCCAGATGAGATCCGCGAAGCGGAGCGCCAGCAATCGCAGCAGGTGCAAGCGCAAATCGGGTCGGCGCGGACGCCTGGCAAGCAGCGGCTTTTAACGCCGGCTGATTCAACAGTTGGTCCGCGAAAGGTCGGGGACAAAATCGTCATCGCTGGCAAAACGCTTCCGCCGTCATTTGACTTTATGACATCGTTCCCGGCGCACGTTCGGTCGTTTGCACGACAGATGGAGCTTGCAGCAGATCAGGGCGCGCCGCTTTTCATGCGATATAACCGGATCGGAACATCCGAGTCAGGCAGCTACAAGGTAATCAATCGCGGCAACGTGGAGGCGATCACGCGGGAGGTCCTTCCGTTTGGATGGGAAGTAACGTCTAAGGGCCACTTAATTAGCAAGGTCGTTGACCTGACCAGCATCCGCACGCGGGCGATGAAGGCAATCAACGACGGCAAGCTAGATGTTTTCGGCAACGACATTAAGCAGTTTGAGTCCGATGTGAAAACGTGGATGAACAACCACAAGAACAACCTGCCCGGGGAAAACGGCATTGGCATTTCCAAGCGCGATGCAATCAACGGCATCATGGGCATTGCGACAAATCGCAACCGGGCAGAGAATCCGCTTTCCCGCTCGTTTGGCCCCGGTTCGGCCATCAAATCAATCCGTCTTGACCGCATTGACACAGTGAATCCCAGCGGGCGGCAGGGGTTTGCCTTCGATTACGAAAAGGCAAACATGAATTTGTTGCCGGATGATTGGAACGCGGACGCGGTGCCGCTTGATAAGTTTTAAAATAAACCGGAGCAGGTTTTTGATTACATGCATTCCAACATTCCCGACGGCTTCAGGACCGGGAATGCGATTGATCAGAATCTAAAGCATTTGCATGAGGCTACGATGCGGACGCTCCCCGACGTCACTGAGTTTGTTAAAACAAAAACGGCGGGGAGCAAAAACCGAGGGAATGTTGAACACAACGTGTTCAAGGTTGGCAGCAAAGCCATCAAGGTCACTAAGGATGAGACGTGCGGCCTAGCAAGGTGCGCGATGTTGTATCTTTACAACATGAAAATGCTGGACGAGGCAAACAACGGGGCGCTTGGCGTAAGGGTGTTGGGGCGCGTCCATTACGGCGATTCCGACAAGAACCCATCTATTGCAATAGAGATGAATTGGATCGAAGGGGACATCGGAGAAAGATACGCCGTGGATCAGAAGCTTTTGAGCCTAGGATACAAGCAAACCAGCATCGGCACGGGTGGAGATGTGGAATGGCTCATGCCGGACAATTATCACAAGGCTTATGATTTACATGAGGGAAACGTACTCTTTACAGAGGACGGGAAAGACATTATTATTATCGACGGACACATTTACCCAGACTCAAGCAAGATTATGCCGAAAGCATATCAGAAAGTTTTTGAGGGGCTGGGCCATAAATCAACGTGGGTCCCAGAAGTGGAAGAATCCCCTATGTGGGAGGATTGAGTAACGCCATGACCATGACACCAAGACAAGTTCAAATCCAAGCAAAGTTAAAAAGAGGCGAGAAGCTATCTCCACAAGAGAGTGATGAGTGGTTCGAGTATATCTATCTAAGGAAGGCGGAAATCGACGCACGACCAGAGCGCGTAGCGTACAGGGAAAGCCTGAAGAAGAGGTTTGCCAAAAACCAAATGGACAGGCTTCCTGGGGATTTGTAGTTTGGAGCGCAAGGGGCGCGGTTCGTATCTGCGGAAAAAATTCATCAACCCCTATTTTTTTGTTGAACTCTACGACGACACGACGTATAGTGATCTCAACGCTAAGGGATGAGCCGAGGCGAAACAGAAAACCGCACACCAAATGAAAATCAAAGTCTCAATGTCAACGTATCTGGCGGCAATCCTCCTGCCCGACGGCAGGATTTACCGCCACTCAACCTCCGCCTCGAGCGGCGGATCCACCATCAGCCGCTGGGGCTTTGTCCCCGCCGGTCACCAAGAAGAGGTTGGATGGGGAGGGAAGCGGTATACCGCCACCATCTCCCCAGATGTACAGGTGGATCTCGTCCAAGAAGACATGGACGAGATCGTGGCACACGCCACTGCCAATCCGGAGTCGGAGCCGCCGATGTACTCGGCGGCGTGGTGGTATTTGGACCACCTCCCCTATTGGGGATTTGTTAATGACGGAAATAGAGACGTTTCCGTCCACGGTCCCCGCCCGGCGGTGGCGGACCGTGCGGCGGAGGTGTATCGCCACGTGCGATCCGACGCGAGATAATCCCCCCCCCCGCGCCGGGTCCGATCCCCGGCGCAACACCAAACCATACACCAATGAAATCAACATCGCCGATCAAACACGCTGGATACACAAATCCAGCAAAACAGGCTGCATTCGATGATCTTCCTGACATCGACAACCCGCAGAAATCCGAGCTGTCCTTCTTTGAGATGCTGCACATCTGGGCAAGCCTCGATAGTGAAATGGCTGGGCTAGAATGCGGAAGCCATACATCGAATAAAAAGCACGCTGCATTGTCCAGCTATGACAAAAAGTTCCAAGCGGAATTTGGCGTGACCGCTATCCAGGCATTTAACGAATTGCCGGAACCACACAAAAAATTCATGCAAGAGTTCCCTCATGGCCGGTAAACATATGACCCCCGGCGCACCAACCAAACACCAATGATAGCATACCACAACGATCCGAAACTGAAAGAAGCACTATTAGCCGAGGTCGAGAAGCATAGGCTCGCCGACCAAATTGTCAGCGGCACGTATGGCGAAGAAACCAACGGTGTGTGGCGAGGCTGCGCGGTCGGATGTAGCTTGCGCAGTCTCGGGCTGATCACCGGGAGAGCGATCAGACTCAACGACCACGCAGCATACGAAGCAGAGGTCGGCGTTTCGAGAGTCTTAGCTAGGCTGCAAGACGGAATTTTCGAGTGGCTGCCGGCGCATGATAAACCATGGTGGCCGGGCCAATTCTGGACTGCGATCCCGGTTGGTGCAGACCTTTCAATGGTCTGGCCGCGTTTCGCGGTCGCGCTATTAACCGATCCCGATCATGGCGTTATCCGCCGCGCCGATGCCAAGGCCAAAAGCGCCATCGAGTGTGTTTCGGGGCTGTATCAGCAATGGATCAACGGAGCAAAACCATCCGCCGAAGAGCGGGATGCGTCTCGAGATGCGGCTGCGGCTTGGGCTGCGGATGCGGCTGCGGCTTGGGCTGCGGATGCGGCTGCGGCTTGGGCTGCGGATGCGTCTGCGGCTTGGGCTGCGGCTGCGGCTGCGGATGCGTCTGCGTCTGCGGCTTCGGCTTCGGCTTCGGCTTCGGCTTCGGCTTGGGCTACGTCTTTGGCTTGGGCTACGTCTTTGGCTGCGGCTCGCCAGTGGCAGCGCGATGCGCTTCTGAGGTTGTTAGCCGAGGCTCCAGTCGTGGAGGTTGCGACGCATGGCACGGAGAGCCGCGAATGACCATGACCCCCGCCGAATACAAAACCGCCCGAGAGCAGCGCGGCACGCAGGTTGCCGTTGCTGCACGGCTAGGCATAGCGTGGCGCACGCTACAACGGCGTGAATCGGGAGAGTTCCGCATCACCGCCGAGGCGGTCGCGGCATTGCTCGCGCTGCCTATCATTACGGGGGGCGACCGATGAGCGAGCCCCAACACACATACGGCACGCCGGAATCGCGGGCGTACTGCCGCGACATTGGCGCGCTGTCGCCGGATCTGGCTTGGCGCGTCATCCGATCCATGCGCCAAGAGGAGCGCGCCACGATCGCGAAAACGCTAGGGCTACGTGGCCGCGTCTCAATGCGGAAAATCGCGCACCACTGCATCCGCACATTCGAGCACACACGGATCAACTAAGCGGGTCAACGGCGGTCAATGTCGGAATCGCTCGGGATTAGGTGACCATAGTGCGCCTGAGCGGTTCCGATTTCGTCGCCAAGCCATTTCGCCACCTTATAGATCGACACGCCAGCGGAAACAAGCAGGCTGGCAAACGTCCGGCGCATGTCGTGCCGAGTCGTCGACGGGAAGCCGCATGCGTGCACGTGTTCGGTAAACGGTCGCCGGAAATCGTAGCGGTAACGAGCCGCCCCTTTCACTACATCGGGCCGCAGCATGTACGGCGAGCGCAAGCCATAGTCGGCCAAGAACGCAGCAAACCGCTTTGTCAGCGGGATCGTGCGCGCTTCCCTGTCCTTCGGCATCCATGTTGAGGTTTGCGCGACGTGGAGCAAGCCAGCGTCAAGGTCGAACCATTCGGGGCGCGCTTCGATTATCTCCTCAGTGCGAAGCCCCGAATCGAACCCGCACAACAGGCAGAATTTTAGCTCGTCGTTGGGGAGCCTTGTTTCCGGCACGCTTCGCTTGTCAATCGCGTCAACAATCGCCTCAACGTCAGCGCGGCGGAGAAACGTCTTTCTTGCCGCGTTGCCACCGCGCGCGCGGCGCACTTGCTTGCATGGATTTGACCGAATCTTACCGCCAGCAACCAGCCAGGCCGCAAACGAAGACGCCATCGCAACGTATGAATTTGCTGTATCAATCGCCAGCCCTCGCCTCAAATGACCGTCGTACCACCGTTGCAGCCCCTCCGCCGACATGCTTGCCGGGGACGAAAAGCCGCACTCCTCGCCGCAAATCAGCAGCATGCGCTCCCGAACACTGGCGGATTGCGCTCGAAACGCGCGACGGTCTTTCTTGTCGGCAATGAATGCCTGCACTTCCGCCTTCCATTCCCCGGCCGTCAAAAGATCCGGCCTTGTTCGGATCTGCATGGCGCGCGTAATCGCTTCGGATTCGATCGTCGTTTTCAAGCTCTCCCGGTACGTGTGCCCGTTGCAACCCCATTTGAGCCAATACACGTCGCCGCGCTTGTACAATCCACGTATAACTGTGCCCTTTTTCTGTGCCCTTTTGTCGTTTTTGACGGGGTCTGACGTGGACTGACGGGATTCGTTCATTCCAGAGTTACTCTGTATTTTCCTTTTACTCTGTTGTTCCCCCATCGGGCCGGCGGGATTCGAACCCACGACCTCTACCACCCCAAGGTAACGCTCGTCTCTGTGTTGTGCCCTTCCGTTGTGCCCTTGGTTACTCATCGCCGTTCCATCGTTTCAGTTCTTTTATGATAGATTGGAGTGCCTCTATGATCATCACTCCCAAATACAGGGCGGTCATCCATACTAACCACGTAGGGAAGTGGGCTTTTGATAAACCGCTGTCGTGATCCGTTGAGGCTGAAAAGGCGACTAAAAGCAGAAACAACGGCCAGGCAGACTTGCAAAGGGACCCGAAAAACCGTCTGGCGGTCCATTCGCGATCGTGGCAGTCATACGCGGCACGAGCGAACGACGCAATCAATGCGAGCGGTATGGCCGCGAAAAGAACAAGTGTTAGCATGTCAATAAAATGTTTGTGTTAAAATTGTTACATTTCAGCTTTAGACTGTCCCTGTCAATGTCCCTGCCCCTGCGTAGATTTGGCGGGATGACGTACTTCCTTTCCCGCCTTGCTATTTGTGCTCTTGAGCTTCGCGGCCGCTTCAAGATCCGCTTGTCCCGACTCTTCTAAAGCCTGTCGCACATGGGCGCGAACGATCGCGCTCAGGCTTTCGTCCGCTTTCCGTTCGATCTGCGGCGTCTGGACCTCCTTCATCAGGAGGGTCCGCACAAACTCAGAGACGTTCATTCCTCGATCTTTGGCGAGTGCTTCGGCAAGCGCATCAGCTTCTTGCGACCAGCTAATGTTCCTTCGTAAGTTTTTTTGGCTCATGTTTTCTCTGTAGCCATACACACGGCGGACGCGGCGCGCAAAAAAAGAATTGCGCCATTCCTGTAACGTGTGTACACCTTGCGCACAGATGCAAAGCGCACACACCCAGTTGCAACGGCGAAGGAACATCAGTTGGCAACCATCCGCCGACGCTCTCGCCCAATCACTTGCTGAAGCAAAAGGAATGACCGTATCCGAGCTTTTGGAAAGGCTTGTAATGCGGGAATCGAGCCTCAAGCGCGGGCTCACTAAGCAGAGCCCGAAGCTTTAATCAGGCATCCACCCGATGACGCCATTTGCAATCCGGCGCTCAAAGCTTCCCGAGGTTTTCGGCTCGGAGCAACTCGTCAGGAAGCTAATCGCCGAAGGAACGCTAAAGCCGCTCCAAGGCGCATCAAAAAATCTAGCTCTGTTCGACTTCGGCGACTGCGCCAGGGCTTACGAGCAATGGAAAAGACAAACAACCAAATGAAACAACCACGACAAACGTACACCAACGACACCGGCTGCGTGCTGCTTCTCGCCGCGATCTTCTCGGATCGCTTGGAATACCGCCAATGCCTGCGCAACATGCTGCGGGCGGCATTGCACATTACAGCAAACGGCGACCGCACACCCGCCAGCAAAAACCCACGGAGGAATGCGGAATGATAGCGATGCACACCGCTCACGTCGTGGCTCTCGTCTGCGTCGCATTCAGCGTCGGCGCAATGGGCGCAAGCCTTGTAAGTAACGCTAGGTCGGATTACCGCGCGGGGATCGCATACCGGCAGGGCTATCGAGCAGGGGCCGCTCAACGCGATTCAGAGGAGGCGCGCAAATGAGCACCGACGAATTGCGCGAATCCGCACAAGCACTGCTCGCAGCAATGGGATCGCCGGAAAACGTCAGGGCTCTCGCGACACTCACGGTCGGATGCGACGAGTATTCGTTACTGCATATGATCGCATACGAAGCCCCGCACGGTGAAACTATCATTTCCGCCAGCGGAGGAAACCTTAGCAGCCTGGGAACGGATTCCGTGATGTCCGAGGCCCTGCGGCGTGGCCGCGAGTGGCGAGAAGCGCAGAAGGCAAAAGCGCAGCCGAGATGCCCGACCTGCGGCGCATTAGATTCGGAGGCGTGCAAATGAAACCGATTGATTACCTAGTATCACAAGGCTTTAAGGAGAGCCCGGAAATTTTTCGCATGCGAGTGCGATGCTTTTACAAGCGCTTTGCAACTCCTACACGGTGCACTGGCAACGAAGACAAGCCAGGCATTCAAGTTTGCGTGTCTGTCTACGAGCATGACGGAAAGTACAGTTACGAACTAGACATCTGTGGAGGATTGTCTGACGGAACGTGGATCAATCTGGAAAACTACGCTCTCAGCGACAACATCAAGGACGTGATTGACGCAATCCCTCGCCTGATTGCCGCTTGGGAATTTATCGCAAACTCAACGAAACTTATGGCCGGCGGCTTTCGTGTTCCCTGTCGCGCGGTTGATACAGAAGATTTAGCCTGAATTACCATGAATAGTGAAGTCGAAATGACGATCTATCGGGACGACGAGCTGCTAGACGTGACGGTGACGGTCGAGCTTTCCCCATACCGCGACGACGACACGCGCGTCAATGCGGTGGACGAGCACGGAAACGAGATCGAGCTAACCGATACAGAGGTGGAGCAAGCTATCGAGCGCGCACAGCACGACGGGGAACCGGAATACTGCAACGACAGAGATTTATGAGTGAATCAAAAGAATTTCGCGGCCTGGTGTCGCAAATGCGCGTCAGTCCGTGGCTAGCGAGCGAGGATCTTCTCGGGCTCGGGGAAATCGCGGTCAAAATCGAGGCGGTTTACCTGCACGAAAACGTCAAAATGGACGGCGGGCGGAATGAGGCGCAACTGTACGCCATCAAATTCGCTGGGGCGGAAAAACAAATGATCCTGAACGCCACGAACCGCAAGGCATTAAGTCAGGCTTTCGGGGCGCGTGTCGATACGTGGGCGGGCAAAACCGTTTACCTACGAGCGCAACCAGGCATTCGCAAGCCGGGCGGGGGTAAAAACGAAAAATGTTACGGGCTCCGCATTCGCACGGATGAGGTTTCACCCAAAGCGGACGAGGAGGGCTCCGGCGATGGATGGTAAAATAGTCCACAACATGCCCGCTCAGGAGTACCAGGATGCGATCGGCATAAATGCGTCTTTGCTCGCCGATGTCGACGCGCACAGCCTCAAATACGTTCGGGCTGTAATGAATGGCATGCGGAAGGAATCGCGCGAGTTTGATTTAGGCACAGCATTCCACGCCGCCTTGTTGGAAGATGATCGCCGCAACTATGCCATCAAGCCAGATGGCATGTCGTATGCGACTAAGGAGGGAAAAGCGTGGCGGGCAGAGCACGAGGGAGAGATGATCCTAAGCGCGGAGGATGACGCGGCCATTGACGATATGTTGCTGGCGACAATGCGAGCATGCGGGGAGTTTTGTCCCATGCATGGCGATGCGGAGGTTTCGCTATTTGCAACCGGGCCGAGCGGGTACGACTTAAAGGGCCGAATCGACTACCTGCCGAAAGACGGCAACGCGATCGTCGACATCAAAACAGCGCGCAACGCCGATCCGGAAGCGTTCGTGCGCCAAGCATGGGATCTTCGCTATCACATGAAGGCGGCGTTTTACTTGGACTTGGCTCGCAAATGCGGAATCGAACGGGGCGTTTTCCGCTTCATCGTTGTGTCCACACAACCGCCGCACGATGTGTCAGTTATCACCATGCAGGACGGCCCGTGTTCGTTTATTTCCGCTGGCCGCCAACGATACAGGCAAGCGTTTGCAAAACTTACTAAGGCAATCGAAACAAACACATGGCCATCGTACGGCAGTCACCACGCCGAGGATTTCGCAACCGCGTGGATGACTCGGGAACTCGAACTTTCTTAACCTATGATCGCACTCAAAATAGACGTAACCAAGATTGACAAAACTCACCTGTACCAAGGCAAGTCTGCCAAGTATCTGGATTGCGCCCTGATCGAAAACAAAGGCGGGCCGGACGAATACGGCAATGATGGGTTTATTGCTCAATCAGTCGGCAAAGCCGCGAGAGAAAACGGCGAGAGAGGTCCGATCATTGGGAACTGGCGCGAGATCAAGCCCAAAGGGAACAAGCGCGAAGTCGGCACGTCGACAGCCGGCACGCATGCCGCGCCGCAGGCAGACCAAACCGATGGAATCCCGTTTTGATGAAATCGGAATTGTACATAGGAATTGACCCCGGGAAGTCGGGGGGCATCGCGCTAATTGAACGCGGCGGGAGTGCGTTCGTTCACAAAATGCCTGACACGGACATGGACATTATTGAGCTATTCCGCAGCTTCGATTGCGGTTGCTCGTCGGCAATGATTGAGCAGGTGCATTCGATGCCTGGGCAAGGCGTCGCTTCCTGCTTTGAATTTGGCCGTGGGTTTGGGGCATTGATCATGGCACTTGTGGCGTGCTCGATCCCGTTTGAGCGAGTTTCTCCGCAGAAGTGGCAGCGGGCTATGGGGTGCCTGACTAAGGGAGACAAGAACGTCTCGAAGCGAAAGGCTCAGGAGATTTTCCCAAAGATCAAAGTCACGCACGCGACCGCCGACGCTCTACTGATTGCGGAATATGCAAGGAGGGCCGGGCAATGATTGACCCCGTTACATCCATGTTCTTGTGGCTGGCCGTCATTGTGTACCTGCTCACGCGGCCATTTCCTGCGCGTCCCGGGAAGGTCCGTATCGAGGTCCAATCCCTCACCGGCTGGAGACGCACACGAATCTAACACCATGACAACAATGATAGCATACCACAACGATCCGAAACTGAAAGAAGCCCTCTTAGCTGAGGTTGAGAAACATCGTCTCGCCGACCAAATCATCAGCGGCACGTATGGCGAAGAAACCAACGGTGTGTGGCGCGGCTGTGCCGTAGGCTGTAGCTTGCGAAGTCTCGGGCTAATTACCGGCAGGGTAATCAGCACTAGCGATCACGCCGCATACGAGCGCGAAGTCGGCGTCCCGGAGGTGCTGGCACGGCTGCAAGACGGCATCTTCGAGGGATTGCCGCTGGACGATAAACCATGGTGGCCGGGGCAATTCTGGACTGCGATCCCGGTTGGTGCGGACCTTAGCATGGTCTGGCCGCATTTCGCGGTCCCTTTATTGACTGATCCCGAGCATGGCGTTATTCGCTTCACCGATGCGCGATGCAAAATCGCCATCAAACACGTCGCTGCGCTGTACCAACGATGGATCGAGGGTGAAAAACCCTCATCGGATGAATGGGCGAGGGCGGCGGCGAGG
>Ga0247834_1001578_pt1 | contig 38083 bp, 53 predicted proteins | sample LaCruzMarch2015__8_FD_187118 | JGI IMG/M metagenome (GOLD analysis project Ga0247834, IMG submission 187118) | Freshwater microbial communities from meromictic Lake La Cruz, Castile-La Mancha, Spain - LaCruzMarch2015_12m | ecosystem: Environmental > Aquatic > Freshwater > Lake | place: Spain... | reverse complement strand
GCGCATTTACCAATGCCACCAGCGTGACTATTCAAGCTGGTGCATCGGGCGCTTATTACGCAATCGGTGTTGCCCCAGCAATCACTAACGATGGCAACTGGCAACCCCAGGGTGCGCCAGCCAACATAGCTGATGGCGGCTCGATGATTGCCACAGCCGCTAATGTGCTGACTGGCATCATTACCGCCACCCCAACCGCATCACGCAACATTCAAATGCCAACAGGTGCAAACCTTGACTTGGCAACTGAGTGGGCGATTGGTGATTCGTTTGACTTTAGCGTCATTACATTTGCAGCATTTGCTTTGACTTTGACGGTTAATACAGATGTGACAATTGAAGGCGCTCCTGCGACTGCGGCTACGAGTGGTTCTGCTGCTCGTTTCCGTTGCCGCAAGTCAGCGGCAGGCGTTTTTATCGTCTACCGCATCGGTTAATAAACCCTGACAGGCCAGCAGAGATGTTGGCCTGTTTAACTTAGGAGCGAATCATGCCAATGACCAAAGGTTATTCAAAGAAGACCATCGGTAAAAATATTGCAATGGAGATGAAGTCCGGCAAGCCCCAAAAGCAAGCTGTGGCAATGTCTTTGAACGTGGCAAGCAAGGCAGCGAAAGCCGCAGGCAAGCCCAGCAAAGCACCGATGAAGAAGATGAAATGATCAAGTCAGCCGCTATCATCAAAGACAAGACTCTTGCCCCGTGGAAAGAGTTGCGGCTGCAAAAACGACGCTTTAAAAAGCAGCAGACCATTGAGCGCAAAGCCAACAAGGTTTGTTTTCCATCGCCTATGAATGCCCCGATCATTGAGGTGCAAAATGCACCACAGGACGATGCACCACCGACACGCGACGAGCTGCAGGCCAAGGCCACCGATCTGGGCATCCCGTTCAACGGTCGCACCACAGACAAAAAGCTAAGTGGCTTGATCGCCACAGCACTGGCACAAGGAGCCTAGCATGGGTTACAGCAAGCGCCAATTTATCAGCGCAGCGTTCGAAGAGATCGGCCTTGCGTCCTATGCCTTTGATCTTCAGCCTGAGCAGCTTGAGACTGCCAGGCGCAGGCTCGATGCCATGATGGCCGACTGGAACGGCAAGGGCATCCGGCTCGGATACCCGATCCCGTCCAGCCCCCAAGACGGCGGCATCGATGAGGAAACCAACGTCCCCGACTCGGCCTATGAGGCCATCATCTGCAACTTGGCTGTGCGCCTGGCGCCGAGCTACGGCAAGGTGGTGATGCCCGAGACCAAGGCCACAGGCAAGCAAGGCTACGACACCCTGCTGCAGCGCGCCACGTTCCCGCTAGAGCAGCAATTGCCAGCCACCATGCCAGCAGGCGCAGGCAACAAGCCCTGGCGCGTCTACGACAATCCGTTTATCAGACCGCCTTACAACCCAGTGGACGCTGGCCCTGATGGGCCACTGACATACAACTAAGGACCATCATGCCATCCATCAATCAACTACCCGTCATCGGCCAAGTCTCACCTGGCGATCAAATTCCCGTCTACACCCCGAACAACGGCGACGCTCGGCGCATGTCGGTCAATGCACTGCTGCAGTATTTTCAGCAGACATTTGCCAGCCCCACGCTGGCGGTCAATCTCTATGTGCCTGGCAGCGGATTCAACATCACCGTGCCGACACCAGTCAGCGAGCAACAGTGGATGCTGTTGCAACCTGCCGGAACGCTGGCAACAGGCACGATCACGCTCCCGCTGAACACTGGCGTGCCGGATGGCACTACGGTGCTGATCACCACCACGCAAGAGATCACCTCGCTGACCATTGCCCTGAACGGTGCATCTGCCATTTATGGCGCAGTCACAGCTTTGGGTGCAGGGTGCGCTGCTGTTTACCGCTTTTATCAGCCGACAAATTCCTGGTACAACATCAACGCCGAAACAATTTTGGCAGCGGGTATTGCTGCATGGTTGACCAATCCAACCAGTGCCAATTTGCGTGCCGCAATGACGGACGAGACAGGCACTGGTCTGTTGGTGTTCAACACCAGCCCGACCCTGACAACTCCAACAATTACAAATCCAACAGTCAGCACCGGAACATTCACCAGCCCCGCATTGGTGACACCAGCAATCGGTGTGGCTACGGGCACAAGCCTGACAGCCACAGGTGTTATTGCATCAACTGGCACGGCTGGCGTGGGTTATGCCACAGGCGCAGGCGGCACAGTCACCCAAGGCACAAGCAGAACCACAGGCGTGACGCTAAATAAGACCACGGGTGCGATCACACTATTCAGCGCAGCGGGTTCAGCTACGGCTGCAACTTTCACCGTGACCAACAGCACCGTGGCGGCAACCGATGTGATTATCGTGAACCAAAAATCAGGCACTGACCTGTACGACCTGATGGTCACTGCGGTGGCGGCTGGAAGTTTCAACATCACATTCCGCACTACTGGCGGCACGACCACAGAAACGCCAGTATTTAACTTTGCAGTCATCAAAGCCGTGAGTGCGTGATGGCCACCAAGCCCAAGTCCTCCGTCAACAAGGCTGCGGTCTACACCAAGCCGACGATGCGCAAGCGTTTGTTTGAGCAGATCAAAGGCGCATCGGTGCAGGGTACTGCTGCCGGTGAGTGGTCTGCACGCAAGGCGCAATTGTTGGCCAAGGAGTACAAGGCAAAGGGCGGAGGCTACAAGTCATGAAAGCCCCGCAAAAAAGCCTGAAGGACTGGGGCGCGCAAAAGTGGCGCACCAAGTCCGGCAAGCCGTCGAGCGAGACCGGTGAGCGCTACCTGCCCGAAAAAGCCATCAAGTCCTTGTCGTCGGCTGAGTATGCGGCCACCACCAAGGCCAAGCGCGAGGGCACCAAGGCAGGCAAGCAGTTCGTCAAGCAGCCCAAGAAGGTGGCTGCCAAGGTTGCGAGGTTCCGATGAAGACACCGGCATGGCAGCGCAAAGAAGGGCAGAACCCCAAAGGCGGCTTGAACGCTGCTGGGCGCGCCAGCCTGAAGGCTGCAGGCCAGAACATCAAGCCGCCTGTCAAGTCCGGCGACAACCCACGCAGGGCATCGTTCCTGGCGCGCATGGGAAACAACCCCGGCCCTGAGTACAAAGACGGCGAGCCGACCAGGCTGCTGCTCAGTCTGAAAGCCTGGGGCGCGTCGAGCAAAGCTGACGCACAGGCCAAGGCCAAGAAAATCTCGGCCCGAAACAAGGCTAAGAAGTAACCATGCAAATCTCAATTCTCAACGGCATTTACACGGACAACGGCCCGGACTTTCGCACGTCCTATCCGGTCAACATGGTGCCGGTGCCCAAGAACAGCGGCATCAGCACCGGCTACCTGCGGCCAGGTGATGGCCTCGTGGCCAACGGCAGCGGCCCAGGCATCGACCGAGGCGGCATCAACTGGCAGGGCGAGTGCTACAGGGTCATGGGCACTAAGCTGGTGTCGGTGGCCAGCAATGGCGCTGTGACCGTGCTGGGTGATGTGGGTGGGCCCGTCAACACGCTGGTAACGTTTGACTACAGTTTCGACGAGCTGGCCATTGCATCCGGTGGGCGGCTGTACTACTGGGACAACTCCACCCTGACCCAAGTCACCGACCCAGACCTTGGCCTGGTGCTCGACGTGGTGTGGGTGGATGGCTACTTCATGACCACCGACGGCGAGTTCCTGATCGTCACCGAACTGTCAGACCCGACCCAAGTCAATCCGCTGAAGTACGGCTCCAGCGAGGTCGATCCCGACCCCGTGGTGGCGCTGCTTAAGTTGCGCAACGAGGTCTATGCACTGAACCGCAACACCGTCGAGGTGTTCGACAACATCGGCGGCGACCTGTTCCCGTTCCAACGCATTGATGGCGCTCAAATCCAAAAGGGCGTGGTCGGCACCTTTGCCTGCTGCGTCTACATCGAGCGCATCGCCTTTTTGGGCAGTGGTCGCAACGAGTCCCCAGGCATCTACGTGGGCGCAGCGGCCACCACCCAAAAGATCAGCACTCAAGAGATTGACGAGCTGCTGCTGACCTACACCGAGGCGCAACTGTCATTGGTCAAGCTGGAGGCACGCAACGACAAGTCGCATCAGCACCTTTACGTGCACCTGCCAGACCGCACCATCGTCTACGATGCAGCCGCATCCGAGGCGCTGGGCGATCAGGTGTGGTTTACCCTGACCACCACGGTGGTGGGCTTTGCACAGTACCGAGCACGCAACCTCGTCTGGGCCTATGACAAGTGGCTGGTGGGCGACCCGCAGTCCAGCACCATCGGCTATCTGGTGGACGACATTGGCAGCCACTGGGGGCAGCAGGTGCGCTGGGAGTTTGGCACCATCATTGCCTACAACGAGGGCAAGGGCGCACTGTTCCAAAAGATCGAGCTGGTGAGCCTGACCGGACGGGTGGCGCTGGGCACCAACCCGCAGATCAGCACCAGCTATTCGCTGGACGGCCTGTCCTACAGCCAGGACCGCTACATCTACGTGGGCACCATCGGCAACACCTCGAAGCGCCTGGCATGGTTCCAGCAGGGCCACATGCGCAACTGGCGCATCCAGCGTTTCCGTGGTGACAGCGATTCACATATTGCATTTGCACGCCTTGAGATGCAGATCGAAGGGTTGCTGTACTGATGGCCACCGCACCCGTCTCCCGCAGGCTAAACCTGACCCGCGACCAGCTCGCGCAGTTCCTGACCGACCAGCAGCAGATCAGGCAGTTCGAGCTGTTGTTCGCAACGGTCGACGCCATCGCGCCTGATGTGGTGCTGGAGATCAATATCTCGGCAGGCACTGCCCAGGCAACTGCTGTGCAGGCGCTGGGCATGATTGCTTCGCTGGCGCAGGAGGCCGCTATCAGCTCTGCCGTGATCGATGGTAAGGCCACGCTGGCCTTGGGCCAGATCGCCTCGCTGGCCCAAGATGCTGCAGTCAGTATTGCGTCAACGGAAAACAAGGTCAACCAGGTGATGGCCCTGCTGTCTCAACTGACCTCAGCCGTCGAAGGGCTGCAGATGACACCGCCAGCCAGAGAGTTCAAGCGTGCGCGGTATGGCTCGTTTTACGACACAACCACGCAGACGGCCACGGTCATCAACACAGCCACGGCGATCACGTTCAACAACACCGACCTGAGCAATGGCGTGTTCATTGGCACGCCCACCTCGCGCATCGTGGTGGATACCGAAGGCATCTACAACTTTGATACATCATTCCAGCTTGATAAGACCGCAGGCGGCACGGGAATATTTGATTTTTGGTTTCGCCTTAATGGTGTAGATGTAACAGACAGTTGCAGCCGAATTAGAATTCAAGGTAATAACGCTGAAATTTTCTCGTCGCTGAATTACTTTTTTGACCTCAAGGCCAACGATTATGTTGAGCTGATGTTCTCGGTCACCGATCTCAGCGTCGAGGTTACTGCATTTCCTGCGGCTGCACCGCAGCCAGGTATTCCGTCCATAATTCTCACAGTCAACAACAACATCGGAGGTGTTCAATGACCGTCATCGTAAAAACCCTGGTGCCTCCTAAGCAAATGGAAGCCACTCAGACAACCCAATACACGGCAAGCGCTGTCAAGGCGCTGATCGACAAGGCCACCGTCACCAACACCGACACGGTGAACCGCACGTTCAGCGTCAACCTGGTGCAAGTGGGCGGCAGCGCTGGCAACGCCAACCTGATCATCGACGACCGCACCGTGGTGCCAGGCGAGACCTACCTGTGCCCTGAGTTGGTCGGCCAAGAGCTGGATGCCGGTGCATTTATCAGCACCATTGCCAGCAACGCCACAGCACTGACGCTGCGCGTGTCTGGCCGCGAGATTACATAAGGAGCACCGCATGGACTACGCAAAAATGCCAAAAATGATGCTTGCCGGATTCGGCGGCATCCCCATTGACGAGCCGATGCTGACCAACGCAGAGAACAAAAAGAACTACGTCATTGCGGTGCAGGACTGGAACTACGGCCCCGAGGTGCCCACCAACGAGCCAGGTGCGAACAAGGAGTTCTACGCAGGGCTGGCTGAGGCCATGCAATGCGACGAGAAGGAAGCGCGGCGCAAGCACTGCTCAAACTGCGAATACTACGACAACAGTTTTATGGCCCAAGTCAAGATCGAACGCATCCCAATGGCAGCTTATGACAAGGGCGCAGGCTTTCGTGGGCACTGCGAAAAGCTGAACTTCATCTGCAACGACATGCGCGTCTGCCAAGCCTGGGAAGACCGGGAAGAAGACGAGGATTGACCAAATGTCAAATTGTGAGAAAATGCAAGGGCTGAGCTTATCGAGCCGCCAGCAGCTCATCCGACCATTGAAAGGTTGCGCATGACTGGTGTCGATTGGCTGAGACTGAACCTGCACAGGGTTCTTGCGCTACCTGCGCCAGCCATCGAGTGGCTGCTCATGCTTTATGGAGCGATTCAGGTCTTTGATGACATGGCCGACGGTGATGCCGTCGAGCGCGATGACCTGAACGCTGCGATCTGGAACACCCTGGTCGGCATGAGCCAAAACACATTCTGGATTGCAAACTCGCAAACCCTGACGCCTGTCGTGGCGTCGATGATTTTAAAGTGGCAAGCATCTGACCAAGCCGAGCGCAATGGCAAGGCAGATGCACGCTCGTTTGTCTGGCGTGCAGGCTACTATGACGTGGTGCTGATGACGGTGGCGCTGTGCCACGGCACTCAGCGCGCCACTGAAACGGCGCAACAAGTCATGGAGCTGTATGGCGAGACGCTTGAAGATTACATGAAGGAGTTTGGCAATGCCTGATCCAGTAACAGCCCTAGTTGTCGGCGGCTCTCAGCTTGTCGGCGGCTTCATTCAAAGCAATGCGGCCAGCGAGGCTGCAGGGGCACAAACGCAAGCCGCTGAGGCTGGCATCCAAGAGCAGCGTCGCCAGTTCGAGGCGGTGCAAGAAATCCTCAAGCCCTACGTCACCGCAGGCACCACTGCACTCGGTGGCCTGCAGCCTTACGCTGCAGCCGGAGCGCCTGCACTGGAGCAACAGCAGGCCATTGCCGGGTTGCTTGGTCCAGAGGCGCAGCAAGCAGCCATTGCCGCCATTGAAGGAGGCGCAGGCTTCCAGGCTCAAGTCCGGCAGGGCGAGGAAGCACTGCTGCAGCGTGCATCGGCCACTGGTGGTCTGCGCGGTGGCAACATCCAAGCCGCACTGGCACAGTTCAGACCGCAAATGCTGCAGCAGGAAATCGCAACCCAGTATGGTCGCCTCGGCGGCCTGACATCATTGGGACAAACCACCACGCAGAACTTGGCACAGATTGGCCAGGCATCGGCTGCAGGCACGGCCACGGCTGGCCTGAGAACTGGTGCAGACATTGCAGGACTGATGGGGCAGCAAGGCGCTGCACGCGCTGGCGCAGAGCTGGCGCAGGGCCAAGCCTTTGCCAACGTCTTGAATCTGCCTGCTCAGTTCTTGGGCGCGCAGTACGGTGCGACCGCAGGCAAGGCTGGCACAGCAATGACGCCAGGCCTGGGCAATATCTTCAGCGACATCCGGCTGAAAAAGAACATCCAACGCATCGGCACCCGGTCAGATGGCCTGGGCGTCTACGAGTTTGAATACACCTGGGGCGGCGGTCGTCAGATCGGTCTGATGGCGCAAGAGGTGCTGGGCATCTATCCTGACGCTGTTGGCCAGTCCGGTGGCTATCTCACCGTGGACTACAGCAAGGTATAAGGAGCCACAAATGGTCCAACCAATCAACTACTCACTCAACGTCCAGAGTCCTTTTGAGGCTGCCCTGGGCGGCTTCAAGATCGGTGCAACGATTGCCGACATCGGTGCTCAGCGTCAACTGCAGGAGCAGGAGCTGGTGCGCAAGCAAAACTTGCAAACGCAGGTCAATGCGCTGATCCAAAACCCCAACCCGACTGCGCGAGACTTCACCAACGTGGCCATGCTACTGCCTGAAAAAGAAGCAGCCAGCATGCGCGCCAACTTTGAGACGCTCTCCAAAGATCAGCAGCAGAATCAGTTGCGCTTTGGAGGTCAGGTCATCTCGGCATTCAGCGCCAACCAGCCCCAGATCGGCATCCAACTTTTGAAGGACCGTGCTCTGGCCGAGCGTAACTCAGGCCGAGAAAGCGAAGCCAAAGCCTACGAGGTTGCAGCGCAACTCGCTGAAAACGACCCAACCTCAGCACTGAAAATTGCTGGCATCAACATGGCTGGACTGCCTGGTGGCGACAAGGTGCTGGAGGCCTCAATCAAGGCACTGAAGGCACCAGGCGAGATTCGCACAGCCGAGGCTGGCGCAACCAAAGAAGAGCTGATCACGGCCAACACGCCAACCCGCTTGGCGCTAGAGAACACCAACACAGCAGCTAACATTCGCAACCTGGACAGCCAGATCGTGGATCGCTCCAAGAGGCTGGTGCTCGACCAAGACCGCCTGAAGCTGGACCGTGACAAGTTGCAGTCTGACGTTGAAGCCAAACTATTTGAGCTGAACCAAAAGGGCACCACGCTCGATGCCAACGCAGCCAAGATCGTCAACGATGCAGCAGTGGCTGCCGTTGGCTCTGAGCAGGCCGCAGGCCGCATGCTCGATCTGGCCAGCCGCATGGAGTCGGCTGGCGGCGGTAGGGGCGCAGGGACATCGTTCTCTGAGAAGGTGAAAAACCTCACCGGCAACCAGGACGGCTTCACGCAACTGCGCAACGAGTACACCCGGCTGCGCAACACGCAGGCCATCAAGTCGTTGCCACCAGGCGTGGCCACAGACAAGGACATCGAGCTGGCGCTCAAAGGCTTGCCCCCAGAGACGGCTGATGCAGCCGTGCTCGCATCATTCCTGCGCGGCATGGCCAAGATGGCACAGTACGAGGCGGTGGCCGAAAGCGCCAAGTCTGAGTGGGTGAACTCAAACGGCACCCTGGGCCGTGCCAACAAAGACATCGACATCGGCGGCATTCAAGTGCCCAAAGGCACCACCTACGTGGACTTTGCACGCCAGTTCATGGACCAGCGTGCGCAGGACTTGGCAGCAGCTCAAGCTGGCCGTGCGGTGTCTGGCCGTGGCTACATGCGCTTTGCCAACCCTGAAACAGGCGCTGTGCCTGGTGCAGAACCTGCTCAAAATCTATCGCCACTGCCCACGACGCCAGTGAACCCACCGCCATTCGGAGGCGGTGTCACTGTGCCCACTCCGTTTACAGGCGCACCATAAGATGGCAACGCAACAAACCCCCACCAGCTACAAAGACCCGTTTTGGTCTGACCTGGCCGCTGGCACCGAGCAAAAGCTCGGGCTGCCGCAGGGCTTGCTGGTCTCGGTGCTCACACGAGGCGAGCGCAGCAATGCCGACCAGGTGTCTGAGGCAGGCGCTAAAACCCCGTTCCAGATCATCCCGGCCACCCGCCAGGCGGTACTCAAGAAGTACGGCGTGGACGCCTACCTCAGCCCAGAGAACTCAGCCGAGGCCGCTGGCCTGCTGCTCAAGGAGTCGCTGGACCGCAACAAGGGCGACATCAAGCTGGCGGCTGCTGAATACCACGGCGGCACCAACCCGGCCAACTGGGGACCACGCACCAGGGCTTACATCGACCGCGTCTCGCAAGGCGTGCGTGACCTCAGCCCACAGCGTGCCCCTGCGCAGGTACCAACTATTGCGGAGGGCGGCACGACCAGCACCTTTCAGCGTGCTCTTGGTGCCAGTAGCATGGCTGCTGTACCGCCGGATGCGATTGCGAGGGTCTACCAAGCCTACAGCTCCGGACAAATGACGCCTGAAGAGTCGGCAGAGTTTGAGGCCGACGTTCGCGGCGGCACCCTCATGCTGCCCCGTGGCGCGGCCTTGCGTGGCGAGCAGCCCCAAGGTGCCAGACCAACCACGCCAGAGCTGCCTGCGGCTGTGCTGCAGGCCTACAGCACCGGACGCATGACACGCGAGGAGATGATGGAGCTGGAGCGCGACGTCTCTAGCGGCATGGCCAAGGTGCCCACTGGCTTTGCGATCCAAAAGACCGAGCCGATGGGCATCGTGGGCGGCATCCGTGAGGCCATCACTGGCACCGAGCGCGCCACGCCAACCACGCAAGCACTGCCGGACTATGCGGCCATGCCCGAGCTAAACACCTTCAGCATGGCCAGCTTCAAGTCTGCCTTGGGCACGATGATCAGCAGCCCCGAGGAGACGATCCAGATCATCAAGTCCAACTATCCCGGCGTGCAAGTCACCCAGGACGAGAAGGGCAACTTCGTGTTGCAGTCGTCCATCGACGGCCAGTTTTATGCCATCAAGCCTGGCTTCCAAGTCAGCGACATCCCACGCGCTGTTGGCGCTGTGGCTGCTTTCACGCCTGCTGGCCGTGCTGTCACCATCCCTGGCGCAATTGCTACTAGCGCAGGCACCCAGGCGGTGATCGAGGCAACCCAAGCAGGCGCTGGCGGCAGATTCGACACTGGCGAGGTGGCGCTGGCCGGAGCGCTTGGCGGCGCTGGCCAGGCGGTCACCCGCATCCCGCAGGCCGTGCGCGACGTTCGCGCTGGCCGAGTGCCACCGGCTGCTGCCCCACCGGCAGCGCCAGCAGGAGCGCCTGGTGCGGCTCCTGTGGCCCCAGTGGCACCTGTCACGCCTGCCGCACCCGCTGGTGCGCCTATGGGCACGGCAATGGCCCCAGCGGTGCCTCCTGCGGCCCCGGCAGCTCCTGCAGTGGCCATGACGGCTGAGGAGCTGACAGCCACCACCCGAAGGGCGGCAGAGGGCGGCCTTGGCGCAGGCCGAGCCACTGAGATTCTGGCCACACAGGCAGCGCCTGACCCCAAGGTGCTGGAGGCTGCGCGTCGGCTCAAGATCGAGGGTTACCTGCAGCCGGACCACCTGACCTCAAACCAAGCCTATCGCGAGCTGGCGCAGGCCGTGAAGTCAATCCCCGGCAGCCAGGCGCGTGCGGCAGAGATCGCAGGCTTAGAGCAGGTCGGCAAGCAGGCCGACGACTTGATCACCAAGATCGGTGGCCTGACGGACCTGAGCCAAATGAACAAGGCCGTGCGCACGCAGCTCGACCAGACCGTGACAAACCTGTCAAATCAGGCAGATGACGCCTACAAGGCGCTGCGCACAGCAATCCCTGCGCAAACCCGTGGCCCTGCTGACAACGTGATCAACTTCGTGCAGCAGCGTGCTGACGATCTGGATGGCGCACAGAACCTGTCTGGCTTGGAAAAGTCAGTCCGGCGTAAGCTGACACCAAAAGAGATCAAGGACGATGCTGGCAATGTGATCGGCATGCGAAACCCAACTTATGCCTTGATCGACGATGTGCGGCGCGACATTGGCGCGGCAGCGCGCCAGCAAGGACCGTTTGCAGACGCAGACACCGGTCTGGCCAAGCGCCTGTATGCCCTGATCGATGACGACCAGTTCAACCTGGCCGAGACCGTTGGCCGTGGTGAGCAGTACCGCCTGGCCAAAAGCCTGGTGCAAATGCGCAAGGGCTTCGAGGACGACATGGTGTCGCTGTTTGGAAAGCAACTCGACCAAAGCCTGGTCACCAAGCTGTCCACGGCCACCACCTCGCTGTCCAAGGGCGACGGCGAGAAGCTGGTCAACATCCTGACCGCCATCCCCAAGGACATGCGCCAGATGGTGGCAGCCTCGGCCCTGAACACTGCATTCGGCAAGGCCACTCAGACCGGCACGCTGAACTTCAACACCTATGCCAACTGGTACAAAGGCTTGCTGGAGAACAAGCAGGCCTACGCTGCGCTGATGAACAACCTGCCGCAGCCAGCCAGAAAGTCGCTGTCGGACCTGTACCGGGTCGCCGACAACGTGCGCAAGGCCAGCCGCGAGCGCATCACCACAGGCCGAATCCAAGCCGTCCAGCAGGAGCTGCAAGGCGCAGACTCATTGCTGGGCAGCGTTTTCATGGTGGCCAAGCGTGCAGCCATTGGCCTGCCCATTGAGGCAGCCACGACTGCCGTGGGCCTGCCAGGCGCTGGCATTGCCTCCGGCCTGACAGCAGCCCTGAGCAAGGGCGTCAAGCCGCAGGTGATCAAAGCAGCCGACGAGCTGATTGCCTCGCCTGAGTTTCAGCGTCTGGCCATCGATGGCGCAAACAAAACACCGAGCCAAGCTACAGTGCGAGCTGTGGCACGATCAGCCGCATTTCAGCGCTTCGCTGAGGCTGCCAAAATGCCACGCGAGATGAGTTGGCGCGAGAGGTGGCTTGTGCAATCCATGCAAGCTGGCAGACAATCTACACAGGAGAATGAATAAATGTCAGCATTATCAGTAGAACCACCATATCCAGCATTTGCTGGGACTGACGGACAACCGCTTGAGGATGGCTTTATCAACGTGGGCGTTGTCAACCTGAACCCCATCACCAACCCTATAGCGGCGTTCTTTGATGCGGCGCTGACCATTCCTGCTGCCCAGCCGATTCGCACCTCTGGTGGGTATCCTGTTTATCATGGAACGCCAACACGGTTTTATGTGGGCAGTGATTACAGCATCCAGGTCAAAGACAAAAATGGCAGCGTGGTCTACACATCGCTGAACGGCAACGCTGGCGCTAGTGGCTCGGCAGTTCAAAACGCTACAGGCACTGGAACGCAGACCATCTTTAATGTCTCATCTACACCTACAGCGATTTACATCAACGGTGTGTATCAGAATCAGAACACGTACACGCTGACACCCAACACGGTCACTTTTAGCCAAGCGCCACCGTTCACATCTATCATTGAATTTGTTTCAGGTTAAGGACTCGCCATGTTAAAAGCAACATCAAGCATCGTCAACGTCAGCCAGATCACAGGCGTCTTGCCCGTGGTCAATGGCGGCACGGGCGTGACCACCAGCACAGGCACAGGCAACACGGTGCTTTCTGCCGCGCCTACGCTGTCGGGCAACGTCACGCTGTCCACAGGCAACTTGATTGTTGCCAGCGGTCAAGGCATCGACTTTTCAGCCACACCAGGTACAGGAACAAGCGAGTTGTTGGCTGACTATGAAGAAGGTACTTGGACACCAACACGAACTGGTTTTGTTGAAGTGCTTGGTGCTGGTTCAATTACAAGTTCTGGCCGGTACACCAAAGTTGGAAATACTGTAACAGTTCAAGCGCAAATTGTTTGTGCTGGTGGAGCAACAATTGCGGCAACTTCAGGCATTGGCTCTTACCTTAGCGGCTTGCCCTTTGTTCCAACATCATTGGGCGCTGGAGAATGGGTAAATGGGTCTTCTGTTGCAGATCAAGGAAGTATGCTCGTTCATACAAATACTGATATGTATTTGACAAAAGGATGGGTTGCTTCTTCAAGTGCATTCTATTTTTCTGCAACGTATTTGGCGTCTTAAGGAATTTTTATGTCATTGACAAAAGTTACATACTCCATGATTGATGGAGTTGGCGTCAACGCTAAAGATTTTGGTGCTGTTGGAGATGGCGTAACATCCGATACAGCGGCAATTCAAGCGTTGTTTGATGCAGCAATATCAAGCGGAGCTAAGGAGATATTTTTCCCATCGGGTACTTATTTAATATCTTGCAATCGAACAGATTTAGACTACACCTGCGCCATCATTATTGATGGGCTAAAAAACTGTGTTGTTCGTGGAACAAAAAACACAAAATTTACAAAAAACACCAGCGGAACTGGACCAGCCGAGTATGGTTTTTTCCGGGTGCAGCAATGTGAAGACGTTACGTTTACAAATTTTGAAATGGACAGCACCGGCATTGCTTTTAGCAACAATGCAAACCGTTCTCGTGGATTCTTATTGGCAACTATTGATGTAAACAATAAAGCAATTAATTTGCTGCCAAATAAAAACCTTGAGTTCTCCTACATTTATGCACATGACCAAGTTGCTTTTGTTAGTTACGCCCTTAGAGACGAAACGATTTTTCCTGGGCCTCCAGCTGGCGAAGGTCTTTATATTCATGACTGCCGCACATACAACATCAGGTCAGATCACCCAATTGGAATTGGGTATTACAAAAACGTAGTTATCCAAAATAATAGATTTATCAATCCGCTGGCGCTATCTACAGACATTGACAATATGGCTGTTGACATGAGTGCAGCAGTAAATACTGGATTGGTTCAAAACAATTACGTCTACGGATTTCCATTTGGAATGAAAAGCGAATCTCGTTCTCCTTCTGGTTATTTTGGTGCAGAAAATCGTTCGTCACAACGTATTTTGTTTGATAATAATTACCTTGAGCAGATTGGAAATCCAGCGGTAATTCTTATTCCTGGACCAGGTGGTGGAGATACATTTGGTATTAAGCTGAACAGCAAGGGTTCAGCGGCAACAAACAATACAATCATTGCACGAGATATTTCAATTACAACTGGCGGTCTTGGCATTGGTGTTGCGGCCCTGAACAGTTCAAACACCGAAGCAACTGCTTTGGTTGATGGAAATTACATCGTAAGTTCTGTGTATGGGGTTTTGCACACTGATGCAGCTGGCGCAACAAGGCAATTTACAACCACCATACGCAATAATCGAATTGTTGATTCCAAACTACATGGCATAAATGCAGGCGCAAACTGCACGATTGAAAATAATAGAATCTACCGGACTATCAGTGAAGCTATACAAATTCAATCGCCAGATCAAACTTATGTAAGAAACAATTTTGCATTCAATTGTGCGTCTACCAACAACCCAACAATTGCAGACACAGTTGTATTTTCTCAAGTAGGAACTGGCGCTCAAGGATACTTGGAGTTTACTGGCAACATCATAGAAGACACCCGTGGCGCATCTGCCGCTAAGTATGGATATTTCTTTAATGCCTATGGAATGCCTTCTGCGAATCAAATTGTATTTACTCCTGGTGTTACATCTGGGCTATTTACTGCAATAGCCTATGATAAATACTTTAGCGCTGTAGGTACAAGCCTTCAATTACCAGGAACATTAGTTCCAGCCGCAAGAACTATCGTAGTAACTAACAACCCATCACTTGCCGCGCCTTGGAATACTATGCCTTGGAACGCTGGGGATACGGCTGTTTTTTCTGTCCCTACTGTTGGGCTACCAAAAGGATATGTTTGTACTGTTGGTGGAACTCCGGGTACATGGGTATCTCAAGGTAATTTGTAAATTTTTAAAGGATAAATCATGGCACTTCAAAAAACTTTTGATACCCCCCAAGGCTTTGTGGCTTCGAATGCGTATGTTCGAGTTGAGGGCATTAGGATTACAAACAAAACATCAATGACTTTTCAGGTTAGATTTTATAAAGATTCAAATACTGAAGTGCCATTTTCGGATAAAGAATATGGTTGTGCGTATGATTTAAATGGCGCAAATGCTATGCGCCAAGCCTACGAACACCTTAAAACGCTAGAAGAATTTGCTGGCGCACAGGATTGTTAAGCCGTACCAGTTCGGACAACTGGAAACCTTAATGCCTGACTAGATGGTCAGGTTGGAAACAAGGAAATATCATGTTGGAAAAAGTTATCTCGGTTGATTTGATTGAAGTTGTTGAAAACGGCTCAATCCAAGTTCGCACCAAGACCGCAATCATGGAAGATGGTAAACAGATCAGTGGCACCTTCCACCGCCATGTCGTTGCCCCCGGCGATGACTATTCTGGCGAGGATGCACGTGTGCAAGCTATCTGTGCTGCCACTCACACTGCTGGCGTGATTGCCGCCTACAAAGCAGCCATCGCTGCGCAAGGAGTCTGACATGGCACAGAACAGTCAAATCGCATTTGCCCCACTTGGCAATACCGTTGTCATCCCTGCTGCGGCTGTTGCTCCTACAGGCGTCCAGGCGCTCGTTGACGCACGCTTTGATGCTCAGAGCACCGGCCAGTACCGCATCATCAACAGCAGCGCCAACACGGTGTTCCTGGGCGTTGGCCCCACGGCAGCGATTGCCACGGCCAACGCTGTGGCCCCGGTCGCTGGCACGCCATCCGCAGCCATCGTGCTGGTGCCTGGTGCTGTCGAGGTCTTGCGCTTTGGGCGCGAGGTGTTCTTCTCGGGTCTGGCCTCTGCTGCCTCCACGGTTTACATCGTCCAGGGCGAGGGCATGTAATGAATCAGGTCGATGCAACCGATGCACGACTTCAAACGCACGAGGAAATCTGTGCACTGAGGTACGAGGCCATCCAAAAGTCGTTTGAGTCAGGCAGCAAGCGCATGAGCCGCATCGAGTACATCCTCTATGCGATCATTGCCGTGACGCTGCTCGGCCCAGGCTTTGCTGCGGAGATGTTGAAAAAGATGCTGGGGGTTTAATGATTGACCTCACCAAGGCCATCGGAGCGGTTGCCGCCAGTGTTGCCGCACTGGGCGGCAGTTACACGCTGGCTGACAAGTTCGGTTGGTTTGACAGGGCCATTCTTGAGTGGTCACCAGAGCATTTCAAGATCGTGGCCGAGGCCGGAAAGCCGATCAACGTCACCGTTGCGCGGATTAAAAAGCGCGACGACTGTTCTGTCGAGAGCTTCACACCAAGCATCAGAGACGCAGCAGGCATGGTGCATGAGGCAACCACCACGGCAAGCAAGTTCAGCGGCCCAGCAGGGCCAGAGATTGACACCTTCACGTACCAGCTCACGATGGTGAGGAAAGAAAAGATTGCGCCTGGGGCAGCCACCCTGCTGGCGACGATCAAGTACAAATGCCCCGAGGGTGAGCGAGTGGTGCAGTATCCCCGCCACCCCAACCTAAGTTTTGACCTGAAAGGGTAATCATGGACTGGCTCAAACAGATCGCACCCACCATCGCCACTGCGATGGGTGGCCCGTTGGCAGGCATGGCGGTCTCTGCCATCTCCAAAGCCATTGGCGTGGACGAGGCCAAGGTGGGTGATCTGATCGCCAACAACAAGCTGACCGCCGACCAAATTGCCCAGGTCAAGCTGGCCGAGATTGAGCTGCAAAAACAGGCGCAGGAGCTGGGCCTGAACTTCGAAAAGCTGGAAGTTGAAGACCGCAAGAGCGCCAGAGATATGCAGGCAGCCACTCGCTCGATGATGCCCCCCATCCTGGCTGGTGCAGTCACCATCGGATTCTTTGGCATCATGGTGATGATGTTCTTCAACCAGATCGACAGCAGCAACCCGGCCATCTTGATGATGTTGGGCAGCTTGGGCACGGCGTGGACTGGCATCATTGCTTATTATTTTGGCAGCTCTGCTGGCTCCCAGGCCAAAACTGATCTTCTTTCCAAGACGACAAAATGAACCTCACACCCCATTTTTCCCTTGAAGAGCTGACAGCCTCAGAGACAGCAGAGCGCAACGGCTGGGACAACAGCCCCAACGACACCGAGCTGGCCAACCTGACGCGCCTGGCTGACTTTCTGGAGCAGGTAAAAGTGGTGCTGGGCGGCAAGCCCATCATGATCTCGTCTGGCCTGCGCACAAAGCTGGTCAATGATGCAGTGGGCAGCAAAGACACCAGTCAGCATCGGCTCGGCTGCGCTGCCGACTTTAAGGTGCCAGGCATGACCCCTGACGAAGTGGTGCGCAAGATCGTGGCCAGCGGCATTGGCTACGACCAAGTAATTCGTGAGTTTGATCGTTGGACGCACATCAGCGTGCCCAACAGCGTCGATGTCAGCCCCCGCAAGCAGGCGCTAATCATCGACAAGGCTGGCACCAGGCCGTTTGCCTAAGACGGCTGGCGCTCGCCTGTCTCGAAGGCTTCCCGGCCATCCATCGAGTGATGCAGCCACACGCCATCGTCCAGTGTTGGCTTGCAAAAGCAACTGCCGTTGGCCTCGTGCTCGCGCAGATCGTTCAGTGGCACAATGTGCCAGCCTGCGCAGTTGCAGTCCCGGCCTTGGCGACAGTTCTGATTGCAGGTCATCTGCACATCCCCTCACCGTTGTAGGCTGGCCAACCTGACTGGCCTTTGGTCTGCTTCCACAGCTTGACCATGTCGCAGTATTCGGCCTGCTGGCGCTCGGCCTCCTCAAAGTCGGACTGGCCGACGATGCCCATTGCAACGATCAGGCCGATGACGGCCAGGATGACTTGGTAGCGTTTGATCATGGTGGCCTCCTCAGACTTTAAACTCATTGGCCTTCAAGAAGGCGATCTCTTCAGGCGTGGCCATGCAGGCAGCCATCATGTGCTTTTGCAGATAAGTCTGCAGCTTGGCCCTGTTGGAAGGCGTCGGGCACTTGCGGTAGGTTTCGATCAGTTTGCTCACGGTTAGCTCCTTGCTGGTTGGTTGCGATGACTGCATCTTACCACGATTTCCCACGATTCATGCAACTAAGGACAAACCCTAATCTTTTGGTTCTTTTGCAACAATGATTTTGACCACCGTTTCGAGCGTCGTGAAGCGGTGCATGTTGGCGCATTCATAGCGTCGGTACTTGGCATTGTCTGGACGCTGGCGAGTCTCCTTCACCAGCGTCCAGGTGCCGCAGACAGGGCACTTCATCAGTACCCTCTCCAGATGCGCACGTCCAGCAGCCACAGCGACAAAAAGAACTCGCCATTGGCAAAGCCAACAGCGAACACTGGCCACTTGTGCATCAGGGTCTCAATGCTGATCTTGATCTGCTTTTTCATGCAGCCACTTTCTTGCCCTCGTCGGCCAGCCCCTGCTTGATGTAGTGCAGCACCTGGGCAGCCAGGGTGCGCGTGTCGGCCTCGGCTTGGCGGCGCAGCGCCAACTCCACGTCCGGTGGGATGCGGATCGTCATCCAGCGGTCCTTGGTCTTGTCGGTGGCCATCAGTCGGTGCCTCCGGCGTTGGTGATCGCGTCCTCAAACATATCGGCAGTGGCACCAGCACCGGCCAGCTCGATGGGGATGCCATTGGTCAGCAGGCTGACCAAGTCCTCCTGGCCAGCCACCTCGATGTCGAAGCGGGTCTGGGCGGCGTGCCGGATGGCTTGCGCCTGGTTGCTTGCGCGAATCAGGCGGTGGCGGCTGGTCTCGATGTCAGTGACAACGTAAATGCGAGTGCTCATGGTGTGTTCTTTCGTTGATTAAAAAAGGCGCTGATTTGCCCCTTGGCAGCTTCCGCACCTTTTCCCACTATACAACAGAATCCCACACTTTCCAGATATAAAATCCAGTCTTTTTGCTCGGCGCTCAGGCTGCCGCCTTTGATGCGCTTCATCTCCACCCACAGCCCCCAGGCAGGCACAAACAGGTCAGGCACGCCACTGCTCACGCCTTCGGCCTTTAAGCGGCCAGCAGTGGCCGGACTGCGTGCGCCACCGTTGGGGATGGCAAAGATGCGCACGCCTGGCCAAGTCTGGCGAAACCAGCGCACCAGCTCGCGCTGCTCCTCATGCTCGGTCGGGATGCGGTCTAAAACGGACATTCGCGCTCCCATTTGTCGCAGCCATCCACCGTGGCAGCAAAGTCCTCGGGCGGCGTCATGAAGAACTCCACGCACAGGCCATCGACCCCGTAGTGCTCGCAGGTGTGGCAGCACTTGGGTGGCCCAGCTTTGTCCCACTCACGCCACTGAATCAAAAACTCCGGCTCGCTCGGTCTGGTGGTCATGGTTGGCCTCCTGTTGCTTTTGCGATGGCGGCGCGGGCGTCAATCATCTGCTGCGCGTGTTCAATCATCCCCTCGTCGTCTTGATCGACCAGGGACTTCACGATTGCTTGCAGCGCAGCCAGCAACTCGGGCGCAGCAGCAGCCAGCTTCCAGTCTTGCTCTGTGACTGGGCCGTTCAAGTCCCAGTCACTGCAGCCCACATAGACGGCCTTCCACGGCCCTGGTGTGTGGTTGTTCATGATTCACTCCTTACTGCATTCATATCCACGCTGACATACCAGTCGCGCAGTGCCTGTGCATCTGCCAGCGCGTTGTGTGGGTTTTTGGAAACTGTGTCGACGCGCAGAATCTGCATCGTCAATGGCGGCGTGTCCAGCCGTGTGCCTGGACCAATGATCAGCACTTTGCAGAACCACATGATGTCCTCTGGCCAGTCGGCAATGATGTGCACAGAGTCGAACTCAAATTGCATCAAGTATTTCGCCAGTTCCAGTTGAAAGATCACCAAAGGGATTGGGTCTTTGTTGAGCTTTGGCATGACGTTTTCAGCAACCCACGGATTTGGGTTCTCACATCCAAGCACCTCATAAAAAATGCGGCCATCTTCGGCAACCAGCGCCAGAGAAATCAACTCGCCACCGTAGCTGTTCCATTCCCCATCAATAAAAACTCTCATGTCTTTCTCCTCTGTTCATGCTTCCACCAAAACCAGGGCATCACCCTGTCGTCCAATTCCCACATCGGCACGCCAGTCAGTTCTGACTGGTGCTTGCGAAACCTGCGCATCGCCTTCATCAGAATCTGGCGCACACGCTCCTGCGTGCGGCCCATCACCTCGCCTGCCTCGCGCAGCGTGCAGTTGTCCAACACGCACAAGATGACCACCTTCTCCTCCTGCTCGGTCAACGGCGTGATGGCCACCAGGCGACGCGCAAAGTCCTGCCTGATCCACAGATCAGGATCGGTCTGCGTCGGCCACCAGAAGTCAATCGGCTCGCACGGCTCTGGCTCGATGTGCCGGCTGTACCAGATGGCCTTGACCTCGCTAGACAGGCTGGCCACACCCAGCTTGCCATAGTGCGGCAGGGCGCGGCCTCTCATGCCCATCTCCTTTTCATCACTCTAAAAAATTTGCCATCGCGCTTGAACTCGATGCTGGCCGGTGGTTGCGTTTGATTCATGTTGGCCACCATCTCCTCCAGCGACTGGACGTTCAGGCCACCAGGTACGATCTGGCTGCGCTCGGCCATGTTGACCAGCTTTTGCATGGCCATCTGCCCTGCATACCCCTCGTGCAAGATCGGCAGGTATTCGGTGATGGCCGGATCGCTCAGGCCACCGTAGTAGGTCACGGCGATCATCTCCTTGCCACTGGCCTTGCTGACGTGCTTGCGCCAGGACCAGGCTGTCACGTCCAGATCACTGCCCTCCAGCCCCATGATGTCGTCGTTGCGCAGCTCCAGCTTCTTGCGCTCCGGCTCGGGGAATGGATGGCCGCAGGCAGGGCATGCAGACACCGAGATGGCGCACAGCTCCCCGCAGTTGTCGCAGACCTTGACCGGTGCCTCACCGTTGCCCTCTCCGGCCTTCTTGGGCGGCTGCACAGCGGTGATCGGCCCGTGGGTGGCCACCACCCCGGCGAAGTCCAACACCAGGCAGTGATCGATGTGCGACTTCACCCGCATGCCCCGGCCTGCCATCTGCACGTACAGGCTCGCGCTCATGGTGGGGCGCAGCATGGCGATCAAATCGATGTCTGGGTAATCGAAGCCGGTGGTCAGCACGTTGGCGTTGGTGAGGGCTTGCAGCCGTCCGGCCTTAAAGTCGGCCAGCATGCGCTCGCGCTCCTTTTTTGGCGTCTCGCCCGTCACGCACTCAGCAGCCACGCCATGCTGGCGCAGGACAACGGCGATGTGCTCGGCGTGCTTGACACCCGTGCAAAACACCAGCCACGCCTTGCGCTCGCCTGCCAACTCGACGATCTCGCGCACCACGCGCTCGTTGTTGTCCTTGGTGTCCACAGCGGCCTGCAGCTCGGACTCGATGAACTCCCCGCCACGCTTGTGCACGCCAGTGGTGTCCAGCTTGGCCTTTGTGACCTTGCTGCGCAGCGTGGCCAGATACTTCTTGAAGATCAGCTCCTCGATGGTCACCGGCTCGATCAGGGCATCAAACAGCGCAGGCTTGTCAGTGATCAGACCGTGGCCCAGGCGGTAGGGTGTGGCCGTCAGCCCCACAACCCGCAGCGCAGGGTTGATGGCCTTCAGCTCGGCCAACAGCTTGCGGTAGCCACCCTCATCCTTGTGGTTGACCAGGTGGCACTCGTCAATGATCACCAGGTCGATGTGGCCCAGCCCCTTGGCCTTGCCCCGCACGGACTGGATGCCAGCGAAGGTGATCGGCTCGCCCAGGTCTTTGCGGCCGATGCTGGCGCTGTAGATGCCCATCGGTGCCCCAGGCCAGTGCTGGCGCATCTTCTCGGCGTTCTGCTCAATCAGCTCCTTGACGTGCGTCAGCATGAGCACCACGGTCTCCGGCCAGTTCTGCAAGGCATCCTTGCACAGGGCGGCGACGATGTGGCTCTTGCCCGAGCCGGTCGGCAGCACCAGACATGGGTTGCCGTGGTGGCCAGCCTCGAACCAGGCATAGAGCTGGTCGATGGTGCGCTGTTGGTATTCTCTCAACATGGCGTCAGTCCTTGAAGCCAACCATGATGCTGGGCGGCATCGGCAGCGACACGCCAGTCGGCCGCCATAGGTGCAGGCAGTTTGGGTGGTTGTTGACATATTCGCTGCGTGGTGGGTGGTACTGGATCACGCAGTCATCCTCGTCCCAGAACAGCGTCTTGATCTGGCACATCTCGTCCCAGGTAGGACAGCGGTCGCGGCGGCTCACGCTGACGTGCTCCCAGCCAAGGCCATCGCTGGCGATGATGCGCAGTTTCTGTTGGTGCTTCAGCGGAATGATGAAGCAGCCATTGCGCTCGTCGCCTGCAGGGTATCCAGGCAACTGCACACGGTATTTGTCAGGGCACTTGAATGTCATCCCACAATCCTCCCGTTGAAGTCCCTGCGCATCTCGGCAATGAACGAATCACCACTGGCGCAGGCAGCAGCATTGATCAGCAATTCCTTGCTGCTGTAAACACCCTCAATCTCTGGGTCTCCGTTGGCCACGGTCACACCGTTAACCACATACACAGCCGTGAAATCGTCCGGCCCGTCTTGGCGCTGCCAGGGCACCAGGTCAGGGTGCAGCACATGGCCCTCGCAGCCGGTGTGCTGGGCCTCCAGCGGCACCACAGCATCCCAGCGCACACAGTGCCACTCGCTGGCCTTGGTGGCCGTGCTGTGCGCGCAGGTGCGGCAGTTCACATGCTCGGTGGTCTTGGTCTCGTGGCAAAACTTGTAGGCGTCGCAAAACTTGCACTGGTACCAGCTCGGGTCCGTGCTGATCGGTGGCGGCATGTGATCGTCCAGCGCCAGCCGGTGGCCACGCTCGATGGCCTTCATGGCCACAGCCTTGTCGTAGGCCACGCGCTCGGTGTAGATGCGGTCGTCGTCCTTGCAGACAGCCAAGTACAGGGCGCGGTCGATCTCGGTGCCGTGCATGTAGAGCTGCATCTGCACGAAGTGCTCGGGCTTGGACTTCTCGACCCCATGCTTGTCCAGGTCGTCAAACGACTTCTTGCTGTGCGTCTTGAACTCGGCGATGTGGCGCTTCTTGGGTGCCTCCGGCACGCCAGACTCGACAATGGCGTCCAAGCTGCCGGACACGTGGCAGCCAAGATCGACTCGGGTCTGCTTGCCCGAGGTGCCGCGAATGTCCATGCCGATGGCGCGCAGGTCAGACACGATGGTCGCCTCCTCCATCTGGCCCCTGCGAAAAAGGCGCAGGATGCGGCCTGGGAACTTGGGCTGCACAGCCCAGCGAAACGACAGCCACAGCCATCGGTCGCAAGGATGGCCAAGCTGGCTGCAGCCCATGTGCCCCCTGGGCTGCTCAGCCTTTGCCTCGTGCGCCTTGTCAATCAAGGCCTGAATGGTATGCTCTGATTCGGGAATCTTCACTGGGTTCTCCTTCATGTAGTTGCCATTTGCCCCAACCTCCGCAAGAGGCTGGGGCTTTTCTTTGCTTACTTCTTGACCCAAGGCGGCGAGGCCTTGGCAGGCTTGGCCGGTGCGGCCTCAGCGGTCTGGGCGGCAGCCGCAGGCGCTGCAGCTTTGAAGGCAGGCGCAGCACCACCGCTGATGGCGCGGTAGGCCTTGACCTCGTTGCTGGCCTCGTACGTCTTGCCAGTCTTCTCGTCCAGGCGCGATGCACGGATGGACAGCTTGATGTTGAGGCTGCCGCCAATGAGCTGGTCGGTGTCGGTCACCTTGGCCAAGCCAATGGCGCGCATGATGTCGCCAAGCTGCTGGCGTCCGATCTCTTCGGCCTTGGCGCTCGCGTTCTTGATGTTGAGGTTTGAGAACACCACCCGGCCCTGGTGCGTTGGACCGGTGATGTCCAGGCGCATCTTGATGTACTGACCAGTGCCGTCGGCGGTGGGTTTCAGCTCGGCCTGCGTGATGGTGGCGTTGTAAGCACCTTCAGGAACCGGTGAGCTGATGCTGCTGCCCTGGGGCAGGTCGTTTGCGTCGAAAGTTTGTCCGAGAAAAGCCATGAGTTACTCCTTGATGGTGATTTTGAAAGATGGGCGGCCAGGCTTGGCCGTGATAGCACCGGCCAGCGGCTTGGTGATCTTCTCGTCTGCAGCCTTCCACAGCGCCATGCTGATCTCAGGCTTCCAGCGAAACAGGCGGCTCAGGTGCTCGGTCAGGCCATGCTCAGCGGCCAGCTCCTGCAGCTTGTCGCTGTCCACTTTGCGGTCGATACGGCCAGCAATCTTGACCACAAAGCCTTGCGGCTCAGCGGTCTCGGTGGTCTCAAACGACTCGGGCAGCTTCAGCATCTTGACGATCTGGTCCTCGATCTTGCGACGCTCGGTGACTGCCTTCTCCTCGTCGGTCTTGTGGCGCAGCCAGTCGGCGCTCAGGGTTTTAAGGTCGCTCATGCTCGTGCTCCAATCTTGGCGATGATGGCGCTGAGGTCCGGCGTCTCCCAAGCATCCAGCTTGCCGCTGCGGTCCTTGGCCAACCAGAGGCCATCGCTGTCGCACATCAGGGCGCGCTGCGTGGCTCCCTCGCCATCCTTCTCCACGCGCAGGGCCAGCACCTCGTCGAAGAAGTAGGGCAGCGCCTGGCCGGTCTTGTTGCCAGGCATTGAGGGCGCATAGAGCACACGGCCCATCTCGTCCTGCGTCTTTTCCAGCTTGGCGCTCATGTAGACATGGCGTCCAGGCAGATCGCGGAAAGCTCGAATGATGTCGGCCATCTGCTCCTGCATCGCACCGTAAGCTGCGCGTGGGTCTTTGTTGACCTTTTTCTCGTGGTTGAGGCAGACCTCAGCGATCTCGCTGATCGAGTCCAGGGCCACCGACTGGTAGGCCTTGGCATCGTCCGAGCTGGTCAGCCATTCGTAAGCCTCCCGCAGATCGTCCATCGAGGCGATCTCAATGAAGGGCAGGTCTGCGTCCTGAATGGACAGCAGGCCACCTTCAGCGGACAGCACGATGGGGCTGGGCAGGCTTTTGATCAGCGAGGTTTTACCCGCACCGGCCTGGCCATAGACCAGGACTTTGACACCGTTGGCAGCCAGGCTGCCGGTGGACTTCACGTTGATTGCCATGAGTGGCTCTCCTATTTGGGTTGCACCTCCGTCGGGGAATCCGTTTGAGGTGTGATGCAACTATAAACCATTTTTTAGTGTAATATCCGCACATCGCAATAAATATTTTCAACAAAGGCAAAAACTCATGATGACCCTCGAACAGATACGAGACGCGCTTTCCGACCGAATGCCAATCAAGGTGGCCGAGGCGACTGGCGTGCACTACAACACCATCCGCCAAGTGCGTGACAACCCAAACGCAAACCCAACCCACAAAGTCCTGCTGGCGCTGTCCAACTACTTGGAAAGTCGCAAGGTGACGCATGGCTGACCTCTCCAACGTCCTGGGCGGTCCTTGGTCGCTACCACCAGAAAAAAGAGTTGCACCGCCTGAAGAGCAGCTCATCGATGCAATCAAAGCAGCAGGGCTTGAGCCACCAGATCACATCGAGATGGACGGCAAGATTCACCGGTTCAAGTCAGGCACCAAGGGCACACCAGGCATCGACAAACCAGGCTGGTATTTGGTGTTCGGTGATGGCATCCCAGCCGGTCGGTTTGGATGTTGGCGAGCAGGCATCGAAGTCACATGGCGTGCAGATGTAGGACGCAAGCCCACCGAGTTCGAAGAGATGGCCCATGCTAGACGCATGGCAGAGGCCAAGGCGCTGCGCGACGCTGAGCTGGAGCGCAAGCACCAAGTGGCCAGCGAGACGGTCGAGAAAATCTGGACAGTCGCTCAAGGAGCCAGCCCAGACCATCCCTATCTGGCACGCAAGGGCACTGGCGTGCACGGCGCGCGCGTGACCGGCGACGGTCGCCTGGTGGTGCCGCTGTATGACCAGGATGGCACCCTGGCCACGCTGCAGTACATCGACCACGACGGCGGCAAGCTGTACCACCCCGGTGGCCAGACTGGCGGCAAATTTTGGATGGTCGGCACGATGGACGAGCCAGGCACCCTGTTCGTGGCTGAGGGCTTCGCAACAGCGGCCACCATCCATGAGACGACCGGCAGGCCGGTGGTGGTGGCTTACAGCGCCAGCAACTTGGTGCCGGTGACTGGAACCTTGCGCGAGATGCATGGTGCCAGCCAGGACATCGTGATCGTGGCCGACAACGACAAGTCAGGAGTTGGGCAGCGGTATGCAGAACAGGCCTCGGCCAAATTTGGAGCCAGGATGGTCATGCCGCCAATCGAGGGAGATGCAAACGACTACGTGCAGGCAGGGCACGACCTTGCCAGCCTGCTCATGCCCAGCCACGACGACTGGCTGATCCCGGCTGACGACTTCTCGGCCCAGCCCTCACCCATCTCTTGGCTGGTCAAACGCTGGCTGCAGTCCCAGGCGCTCATCATGGTCCACGGCCCATCTGGCGGCGGCAAGACCTTCGTGGTGCTCGACTGGTGCCTCAGGATCGCCTCACAAGCGCCTGAATGGGCTGGCCAAAAGGTTCGGCCAGGCACGGTGGTGTACTTGGCCGGTGAAGGCCACCACGGCCTGCGTGGGCGCGTCGCAGCCTGGAAGCACCACCACCAAGCCGGACATCTGGCCATGTGGCTGTCCAAAGACGGCTGCGACCTCAACACCCCGACCGGCTACCTGAAGGTGGTCGAGCAGGTCAGGATGCTGCCAGAGAACCCGTCCGTCATCGTGGTTGACACCCTGCACCGATTCCTGGCCGGAGACGAAAACAGCGCTCAGGATGCCAAGACCATGCTGGACGCCTGCAATGCCCTGATGATGGAGTTCAAGTGCTCGGTCATCCTGGTGCACCACACCGGCGTCTCCGACGAGGCCCAGCACAGGGCGCGAGGCTCAAGCGCCTGGCGCGGCGCTCTGGACATCGAGATCAGCATCGTGCCAGGCAAGGACGGCGTGCCCATGCAGATCGTGCAGCGCAAGTCCAAAGACGCTGAGCTGGCGCAGACGGTCCACGTCGAGCTGCAGCAGGTCACCATCCCCGGCTGGTACGACGAGGACAACCAGCCGGTCACCAGCGCGGTGATCGTGGAGACATCAGCACCCGTCCAAATCACCAAAAAGGACAGCAAGATCGACACCCACCGCAAAACACTTGAGAGCGCCTGGTGGGGCACAGGCGCTGAAGAGCGAGAGGGTTTACCCTACATCAGCAGGTCGGCACTCAAAGACAAGCTGGCAGCCGATGGCCGAAAACCTCGGACCATCGAGAACGATCTCAGCCCAGCATACCCAGACAAATTGATTGGCGCACTCATCCTGGCCGAAATTATCAGCCCACTTGAGCACGGCTGGGTGGTGGTCGACGACGTCCAATCGAGTGCCATGATGATGCGAAAAGGTGGTAAATCGTGATGCCCCCTAGCCCCCTGAATCCCCCTCTAGGGTGTTTTGGGGTTAGGGGGCAAAACGCACGAAAAAGCCCCCTCCCCTCCCCTCACTCTCTTAAGAGTGAGGGGGCAGGGGGGCATCGATGCGGCAGGTTTCCAGAGAAAAGTTATCCACAGGAAAGTAAGTAGGCACTAACATGAGTGAAGCGACAAACATCAACGAAATGCTGGCAGGACGCCAGGCCAGATACGGCAGCTTTCAAGGCCATGCCGAAATCAGCCAGCATTTAAAGGACGCCATACGTCGTCTGGAAAAATGGGACTCGCTGGCCGATGACCAAAGGGAATCACTGGACATGATCTCCCACAAAATCGCACGAATCATGAACGGCGATCCAAACTATGCCGACAACTGGATCGACATCGCAGGCTACGCCACCTTGGTGGCCAACCGGCTCGAAAAGATGGAGAATGCAGCATGACCACGAAAACCCACGATTTAAAAGCATCAATCGAGTACATCTCGGTCGACAAGCTCGTACCCTACGCACGCAACAGCAGAACCCACAGCGACGCACAGGTGGCCCAGATCGCTGCATCGATCAAGGAATTCGGCTTCACCAATCCGGTGCTGATTGATGGGGGGGGGGGGATCATTGCAGGACACGGTCGAGTCATGGCGGCACGCAGCATGAAAATTGATACAGTCCCGTGCATCCGACTTGGCCACCTGACCGATGCACAAAAAAAGGCCTACGTGATCGCAGACAACAAGCTGGCGCTGAATGCTGGGTGGAACGAGCAAATGCTTGGTCTTGAACTGGCAGATCTGCAAGGCCTTGGCTTTGACTTAGAGATCACAGGATTCAGCAAAGACGAGCTGGCCTCCATCATGGCACCCGAGCCGACCGAAGGCCTGACAGACGAAGACGAAGTCCCAGGCATCCCAGAGCAGCCGAAAAGCCAGCGTGGCGATGTCTGGCTGCTGGGCGAGCACCGGCTTATGTGTGGCGACAGCACGCAAGCAGACGATCTGGCCAAACTCATGGATGGCGACAAAGCCGACCTCGTCTGGACTGATCCACCTTACAACGTGGCGGTCGATGGCAAAGCAGGCAAGATCATAAACGACGACATGAGCAGGTCAGAATTCAGAAAGTTCCTGCAAGCGGTCTACGCTAGGTACTTCGAGAACATGCGCGAAGGCGCGGTGATTTACGTGGCCCACGGTGAATCCGAACGCTCAGCCTTCTCGGACTGCCTGGTCGAAGCAGGCCTGAAACTCTCCGAAGTCCTGATCTGGGTGAAGCAAAGCGGCACGCTCTCTCGCCAAGACTTCAACTGGAAGCACGAACCCATCCTCTACGGATGGAAGGAAGGCAAAGGCCACCACTTTTGCGGTGACTTCACCCTGACCACGGTGATCGATGACGATCTGGACATCGACAAGATGAAAAAGGACGAGCTGGTGGCCATGCTCAAGCAGATCAAAGAGCAAATGCCAACCACCATCGTGCGCCACGACCGGCCAACCAAGAGCGACCTGCACCCGACCATGAAGCCAGTCAGCCTGGTGCAACGCATGGTGGAATGGTCAAGCATGGACGGATGGATCGTCCTCGATCTGTTCGGCGGCAGCGGCAGCACCATGATTGCCTGCCAGAAAGCAAACCGTCGATCACGCCTGATGGAACTCGACCCGAAGTTCTGCGACGTCATCGTCAAGCGCTGGCAGGACTTCACAGGCAAAATCGCAACACACGCAGAAACCGGCAAACCTTTCGCGGAGGTTCACAATGACAGCAAAAACTGAAAAACCAACTCTAAAAAGCAAAAAGACAAAGATCGTGCCAGGTAAAAACGGCGGCGCTCGTGAGGGCGCAGGTCGACCAGCCTTCGAGCCGACCGATGCTGAGCGCAAGCAGGTCGAGGCGCTGTCCGGCTACGGACTGCCCATTGAGCAGATCGGCGCACTGGTGCGCAACGGCATCCACGTCGACACGCTGCGCGCACACTTCAGCTCCGAGCTGGTGTCCGGCAAGTCCAAGGCCAATGCACAGGTAGGGAAAACCCTATTCCAAAAGGTCATGGCAGGCGACACGACTGCAGCCATCTGGTGGAGCAAAACCCAGATGCGATGGGCAGAAACCCAAAAGCATGAGCTGACCGGCGCTGACGGCACACCTCTGGAGTTCACCAAGATCGAGCGAGTGATTGTCCGTGGCAAAGCAAACTCTCAAGATTGAGACCCCAGAGTGGGCGCTGCCCATGCTGGAGCCTGCGCGCTACAAGGGCGCACACGGTGGCCGTGGCTCGGGCAAGTCCCACGCCTTTGCCGAGATGATGATCGAGGCCCACATCCTCGACCAGACCAGCCGCAGCGTCTGCGTGCGCGAGGTCCAGAAATCACTGGCCCAGTCCGTCAAGCGCCTTCTCGAACTCAAGATCGAGCAGATGAATGCCGGTGCCTACTTCGAGGTGCAGGAAGCCGTCATCAAGTCCAAGAAGGGCGACGGCCTGATCATCTTCCAAGGCATGCAGAACCACACGGCCGACTCGATCAAGTCGCTGGAGGGCTACGACCGTGCCTGGTGCGAGGAGGCACAAAGCCTGTCGCAGCGCAGCCTGGACCTGCTGCGGCCAACCATCCGCAAGCCCGGCTCCGAGCTGTGGTTCACGTGGAACCCCAACCAGGCCAGCGACCCGGTCGACTTCCTGCTGCGCGGTGACCAGCCGCCACCCGACGCTGCGGTGGTCGAGGTCAACTACAGCAACAACCCCTGGTTTCCCGATGTGCTGCGCTTTGAGATGGAGTACGACCTGTCCCGAGACCCGGACAAGTACGCTCACGTCTGGCGCGGTGCCTACCTGCAAAACAGCAGCGCTCGCGTCTTCCGCAACTGGCGCGTCGAGGAGTTCGAGACGCCACCGGAGGCCATCCACCGACTCGGTGCCGACTGGGGCTTCGCGTCCGACCCGACCGTGCTGGTGCGCTGCCACATCATTGGCCGCACGCTCTACATCGACGAAGAGGCCTACATGGTCGGCTGCGAGATCGTGAACACACCTGACCTGTTCATGACCGTGCCCGAGTCCGAGAAGTGGCCCATAGTGGCCGACAGCTCCCGGCCCGAGACGATCAGCCACATGCGCAAGCACGGCTTCCCAAAGATCATGGGCGCGGTCAAAGGTGCCAAGTCGGTCGAGGAGGGCGTCGAGTGGCTCAAGTCCTACGACATCGTGGTGCACCCACGCTGCACGCACACCATCGACGAGCTGACGTTCTACAGCTACAAGACCGACCCGCTGACCGGCAAGGTGCTGCCAGTGCTCCAGGACAAGAAGAATCACGTCATCGATGCGCTGCGATATGCTTGCGAGGGCGTGCGCAGGGCGGTACCCGTTACACGGTCCATAAACTTCACGCCATTGCCAGTGAACAGTAAATGGTGAGAAAATACTTGAAACGAGGGCGAAAATATGGCACGCATTTCAAAAGAGCAATTTCTAAGCACCCTGCACGACGATGCGCTAAAGCAATTTAACGACATCCAGACTGCCCTGCGCGACGAGCGCCTGCAGTGCCTGCAAGACCGGCGCTTCTACAGCCTGTGCGGTGCGCAGTGGGAAGGGCCACTTTGGGACCAGTACGAGAACAAGCCCAAGTTCGAGGTCAACAAGATCATGCTGTCGGTGATCCGCATCGTCAACGAGTATCGCAACAACCGCATCACCGTTGACTACGTCAGCAAGGACGGAGAGAACGACAAGCTGGCCGACACCTGCGACGGCCTGTACCGTGCCGACGAGCAAGACAGTGTGGCCGACGAGGCCTACGACAACGCATTCGAGGAGGCAGTGGGCGGCGGCTTTGGTGCCTGGCGTCTGCGCACCGTCTACGAAGACGATGAGGACGAGGACAACGAGTATCAGCGCATCCGCATGGAGCCGATCTTCGATGCCGACAGCTCGGTGTTCTTTGACCTCAACAGCAAGCGCCAGGATAAGTCGGACGCCAAGTCCTGCTTCGTGGTCACCTCGATGACCAGGGCCAGCTACAAAGAAGAATGGGGCGACGACCCGACCGACTGGCCCAAGATCATCCACCAGTACGAGTTCGACTGGGCCACGCCTGACGTGGTGTTCATCGCCGAATACTACAAGGTCGAGGAGGTCAACGAGACCATCCGCATCTTCCGAGCCATCGACGGCACCGAGGAGCGCTACCGCCAGATCGACTTCGACAAGGACGAGAACCTTGAGGAGACCCTGAACGCCATCGGCAGCCGCGAGGTCCGGCAGCGCAAGATCAAGCGCAAGCGCGTGCACAAGTACATCATGTCCGGCGGCAAGGTGCTCGAAGACGCAGGCTACATCGCAGGCAACTGCATCCCCATCGTGCCGGTCTACGGCAAGCGCTGGTTTGTGGACAACATCGAGCGCTGCATGGGCCACGTGCGCCTGGCCAAGGATGCACAGCGCCTGAAAAACATGCAGCTCAGCAAGCTGGGCGAGATCAGCGCGCTGTCCAGCGTCGAGAAGCCCATCCTCACGCCTGAGCAGGTCTCCGGCCACCAGCTCATGTGGGCAGACGACAACCTGCGCAATTTCCCGTACCTGCTGGTGAACCCGATCACGGCACCCGACGGCAGCCAGACTGTCAGCGGCCCGGTGGCCTACACCCGCAGCGCACAGATACCGCCAGCGATGGCAGCCTTGCTGCAGATCACCGAGCAGGACATGCAGGACATCCTGGGCAGCTCGCAGCAGGCCGACAAGATGGTGAGCAACATCTCCGGCAAGGCCGTCGAGATGATCCAGACCCGCATCGACATGCAGACCTACATCTACATGAGCAACTTTGCCAAGGGCATGAAGCGCTGCGGCGAAATCTGGCTGAGCATGGCCAAGGACATTTACGTCGAAGAGGGCAGGCGCATGAAGGTGATCGGCAGGACCGAGGACGTGGAAACGGTCGAGCTGATGCAGCCAATGGTGAGCGAGACCGGCGAGGTGGTCATGGAAAACGATCTGAGCCAGGCCAAGTTCGACGTGATCGTCGATGTTGGCCCGTCCAGCTCCAGCAAGCGTGCATCCACCGTGCGTGCCTTGACCGGCATGATGGCCATCACCGACGATGCGCAGACCAAGCAGGTGCTCCAGGCAATGGCCATGATGAACATGGAAGGCGAGGGCATCGGCGACGTGCGTGACTTCTTCCGCAAGCAGCTCCTGCGCATGGGCGTGGTCAAGCCAACCGAGCAAGAGGCCGAGCAGTTGATGGCCGAGCAGCAGGCACAGGGCCAGCAGCAAGACCCGAACGCCATCTTCTTGCAGGCCGCAGCCGAGGAGGCCGTGGCCAAGGCTGCCCAGGCACGAGCCAGCACAATCAAGACCGTGGCCGACGCTGGCCTGTCAAGAGCCAAGACAGCCGAGACGCTGGCTAAGACCGGCGTGGAACAACAGAACATGGTGCTGACCGAAATTGAGGCAGCCCAGCAGGCCGTCATGGGCCAAGAGGTCCAGCCTGTTGTCAGATGACAAAAAGTAAGTGAAAATGTGAGAAACGGCATCCACCCAGCCGTACCAATGGGTGAGTTTGATGGGGTCAAAGATGAATCAAAAGGCAGTAATTGCAGACGAAGAGATCGTGATTGAGGATGAGGTCGTTGAGGAAATCGACGTTGTCGATGACTTGGACCAGCCCGATGACGAGGTAGTTGTCAGCATTGGTGAGGAAGCGCCGCCCACCGAAGAGGAAGTTCGTGCGCCTGAATGGGTGCGTGAGTTGCGCAAAACGAACAGGGAAAAAGAGCGACGGATTCGTGAACTCGAAGCCAAGCTGACGGCCACCACGACTGAGAACAAGCCGGTCGTGACAATGGGGCCAAAGCCAAAGCTGGAAGACCACGACTACGATGCGGATAGGTACGAGCAAGCATTGGACGCATGGCATGAGCGCAAGCGCCAGCACGACTTGGAGACCGAGACGGTCAAGAAGTCCGAGCTGCAGCAGCATCAAGCCTGGCAAGCCAAACTGGACTCCTACGGCAAGGCCAAGGCCGAGCTGAAGGTGCGTGACTACGAGGATGCTGAGGAAACCGTCCAGCAGCTCTTGAACGTCACCCAGCAAGGCGTCGTCTTGCAAGGCGCGGACAATCCAGCCCTGGTTATTTATGCACTCGGCAAGAACCCAAAGAAGGCCAAGGAAATCGCTGAAATCACAGACCCCGTGAAGTTTGCCTTTGCGGTAGCAAAACTGGAGAAAGAATTGAAAGTTACAAACCGCAGGGCAGCACCCGCACCAGAGCGCATCGTCTCGGGAACTGGACGATCATCTGGCGCGGTGGACTCAACCCTTGATCGGCTGAGAGAAGAAGCAGCAAGGACTGGAAACATGACGAAAGTCATCCAGTACAAAGCGCAGAAACGATCAGCTTCCAAATAATTTTTTTGAATAGGAAACCAAAATGTCTAATGCATTTTCCAAAGAAGAGCGCGTCGCGTTCGAGGACATCCTCGAAGGCTTCAACGACGCGCTGGTATTGTCCCGCAACGTGTCCGTCTACAACACCGACGGCTCGATGATGGAACGCACCAACAACGTGATCTACCGTCCCCAGCCCTACATCGCACAGTCGTACGATGGCATGGACCAGACCGGCAACTTCACGGCTTACACCCAGCTCTCCGTCCCTGCAACGCTCGGCTTCCAAAAGTCCGTGCCGTTCATCTTGGACGCACTTGAGTTGCGTGATGCCTTGCAAGAAGGTCGCTTGGGCGAAGCCGCAAAGCAGAAACTGGCATCCGACATTAACATCGCCATAATGAATACTGCCGCAAACCTCGGTTCGTTGGTGGTCACTGTCAGCACAGCCGCTGGTGACTATGACGACATCGCTTTGTGCGACAGCATCATGAACGAGCAGGGCGTACAAGCCTTTGACCGTTACTTGGCATTGTCAAGTCGTGACTACAACGGCATCGCTGGCAACATTGCTGGTGGTACTGGTACAACCGCATCTGTTGCCCGTAGTTTTGCTGGTAACAAGTCAAACAATGCGTTTGAGCGTTCTTTTGTTGGTATGGTCGCAGGCTTTGAGACTTACAAACTGGACTACGCAAACCGCATTTTGGCGGCAACTGGTGCTGACCCAACGATGAGCACTTTGGCCTCGGCAAATAACTACTATGTGCCTGTTGCCACCTCAACCGCTGTGACTGGTGAAACTGCCAACGTGGACAATCGTTTCCAAACAATCACTGTGTCCGACACCACCAACTTGCCAGCAGGTACTGCCATCGAGATCGAAGGCGTTGAAGCTGTCCATCACATCACCAAACAAGGTACTGGATTCTCCAAGACCTTTCGCGTGGTGAGCGTGACGAATGCAACCACTTGCGTTATCACACCTCCAATCATTTCCGCACAAGGTGGAACTGATGCCGAGTTGCAGTATCAAAACGTGATCGTGACTGCCGCCTCTGGTCGCACCATCAACCGCTTGAATGTCGATGACGCACCTATCAACTGCTTCTGGCAGAAAGATGCGCTGGAGATTCTGCCTGGTCGTTACGCTGTCCCGTCCGATGCTGGTGTCGCAGTGATGCGTGCCTCCACCGATCAGGGCATCGAGCTGGTCATGCAAAAGCAATATGACGTTAACACCATGAAAACCAAGTATCGTTTGGATACCTTGTTTGGCGTGGTTAACAAACAGCCAGAGATGTCCGGCATCCTGTTGTTCAACCAAACACCTTAAGGAAAAATCATGAGTTACAACGTAATCTTTGCACAAGGCACGGCTACCGTTACTGTGCCAGCAGGCGAGAAAATCGCCGTTCAAGCCTACTCGCCAGCAAGTGTGTTTCAAGAAGTTGGTTACCCCAATTTCCCTGAATCACAAGACTTGTTGACCACGGTTGAAAACACCACTTATGTATCAAGCGCATTTACCAATGCCACCAGCGTGACTATTCAAGCTGGTGCATCGGGCGCTTATTACGCAATCGGTGTTGCCCCAGCAATCACTAACGATGGCAACTGGCAACCCCAGGGTGCGCCAGCCAACATAGCTGATGGCGGCTCGATGATTGCCACAGCCGCTAATGTGCTGACTGGCATCATTACCGCCACCCCAACCGCATCACGCAACATTCAAATGCCAACAGGTGCAAACCTTGACTTGGCAACTGAGTGGGCGATTGGTGATTCGTTTGACTTTAGCGTCATTACATTTGCAGCATTTGCTTTGACTTTGACGGTTAATACAGATGTGACAATTGAAGGCGCTCCTGCGACTGCGGCTACGAGTGGTTCTGCTGCTCGTTTCCGTTGCCGCAAGTCAGCGGCAGGCGTTTTTATCGTCTACCGCATCGGTTAATAAACCCTGACAGGCCAGCAGAGATGTTGGCCTGTTTAACTTAGGAGCGAATCATGCCAATGACCAAAGGTTATTCAAAGAAGACCATCGGTAAAAATATTGCAATGGAGATGAAGTCCGGCAAGCCCCAAAAGCAAGCTGTGGCAATGTCTTTGAACGTGGCAAGCAAGGCAGCGAAAGCCGCAGGCAAGCCCAGCAAAGCACCGATGAAGAAGATGAAATGATCAAGTCAGCCGCTATCATCAAAGACAAGACTCTTGCCCCGTGGAAAGAGTTGCGGCTGCAAAAACGACGCTTTAAAAAGCAGCAGACCATTGAGCGCAAAGCCAACAAGGTTTGTTTTCCATCGCCTATGAATGCCCCGATCATTGAGGTGCAAAATGCACCACAGGACGATGCACCACCGACACGCGACGAGCTGCAGGCCAAGGCCACCGATCTGGGCATCCCGTTCAACGGTCGCACCACAGACAAAAAGCTAAGTGGCTTGATCGCCACAGCACTGGCACAAGGAGCCTAGCATGGGTTACAGCAAGCGCCAATTTATCAGCGCAGCGTTCGAAGAGATCGGCCTTGCGTCCTATGCCTTTGATCTTCAGCCTGAGCAGCTTGAGACTGCCAGGCGCAGGCTCGATGCCATGATGGCCGACTGGAACGGCAAGGGCATCCGGCTCGGATACCCGATCCCGTCCAGCCCCCAAGACGGCGGCATCGATGAGGAAACCAACGTCCCCGACTCGGCCTATGAGGCCATCATCTGCAACTTGGCTGTGCGCCTGGCGCCGAGCTACGGCAAGGTGGTGATGCCCGAGACCAAGGCCACAGGCAAGCAAGGCTACGACACCCTGCTGCAGCGCGCCACGTTCCCGCTAGAGCAGCAATTGCCAGCCACCATGCCAGCAGGCGCAGGCAACAAGCCCTGGCGCGTCTACGACAATCCGTTTATCAGACCGCCTTACAACCCAGTGGACGCTGGCCCTGATGGGCCACTGACATACAACTAAGGACCATCATGCCATCCATCAATCAACTACCCGTCATCGGCCAAGTCTCACCTGGCGATCAAATTCCCGTCTACACCCCGAACAACGGCGACGCTCGGCGCATGTCGGTCAATGCACTGCTGCAGTATTTTCAGCAGACATTTGCCAGCCCCACGCTGGCGGTCAATCTCTATGTGCCTGGCAGCGGATTCAACATCACCGTGCCGACACCAGTCAGCGAGCAACAGTGGATGCTGTTGCAACCTGCCGGAACGCTGGCAACAGGCACGATCACGCTCCCGCTGAACACTGGCGTGCCGGATGGCACTACGGTGCTGATCACCACCACGCAAGAGATCACCTCGCTGACCATTGCCCTGAACGGTGCATCTGCCATTTATGGCGCAGTCACAGCTTTGGGTGCAGGGTGCGCTGCTGTTTACCGCTTTTATCAGCCGACAAATTCCTGGTACAACATCAACGCCGAAACAATTTTGGCAGCGGGTATTGCTGCATGGTTGACCAATCCAACCAGTGCCAATTTGCGTGCCGCAATGACGGACGAGACAGGCACTGGTCTGTTGGTGTTCAACACCAGCCCGACCCTGACAACTCCAACAATTACAAATCCAACAGTCAGCACCGGAACATTCACCAGCCCCGCATTGGTGACACCAGCAATCGGTGTGGCTACGGGCACAAGCCTGACAGCCACAGGTGTTATTGCATCAACTGGCACGGCTGGCGTGGGTTATGCCACAGGCGCAGGCGGCACAGTCACCCAAGGCACAAGCAGAACCACAGGCGTGACGCTAAATAAGACCACGGGTGCGATCACACTATTCAGCGCAGCGGGTTCAGCTACGGCTGCAACTTTCACCGTGACCAACAGCACCGTGGCGGCAACCGATGTGATTATCGTGAACCAAAAATCAGGCACTGACCTGTACGACCTGATGGTCACTGCGGTGGCGGCTGGAAGTTTCAACATCACATTCCGCACTACTGGCGGCACGACCACAGAAACGCCAGTATTTAACTTTGCAGTCATCAAAGCCGTGAGTGCGTGATGGCCACCAAGCCCAAGTCCTCCGTCAACAAGGCTGCGGTCTACACCAAGCCGACGATGCGCAAGCGTTTGTTTGAGCAGATCAAAGGCGCATCGGTGCAGGGTACTGCTGCCGGTGAGTGGTCTGCACGCAAGGCGCAATTGTTGG